>WNGE01002613.1_pt1 | contig 21828 bp, 19 predicted proteins | sample 5400651 | NCBI WGS metagenome assembly WNGE01 (sample SAMN13153370, study PRJNA577476) | soil metagenome | isolation source: 60 cm soil or saprolite under grassland replicate 2 | place: USA:California | collected 2016-06-15 | reverse complement strand
ATACCCGCTCTTATTCCCCATCACGTAACAACCCTGCCTCTGTAGGCGCCATGGACGTCTCGATGCCTGTCACTGGTTTGGCTGCAATCTGCTTCCATGGAATGCGCACAGGCGAGTCAAGGTCGCGCAGGTGCATCGTATCGTTGTAGTAATCAAGAATCCAGCTCACGGGTAGATTCAACTGCTCAACCCAATCGTTTGCTTCCTTGTACCAGTGTGTTATCGAAGTATTGTGTGTATCGAAAAGCACCTGTGGGAACTGTAAGCTGCTGAGGCCAAGGAAAAAGAGAAATGAGGCATCTATAATGCCACCGTGGCAGATGATAACAATGGTCTTTCCGTCATGCTCACGGGTGATACGTTGCAGAGCCGTACTTGCCCTTAACGAGAATTCCACCCAACTCTCGGCGCCTGGCGCAAGGCGGAAATAGGGTTTCTGCTCAAATTCGACGGGGCCGAACTTCTCCCTGAACTCCTCCTCGCTCATATTCAAGGCTTCGCCAGGGCGCTGTTCTTGTACTTCATCGTCAAAGATAATAGGCAGACCGAGGGCGGGGGCAATGATTTCGGCCGTCTGTTTTGCGCGCAGCATGGTACTGGAAATTACTATGTCGGCGGCAATTTCCCCCGAGGCCGCCAGCCGGTCCCTAAGACGTTCGGCCTGTTTGACCCCAAGAGGTGAAAGTCCCGGGTCCCCGCTCGTTTTCTGTACAACATTAATAGCCTGGCCATGTCGGATGAGGTAAAGGTGGGTCATGTATACATTTCCTTATGATCACCCCAACTCAGTTGCCGGAACGGCTGTTTTCACTCTCTCCCCATGAGCTGTTCTCGCCTCATGCTCACCAGAGACTTCCTCCAGCGAACGCTGATTTGGCTCAGGTAGGGTGAATATGGTCAGCAGTAGACCAGCCAGCGAAATCACCGCTGCGACCGCCATTGCGCCCGGCAAGTTGTAGTTGGTTAGCAGGAAAGGGAAAGCAAATGCGCCTATAAACGCTCCAATCTTGCCAACCGCTGCGGCGATTCCATGGGCTGTTGTGCGAACCATCACAGGAAAAATCTCAGCTGGGTAGACAAAGGTAGTCACATTCGGGCCAAACTCAGTGAAAAAGTAGCTCATGCCATAAACGAGCAAGAATGCGGCCGTGATGGTTGTCAAAGCAGGTGCAACAAACAGTAACCCGTAAGCCAATGCCATCATAGCAAAACCAAACCATTGAATAAACTTGCGGCCCAGGCGGTCAATGGTAAGTGCCGCCACAATGTAACCAGGCATTGCGGCAACAACAAAGATGATCAGTGTATAGATCATGTTGGTCAGCAAGTTGGAGTGCGGATTAAGCGACTTCAGAACCAGTGGGCTGGAGATCGTCGTGCCATAATACGCGATGTCGAGCAGGAACCAGGCTCCTGCAGTTCCTATCAGCCACTTCAGGTAGCGTGACGTGAGCAACAGGTAGAGCCATGATTTATCAGGACGTAAACTACTCTTTGATGATGCTATCCCGTTATTTTGTTGTGAGGTTCTCACTGTAGTAGCAGTACCGCTAAGGGCATTCTGGTTCTTTGTAACCATTTCCACAGTACGAGTAGCACCTTCTACGTCCCCTTGCATCGCTAACGCAAAACGCGGCGTTTCGGCAATTTGCCGGCGAAGGTAGAATGTAGCCAGTGCCGGAACTGCGCCAAGCCCGAGCATGATGCGCCAGATGAGATCGTGGTTCAACCCGCTCACCAACAGCAGGATGGCAACAAGTGGACCAAGTATCAGGCCCAAACCTTGCATTGAAAACACCATCGTAATGAGCTTGCCACGATCACGCCGGTTGGCGTACTCACTCATGAGCGTAGCGCTGAGTGGATAATCTCCCCCGATACCCAGCCCAAGTATAAAGCGGAAGATAAGCAGCCAGATCACATTGGGCGAAAGGGCTGACGCGATAGCTCCAGCTGCTAGTACAATCAGCGTAAAGCCATAGATCGATCTACGCCCAACATAATCCGCCAGGCGGCCGAAAATGATCGCGCCGAGTGCCGCTGCTATCAACGATGTGCTGCCAATTAAGGATATTTCAAACTTGTTGAGGCTCCAGATAGGCGTCAGTATTGCCAGCACAACACCAATGATGAAGAGATCATAAGCATCTGTGAAAAAACCCATGCCTGATGTAAGCATCGCTTTCAAGTGAAAACCTGAAAGCGAACTGTTGTCCAGAGTTGTCAATACATGATGATGCGCCTTAGTTACTACTTCTCGATTCCGCTCATCATCTCCTAGATTTTCTTCAATCATAAAAGGTTATCTCCTTGCCCTGAGGATAGGTTTACAGCTTATAAAAACTCCTCAAATAAAAGGATATCTTGCGCATGTTATGGGAATGTTAAGTGAAGGTTAACAATAGGTAATGTATGAGTTGATATGTTGATGTGATTGAACCTGTGATCGGATTGTGACTGTGTATCTATGCTACTCCTCTTCTAGAAGAACTTATCCCTGGGGAAAAGATTTAACGAATATTTAACCTATCCATAAAGCATAGTTAATATGCAAGTGCTACGGTGAGAGTGCGATGGCAACAACAGCGGTAAAACGCCATTGTCTTCCAGAGAATTGAAGTTTGTTAACACGTAGGAAAGCGAGGGCTATCATGTTATTTCAAAGGTTATCGCAAGCTCGACGAAAGCACCATCTGCCAACTCGTCTGGGTTTCTTGGGGCTGCTCGGTCTCATGTTGATCCTGGCCGCCTGTGGCGGATCAACGTCCACCACGACTAGTTCGGGGACCCCGAGCGGGTCAGGTTGCCCGCCGGTGAGTCAGTTAAATGGCGGTGGATCTACTTTTATCAATCCACTGTTTTCCAAAATGTTCGCCGAATATCCCAGTGCAAAGTGTGGTCTCAATGTCAACTACCAGTCAATTGGTAGTGGTGCAGGCATTAATGACTTACTCCAGGGCATTGTGAATTTTGGAGCAACCGATGCACCCATGAGTGCCGCGCAGCTCGCCCAGAGTACGAAAGGCCTCATTCTTCACATTCCGGTGACCATTGGCGCAGTCGCCATCTCGTACAACCTGTCGGGTGTTTCTGGGCACCTCAATTTGACAGGACCCATCATCGCCAATATCTACCTGGGCAACATCAAATTCTGGAATGATGCTCAAATTACGGCGATCAATGCAGGGGTGAGCCTCCCTCATCAGAGCATCACCGTGGTGCATCGCTCAGATGGCAGTGGCACGACTGGTATCTTCACGCACTATCTTGCTGCTGTGAGTCCTGAATGGCAGTCAAAGGTGGGTGCAGGCACGACGGTCAACTGGCCGACGGGCGTTGGTGGCAAAGGCAATGCGGGGGTCGCTGCCCAGGTCAAATCAACCGTGGGGGCCATCGGCTACAACGAACTGGCGTATGTGCTCGCCAACAACATCCAGTATGCCGCCGTGCAAAATGCGAATACGAAGTACGTGCTGCCGTCAGTCGATAGCGCGGCAGCGGCTGCCCAGAATATCACCACCTTTCCTGCCGATCTGCGCTTCTACTTTGTGAATGCGCCTGGCGATGCCTCCTATCCCATCACTGGTTTCACCTGGGCGATTGTCTACCAGAATCAGAGTGATGCGAACAAAGGGATGGCCACTGCAAACATGCTCTGGTGGGTCACGCATGCTGGTCAGCAGTATGCTACGGCCCTCAACTACGTACCGCTCCCACAGAATATTGTCACCTTGGATGAGGCAAAGATCAAATCCATGAAATGTGGGAGTGGTCCCTGCTATACGGGTTCCTAGCGATTTATCCGCCTGAAGCATGAATAGTCTCTGTCCATGCACCGGGGGTTGAGTAAGACCGGCTACAGTTCCGGGAAGAGTGGCAGTCTGCTCTTCCCGGACAACAGTGTAGAGTGCTATGAAAGGGAGGGAATATGCAGCAAGTAAGCGTATCGGAGGAACGCGGCGTCATACGACGCAGCCTCGATTGGGTGACCACGCGATTCGGCAGGAGACCGACTGATCTATTATTTCGTGGAATCACGCTGCTTTTAGTCTTCATCGTCGTCGCTACAGTTATCGGCGTGGCAGTGGTGCTGGTGGTGTACTCATGGCCAACCATCACCACCTTTGGTTTGAGCTTTTTGACGATTCAGGCGTTTGATCCCGTCCATAATATCTATGGCGTCGCACCCGCCATCTTCGGCACATTGTATACGTCATTTTTTGCCATGATCTTCGCCATACCCATCGGCATATTAGCGGCCATTTTCGTGGTGGATTTCTGCCCGCGACCACTGCGCATTCCACTGGCCTTCTTCACCGACTTGCTGGCTGCGATTCCCAGTGTCATCATCGGCCTCTTTGGATTCCTGCTTCTCGCACCCTGGTTGCAGAAAACAGGTGAACCGTGGCTTCAGCAGCACTTCGGCTTCTTGCCGTTCTTTCAAGGTCAGATACAAGGTGTGGGTATGCTTGCTGCGGGGATGGTCTTAACGATCATGGTCCTCCCGCTCATCATTGCCGTTTCACGTGAGGTGATGCTGACAGTCCCGACCTCGCAACGCGAGGCGATGCTGTCGCTGGGAGCCACCCGTTGGGAGGTGATCCGCTATGCCGTCCTGCCCTTCTCACGCGTTGGTATCCTGGGTGGAATCATCCTGGCGCTCGGACGTGCGCTCGGCGAGACGATGGCGGTGACCATGGTCATTGGAAACCAGGCCTCGCAACCAAGCTTGAGCCTGTTCCAGACCGGGTATACGCTCTCCAGTGTGATCGCCAACCAGTTTGGGGAGGCAACGCCAGGACTCTTCCTTTCAGCCGTGATCGAGGCCGGGTTGATTGTTTTTATCATCACCTTAATCACGAATATTCTGGCTCGCTGGCTCATCAGCAGTATGGAACGCAGGGGCGCGAGAGGAGTACGCGTATGAGTACAACGGTCAGTGAGCGCAAAAGCAGCGCATACAATCCGTTCCAGCCGCCAGCATCAGCGCGTGAGATACAACGTCAATTCAGTAATGGCTGTTTGATTGTCCTTGCTACGCTGTTCGCTCTGCTTGCCGTGGGCGTGTTGATCTACCTGCTCTTCTATGTCATCTTAAACGGCATCCGCTACATCAACCTGGATTTCTTCACCAAACTGCCCACACCGAATGGAGAGCCGGGGGGTGGCATGGGACCGGCAATCCAGGGCACGCTCATTCTGGTTGGGCTGGCATCGCTTTTCGGCATCCCGCTGGGGATCTTCACGGCCATCTATCTCTCTGAATTTGGGCGGGGGCGCCTGGCGAATGCGGTACGTTCCCTGGTCGATCTGCTGACCGGCGTGCCCACCATCATTTTCGGGCTCTTCGCCTGGGTGCTGATCGTCGTCCCTCAGCAAACCTTTTCAGGGTTTGCGGGCGGGGTAGCGCTGGCAATCATCATGATTCCGATCGTCGCACGGACGACCGAGGATGTGCTGCACCTGGTGCCCAGGGAACAGCGTGAAGCCTCGCTCGCACTGGGTGCTACCGAGGCGCGTACAACCTTACGAGTGGTCATCCCTGCGGCTCTCAGCGGCATCGTCACAGGCGTCGTGTTGGCCATGGCGCGTGTGGCCGGTGAGACGGCGCCCCTGTTAATGACGGCCTTTGGCACCACCTTCTGGAACACGGGTATCGGGAACCCGATGGATGCCCTGACGCTGCGCGTCTACAATTTCACCTTGAGCCCGTACCAGACGCAAGTCAACCAGGCCTATGCAGGTGCATTAGTCTTAATTCTGCTCATCCTCATCACTTCGTTTACGGTGCGTTGGTTCACCGGTGGATTCAAGCGCAAGTTCTGATGTATGAGTCATGGGGTCTAGCATAAGGCGCACTGTGGGAATGCGCCCATGAGAAAGGAGTGGACACAGGATGGCCTTCACTGTTCAACACCTGGATGCCTGGTATGGACGGAAGCAGGCGCTCTTTGATATCAATCTCTCGATTGAGCCGCAGACGGTCACTGCGATGATCGGGCCTTCTGGGTGTGGCAAGTCTACTTTCGTCCGCTGTCTCAATCGCATGCATGAGGAGGTGCCAGATGCTCGTGTGAAGGGGACTGTGCTGGTTGATGGCTTCGACATTTACGCCCGGTCCATCAAGCCAAGGCATGTGCGACAACATGTCGGCATGGTCTTCCAACAGCCGAATGTCTTGCCCACTCGCAGCATATTTGACAATGTGGCGATGGGGCCGCGTATCAATGGTATGGCACATGGCTCCGCTCTGAGAGAACTGGTAGAAAGTAGCCTGCGTCAAGCGGCCATTTGGGATGAGGTAAAGGATCAGCTTCATGTACCGGCTACACAATTATCGGGAGGACAGCAGCAGCGACTTTGCATCGCGCGCACGCTTGCGAACAAACCGCAGATTATCCTGATGGATGAGCCCTGCTCCGCCCTTGATCCTATCTCTACCCTGCAAATAGAGGAACTTATCGAAGAACTCAAGCAAACATATACCATCATCATTGTGACGCATAACATGTCACAAGCAGGGCGTGTAGCGGACCGCACCCTATTTTTTCTCCTTGGAAAATTGATTGAAGAGGGAGAAACCTCGGAACTGTTCTCTCATCCGCAAAAGAAAGAAACCGAGGATTATATTTCGGGGCGTTTTGGGTGATGGAACGAAAAGGGTGGGTGTAAAAATTGTGTACTACCTATGGGCGTTGTTGGGCAAAGTGCGTACAATTATCCAGCTAGAATCGAGGATCGAACTGTTATGAATGCTTCAGCAAATATACATGGAGACGGAAGTGCTGTATTTCCCGATGGCGCAAACATTTTTTCGCGTAAAGTAGCGCGCAGCGGGCACATTTCCTATGAGGGTCGTCCATACTTTATCAGCAAAGCACTCGCGGGTCGCTATATCCGACTGGTGGTACTTGCAGATCGTCTGATCGTCGATGCATCTATTCCATTACACAAAGAGTATCCACTGGTGTAAAATATAGTGGTGTACGCTTGAGAATACCCTTAATGGAGGTGTAATGGAGACCAGTCTCAATAGATCCCAACAGTCGCCGATTGAGCAATCAGGGGCCAGCGGTGCTCCTGCAAGCGACCCAACCGCTGTGCCTGAGGAAAAGGTGAGTGGAGAATTTGATCCGCGCAAGAATCTGAATCCAGATGCACAGACTAAAATACAAATCGAGAACTTGAATTTTTACTATGGCGCCAAGCAGGCGCTGTACGATGTTGCGTTGCCAATACGAGAGCACCAGGTAACGGCGCTGATTGGTCCTTCAGGTTGTGGTAAATCAACCTTTTTACGCACACTCAATCGCATGAATGATCTCATTCCTGGTACGCGTACAGAGGGTGAGGCTATTATGGATGGACGGAACATTTACGATTCAGCGATCGATGTGATCTCTTTACGCCAGCGCATTGGTATGGTATTCCAGCGTGCTAATCCATTCCGGAAATCGATCTTTGACAATGTTGCCTATGGCCTGCATATCCAGAGGAAGTCCAGGGAAGCTATTCAGGAGACAGTCGAACAGAGTTTGAGAGAGGCTGCCCTCTGGGACGAAGTGAAAGATCGCTTGAAAACATCGGCAATGGGCCTCTCTGGCGGTCAACAACAACGCCTATGTATTGCTCGCGCCTTAGCAGTCAGACCAGAAGTGCTACTTATGGATGAACCCTGTTCCGCGCTTGACCCTATCGCAACGCTCAAAATCGAGGAATTAATAACTGATTTAAGTAAGGAATATACAATTGTGATAGTGACGCACAACATGCAGCAGGCGGCGCGTGTTTCACAGTATACAGGTTTCTTCCTGGTTGGAAAGCTTATCGAGTATGCTCAAACGGTCGATATCTTTGAACGCCCAAAGAGGAAAGGGACCGAGGATTACGTCAGTGGCCGTTTTGGTTAATAACTATAGATGTTGCGGGCGAGAGGGGAGTTAGCTGTGGCACGGAAGATTTTAGTCATAGACGATGAGTCAGTGTTAGTAGAGACGATCGCCTACAATCTGGAGCAGGCAGGATACCAGGTTATCACCGCAGGGGATGGTACAAGTGCGCTGCAAGCCGCTTATCGTGAACTGCCAGACCTGATTATCCTGGATATCATGCTGCCAGAAATGGATGGATTAGAGGTTTGTCGCCAGTTGAGGCGTGAGAGTAGTACTGCTACGACGCCAATTATGATGCTCACTGCCAAGGGCGACGAAATTGATAAAGTAGTCGGGCTTGAAGTCGGTGCGGATGATTATGTGACGAAACCCTTTGGACGACGTGAGTTATTGGCACGAGTTCGCGCATTACTGCGGCGGATCGATTATGCGCCTCTTGATGCTGAAAAACCTGCGCAGGAGGCTACCAATGAGACCTCAAGGGCCAATCGCGAACTGGTAGCTGGTCCTTTGCGTATTGATCTGGCTGGGCGACGTGTCAACTGCCGGGGCCAGGAGATGGAGCTACAGCCCAAGCAGTTTGAATTGCTGACGTACCTGGTGCGTAACCGGGGGACGGTGTTGACTCGTGATCAGTTGCTTCACAACGTGTGGGGCTACGATTACGCTGGAGATACCCGTACAGTTGATGTACATGTGCGCTGGCTGCGTGAGAAGTTGGAGGAGGACCCCGCGAATCCCCGCCTGATTCAGACTGTGCGCGGTGTAGGTTATTGCTTTCGATGGTAAACGTTTCTCGAAGAGTTGGAGCAGAGCAATGATGCCCCAATTCTTTTTATTTTGTCCTACGGTGTTTCCCTTTTGATAAAGTTCGTTAACGCACGTTCTTTCTAATTGATGATTGCTAATTGATGATTGAGTGATACAATAGAAATAGGTAACCAACAGTGGGACCCTGGTACGGGAGAAAAAACGATGCCATTTCTGGGAATAGATATCATACCGGTCGCAATAACCATCTTCTGGATATGGATGCTTATCGACTGCATCACGAATAAAAACCTCAGAGGCGGAAGCAAGATATTCTGGCTGCTGATGATTTTCTTTACCCACTTTTTCGGTGCGCTGGTTTACTTCTTATTGCGGTGCACACAAAAGAACCCGATTACTGCGTTTACCTACTACTACCACCAGATCAGCACCTTTATCAAGCAAAGCGCGGCACAGCCGGCACCACCACCTCGTGTGTACCCTTACCGTGAGTATCAACAGGGGTACCAGGAACAACCGCCGCCACAATATCAGCCGCCAGAACAGCAGGTACAACCGATACAATACCAGCAGCAAGAGCCTCCGCTTACTACTCCACCCAAAGCTGAGTATGATGAGCAACTGACCATTACATATCCAGAGATGCCGCAGCAGAAATAGCGGGGAGTGAACATCTCAAGCCCCTGACGACGTCGTCGCATGTGGTATCATGGGAATGACTCGTGTATTATCGTTCTTCCCTCGAAAAGGAGCCAATCTTGTCGCGCTTAACCTCGCAACTGACACTTGCCCCAGATGCCGCTATCGATTTACATATGCATACTACCTACAGCGATGGTCGCTGGCCAGCGCAACAGCTAATTGATTACCTTGTCAACGAAGGTTATGACCTCGTTTCGGTGACCGACCACGATCGCGTTGATATGGTTGCCAGTATCCAGGATCTTGCTGCCGAGAAGAACTTGCCCGTTCTTACCGGGGTGGAAATGAGTACTCAATGGAAGGACAAGATGGGGCATATGCTCTGTTATGGTTTTGATCCAGAAGATAATTATTTACGCGAAATCACCGGGGCTGTCGTGCGTTTGCAACTGGAAAATACCTACGAGGTGCATGATGAACTCTTGCGTCGTGGGTATGCCTTTCCTCGCGAGGCGGAGGTGTTAGCCGAGAATGGCGGCAAATTACGGAGACCCGTGGATAATGGCCGGCTTTTACGTGAACATGGATATGTTACCGACTGGCAAACCGCGATGAAGATGATACGTGAGGCGGGTTTCCGCTCCATTATGGCTGATATGGAGGAAACGGTGGAGGCAGCGCACCGCAGTGGGGCCTTTTGCCTGATAGCTCATCCCGGCCGCCGTGAACAGAGCTTCACGTTTTATGATATTGCCTTGCTTGATGAGCTGCGCGCCGAGATACCAATTGACGGCATCGAGGTCTACCACCCCTACCATAGTCCTGAGATCGTGAAAGCTTACCTGGAATATGTGCACAAGCATCACTTGCTGCTGAGCACTGGCTCTGACTCGCATTGTATACCTGGGCGTATGCCTGTGAAACATCGTGCTGAGATTAGCCAGGAATTGCTTGAGCGAGTGGGCATTCACGTGAAATAGCAGTGAATTGGATAGAGGCAACAAAACGCACTGGACTGCCCATGGTCCGGTGCGTTTTGTTGTCTAACGATTATTTCAAGTACCAGTCGGTTGTGGTGATGCCTTCTGGGTAATGGACTTTCTTGAGGATCACTCCACCCGGGTTGGAGAAATTGGTGATGGGCCTGCCTTTTTCGGCCAGGAGCATACTATCGTGCCAGATGGGGGCGGCACCATCGACGCCTGTTACGTTCACCATGGGTGAGTTGTCATTGTTGCCGGCCCAGACGCCCATAACGTAGTCTGTTGTATAGCCGACCGTCCAGTTATCTTTGAAGTAGCTGGATGTACCAGTCTTGGCGGCGGCGGGACGGACGATGCCACGATGCCTTGCGTAGCACTGTTGACGAGTGTGGGAATAGAGTTGCAGGACATTGCAATCAAAGAACTCGTAGAGGCGCGATTTGTTGTCACTGAGTACATTCGTCATGATGAAGGCGACTTGTTTGCTGATGATACGCCTGCCCACCGGGACGAAATGATAGATCAGATGCCCTTGCGTATCCGTCACCGTATCGATGGCATGTGGAGTAACTCGTACACCGCCATTGGCGAAAACGCCGAAGGCAGAGGTCTGGTCGAGCAAGTGAATACCGAGGGTTCCAAGCACCATTGTGTAATTGGGCGATCCATTATAGCTAGTAATGCCCATGGCTTGCGCGGTTTGCAGGGCGTTGTCCACGCCAACTCTCGTGAGCAGCTTTACCGCTGGCACGTTAAATGAATTCTGCAGGGCATAGCGGAATGAAACCAGGCCGTGAAAGCGGTGATCGTAGTTGCTTGGAGAATAAGCGGGCAGGCCGCAGCACATTCGTATAGTCAGCGGGGTATCGAACACTGGCATACCAGGACTGATGCCTTTGGCGAAGGCTGTCGCGTAAATGTACGGCTTGAACGATGAACCCGGTTGACGGTAGCCCTGGGTTGCGACATCGTAGGCCCCATAGTGCGGATTATTGGGATCAATGTTGCCGAGCAGCGTGCGAATGTCACCGTTGTGAAAGTCGATCATGACGACGGCTGCGTTGGACATGTGGTGTGCTGCAGCCAATTCGGCGATGTGCTTCCGTGCAATCTTCAATATCTTATTCTGGAGTGGCAAATCGAGGGTTGTTGAGACGACCAAGCCAGAGCGGGAAAGATCAGTGAGTTTCACATTCAATGCCTTTGCCAATTCGTTCAGTGCATAGCTGGTAAAATGGGGCGCCAGGATGTTGTGAATGATGCCATGTTGCAGGAAATGGGGCTTTTGTATTTCGGCAAGCGCGGCCCGTTCCTGGAAGGGAGTGATATAACCCTGAAGGCGCATTTCTAGAAGTACGGCCTTTGTGCGCATTAACGAGGCCTGGGGATGTAAAAATGGGTCACGCTGGCTAGGATTGCTGGGAATACCGGCGAGCATTGCCGCCTGGGCAATATCGAGCTGCGCTGCGGCGCTTGTTGTGGGTGTATCTTGTAAGTTGAAATAGACGAATGCCGCTGCCTCGGCTCCGTATGCTTGCTCACCATAATAAATGGTGTTCAGGTACATCGAGAGTACCTGTTCCTTGGTAAAACGCCGTGTGATATCTGGTGCCAGGATGAGCTCCTGCAGTTTGCGTATGGCGGTATCGTGGTCGCCGACGATGGCGTTTTTGATGAGTTGTTGGGTGATGGTGCTGCCACCGGAAACAATATGTCCCTGAGTCAGGTTGTCCAGTGTCGCACGAACAATGCCGGTGATATCAAAGCCTGAATTCGTCCAGAAGGTCTGGTCTTCGGTGGCAACCTCAGCATGAATGAAGTTGGGGGAGATTTTTGAAAGCGGCACAGTCGTTTGTAGCCCTTGGTCGACCGCCTGGTAAATGGGGGTACCATGTTTGTCGTACATCTTCAGGCTGTCTTTGGGCAGGATGTCGGGCAGGGTAATGACTTGCTGGTGGAAGCGGGTCTGAGTTGCATTAACAGCCGCTGTGAAGCCCACCACGAGACTGGCGAAAACGACGATGGCGGCCAATACAGCTAAGGCCATGGGCAGCATCGTCCACTGTGTACCTATACGATCGATAACAAGATATTGCAGGTTTGTGCGATGCAGCTTTTTGCGCTTTATATGACGCTTTGTGCGCCATCCCCTCGGATTTGGATTCAGATGAGGAGCAGGATAATAGACGCCTCGAGTATTATTTATGGGGCGCTCGTCGAGTCTTTGTGCTGCCGCTGCACGACTGCGCTCAGGAAGTTTCGCGGGTATCCTTGGATGATTATTGTTCTGCATATGTATCCCCCTTTTTTACTTTCCTCCTCAACCCTTTAGCTTAGAATCAATAGTGAAACGGAGTCGAAGACCAGGAATAACAGTATGAGACAAATGGGTCGCATACAATAGACATTAAAAAGAAAGAAACGACAATATAGATGAGTTATAGTTTATGAAATATTTATTCAGGAGTTCTATAAACTGAGCAAAATATTGCCGTTATTGTTGTTAAGATGGCCAAACGTGTGATGTAACAGCAGCTTTATGTCATTTCTGCTGCTACAGCGACATGTTCCTCTTATTGAAACGTTTGTTGTTTGATGAGAGTAACGAATTTGGCGAAGGATGAAAGGCCGTTCCCCTGGGTACATTGTAACAAAAATCTATATAGAATGCAAATTTACCACCAGCCGTCGCCAGGTTGTCCGGGTGGCGGTGGATTGAAGGCGAAATTAAAGACGCTAGGGCAATAAGGATGTGCCGCCGATGTGCCCCTACCAGGTTCAAGGGTAGGTGTAGGTGTAAGTGTAGGCGTGTCGTGACCCAGTGTTGGGACAGGCGTTGGTCGTGCAAAGTTTGGGATCATGCCGGGGATGAACCAATCGGTTGTTGATACACCGTCGGGGTAGGTGAGGGTTGACTGTTGTAGTCCGCCCGGGTTGGTAAAGTCGCGGATGGGGTGTCCCTTTTCGGCAACAAGCATCGAGTCGTGCCAGATGGGGGCGGCACCCTGGACGCCTGTCACCTGGTACATTGGCGTATTATCATCGTTGCCTGCCCACACTCCCATAACATAATCCGTGGTGTAGCCCACTGTCCAATTATCACGGAAATTCTGTGTTGTGCCGGTCTTGGCGGCAGCGGGACGAACGACGCCGCGATTGCCGTTATAACAACTGGTCTGAGAGTTGGAGTAAAGTTGGAGCACGTTGCAGTCGAAAAATTCGGGGATGCGAGCGGTGTTGTCACTTAGCACATTGGTCATCATGTAGGCCAGTTGCGAGCTGACAACGCGCTTTCCCGGGTCAGACTGGCGCTCGTAGATAACTTTGTTGGTATTGCCTGAGACAACCTTGCTAATGGCATAGTAGTCAACGTGTACCCCGCCATTAGCGAAGGTGCCCATGGCCGAGGTGTGATCGATAAGGCGGATGCCCAGGCCGCCGAGCACCAGCGAATATCCAGGGGTACCTTCGTAGCTGGTAATGCCCATCTCTTTTGCGGTCTTCATTGCGGCAGCGATGCCGACATGGCGCAGCACGCGTACGGCTGGCACGTTAAGGGAGTTTTGAAGAGCGCAGCGCAGGGTCATATGGCCGTGAAAACTCAGATCATAGTTTGTTGGCGAATAGAACGCTGGATATCCACCGAAATTATCGATAGTGGTAGGCTCATCCGCGATGGCCTGTGCTGGCGACGCTCCCTGCTTGAAGGCAGTCACGTAGACGTAAGGTTTGAAGGAAGAACCGGGTTGACGGTAGCCCTGTGTCGCAACGTCAAACTGCCCGTTGATGGCGTTGTTGTTGTAGTCAATGCTGCCGAGCAGGGAGATAATGGCTCCGGTGTGGTAGTCGATCAGCACCTCTGCCGCGTTTGTCAGGTTGTGGGCGACGCGCAATTCGGCGATGTGCCTCTGGGCAATCTTCTGTATCTTGTCCTGCAAGTTGATGTCCAGCGTCGTGTAGACAATCATGCCGGAGCGCGATAACTGGCTGCGATCTTTGAGCTTGAATAGCTTTAGAAGCTGGTCCAGTACAAAATCGGCGAAATGCGGCGCGCGATTGACCTGACTGGAGGCCTTCTTAAAGAAATGGGGACCTTCCGCCTCTTTGATGGCTTCGAGCGCATCCACTTTGGTGATATATTGTTGGCCCACCATCAGACCGAGCACGCTTTTAAAGCGCTCAAGGGCGGCTTTGGGATGAAGCAGTGGATTATAGGCGGAGGGATTGCTGGGAATACCTGCAATCATGGCCGCCTGGGCGAGGTCCAGTTGCATCGCGGCGGGTTTGCCTGGTTTATCTTGCAGCCCGAAGTAGACGGTGGCTGCGGCATCAATACCATAAGCCTGGTGGCCGTAATAGATGCTGTTGAGATACATTTCCAGGATGTCGTGTTTTGTATAGAGACTGTTGATCTGCGGGGTCAGCACGACCTCTTCGAGTTTGCGTATATATGAAGCCTGATTGCCTACGATCAAATTCTTAATCAATTGCTGGGTGATGGTGCTGCCACCTTCTACGACCTGTCCACTGCGGAGATCGTCGAGGGCGGCACGAAGTATACGCAGGATATCGATGCCTTGATTGGTCCAGAAGTTCTTGTCTTCGGTGGCTATGGTGGCATTTTTCAAAACGGGTGCGACCTCGTCGAGCGACACTGTTGTATGAATGCCCTGGTCGGTCATTTGCATCAAGAATACACCCTTGCTGTCGTACATCTTGAGGTTATCGAGCGGCAAGAGATCGCGCAGCGTCACTACGCTGTGCTCGTATTTATTCTGCGTCTGAGTATAGAAGCGATAGGCAACGATCGTACCAGCCGAGCCTACTGAAAGGAAGACAAGGAGCAGCACGAGGGCGATGATGCTGATGGTTGTCCAGAGGTGGCGACGCGAACGATATTCTGAGTCACGGGCAGCGCGCAGGTGTTTACGTGAGAGATGGCGCAATACTTTGCGCCGCCGCCATTCCTTTTCAGCTGCTGTTTTGGGTGGCTTTGGCCTGGTTGGGAGCAGAGCGGCGACATTCCTCCCTATGACTGGTAAGCTAGCGGGAGGGGCTGCTACGCGGGTAACGGGGATGGGTTTTTCGTGTAGCGGTTGAGTGCTTTCATCGCCGTTCTTGCGTTTGAGTATGTCGCGTGTCAGACCGCCGTTCCAGGGGGAGTAGAGGGCCTGGCCATCCAGGTCCTCATTCAAGGGCGACCCGGAGGAGTGAGAGAGTGGTCCGGAGGAGTGAGAGGGTGACCCGGAGGAGGGCGACCACAAGGGATCGCCCCTACTATGGTCTGACGAGGCGTCGTTGTTGTTTTCGTGAGGGTCTGGTGTGGGTTCATTGTCATTGTTGTGTGTGGCTTCGATTATGTCGGCGTAGGTTTGTCGTTTGGTGATGCGGGCTTTGCGCATGCGTCTGCGCGCAAGGTAGGCCAGGGCTCTTTGTTGGCGGAGGGTGAGGGTGATATCTGTTGATGTGGTGGAGTCTGAGTCCGGGTTGTTATCGCCCTTTGCAATGGAGGGTGTTTCGCTGATGTTGACAGAGTTGGACCCTGGCAGGTCCGTGGTTTCATCTGTATTTTTGTTATTATTATTGGATATTGGGGGATCTGCTGGCATTGCGGTTACCTTCTGGTTTTGGTCGCTGGTTTCATATATAACATAACATATGTCGTAGTGGTTACACAATATGTTTAGTGTGATGATGGGTTGATAAAAGTTGGGAGTGTGTGGAGGGTTATTGTACGGAGGGACGACCTCCTCTCAACAGTAGGTTTTTTGGGGCGGATCGTCACAATCGTAGGGGCGGAAGAGGGGCGCAGTGGAGTGGGGACGCTTGCGTCGCCCATGGGGGGCGGGTGGGAAGCGGCAGGGGAACAGGACGCAGGGCGACCCAAGGGTCCCCACCCTTCTTCCCTGCCACTCCCGCCCCTACGAGACAACCCGGCCCTGCGTGGGACGCGATAAATCGGGTCTCTACGCCATTATAGGTGGTTGGGGTTGTAGGGCTGCTTCGATGAGGGCGGGCAGTAATTCGTTGGTGAGGGCCTGTATCTGGCGGAGGCTTTCGGCCCAGGGGATGTCCTGGTGATCACGGGCGCCGCGAATTTCTGCGAGCTGTAGTACGCTTTCGTCTACCATGTTACGGAAGTAGAGAAAGGCGCGGACTGCGTCAGCGACGGGTACCTGTGAGGTGCAGGTAATTGTGCCGTACTCGCGGCCAAGTTGGATGGCTTCTTGCCGTAGCTCGTCGGGTGAATCACTATATGTGAGAGCACGCAGGAGAAGCTCGAGGACGCGCCGTCCCAGGAGGCGATAGGCTTCGCGGGCTGCCTCGTTGAAGTGCTGGTACCAGGGGAGGTCATTCAATGTGCCGTCCGTAAAGGCGAAGCGCACACGGCCAAGGACGCTCTGTACGAGTAGTTGCGCGGCGGGATTGGGTTTACGTTCGGCTTCCTTATGTAGGCGCGCCTCGATATCGGCGCGCCGGAAACGGCGGTGCCCACCACTTGTGCGGATTGAGGGCAATTCGTTGCGGTCTGCCCAGAGCCGCACTGTTGCCGGGTGCATACCCAGCATGTCGGCGACTTGCCGCAAACTTAACCAGTCTTCCCCTGTTTGTGATGACGACATGGCAGGCATCTCACTTCCGGTTTGATCAGGGATGGCCTGATCAAACCTATCACATTCATTTCTTATAGTATTGCGGATGTTTTATGAAGATTTTATGAGATTCTGTGCAGTCCGTCAAGGAACTGTGAACCGCGATGTTTCAACGCATTTCGGGGAGAGATGTTATCTCCACGCGCTCATCGTTCGCTGCTTGCGTGTTCTTCTCTGCGCTTATGTAATCAAGCAAAGCTCCTTTATATAATGATTTTAGCGAGTAAATTGCTCGATAATTTTTAAGTGGGTGACATTCAAAGCTGGTTGGACTCGGTGCTCGGTATTTTCGGCCAAAAGGGAGTAAATTGCTCGATAAATTTTTTTATTGGATGAGGTTCAAGGGTATAGAGAGTAGGGCCTGCGGTGCGAGAGATAGTGGTTTTCATGTGATGCGTGCTCCCTTTTTTGTGTTGGGTTGCGGTTTGAAATGTATTATTTGGGCTAAGTTTATTATACATGATAGGGGAAGGGGGATTCGCAAATGTCCTCAAAATCAGAAATGAAGATCGCGTCATTCTTCGGCCCGCGTCAATTCCTCATCGGTCATCTGCCGATGCACACGACGAAGACGCGCCCGTTCTATAATTGCTTTCTCTTCATCGTCAGCGGGCACAAGGGGAGGAACCGGCGTTGGTTTACCATTCTCATCCAGTGCTACATAGACCACGTAGCTGCTGGCAATTTGACGGACTTCGCCGGTGATCACGTCCTCCGCCATGACCTCTACGCCCACTTCCATACTGGTGCGGCCTACGTAGCGCATCTCACAATGGATCGTCACCACGTCGCGGATATATGCAGGGGCCAGAAAATTAAATGTCTCCACTCTGGCCGTGACCACATCAGGATTCTGGCTGTGCTTGAAGGCGACAATGGAAGCAGCCTCATCTACCATACGCATAATGACGCCACCATGTACATTCCCATGTGCATTCGCATCTATCAATTCCATGAGCCTCCTGCTGGTACTCCGTGAGGAGGCTATACTGCGTCCCTGTGCCAAATCTATTTTAGGAAGAGCCTGATGTCTCTTTGCTATTTTCTCGAATGGGTTCATAGTGCTCTCATCCTTCCAGCAGGTTATTCGACGAACCTGTTTACCGTTTGTTGAAGATATTCCGCTCAAAGTGTACACACGTACCTTCCGCAATGGGAATGCGTGCGATTGGAGCTCCAAGCGCTTCCGCATCGTCGCGCACGGGCAAGACCGCAACCTCGTCGCTTTGCTGATTTGCTACTACCAGGAAACGGTTGCCAGGTGCAATTGCGAAATTGCGCGGCCATCGACCACCGCATGGGCGAATGGCAATGCGGGCCAGTTGCCCATCCGTTTCTACTTCAAAGATGGTTATGCTGTCGTGTCCCCGATTGGAGACGTACACACGGTCGCCTGCTGGCGAGATGTGGATGTCGGCTACGATATTCTCTGGCGCGGCCGGTGGCAACGTCTCAACGATTTGCCTCTCGCTTAACTTGCCCTGCGCTGCATTATAGTCGTACACTGCCACGGTGTTGTCAAGCTCATTGGCAACGTACACGCGCTGGCCACTCGGATGGAAGACCTTGTGCCGCGGACCAGCACCAGCGTGCGTGCTGGTCCGCGTATGCATATGCAAGCGACCCGCAGCCGGGTCAAACGCGTACACCCTCAGCTCATCCGTGCCCAGATTGGCCACGATTGTAAAGCGCTGATCCGGTGTGAAGGTCGCTGAGTGCGCGTGTGGACCCTCTTGACGCTCAGGATGCGGTCCATTGCCATGATGCTGATCCAGATCAGTCATTTCCCCTAGCGTACCATCTGCCAGGATCGGCAGCACGCCTACGCTGCCAGAGCCGTAGTTGGAGACCAGCAACCACCGTCCGCTTGCATCGATCTCGAGATGGCAAGGAAGGTCTCCTCCACTCAGTTGATGGTTGAGCGGCTCAATGCTCCACGATTCATGTATACAGCGGAATGCCCAGATGGCGCCGGGCGTGCCATCCTTCTGCTGGTTCGTCTCGCTCACTGCGTATAGCGAGCGCCCGTTCGGGTGGACAACCAGAAAGGATGGGTTGGTGACGCCAGCAAACGAACCACGCACGCCCAGCTCTCCTGTTGTGTCATCGAAGGTACATACATAAATGCCCGGTTGATCGGCAGAGGCATAACTGCCGATATACAGCACGTGCTGTGAAGTGTTCATAGTTTCCTCCTTAGTAGGATGTAGGAGTGGATAGTGTATGTTAATATTAGCATATCGGCATAAATCCAGCCCTGCAACGCTACTGCGTAGCTACCTGCGGTCAGCAGGGCTGAAAGGAGAAGGGAGAGAGATAGCTGAAACTATAACCATGGTTGATCATGAATGCTTCTGGCCTGAAGAGGTGAACGCCGGCGAGGTCACCTACCCACCGGGTGGCACCTTTGGCCCTCGCCTGCAACGCAACCTTCAATTGATAATGCTTTACTCTGGGCATATGACGATCTGGATTGACGATGTACCGCACATGGCATCTGCCGACAGTGTGCTGGTGCTTTTTCCCGGACACAAAGAGCGCTTCACGTTTGCGGAAGAATGCGAGACCTGGCATAGCTGGTTGCATATCTTTATTCCGCAGCTTTCACAGACGCTTCTCGCCCGGCTGGCCCGTTTGCCGTGGCCGCTGCAACTCTCCTCAACCATGGCCGACCTGGCACATGAAGCACTCGCGTTGCGGAATTCTCCACTTTCCACTGCACCAATATTGCTGAAAACGCTGGCTGTACAGATGATCTGGCGCTATATCGGTGAAGGCGAACTGCAGATGAATGGTACCTCGACGCCAGCCGACCCGGCTGTCGAGACGGCACGTCACTTCATCCACGCCCATTTACGAGAGCCACTGACGCTCGACATGATTGCGATGGCAGCGGCAGTCAGTCCACCGCATCTCATCCGCTTGTTCCGGCAGCAGTTGAACACCACACCAATGGCCTATCTCTGGGAGCGTCGCGTGGCACAGGGCATCGATCTCCTGAGACAGACCGGACTTAGCGTCGGCGAGATTGCCATACGCTGCGGCTTTCAAACGAGCTATCATTTCTCGCGGCGCGTACGGCAAGCGATGGGGCTTTCTCCTATAGAAGTGCGACAGCAGTCATGGGAGTGCCGCTGAGATTGCTGGGGAGCGACCGCAAGGGTAGCAGCGGTAGCACGACAGCCTTGTCATGCTGAGCGCAGTCCTGTCATGCTGAGCGCAGCGAAGCATCTCGACGCCCATGCAGACAGACCCTTCGCTGCGGCTCAGGGTGACAAGGCAACCCTGTCATGCTGAGTGCAGCGAAGCATCTCCCTGCCCAGCGAGAGACCCTTCGCTGCGCTCAGGGTGACATCAAAGGGTTGCCCAATAAGTTATTGCTATGAGCAACGCGACAGCCGCACAGCAGCTTCCCCCAATCATCAGCGTGAGCGGTGCGCCAAGAGATTGTGCAACCCAACCGGCAAGAAGATTGCCAAAGGGGGCCAGTCCTAAGGCGGTCATCACCCAGATGCTTACTACTCTTCCTCGCATTTCCACTGGCGTAAGCATTTGCAATGTCGTATTCGTGACAGTCGAGGACATCACTGTACAAGCGCCTAACACGATCAGCATCAACAGCGCAACATTCAAAATGTGTGCAATGGCGAAGGCGACGCTCGCACAGCCACCTGACACACACAGGATGACCAGGAGGGGCCCTCTACGCGCCAGACGTTGACTCAGTGTCAACAGGATGAGAGCCCCTATCATGGCACCGATACCTGATGCTGAATTCAGCACACCCAGGCCTGCTGCACTTATATGAAAAATGTCGCGTGCAAAGATGGGCAAGAGGATCGTATACGGAAAGACGAGAAAGGCAATGATGAATTGGAGCAGCAAGACGACCTGTAATGATGGGCGCTTCCTGACGTAGTTCAGCCCCTCGCCAAGAGACTGCCACATACCTTGCCGCTGGCTTACGCGCTGAACCCGTGCGGAGTGTATCAGCAGCAGTGGAATAATCACAGCCAGATAGCTGAGTGCATTGAGATAGTAGGAGCCGGCGATGCCAAATACGCCGATTGAGATACCACCAATGGCAGGACCAATAACCCGTGACATATTGAACTGTGTGGAGTTTAATGCAATGCCCTGCTTGAGTTGTGCTGAGGGCAATAGATCACCGATAAAGGCTTGCCAGGCCGGGATACCTACGGTATTAAATGTTCCATTGACGAGCGCCAACAGGATGATCTGCCAGACGGTGATACTATGCAAGGTGGTCAAGACGCCCAATAGTGTTGCCGTACTCAGAAAGATGATTTGAGTTCCAATCAAGAGAAAACGGCGATTTACCCTATCAACAATGACGCCACCGAAAAGGGACAAGACAATGTTCGGTAATAGTGCAGCAAACCCAACCAGGCCAAGCAGGAGGGCTGAGTTCGTCAATTGCAAGACCTGCCAACTTTGCCCAACCGACTGGACCCAGAAGCCGATGCTTGAGAGTAATGAGCCAAACCAGAATAAACCAAAGTTCTTGTCGCCCAGGGGCTGCAATGAGGCAGGCAGGGTAAGCTGCCGCCGTACCGAATGAAGAGGAGTTGCCATGAAGAATAACTGACCATTCTAGCTTCTTTTCAAGAGAAGATGTGAGGATTTTAAAAAATTTACGAAACTGTTGGAGGAATGACTCTTATAGTCGTCCTGGCTACCAAGCCCAAAAACGTGCGCAAAGCAAAAAAAGGCTACTTGATGATGATTCTCATCAAGTAGCCACAGTGCTACACGGAAATGCTAACAGGCATCATTGCTTCTGAAATAAGCATAGCACGAGAGTAAGGGGAAAGCGATGGCTGAAATTGATTGGAATGTGTCTGAAATGCGCAAACCTTTCACCAG
>WNGE01004511.1_pt1 | contig 21846 bp, 19 predicted proteins | sample 5400651 | NCBI WGS metagenome assembly WNGE01 (sample SAMN13153370, study PRJNA577476) | soil metagenome | isolation source: 60 cm soil or saprolite under grassland replicate 2 | place: USA:California | collected 2016-06-15 | reverse complement strand
GACCGACGCCGGCTTGCCATCATCGGCCAGGTAGTCGTTCTCCGGTGAGGTCGACGGCGACGTCCCCAGGCTGCCGTCCGGCAACTCGACCAGCCAGTCGAGGCAGAACTCGGCCGCACCGCGCAGGATCGGCCACGCCCGCTCCAGGAACTCCAGATCGCCGCTGAACGCGTAGTGATCCCATAGGTGCCGGACCAGCCAGGCACCGGCCATCGGCCAGTTGGACCACCGCGGGTCGCCCTCGACGGGAAGCGTCCAGCACCACGCGTCGGCGTTGTGATGTGCCGTCCAGCCGCCACAGCCGTAACGGTCGTTCGCCGTACGACGACCTGCCTCGGCGAGATGCCCGAGGTAGTCGAGCAGTGGTTCGTGGCATTCGGGCAGACTCGTCGTCTCGGCCGGCCAGTAGTTCATCTCGGTATTGATGTTGACCGTGTAGTTCGAGCTCCACGGCGGGCGCAGGATGTCGTTCCAGATGCCCTGCAGGTTCGTCGGCAGGCCACCGGGACGAGAGCTCGCGATCATCAGGTAGCGCCCGTAGTTGAACACCAGCGCTGCCAGCGCGGGGTCGTCGCCGTGCTGGGTCAACCGCATGTCGGTCGGCAGATCCGCGAGGTCCGGCGATCCGGTCAGCTCGAGCGACGATCGGCGGAACAGCCCCTGGTGGTCCACGGTGTGCTCGGCGACGAGTTCGTCGTACCGGCGTTCGAGCGCAGCGAGCACCTTCTCGTCGGCGGCCGCCCAGCACTCCTCCGCCGTCCGGGTCGGCGGTGTCGACGGGCCGTCGTACCCGGTCTCTGTGCAGAGGATCAGAGTCAGTTCGCCGGCCCCCCGGATGGTCAGGCCGTTCTCGTCGGCGGTCACCTCACCGTCGGTCCGCGCGCGCAGTGCGATCGCCGCTGACATCCCGCGATCCGGGCCGTCGGAGTACCGGATCGGCTCCGGTACGTCGCGATGCGGTGGTGCGACATCGGCCGGAGCCTGCAGCAACAGTCCGGCGCCGTCGCCGGCGACGTGCGGCCGCGAACGCAGCTGCGAGGTCAGCCGCGCGGTGACGCCGAGTGCAGCTGACTTCGACGCGGTCAGATGCAGGACGAGCACCCCGGCCGGTGCGCTGACGAACACCTCCTGCCGAACGGTCACTCCCCCGATCTCGTACTCGGCCAGCGCCATCGCGGTGTCGAGATCGAGCTGCCTGCGGTACTGCGCTACGTCCCCTGCATCCGGCGCGGAGCTGTCGACCTCGATGTCGAGGAGCAGGTCGCCGAGCGGCAGATACGCCTGCGAGTAGCCGGAATGGAATCCACGGGCCAGCTCATGGGCACGCCGGATGTCGCCCGCTGCCAGAGCCGCGCGCACCGCCTGCACGGCCTCGGCTCCGATGGCCCCGAGCGGCTCTGACAGCAGGCGCGCCGTCTCCGGACCGCCTGACCAGCAGGTCTCGTCGTTCAGCGCGATCCGGTCGGCTCCGACGCCGCCGAAGCACATCGCCCCGATCCGGCCGTTGCCGAGCGGCAATGCCTCCAGCCAGGTGCCGGCCGGCCGGTCGTAGTGCAGCCGGGTCTCATCCGGGCGGTCCGAGCTCACCAGCTCGCTCATTCCAGGCGCCTCCGTCGAAGGGTGATGGTGTGGTAATCGTCATATGAATTCAGTGGATCGTAGCGCTGAGACGGTGTGTGGTCCATACTTGAGTGCATCTGAAGGCAAAATCATCTTATCTATCGGAGTAGTAGGGGGTCCCATGCCACGCATCACGTCGGTGGAGGTCGTTGATGTCCGGTTCCCGACCTCGCTGACCCAGGACGGCTCGGACGCGATGAACAAGGACGGCGACTACTCCGCCGCGTACGTCGTCCTGCACACCGACGACCCGGCGCTGACCGGCCACGGCTTCACCTTCACCATCGGGCGCGGCAACGACCTGTGCGTCGCGGCGGCGGCCCAGCGCGGCCGCCCTCTGGTCGGGCGGGACGTCGACAAGCTCTGCGCCGACCTGGGTGGGATCTACCGGGAGCTGCAGTCGGACACGCAACTGCGCTGGCTCGGGCCGGACAAAGGTGTCGTCCACCTGGCACTGGCCGCCGTCATGAACGCCGTCTGGGACCTGGCCGCCCGGCGAGCCGGGAAGCCGCTGTGGCGACTACTGGCCGACATGTCACCCGAGGAACTGGTCGCGGCCGCCGACCTGCGGTACCTGTCGGACGTGCTCACCACCGAGCAGGCAGTCGCCCTCCTCGCCGACCGCGAGCCTGGCCGGGCACAGCGGATCAAGGAGCTCGAGGCCAGCGGGTACCCGTGCTACACCACGTCGGCCGGCTGGCTCGGATACTCCGACGAGAAGCTGCGCCGGCTCTGTGAGGAGGCCGTTGCCCAAGGCTACAAACACGTGAAACTCAAGGTCGGTGCTGATTTGGCCGACGACGTACGGCGGTGCGATATCGCCCGTGACGTGATCGGTCCGGGCGGGAACCTGATGATCGACGCCAACCAGGTGTGGGACGTGCCGGAGGCGATCGAGTGGGTGCAGGCGCTGGCGCGGTTCGAGCCGTTGTGGATCGAGGAGCCGACCAGTCCGGACGACGTACTCGGGCACGCGGCCATCCGGAAGGCGGTCGCGCCGATCGGCGTCGCGACCGGCGAACACGCGATGAATCGCGTGCTGTTCAAGCAGTTCTTCCAGGCCGGCGCGATCGACTTCTGCCAGCTCGATGCGGCCCGGCTGGGCAGTGTCAACGAAGTACTCGCGGTCTACCTGATGGCGGCCAAGTTCGGCGTACCGGTGTGTCCGCACGCGGGTGGCGTCGGGCTGTGCGAGCTGGTCCAGCACCTGTCGATCTTCGACTACATCGCGGTGTCGGCCAGCCTGGAGAACCGGGTCACCGAGTTCGTCGATCACCTGCACGAGCACTTCGTCGACCCCTGCGTCGTACGGAACGGCGCTTACGTGTTGCCGTCCGCTCCCGGCTACAGTGCCGAGATGCGCAGACCGTCGCTCGCGACGTACACGTTCCCGACCGGGTCCTACTGGGCATCGCGAGAGAGCGCGGAGTCGGTCGCATGACAGCCAGGGCCGGGCCCCGGAAGCAGCCACGCGCCCCGGCGGACTACGGCCGGACAGCCTCTCGCGTCGGTGCTTCGCAGACGGACGTCGTCGTACAGGGCATCAAGAAGCTGATCGTCGACGGCACGCTCCGGCCAGGCGACCGCCTGCCGATCGAGAAGGACCTCGCCGAGGCACTGGGAGTCTCCCGCGGTCCGCTGCGCGAAGGGGTTCGCGCGCTGTCCATGATGGGCGTGCTGGAGACCCGACAGGGCGACGGCACCTACGTCACGGCCCTCGACTCCTCGTTGCTGTTGGCACCGATGGGGTTCGTGGTGGACCTGCAGGACCACAGCGGCGCGCACCACCTGCACGCCGTACGACGAATGCTGGAGACTCAGGCTGCCGGACTGGCGGCCGCTCGCATCAGCGACGAAGCGCTCGCCGCGGCGGACGACCTCCTGCGCCGAACCGAGGCCGAGCTGACCGACGGCGTACTGAGCCACGAGGCACTGATCGACAACGACATCGCCTTCCACCGTGTCATCGCCCAGGCGTCCGGCAACCCAGTGCTCGCGGCCCTGATCGAGGCGCTCGGCGGACGGACCACCCGGGACCGTCTGTGGCGCTCGATCAGTCAGGAAGGCGCCGACGAGGCTACCCACGGCGAGCACCGAGGAATCCTCGCTGCCCTCGCCGCTCACGACCCCGACCGGGCTCGCATTCGCATGGCCACCCACCTCTTCGGCGTCGAGGACTACCTCAGGCAACGACCACCCGGCGACGAACCCATCCACGATCCCTGAGGACTGCTCGATGCCCTTCATTTGGCGTACGGCGAACCTGACGCTGGCGTTCTGCATCGACGACGGCCCGGTCCGGTTGGAATCCGTGCACTGGGATCCCGAGGCCTCGACCGGTCCGGTCGACCAACCACTCGTGGAGGTGTCTGCGCTCGGTCATGGCCGCTCCGTCAGCACCCATCGCCACGTCGGCACAGTCCTCGGCCACCGTCTGCGATACACGAGCCACGAAGCCACCGGCACCAGCCTCCGCATCGTTCAGCAGGACGCGGTGACAGGGCTTCAGATCACCAGCTTCTTCGAAGCAGCCGAAGGGATCCGCACGTGGACCGAGGCCCGGCTGACCGGTCCTGGCACCCTCGAGCTGACCAGCCTGTCATCGGTCATCGTGGCGATGGACTCGCTCGACTTCGACCTGGTTGCCGGCGACAACGACTGGATGGCCGAGAGCAGGTGGTCCGCCCGGCCACTGCGCGGGCTCGGGCTGCCCGACATCCAGTACCCGGTGCCCCGCACCCGGCATGCGGTGACGAGTCGGGGCCAAGTCGACTTGCCACTGCCTCATTGTGAGGTCAGGAACCTCTTCCCAGCTCAGGCCGACGGCTGGACCTACGACTGGCAGGACAACACCTTGACCATCACGGCCAACACCGCAGAACCGTCCGCCCGCGTCGTTGAACTCATCGGCCGGACCGCCGCTACACGCTGTCCTTCGACGCCACGCTGACGGAGACGATCGCCAGCCCCAGCCGTGACGTCTACCTCCCACCCGGTGAATGGTGCCTCGCCGAATCGGGCGCAACCCATCACGGCGGTGTCACCGTGACCGTCCCCGTCACCCTGGACGCCATCCCCGTGTTCGTACGAGCCGGAGCCGACGTACTCAACTTGATCCATCAGTGACGGCTGCTGCGCACACGACGTCGCCTGCGTTACTCCTTGGGGCAGGAACGGCGAGCCGGCGACTTTCTGAATCCTCGGTTCACAGCAGCATCGACCACGATCTGAACCTCACGCCATGACTCCGGCAACGCACCCTTTTACGCAGCTCCAGCGCACCTCGACATCGGCTGTTGATCCTCGCTCACACCGATGCGTCCGGGAAGGCGATCACCGACAGAAAGCGAATCGGGAGTTCGATCAGGTTCGTGGGGCCGTGCTCTCCCTCGCCGTCGAACTGGAGCGAATCGCCCGGCGTAAGCCGGTAGGTCTGACGCGAATGCCCGTATTCCATGGTCCCCTCGAGCATGTAGATGAACTCCGTGCCCGGGTGCTGGAAGAGTGGGTAGACCTCACTCGTCTCGCTCAGAGTCACCAACAGGCACTCGAGACGCTTGTGTTCGCCGCGCAAAGACCCAAGTAGCTCGTACTCATGTCCGACCTGCGTGCCGTTGCGCACGATCGGCGCCCCCTGCCCCGCCTTCACGAAGGCGGCAGGACGCTCTTCGTCCGCCCCGCGGAACAGTGATGTGACCGGCACATCCAAGCCCCTGGCGAGCAGGGCGACCGTGCTGAGCGAGCAGGACGTCTGGGCGTTCTCGACCTTGGACAGCATCGCCTTGGAAATGCCGATCTTGGCGGCCATGTCAGCGACTGAAAGGCCGGAGTGTCGACGCAGTTCGCGCACGTTCCGTGCGATCGCGGCTTCCAGCTGAAGGGTCTCGACCGAATCTTCCTGGTGACGGTTGCGCGTCATCCCCGCATTCCGCAGCAGCACATCGTCTTCCATGAGTTAACCCTAGCGCGTCGTAATCCACTGACAGTGAACGGATCGCGTGGCCATCAGGCCTTCAGCAGGACCTCGAGACCGAAGCGGGACGTGGTGCTCATGAGACTCCTGACATTGGCGGGTCGGGGGTGATGCGAACCTCCGCGACACAGTCACCGAGGTCGATGATGTGGAAGGCGCTGCCGAGGTACGGCGGCAGCTCCGTCGCTACGGAAGGACTGTCCGCCGCGGGACGCAGGGTGACATCGGCAGTGCATCGCCCGCGTCGAGTCATGACGTTGAGCGCGCTCGTGGGGGACGGAAGAGAGCACAGCGCCACGTCGTCCTCGCCGGCGAACCGGGCCTGCTCCCCGTTCTCGAGCCACACCCGCTCCCCACCGATGGCCAGCTCGAGCGGGCCAAGGGCGATGAAGGTGCGGTCAAGCCCGGGCAAGGACGAGAATCCGGCAGGGACAGCGAGTTCGGCGACGCTGATCCGCCACAGCACCTGACCGTCATCAGCGTGGGCGATCGCAAGCTCCCGCGTGGTGCCAGCCCCGTTCTTCCAGGGCACCGGCACCACATGGATGGGACTCAGGATCGCCATCGACTCGACCAGGCTCAGCGCATCTCGCCGGCGCCCACGGTCAGGGCCCGCGGGATCGAGAGACCGATCAGGCCACCGCCGATGATGACGACCTTCTGTGCCACGTCAGAGCACCTTACCCGGGATCCAGCTGGTGCCGGCGAGCGGGACGCCGGCCATGGCGGCGGACTCGATGGTGAGGGCGACGAGATCCTCGGGCTCCAGGTGGGTGACGTGCGCCTTGCCGCAGGCCCGGGCGATCGTCTGGGCCTCCATGGTCAGGACGCGCAGGTAGTTGGCGATCCGCTTGCCGCCCTCGACGGGGTCGAGGTTCTTCTGCAGTTCGGGGTCCTGCGTCGTGATGCCGGCCGGGTCCTGGCCGTCCTGGAAGTCGTCGTAGAAGCCGGCGGCGCTCCCCAGTGCTTCGTAGTCCGCGGCGAACTTCGGGTGGTTGTCGCCGAGCGCGATCAGCGCGGCGGTGCCGATCGCGACGGCATCCGCGCCCAGGGCGAGGGCCTTGGCGACGTCGGCGCCGGTGCGGATGCCGCCGGAGATGACGAGCTGGACGCCGTCGGACTTCTTGTGGACGCCGAGCTCCTGGAGAGCGCGGACGGCGGGGCCGATGGCGGCGAGGGTCGGGATGCCGACGTGCTCGATGAAGACGTCCTGGGTGGCGGCGGTGCCGCCCTGCATACCGTCGACCACGACGACGTCAGCCCCGGCGTGGACAGCCAGCTTCACGTCGTAGTAGGGCCGCGAGGCACCGACCTTGACGTAGATCGGCTTCTCCCAGTCGGTGATCTCACGGATCTCGTTGATCTTGGTCGTCAGATCGTCGGGGCCGGTCCAGTCGGGGTGACGCGAGGCGGAGCGCTGGTCGATGCCGGCAGGCAGGTCGCGCATGCCGGCGACCCGCTCGGAGACCTTCTGGCCCAGCAGCATGCCGCCGCCGCCGGGCTTGGCTCCCTGGCCGAGGACGATCTCGATCGCGTCGGCGCGGCGCAGGTCGTCGGGGTTCATGCCGTAGCGGTTGGGGAGGTACTGGTAGACGAGGGTCTTGGAGTGGCCGCGCTCCTCCGGCGTCATCCCGCCGTCACCCGTCGTGGTGGTGGTGCCAGTGGCCGAGGCGCCGCGACCCAGGGCCTCCTTGGCGTTGGCGCCCAGGGCGCCGAAGCTCATGCCGGCGATGGTGACGGGGATGTCGAGGTGCACGGGGTACTTCGCGTTGCGCGCACCCAGGACTACGTCGGTGCCGCACTTCTCGCGGTAGCCCTCGAGCGGGTAGCGCGACATCGACGCGCCGAGGAAGAGCAGGTCGTCGAAGTGCGGCACGTGTCGCTTGGCGCCCCAGCCGCGGATGTCGTAGATGCCCGTCTCGGCGGCCCGGTGGATGGCGGCGATGGTGGCGCGGTCGAAGGTAGCGGACTCGCGCAGGCCCATCCGCGCACGGTCGTCGGCGGAAAGCGTCACGACGGGCTCCTCTCAGTACTCGTTGTCGTGGGTGAAGTGGTAGAGCGTGCGGGCCGACCCGTAGCGCTTGTACGCCGTCAAGTCGTCGTCCTCGTAGCCGGCCGCCTTGAGCAGCCCGGCGAGCTCCTCGAGATGCTCGGCCTCCATCGGCTTTTCCACACAGTCGGCACCCAGCGACTTTGCGGTGCCGCGCAGATAGATCCTGGCCTCGTAGATCGAGTCGCCCAGCGCGTCGCCGGCGTCGCCCCGGACAACCAGGCAGCCACGCTGCGCCATGAAGGCGCTCATGTGGCCGATGTTGCCGCCCACAACGATGTCGATGCCCTTCATCGAGATGCCGCAGCGGGCACCGGCATCGCCGTCGATGATGAGCAGGCCACCGCGTCCGGTGGCGCCCGCGGACTGCGAGGCCGAGCCGGTCACGTGAACGACGCCGCTCATCATGTTCTCCGCGACACCCTGGCCGGCGTTGCCGTTGATGGTGACCTCGGCCTGCTGGTTCATGCCGGCGGCGAAGTAGCCGACGTGGCCCAGGATGGACACCTTGACCGGCGCGTTGAGGCCGACGGCCACGTTGTGTGAGCCGGCCAGGTTGGTGACCTCGAAGTCACCGGAGAGACCCTCCTCCGGCAGAGCGTGGAGCGCGCTGTTGACCTCGCGGAGCGTGGTCGTGGACAGGTCGTAGGTCGTGGTGCCGGTCGTCATGATCAGACACCAGCCTTTGCGAGGTCGCGGTTCCAGGCGTAGATGACCTCGGGCTCGGGCTCCCAGATGCGCGCGTTCTCGACACCGGGCAGGTGGGCGATGGCGCGGTACTCCGAGGCCATCGCGACCCAGTCGTCGGTCTCGGCGATGACGGCCGGCTTGCAGGCGATGGCGTCACGCACGACCGCGAAGGAGTCGCGGTTGGAGACCAGCAGCGTGTAGAAGCCGTCGAAGGTCTTGGTCAGGTCGGTGAGCGCGGTCTCGACGTCGGCGCCACCGGCGAGCTCGTGCGCCACGAAGCGGGCGCCGACCTCGGTGTCGTTCTCCGAGTCGAACTCCACGCCGGCGGCCTTGAGGTCGCGGCGGATCGTCGCGTGGTTGCTGAAGGAGCCGTTGTGCACCAGGCACTCGCCCGGGCCGACCGCGTAGGGGTGGGCACCCGACGGCGTCACCGCCGACTCGGTCGCCATCCTGGTGTGGCCGACGCCCTGCCAGCCCTGGACGCCCGGCAGACCCCACTTCTTGGCGAGATCCTGCGGCCGACCGACGCCCTTGAGCACCGCGAGGTCCTCGCCGAAGCCGCCGACCAGCACGTGCGGATAGACCTTCCCGGCGGCCGCCAGCAGCTCCTCGGAGGCGACGTCGGCGCTTACGAGGTACGTCGTTTCGCGGGCGATCACGGCGACGTCGGTGCCGACCTCGGCGGCCAGCGCCGCGGCGACCTCGTCGGTCGTGGCGTCGACCTCGATGAGGGAGATGACGCCTTTGCCGGACGGGGACCAGGTCGGGTCGCCGTACACGGCGATGCCGGCGGAGTCCGCCCCGCGGTCCTCCATCTCGCAGAGCATGCCGGTGAGGAGCGCACCGAGTTGGGGGTAGAGCTCGGGGTTGCGCAGGTGCAACCCGACGATTCCACACATATCAAGGCGTCCTTCCTCGAAAAGGCCTGGTCAGAAAGCGGTGAGGTAGCGGTCGATCTCCCACTGGGCGACCGCGGCGTGGTACTCGTAGAACTCGTCCTTCTTGAGCTTCGCGAAGTACTCCGCGACGCCCGGGCCGGCGACGTCGAGCGTGGCCGTGACGACCTTGTCGGCCTCGAATGCGTCGACCGCGTGGACGAGGGTCGAGGGGAACGGAGTGTCGGGACCGGTGCCGATCGGGCCGAGCTCGAGACCGCGCTCGATGCCGTCCAGACCAGCGCCGACGGCCGCGGCGATCGCCAGGTAGGGGTTGGCCGAGCCGTCGCCGCCGCGCAGCTCGATCCGCTGAGTGTCGGGGATGCGCACGTAGTGGGTGCGGTCGTTGCCGCCGTACGTCGGCAACCGCGGCGCCCAGGTGGCACCGGAGGCCGAGGAAGCCACGGCGCCGGTGCGCTTGTAGGAGTTCACCGTCGGAGCGATGACGGCCTGCAGCGCTGCGGCGTGCTCGAGGATGCCGGCGACGAACGAGTAGGCGGTCTCGGAAAGGCCGAGACCAACTTTGTCCTCGGCCTCGCAGCCGGGAAAGACCGCCTTCTCCCCCGCCGCGTCACGCAGCGAGAGGTGGAGGTGAAGTCCCGAGCCGGTGCGGTTCTCGAACGGCTTGGGCATGAAGGTCGCGATCATGCCCCGCTCGGCGGCCAGAACGCTGAGCAGATAGCGCAGCGTGACGACACGGTCAGCGGTGGTGAGGGCATCGGCGTAGGTGAAGTTCTGCTCGAACTGGCCGTTGCCGTCCTCATGGTCGCTGGCGTAGTTGCCCCAGCCGAGGTCGTTCATCGCCCGCGAGATCGACGTGAGGTGGTCGTACATCCGCGTCACGCCGCGGGCGTCGTAGCAGGGCTGGTCGGCCACGTCGTCGGCGTCAGCCGTGACAAGCGTGCCGTCGGCGAGCTTCTTGAGCAGGAAGTACTCCACCTCCGCGCCGGCGTAGGCACTGAACCCGGCCTCGGCGGCGTTCGCAAGGATCGTCTTGAGGATGACGCGCGGCGCAAACGGCCACGGCTTGCCCTCCACGTGCGGATCGCAGTGGACGAGCGCGAGACCCTCCTTCACGAAGGGAACGGGGGTAAAGGAAGCAGGGTCCGGCACGGCGATGAGGTCGGGGTCCTTCGGGACCTGGCCGATCGCGCCGACGGCGTACCCGGCGAAACCCGCACCGTCCTCGATCAGCTGGTCGATCGCCTCGACCGGCACCAGCTTCGCGCACGGCTTCCCGTTGAGATCGACGAACAGAGCCAGGATGAACTTCGTCCCGGCGGCCTCGGCAAGGGCCTTCAGGTCAGGCTGGGCGGGCATCGGAACTCTCCTCGGCGTCTACTGGCATGAATCATGATCTACGGTCAGTAGACAGTCAAGGCGCTCAACATTTCTGCGGCGTTTCCGCTCGGTGAGTTTCTGGTGACGGCAGCCGGGAAAGGCCCTTGCGCCCTGATCAGCAGGCCAGTTCACAGCGCCGTTACACACTCGCCGCGTCCACGCAAAGGAAACGGTGTCCACTCTTACGAGACGGCGCCGAGCAGCGCCCTATCCCCTCTGGAGACGAGATGGACACTGGAACCACAGCCTTCATGCTGTGCTGCATCATCGGGCTCACGATCATGATCCCGGGCCTGGCGCTCTTCTACGGCGGCCTGGTCAGCGTGAAGAGCTCGATCAACATGATCATGATGACCTTCGGCGCCGTCGCCATCGTCGGCGTGCTGTGGGTGCTCTTCGGCTTCTCGATGACCTTCGGCACCAGCCATGGAGGCTTCGTCGGCAGCCTGAGCGAGTTCGCCGGCATGCAGAACATGCTCGACCCGGTGACCACGATCAACGGCCTGCCGCTGAGCCTCTTCAGCCTCTTCCAAGCGCTCTTCGCCGCGCTGACCGTCGCCATCGTGTCCGGCGTCGCGGCCGACCGGATGAAGTTCTCCGCCTGGATGGTCTTCGCGGCAGTCTGGGCCGTCGTCGTCTACTTCCCGGTCGCCCACTGGGTCTTCGCCTTCGACGGCGTCTCCACGCCCGACGCCACCGGCGGCTGGATCGCCAACAAGCTCAAGGCGATCGACTTCGCGGGCGGCACCGCAGTGCACATCAACGCCGGCGCGGCCGCCTTCGCGCTCGCCCTCGTACTCGGCAAGTCAAAGGACTGGAGCGCCCGCAAGCCGCACAACGTGCCGCTCACGATCCTCGGAGCCGGCCTGCTCTGGGCGGGCTGGTACGCCTTCAACGGCGGCTCCGCCCTCTCGGCCGGCAAGCCCGCCGCCATCGTCATGGTCACCACCTTCACCGCGACCTGCGCCGCCACCTTGGCCTGGCTGGCCGTGGAGAGGCTCAAGGACGGTCACGTCACCGGCACCGGCGCCGCCGCCGGCGCCATCACCGGCCTCGTCGCGATCACCCCCGCCTGTGGCGCGGTCACGCCGATCGGCGCCATCTTCGTCGGCGCGATCCCGGCCCTCATCTGCCCCCTCGCGGTCGGTCTCAAGCACCGCTTCGGGTACGACGACTCCACCGACGTCGTGGGCGTCCACCTGGTCGGCGGCATCATCGGCACCCTGCTGATCGGCTTCTTCGCCAGTTCCTCGATGCCCAACGGCCAGAACGGCATCTTCTATGGCGGTGGCATCGGCCTGCTCGGCAAGCAAGCCGCGGCCGCCGGCTCGGTGCTCGTCTACTCCTTCACGCTGGCGTTCATCATCGCCTTCGCGATCAAGAAGACGATGGGCATCCGCATCTCCCCCGAGGACGAGGAGATCGGCATCGACGCCAAACTCCATCGCGATCCGGCCTACGAACTCGTCTGAGGGGCGCGCCCCGATCCGAGCAGGCCGTCCGGACCACTACCGGCCGGCCTGCACGGTCTGGCTCGGGGCCTCTTTGTGCGCCGCGGACACGGAATTGGCTCCGAAGTAGAAAGCCGCAACGGCGGTGACGAGGTGTGGCAACTGTCGTGACGACTTGCTTGGCGAGATCTCCGAGGTCGTGGTGTTCGTGCTGCCTGGCGCAAGCGTCACGTCGTACACAGTTGCGCCGGCCTCGGTTCTCGGGGTCGCCCGCTGAATTTCATTGGTCGGAATTTCCGCGAACCGCTCGCCACTGATTCCTGTCAGTTCACGAGCTTCCGTCTTCTCGGCTTTGGTGCTGTTGAACAGAAAGATCGCCGCGATGAAGAAGAGCATGAAGACCGAGGAGAGCGCCGCCAGCCGATTCCGGATGTTCCGCGTTCCTCATACTCGGACTGACCGGACAGCCCGACCTCGAGATACCCAGAGTTCGATATCCGGGCCGACTGGTAGTTCAGTCGCTGGTTTCAAGCGGCCTCACACCAAGAATTCGGCGCGTTTATGTATCTGGCGGTCTCTTGATTCGGTCCGTCCCCATGAGAGCCTCTGAACAGCAGCGGCACAACTTTGGGGGGACCCAAATGGCAGATCCCAATTTCGACGGCCTTCCGGCCCTCGACGGCGCGGTGACCGCGGTAGCGATCATCGATCACGACGGCAACCCGAACCGGGTCATCGACGACCAGTTCCCCTTCGACGTCACCATCGACTGGACCGTCACGCCGCCGGCAACGGCCGCGCTGCTGGACGGCAACTGGACCGTCAAGGCGTACGCGGAGTCGATGGGTCCCGGTCCCGAGAAACTGATCGGCACCAAGGTCGTGCCGGCGAACGGTGGGCAGGCGTACAGCGCGAAGATCACCGTCCCGGCCGGCACGCTGAAGGCCGACGTACCGCCGGACTCGGGCGTGTACAAGCTCGTCGTGGTGCTCACGTACCGGACCGCCCTGAACAAGCTGACGGAGATGGCCGCGTTCCACGAGGGGCCGACCTTCATGCTCCGCGAGCCCTGAGGCAGCGGACAAGCGCGGACGCACAGCACCGGAGGAGGGGCCGGCAGGTGTGCGTCGGCGGCCGCCTGGCGGCGACATGGCATCAGATGCGGTGTCGCCGTCGGGCCACCCGGTCACGGTGGGGAATCCCGCGGGAACTCCACCAGGTGCCCTGGGCAACAAAGCGGACCAACCCGGGAGCCGGAATGAAAGACGACGTCTCACCAGTCACAGCTCTGGTGGCCGCCGCGGCCGCCGGCGAGCAACAAGCATGGCGCGAACTCGTCGGTCGGTACGCCCCGTTGCTGGTATCCGTCATCCGGCGGTTCCGGCTGACGCCGAGCGAGACAGACGACGTCGCGCAGACCGTATGGCTGCGACTGGTCGAGCATCTGGACAGCTTGCAGGAACCGCAGGCCATCCCGCGCTGGATCATCACGATCGCACGTCGCGAGTCGATCCGGTACCTGTCGTCCGAGCGCCGGCTGCGCCCCAACGACCCGCTGGATCCCGAGTATCAGTCGGTCGCGGCCGGCAACGGCGAACCCGACGAAGGCCTGTTCCGGGCCGAGCGGCACGAGGTGCTGCTGGCCGGGCTGGCGGAACTGCCACGTCGGCAGCGCGAGTTGCTGTTGCTGCTGATAGCGGATCCGCAACCGTCGTACGCCGAGATCAGCAAGTGCACGGGTATCCCGGTCGGCAGCATCGGCCCAACCCGTTCACGGGCGCTCGAACGGCTCCGTAGATCTCCGCCAGTCAGGGCGTACGTCGAAGACTCGGAGCGATCCGAACAGTCAGGAGGTGATCAGCATGACGCGGCGACGCTGGGATGACGATGAGCGCCTCTTCGAAGATCTTGCAGAGGCTCTCCGCGACGCCGCACCGCTCGCACGCACGATCGCCGAGCACGCGGAGGGCGCCCTGTCCTGGCGGACGATTGACGAGGAACTCCTGCGGGCGGTCCTGACCTTCGACTCCTCGCTGGAGCCGGCTGCCGACACCCGGGCCGAGCCCGGCGAGAGCCGGCTGCTGGTGTTCACCTCCACTCCCCTGTCGATGGAGCTGGAGGTGATGTACGGCGAAGTGGTCGGCCAGATCCTGCCACCCAGCGCCGGCGAGATCCAGATCGAGACCTCGGACGGCGCGGAGTACCGCGTCAATACGAACGAATCGGGCTTCTTCGACCTGCCGTCGCTGCCTCCTGGTCCGGTCCGGTTGCGATGAAGCACGGCCACCGGCCGAGTGGTCACGGACTGGGTGCGACTGTGACCGCCCTTCAGGCTCCGAGAGCTATGAACGACTGTGCAGCCGTGCGCGCCGTCCGGCCGTCGCCGGCCGACGCCCGGGCCTGGGCAAGTGCGTCGGCGAGATCGTCCCCGGCCCGCAGCCTGCCGTGCAGGCCGAGCATCAAAGGCACCGTCGCCGGGTCGTTCACCGGTACGACACTCGCCACCACGCCGGACGATCCGAGCGCGACCAACGCACTGACCAGACCGAGCAGCTCGTCCGCGCCACTGGGTCCGCCGAGCGCCGAGCTGCAGCTCGACAGCACCACTCGGTGCGGTGCCCGCTCGAGCCGTTCGAGGTCGTACACCGTGAGCGGCCCGTCGTCCAGTTCGAGCGCCGAGAACAGCGGGCTGTCCGCGCGGAACGTGCCGTGCGCCGCGACATGCACCAACGACGCCCCGTCCATCGCATCAAGCACTGCTTCTGCCGTCGCATCGCCCTCGGTGAGAACCACAGCATCCGGATACATCTCCGAGAGCTGTCGCACCTCTTCCAGACCTGTCGACAGCTGCGGGCCACCGATCAGCACCACTCGCTCGGTCGACGGTGGTACGGCGTTCCGCGCGCGCAACCAAGCCGCGGCCGACGGAGCCACCGACGTCGGCCGGTGTCGCAGCGATGGCAGCAGGCTCCACGGCACGGCGTGCAACCGGCCCGTCGGTACGACGACCACCGGGCCGTCGTCCAGGTGCTTGATCACCTTGCCCAGAAGGGCCTCCTCGAGCCGGGCTCCGATGGCGTCGAGGTCGAGCTGGTGCGTACCGCGTCCGGTCGCCTCGCGTCGCAGTGCGAACAACGCGTGGGACAGACGATGAGTCGCGAGCGAGGTGGGACCGACCGGCTGAAGGTGGACCCGGCCGTGCGCGGCGACCATGGCGTACAACTGGTCGTCGACGTCCGTGAGCTCCACCAAGCTGCGGTTTCCGAGCTGATCGAGCAGGTCGCCACTGCGGAACTGGTCGGGCCGGTCGCCGGTGGTGCCGGGCGTCAGCAGGACCCGGCGGCGTACAACGGATTCGAGACGGCGGCGTTCGCGATGCAACGGGCCGGATCCGAGCCGGTGATCGTAGCCGGCTTCCAACCGGTGCGTGAGGCTGCGCAGGGCGGCAAGATCGGCGACCAGGCCATCGTCCGCCTGCGGCCGGACCGGTGGGATCGCGAGCACCGTGGCACGCCAGCGTTCGCTCCATGCGAGGACTTGGCGGGCATTGCCGCGCTGGACGGCGTACCGGAGCGCGATCGCCGCGAGTTCGGCGCCCTGGGCAGTGGCGAGCACCCGCAGTTCGGTGGCACCGAGGGTGCGGATGTAGAGCTCGATCAGGCTCAGGCCCTGCCGGCAGGCGGCCAGCATCGCGCGCGATCGGCCTTCGCCTTGGTGGAGCGTGGCCTGGGCGAGCCAGCCGGCGCCGCGCGCCCGCAGCCCGCGGCTCCGGGCTCCGGCCGCGATCTCCAGGTGGAGCCTGGCGCCCGCAAAGCGGGACTGGAGCAGCGCAAGCTCGGCACGTGCCGCCCACCACGGACGCTGCTGGCGGCGGAACAGCTTCATCGCGTCGCGGCTGCGGTTCTCGGCCAGATCCAGTGCGCCGGCGGCGTGCGCTGCCAGTCCGGCGCAGTACAACAACTCGGCGCGTCGCACCGTCGAGCCACGCTGCTGTTCGATCCGGTCGAGCGCGCTGTTGATCTCGGTGAGCGCGTCGTGCGTCAGGCCGGCCGCGAGCAGCACCAGACACTTGTTGGCGAACAGGTCCGGCTCGAGCACGCCGAGCTCGTCGACCACCCGTTGTGCGTCGTCGAGATAGAGCAGCGCCGTGGGCAGATCGCCGCGGGCGAATGCCGCGGCGCCACGTGCCTGCCGGGTGTCGGCGTACTCGACCTGCTGACCGGACTTTGCGAACAACTCCTCGCTGCGGGCGTAGTCCTCGTCGGCGCGGTCGATCGCACCCATCGCGAGCAGTACCATCGCCCGGTGGGTCAGCGCCCGGGCCTCCCAGACCAGGTCGCCGGTGTCGCTCAGGAACGCGACCGCCTGTTCGGCATCGGCCAGCGCTTCGGCGTATCGGCCGAGCAGCGCGCCCCGCACCCAGACCCGGCGAATCAGGATCCGGCCGGCGAGCACACCCGTCCGGCCGGACACGACCGAGTCGAGCGCGGCCAGCCCACGGTCGGTGTGACCGGCCATGACCAGGGCCACGCCGAGGCTCGCCAGAATCTCCGCCTCGCGGTCCGGATCGGCCGCCCTGCGTGCGTGCCGGTACGCCGCCTTGAGCTCCGTCACCGCCTCGCGAATGTCACCGAAGTCGCGGTGCACGACACCCGCCGCCTGATGCGCTGCCGCGGCATCGGCGTCCGACGGGGAATTCGCGAGAACGTCTCGGGCGATCCTGAGGGCGTCAGCAGGCCGCGAAAGGGCCAGCGCCTGCAACTCGTCGGCGTCCACGGCACAACCAGCCCTCCCCTTACCCGGAGACAGTCAGATCGTAATCCGAAAGTTTCACTACGGAGGAGGGGACGAAATGTCAGCGGCGGAACGCCTCAAAGAAGCACTACACCTCATCTTGAAAGCCCCGGACGCCAGGCCCGAACAGTGGCACGGCACGACGGCCGCGTACCCACACAACTGGGAAGCGCTCGAGTACGTCGAGTACTTCTATCGCCGGGACACCATTCTCGTCCGCACGGAAGACGTAGACCTGGTGCTCGATGCACTGAGGGAGGTGCCGCCTGACGACGAGGCGATCATTCCTGAGGCAGTGGGCATCGATCGGTTGCCCGTGATCGGCGGCGTCACAGGTTTGGTGTGGCGCTACGGCCGGACCCTCGCGTCGGTGAAGGCGGGGCTCGAGAAGTACGGTGCCGACCAGCTCGGCCGCGGGTACGGCGAGCCACCCGACGATGACGATCCACTGTCGACGCCGAGGGTGCTGGAGCGGCTGGACCAGAGGATCGGTGTCGGGAAGGCGACCCCGGACCATGCGCTCCCGTTCTGCGGCAACGGTCATCCCTGCCCGGCGACGGAGCCGGCGGAGGTGCCGAGCAAGTCGGTGAGCCCGGTACCGCCGGTGAGCAGTGGAATCTGTTGCGGGACGCACGGATGGGACGGCCATGACGTGCTGATCGGTGTCGTGGACGAAGGTCTGGTCGAGGACGCGACGCACAGGTGGCCGTGGATGGCAGGTGTGTACGGCGACCCCGAGGACCCCTTCAAAGCAGGCACCACAGAGATCAGGCCGTATGCCTGCCACGGTACGTTCGTGGCCGGCTGTGCGCGGTGTACGGCGCCGAAGGCCAACGTCTGTGTCAAGAGGGCGGAGCCCATCGACGGGCAGCCGGACGCTGGGATGGCGTACGAGGACGAGATCATCCGCCGGATGAGCGACCTGCTCGACCTGGGCGCCGACGTCATCGTCTGCGAGTTCGACGGCATCACCCGGTTCCACCGCCCGATGCTGACGTTCAACGCCTTCTACGACAATCGTTTGCGTCACCTGAACGCCGTCGTACTCGCGCCGGCCGGAAACGACACGACGCAGCTGCCGACGTTCCCGGCGGCGTACTCGTGGGTGATCGGGGTCGGCGCTCTGTCCGCGGACTGCAACAGCCGTGCGCACTTCTCCAACTACGGCGGTTGGGTCGACGTGTACGCTCCCGGCGAGGACTTGGTCAACGCGTTCGCGGTCGGTGACTACGAGACCATCCACGAGCCCAAGGAGCACCGGCACTTCGAGGGGCTGGTGAATTGGAGCGGTACGTCGTTCTCGACGCCGCTGGTGGCCGGGATGATCGCGGCACGGATGTCCGCGACCGGTGAGAACGCACCTCAAGCGGCAGAGGCGTTGCTACGACTCGCCCGCCACCGGGCAGTGGCGGGAATCGGCCCGGTGCTGTTGCCGCACCACGTGTGCGACACCTCCCACGAGCTGTGCCATGCCGGGTGCGATTGCGCGTGCCGGCGTGCGGTGTTGTCATGACGTATGGCCAGAACGCATCGGATGGAGTGCACGGCCAGCCCCGCTGGTCTGCTGTTCGAGTGTCTTGACGGCTGCGGCCGCCGGGTCGTGGTCGACGGGGCGAGCGGAGACCTCACCATCATCGACCACGGTGACCGTACGGCGCTGCACCAAGCGTCCAGCGGCGGAGTCGACCTCACGTCCACCATCATCGACTGACAGTCCTTGTGGTCGGCGTGCCACGCCGTTGGCACGCCACGCCGCCGGCAGCGCAGCTGCAGCCCGCTTGGGCGCCGAACACCCTCGCTGGACAGCGATTGGGGCATTGACGTTCGTTCGGCAGAGGAGGAAGGTCGGACGCGCCAGTGGGGTGTTCTGTCCGTGGCGCGGCACAACTTGGCGCCGAGCGCGAAGAGCAAGGCCGATGCATGACCAGCAAGGGGATCACATGGCACGGCTCTGTCGCCGCTTGCCCTGAGCACGACAATGCCGACGCCGCCCGAACCAGCAGTGCAAAAGCGAGCAGGGGGATTCATGGCCAGGAAGGTGTTCGAAGACAGCGTTGTTCCGTTGCCGCCTGACGACGGGTTGGCGCCCAACGGGTTGGTGGTGCAGGCGGCGGCGCCTCGCAATGCGAGCGAGACGATGGAGGTCATGTTCTCGCTCGCGTTGCCCGCCGAAGACCAGCGCAGCCTCGAGGACGCGGTTGCACGCGGAGACGTCGTACCGGCCGACGACCTTTTGTCGATCAGGGCATCGGACAAAGATCGCGGCAAGCTCGAGAAGTGGCTGGAGGGGCACGGGTTCTCCGTCGACCATGTGTCCGACGACGGGACCAGCATCTACACGACGTCCACAGTCGACAACCTGGCCAAGCAACTACAGGTCGACATGGTCCGGGTCACGAAGGACGGAATCACCTTCACCGCCGCCCGCAACGCTCCAAGTCTGCCGTCCACCGTCGGTGACGGCGTACAGGCGATCATCGGACTGCAGCCGTTCCGCCACGCCAACAAGCACCTTCGCACGAGCCCATCCCCCGCCCCGGCTGCCCAAGCAGTCAAAGTCCCGAACTCGCCGCCGTTCCTCGTGTCCGAAATCCTCAGGGCGTACGGCGCCGACGGTCTCGCCGTGGACGGCACCGGACAAACCATCGCCATCCTGATCGACACAGTCCCGAAGACGTCGGACATCACCACCTTCTGGAAGGCCAACGGACTGAAGACCAAGACGTCACGAATCAAGAAGATCAACGTCAACGGCGGGGCGCTCGGCGCGCCCGAGGGCGAGGAGACGCTCGACGTCGCCTGGTCGAGTGGTATCGCACCCGGCGCCAAGATCCGCGTCTATGCCAGTGGATCGCTGTCCTTCGTCGCATTGGACCGCGCCCTCGACCGGATCATCGCCGACCTCCCGCGGAATCCGGGCCTGCGGCAACTGTCCATCAGCCTCGGCCTCGGCGAGACCTTCATGGGCGGACCGCAAGGTGAAGTCGCCACCCAGCATCAGAAGTTCCTCCGGCTCGCGGCGGCCGGGGTCAACGTGTTCGTCTCGAGCGGCGACGCGGGCTCGAACCCCGATCAGACCGGGCATGGTTCGCACGGTCCGCTGCAGGCCGAGTACGAGTCGTCGGACTCCGCCGTCATCGGCGTCGGCGGCACGTCGCTGCATCTGACGGATCAAGGTGCGGTCGCTGCCGAAGCCGGCTGGGCCGGCAGCGGCGGCGGCGCCAGCATCTTCTTCAATCGACCGGCCTGGCAGACCGGTCCCGGCGTACAAGCCGGAACGGCGCGCCTAGTGCCCGATGTCAGTCTCGTAGCCGACCCGGGCACCGGAGCCTTGCTGATCCTCAACGGCAAGAAGATCCAGATCGGCGGCACGAGTTGGAGCGCGCCGGTGTGGGCGGGATTCTGTGCCCTCATCAACGAGGCTCGCATCAAGGCCGGCAGACCACCGCTGGGCTTCTTGAACCCGCAGCTCTATCCCCTCGCGGGCGGGCCGTGCTTCCGGGACATCACCTCCGGCACGAACGGCGCCTTCCACTCGAGTGCCGGCTACGACGAGGTCACGGGGCTCGGAGTCCCTGACGTCGCCCAACTCATCAAGGCGCTGACAACCTAGACCGGACGAGCTCGACGTCAGGCGTTGGCTTGGCAGGCTGCGCGCGCGAGCCGAAGGGCATCGAAGCCAGTCAGCGAGCGCACCTGACGCCGCGGCGTCGGCCCGCCGGCGATGTCGTACGTGACGGTTGCCGCGGTGTTCAAGGATGCCGGCAGGTTGTCCGAAATGCACGGGATCGCCATCACGACGACCTTGGCCGGAGCCGTCGGTCCGCCGACGCGCTTCGGCCGAAGGTTGTCGTGTAGGGAGCCGTGATACGCCCAGGCCACCGTCTTCTTCCCATCGGCCGAGGCGGCGCCGGGGTTGGCATCCGCGGTGAAGTTCGGACTGTAGATCTGCCGGTACGCGTTCTCATCCCGGAAACCCTGACCAGGAGGAGTCCACGTCGCGAAGCCGATGTTCACGGCGTGCTCGGCTACCGCCGTCAGCGACTGGTTGTTCGGATCGAAGATCTGGAGAACCGCCTTGCCTGGATAGCGGTACGACGTGGAGCACGCCGCGGCTGGTGCCAGCGGAAGATCCTCGTAGGAGCTTGCAGGCGCAACGTTCGCATCGGAGACGAACTGCCGATCGGGCTTCTCGCCGGACAGGAACGACGCGAGACGTGCCCTCCACCCTGCCGGCTGCTTGGCCACCAGAAGCCATCGACTCGTCAGCCAGCGCTGCTGTTTCGTCGTACCGGCCATGTCCTCGATCGGGTCGCCGATGCAGTACGCCGAGAACCCGACACTGCAATCCCGGGCGAATCTCCCGTTGGCCGGGAACGACCTGGCAGGCCCGCTACGGCTGTTGTTGCCATCGGGTCCAGTCGTGATGCCGACGTACTTCGTCCGCAGGGTATGAGCCCCGGCACAGGTCGGCTTGGCCTGACCAGGCTGATCGACTGGAAAGAACAAGTTGAGAACCGACACCAGCAGCGCAACGACACTGCCGATCGCAGTCAAGGTCGCGACTCGATCCGCGAAGGCCGGTGGCTTCTGCTCTTTGCCGCCAGGAGGTGCACTCTGAGACTGACGACGCGCCTTCATCCTCGCGAGTGCGGCAGTCGCTGCGGCTAGGCCGAGGCCGAAGGTTCCGGCAACGATCCCATCCACGCGGGCAACCGCAGTCGCGCCGTACAACACACCCACCTGAACCAGTACGACGCGGCCGGCCAGCGCAAGAACTGCGACTGCGAGGACCACAGTGGATACCGCTGCCAGCTTTTTCACAGCGTCGACTCACCGGCACCGCGCTTGTGCACCTGTGAGCACAACGGCTCATCGCACACCACAACAATCCCCCCCCCCCTGCGGGAATCACTCCCGCGACCGAGTTGGCCAGGCACCCAGTTCTGGTACCTGCCAACATCCCCTGGCCTCGCCGCTACAGAACCTCAG
>WNGE01002607.1_pt1 | contig 21858 bp, 20 predicted proteins | sample 5400651 | NCBI WGS metagenome assembly WNGE01 (sample SAMN13153370, study PRJNA577476) | soil metagenome | isolation source: 60 cm soil or saprolite under grassland replicate 2 | place: USA:California | collected 2016-06-15 | reverse complement strand
TGGGCCTACTCGAGCTGGCGGCACAGGTCTATCAATTGACCGGCGTGGTGCGCTTTGGAGTCCAGCAGGTCGTCACCGAATTGTTTTGTCTGGCGTTGTTGCAAGAGCCGAGCGTTGAGCGTGTCAAACATGTGCTGCGCAGTGACCTCGGGGCGGTTATGGGCAGTGGGCAGGCGGCGTGCGTCAAGACGCTGCGTCGCAAGCTGGACGAGCTCAGCCAGCAGCGCAGGGCGGTGCGTCGGGGAACACTGCTCGCTCGGCATTGGCTCGAGGTCGGCCTGGTGAATGCGAGCTACCTGTACGTCGACGGCCACGTCAAGGTCTACAACGGCACACGGCTGGTGCCGGAGGTGTGGAATTCACACCGGCGGATGCCACTGCCAGGCATCGTGCAGTACTTCGTCAACGATCTGCGCGGCCGGCCATTGGTGGTGGTGACCGAAGAGGTCCGCGGCAACCTGGCCAAGAGCCTGCCGAGCGTGATCGCGGCCGTGCGGAAGGTCGTCGGCGATCAGCGCTTCACGGTCATCTTCGATCGCGGTGGCTATGACGGCCAGTTGTTCACGTGGCTGGTCGAGCAGGGACTGGAGTTCATCACCTATCAGCGTGGCGAAGTGCATCTGGACGACGACCTGTTCACACGGCGAGAGGTGCGCTGGGGCGGCCAACGAGTCCGCTTCCACATCGCGGAAGACGCTGTCACGGTGGGCGAGTCTGGTCCGTGGCGACGCATCGTGATCTGGACTCCTGGTCATCAACGGCCGATTCTGACCAGCCTGGACCCGCATGCCGTCGCGGCCGCACGCGTGGGTGCGCTGATGTTGACGCGTTGGCGCCAGGAGAACTTCTTCAAGTACGCGCGTGCTCACCTGGGGCTGGACGTGTTGACGACCTATGCTGCCGAAACGGCAGTCGACCATGAGGTACCGAACCCAGCCGTCAAAGCATCCACCGCTCAGCTGAAACGTTTGCGAACCACCGCTCAGAAACTTCGGGCCGCGTTAGGCCGGGCACTGGTGCTGGACACGGACCAGGCTGCGACTGCGGAGCGACCCAGCAGCAAGGCCAGACGGACTCCGCACGTAGCGCCGACCACGCGTGTTGCACTGATTAGCCAGCTTCAGACGCTCGAGGTGCAGCTCGAGGAGACCAGATCGCAGCTGCGGAGCGTGCCAGCTCGTGTTCCGCTGAGCAGTTTGGGGCCGCTGCCCCAGGTACCCCGATTGGAACGGAAGTTGATCGCCGATGTGGTCAAGATCGCTGCCTACAATGCCCAGTCCTGGCTCGCCGATCGGCTGGCCCGCCATTACGCGAACACGAATGATGTGCACGATCTGCTGCGTTCATTTGCGCAGCTCTCGGGCACGCTCATCCGCCATTCAGATGGTCGACTCCTGGTCTGCTTGGAGCCGCCAGATCTGCCGCTCCACCGCCGCGCACTGGCTGGTCTGTGCGCCGACCTGAATCTGGGTCAACCGGTTTTTCCTGGCACGGACCGCCGGCTCCACTACGAGGTAGCGGAGCACCAATCAGCCGGCAGGCGACGTGAGAACAATCGAGGTCTGTTATGAGCATGACCACCAATCGAGCCGATACGCCACTCTTCTGTGTACGCAACCACCACTCGGCCGACTGTGGCGCACCACCTTGCATCGATGACCACAGCCCGAGCCAGTACCTCGGCTACTTCGAGAACCAGCATGGCGAGCAGGCCGTGTTCGTCTATGATCGCGACTCCCGCCAAGCCATGGTGTATGTGGGCGACGCTGGCTGGCAGATGCCGCACACGGTGGTCGAGGGTTCGGTGCCCGATCTGATTCTCTCCGAGACTGAGCGGCTGTGGGTGCGCGCGTGCTGGCAAGCCGCCACTGCGAACCGCAAGGAGGTATGAAGAATGATCGACAATCCTGGGACGGTCGCCAGGTTACTGGAGCAGATGGAGGACCAGCTGCCTATTCCAGCGTTTCCGACAAAAGACGTTGTGCGAGTCCTTCGGCGACGGGGAGTGAAGGCCAGCCCCGATCGTGCCCTCTCAGTCAAGCGTGTGTTCTATGCCGGCGACGAGGCCGGGATTGTGTGCGACGTGACGCCAAGCCGAACTGCCTCAGAGGTTCTTATCGTCTCACTGACGCACCTGCGCATCGCACCGCATCACCCTCTGTTTCCCGCCATCCTGGCTTATCAGCGTGAGCGAGTCAGGCGCCTTGCCGCCGCGGACGTGTAGGCGATCACCCTCCCAACCGTGCCGCCAACCCACTATTTCGAGCGACTCACATCGAAGCCGGAGTCCAGAGTTCTGACATTAGATCCTTCGCTGCGCTCAGGATGAAGCGGCGCAGCAGCTGCGCTCAGGATGAAGCGGCGCGGCGCAGCAGCTGCGTTCAGGATGAAGCGGCGCGGCGCAGCAGCTGCGCTCAGGATGAAGCGGCGCGGCGCATCACTGCGGCTCAGGATGAAGCGGCGCGGCGCATCGCTGCGCTCAGGATGAAGCGGCGCGGCGCAGCAGCTGCCCCCGCCCGGCGCTAGCCACATACTCACCGTTGCGGACGACGACCTCGCCTCGGCTCACCGTTAGCACTGGCCACCCCTGGTACGACATCCCTTCGCACGGCTCGTAGCCAGCGCGTGAGTGCAGGTTTTGCTGGCTGATCGTGCCCGTCTTCCGCGGGTCCAGGAGCACCAGATCGGCGTCGGAGCCGACCGCGATCGTGCCCTTTCTGGGGTACAGGCCGTGGAGCCGCGCGGGCGTCGTGCACATCGCCTCGACCAGCCTGCTTGGGCTGACCTTGCCGCCCACCACGCCAGCGGTCCACAGGCTGCCTAACTCGGTCTCCAACGCGGGAATGCCCTGCGGGATCGTCGAAAAATCGTCGGCGCCCTGCCGTTTCTGCTCGAGCGTCCACGTGGCGTGGTCACTCGCGACAACGTCGAGCGTGCGATCCGCCAGCCCAGCCCAGAGTGGATCGATGTTCTCGGCCGACCGCAGCGGCGGGCAACCAGTGAACTCGAGCGGGTCGCGGTTCGGTTGGTCGTAACACGTTCTGTCGAGCAGTAGATAGCACGGCCGTACCTCGGCGCGGATGCGCGAGCCGCGCGCTTTGGCCGCCCGCACACGCTCCAATGCCGCTGCGCACGAGAGATGGACGACGCACACGTCGGCGCCCGTGAGGTCGCCATAGTCGATCGCGCGCGACGTTGCTTCCGCTTCGCCGATCTCGGGCCGACTGTCGACGTACCACCGCGCGTCGCGTTTGCCTTCGGCAAAGAGGCGCTGCTTCTGATAGTCGAGTACGGCGAAGCTTTCGGCGTGGGCCATCACCAGCGCGCCACTGTCGCGAGCAGCGGTCATGAGCCGCAACAGCTGGTCCTCGTAGAGATTCATCATGAACGCCTTCACGCTCGGGAAGCCCGCACTGACCAGCTCACGCAGCCCATCCGTCAGGCCAGCGCCGAAGTCGCTCACGATCAGGTGGAAGCTGTAGTCGATGACCGCTTTGCCGACCGCTCGTTCCTGCCATTCGGTGACCGCCTGCAGGGGCGTCTGGCCTTCGAGCTGCCGCGCGTAGTCGATGACGCTGGTGACGCCGCCACAGGCTGCCGCGATCGTGCCCGATTCGAAGTCATCCGCCGTTCCATGCGGGTGCTGGCGGGTGCTGCCGCCGATGTGGGTGTGCACGTCCACCACGCCTGGCAGGAGCAGCAAGCCACTGGCGTCGATCACCTCGCGGGCGTCGCCAACGCGTCCGACTTCGGCGATGCGCTCGCCGCTGATGCCCACGTCGCCTTCGAACGTACGCTCGGCGGTGACAACGGTGCCGCCGCGGATCGCCAGGTCGAGCGTTGTCATCCCGAGCTTGCGAGGGATCTGGGTGCCCATTGTCATCCCGAGCTTGCGAGGGATCTCGGCTGCTGACCTGAGATCCCTCGGGTCGCAGGCTCCCCTCGGGATGACATTCCTCTCAGCCTGTTCGCGCCAGGGTGAACCAGGGGGCGCCGCCAGTAGCCAATCGCGCCAGGATGGCCAGGCGGTACTGCGCGTGCGCCTCGGGTGAGTTGAGCTGCACCGCTGCCAGCCGAGGCATGCGGACAGTACCGCGCAGCTTGGGCCCGGCTTCGTTGGGCTGGCGGTCGGCGCCCTGCTCGGCGCGCATCACCAGGTACGAACGGGCCAGGCGCGCGCCAGGGCGGTCAGCTCGGCGGCGGCGTGGCATGCAGGTTTCTCGGAGCGAGCTTAGTGTAGTCCGCCGCAAGTGTTACCGTGAGCTATATGGTGCCGGAGTTCTCGAACGAGCCGCTGACCGACTTCAGCCAGTCGCAGCACCAGGAAGCCATGCAATCTGCCTTGCGTGTCGTCCAGGGCGAGCTCGAGCGCGAGTGGCCGCTGCTCATTGCTGGCGACCCGGTCACCACCGGGTCGTGGATCACCAGCCTCGATCCCTGTCAGAAGGCCCGGCCGGTGGGCAAAGTGGCAAAGGCGGGCCGTGCGGAGGCCGATCGGGCGATCGCTGCTGCCTGGGCGGCCTACCCGGAGTGGTCACGGTGGGAGCCCGCGCAACGGGCGCGGGTGGTGTTGAAGGCTGCTGCGCTGATGCGCCAGCAGAAGCACGTCTTCAGCGCCACGATGGTGTACGAAGCAGGCAAGACATGGCCCGAGGCGGACGCGGACACCGCGGAGGCGATCGACTTCCTCGAGTACTACGGTCACGAGGCGCTGCGCCTGGCGCAGCCGACGCCGCTGACGCGGATGCGCGGCGAAGACAACGAGATGCAGTACCTGCCGCTGGGAGTCGGCATCGTCATCCCGCCGTGGAATTTTCCCCTTGCCATCACCACGGGCATGACGGCGGCCGCGATTGTCACCGGCAACACGGTCATCTTGAAGCCGGCCAGTCTCACGCCGGTGATCGCTGCCCGAATGGTGGATCTGCTGGTTCAGGCAGGTGTGCCGCGGGGAGTGGTGAACTTTCTGCCGGGCGGGGGCGGTGAGATCGGCGACTTCCTGGTGGGGCACCCGCAAACCCGGTTCATCTCGTTTACTGGATCGCGCGAGGTTGGCACCCACATCTACGCGCTAGCCGCCCAAGTGCAGCAGGGGCAGCGCTGGCTCAAGCGGGTCGTCGCCGAGATGGGTGGCAAGGACGCGGTCATCGTCGATGACACGGCCGATCTGGACGCTGCCGCCGAAGGCATCACTGCCTCCGCGTACGGTTTCCAGGGGCAGAAGTGCTCCGCGGCGTCGCGCGCCATCGTTCTGGAACCCGTGTATCAAGACGTGCTGGGCCGTGTGGCGCGGCGCGCGGAGGCCCTGCGGATGGGCCCGGCCGAAGACCCGCGGTCGCAAGTGGCGGCGGTCATCGACGAGGGGCAGTACCATAAGGTTCTTTCGTACATGGACGTCGGCGCCCGCGAGGGTCGGCTCGTTGTGGGTGGCGAAACGGATGGCGACGACGGCTGGTACATCCAGCCGACGATCTTTGCCGACCTGCCCGAGGACGGTCGCATGGCGCAGGAGGAGATCTTCGGACCGGTGCTGTCCTTTATCCGCGCCCGCGACTACGACCACGCTTTGGCAATCGCCAACAACACCGAGTACGGGCTCACCGGTGGCGTTTTTTCCCGCGATCGCCTGCGGTTGGAGCGCGCGCGGGCCGAGTTCCACGTGGGCAACCTGTATTTGAATCGCAAGATCACCGGGGCGTTCGTCGGCGCGCAGCCATTCGGCGGATTCAACATGAGCGGCACCGACTCCAAGGCTGGCGGCCCCGACTACCTGCAGTTGTTCATGCAGGCCAAAGTGGTAGTGGAACGTTTCTGACGCTTTGGGACGCCCTTCGGGCGAGGGGGCTCCGCCCCCTTCACCCCCGGGCCTATGCTGCAGGCGTTGCTAAGGGTGTCTTGCCCTTGCCGCCTAAGGGTTGAGCTCGCTTGCGAAGGTGCACCTCCAGGGCGGGGGTGAAGGGGGCAGCGCCCCCTCGGCCCGAAGGGCCGTTCCAAAGCACGGGGAAGACCTAATTGAGGTAGCCCTTGATCAGCGCTTCGAGCTCATCGAGCTCGAACGGCTTACGCACGAACTCGTCGCAGCCCGCTGCCAGGGCGGCTTCGCGATCGTCGGGGCGCGCGAGCGCCGAGATGGCCACGATGGGGATGCTCGCGGTGGCCGGGTCGGCCTTCAACTGCCGCGTGACCTCAAATCCGTCCAACCCGGGCATCATCAGGTCCAGCAGGATCACCCGCGGCCGCTCGCGTTCGACTGACGCCAATACAGCCAGCCCATCGCCAGCCACATTTGCCCGTGCGCCAACCAGCGATTCGACCACCGTTTGCATGATCACCTGATTGTCCGGCTCGTCTTCGCCGATGAGGACCAGGTCGTCTTCCCTCACCCGTTTCCTCCATCGTACGTGCGGTGGCGCGCCAGCTGGGCGCGAATCTCCTGCAGCAGGTCTTCGATGCGCAGCGCCTGTTTGACGATCACCGCCTGGGCACTCTCGTGCAGTCGGCTCTGGTCCTCCTCCGTCAGGTCTTTGGCGGTCACCACGATCACCGGCAGGTCGCGCATAGATGGACGCTGGCGCACGGTCCGCAGCACCTCAAAGCCATCGACCCGCGGCATCATCAGGTCCAGCACCATCGCCGTGGGTCGCTCATGTTCGAGCGCCTGCAAGGCTGCCTCACCATTGCTGGCTGTGGCCGCGCGCCAGCCATCATCGGCCAGCGAGCTGCTCAAGATGTCGCGCAGCGCGGGATCGTCGTCCACGACGAGGATCAGACCATCCTCGCCATTCGCTCGGCGGGAACGCAGCTCTCGCAGCACGCGCTGGAGCCGCTCGTGGTCGATTGGCTTGACCATGTAGTCGGTGGCGCCCAGAACCATGCCAAAGTCGCGGTTGTCGACGATAGAAATGATGACCACCGGAATCGAGGCGGTAATCGGGTCGCGCTTCAGGGCGTTCAGGACACTCCAGCCATCGAGCTTGGGCAGGCTGATGTCGAGCGTAATTGCGAACGGCAGCTTCGTTCGCGCGGCGACGATCGCTTGCTGCCCGTCCGAGACGACCTCGACCTGATAGCCGTCGGCTTCCAGATACGTGGTCAGGACTGTTGCAATTGGTTGATCATCTTCGACCACCATCACCAACTCGCGACCTCGCTGCGCATCTGGCTCCGGCTCGCTCTGCGAGAGCGGCGGCGTGACGGCGGCGTTCGAAGCTCGCAGCGGCAGCTGTACTGGTACGCGCTCGACGTCGCCCTGAAACGCGGCTAGTCGAACCTCGAAGGTGCTGCCGCGGTTGACGCCGGCGGAGCTGGCCTCGACACGACCGCCATGCAGCTCGGCCAGCCGCCGCACGATGGATAGCCCCAGACCAGCACCGCCGAAGCGGCGCGTCGATGACGACTCCACCTGATAGAAGCGATCCCAGACGCGCTCCGCCTGACCGGGTGGTAGCCCGACCCCGGTGTCCTCGACGCGGAAGACGATCTCGTGGACGTGCTCGCTCGGCTCAGATCTGGCGTCGATCCAGATCGAGCCAGCTTGTGGGGTGAACTTGATCGCGTTCACCAGCAAGTTGCTCAGGATTTGCTGCAGCCGCTCGTCGTCGGCACGCACGGGCGGCAATTCGGCCTCGGACTCGCGCACCACGAGCTGCACGCCCTTGGTCGCGGCGATCACCCGCGTACTTGCGACCGCTCGATCGATGGCCGCCCGCGGATCGACCGCGCTGAGATGCAGATCGAGTGTGCCGGCCTCGAGCTTCGAGACGTCCAGGAGATCGTTGATCAGCGCCAGCAGGCGCCGCGACGCGTCGCGAACGCCGGTCACCTGGTGCTCCTGGCGTTCGGTCAGCGGGCCGGAGAGCTTGCGCAGCAGGATGTCGGCATAGCCGCTGATGGCGGTCAACGGCGTGCGCAGCTCGTGCGACACGACGGCCATGAACTCGTCCTTGAGTCGATCCGCCTCGCGCAGCGCCTCCAGCTCGCTCGCGGTCTCGCGCAGCGCGCGCAGCTGCAGAATCGCGGCGGCTTCACCAGCGAAGTAGCGCACCACCAGCAGGTCATCGTCCACGAACATGGGGCCCTTGTCCGCGAACGCTGCCAGCACGCCCATTGCCCGGCCCTCGGTCTGGATCGGCACGAGCATGACCGTGCGGGGCAGGGTTTCGCTCGCGAACACCGCGGTGATGCTGGCCGGGAGCTGCGCCGTGGCGAGTGTCTCGACTCGAGCGTCGCGCGAAGCGAGCACGGCGCCGATCAGGCCCTCGTTCGGATCGACTCGCGCGGACGGCGCGCCCCACAAGTAGAGGTCTTGCTGGACGGGGTCATACAGGATCAGCAAGACGCGGCGCGCGCCGGTGGTGCGCGCGGTCGCCGCGCTCAATCGGTCGAGCGCTACAGCTTCGGTGACGACGCCGTTCTGCTCGCTGGTGCCAGCCATGAGCCGCGCCGGACGCAGGTACTCGAGCAACTCCGGCAGGCGCCACGTCTGGCTCAACCACGTGGGCGGGAAGAAGCCAGCCCAGAAGCACACACCCGAGACGAGCCCGGACAGTCGGCCGAGTGGCTGCAACACCGCCAGCTCGCGCGGGCTGGTCGCGCCGATCAGACTCAGGATGAACGTGAGCGCCAGAAAGCCGCAGCCCCACGCGACCGCGGCCATGCGCCGCCGCGTGATGCCGGTGGCGTCACGCGCGCGACGAATGAACTCCCAGGCCGGATAGGCAGTCCCGATGACCAGGTACAGCAGCAGCAACAGAGCAAGCCAGGATGGGGCCTGCTGCATCGCCGCCAGCACGAACGCAAACGAGAAGGCCACCAGCAGCACCAGCGCGAGCCACAGCTGCCAGTCGGGCACGTCGGCGATGTCGTCGAGCAGGCGCAGCAGGGCGTACGGCAGCACCAGAATCAGCACGGCTGAGACGATCGTGGCCACGGGCGCACCGCCGCAGCCGATCGCGGCGGCGCAGCCGAGCAGTGCGAGCTCCTGCAGCACCACCACCAGCCCGAGGGTGCCGAACAGCAGCGCGACGTCGACCCGCACGCGCTTCCGAACGCGCAGCGCGGCGCGGACAGCCGCGACGCCCAGGAAGAGGAAGGCGAAATCAGTCAGCAGCTGCGCTGCGCGTAATACATCCATGGGGGGGTGAGGGGTGCGGGGTGGGGAATGGGGAGTGGGGAGTGGGGAGTGAGGGAAGCCGTTCTAAACACGGCTCAACGGTCGCGCCTGCCCACAGTTGAGTATGGCGCAAACTCGAATCGACCCCCACTCCCCACTCCCCACTCCTCACTCCCTCAGAAGGGCGGCCACGGCACGTTGCGGTACGGATCCAGCTGTGGGTAGCACGGGACGTCCAGCAGGCGGTCCCAGCGCTGCCACAGCGCGTCGATCTCGTGCTGCGCCAGGAGCGGCTTCAGCGCCTGCTCCAGGCGCCTCACCTTGGGCAGGTCCTTGCGAAACTGGGTGATGTCATCCACCAGCTCGTCCGGGATTTCTTCGCCGCAGAAGTCCCAGATCACGGTGCGCAGCTTCGGAATGTGGTGGAACGTCAGGCCGTGGTCGATGCCCCACACGTGGCCACGTACGTCGAGCAGGCAGTGGCCGCCCTTGCGGTCGGCGTTATTGGAGAGCAGGTCGAAGAGCGCCATGCGCTGGAGCTCGCAGCGGTGTGTATCGCGCAGTTGGTCGTACTGCGCTGCCGCCTCGGTTTTTGGTTGAACGTAGAGCTGCAAACTGCCGATGCCGTGCGGCGCCTGCTCGCGAACGACCGTCGGCGGCACGAGATCCCAGCCCAGGTGCTTCGAAAACAGGTACGCCGCGACCTCGCGTTTGTAGAGCGTGCCGCTCGGAAAATCACGCAGTGGCACCTCTCCACGACGGGGTTTGTAGACGGCGAAGCAGCTGCTGCCATCGTCAGCGTTCAGTCGTGCCGCGAACGTGTAATTCGAGCCCCACGGGATGAGCTCGATCCCGTCGACCGAACCGCGCTCGAGAAGGGGGAACGGATCAGCCGGATAGGGAGCCGGCTCAGACATGAGCAGCGCGGGGGACACGGTCGCTTGATTCTACGGGCGTGCTCCCCTCGCCCTCTGGGAGAGGGGTGGGGGGTGAGGGCTAGGTCTCGGCTGGCAGCGCGCCCTCACCCTGCCCTCTCCAGGGGGAGAGGGTTACCACTATGATCCTTGCAGTGAGCTCGACGGTGAGCGCGCCCCCACTTCTGGCACCCTGGCAGCACCTGCTGCGCGGTTTCGACATCACCCGCCAGCAGCCCGACCTGTACTTGAAGCTGGTCTTCCTGTACTCGCTGCCGCCTATGGCCGCTGCCTGGGTCGTGCTGTTCGGCCCACCCCTGTCCCAGCCACTGGCGTTCGCGCTGCCGGTGATCACGATGGTCGTGGCGCCGGTGGTGCTGATGCATGCCGTCGATGCTGGCCACGATGGCGAGCGTATTGGTGTCCTGGAGGCCACGCGCCGCGGGGTTCCGAGCGTGCCTCGCTACGTCTGGACCAATGTCCACACCACGCTGCTGTTCTGGGTTCCGGTCGGCACGCTGGTGCTGCTGCGCGATCACAGTCCGCTCGGCGACGTCGTGCCCGCGGCGGCCTGGGTCGCGCTGATCGGCGCGGTCGCAATCCATCAGCACGTGCGCACCGTGCTCGCGCCCTACCTGGCGGTCCACGGCAATCTCGATGGCCGGCAAGCCGCGCTCGCGTCATGGCACCTCGGCGGCCGCTACTTCTGGCTGCTGCTGGGGACGTTTCTCATCGCCAGCCTGCCTGTCGCCCTGCCGCTCGGGGGAGCCTTCCTGGTAGCCGAGCACTTCGGACCCGATCCGTTGTCGGCGGCGCTGCTGGCGGTGAGCTGGCAGCTGGGTTGGGTCGCGGTGCAATCGACGCGGCCGGTGTTGATTCCCGCGCTGCACACGGTCTACGAGGACCTGTGCGCACACGGCGTGGTCTGAATTGACAGCGCCCCGTGCGGGGCATATCGTCAAGACCCGAGACCGTCAGGGGGACTGGGCGCCAGCCGGGGAGATAGGCCGCCCGGGGCGCGAGTCCCGGCCGGTCAGACGGCGTTTAGGGCGGCCAGCGTGGGCCGCCGTTCCCATCTTTAAGGGAGGCGTTATGGCTGACAGGGTCCCCGTCAGCGTTACTGTCAACGGGGCCAGCTATGCCCGAGATGTCGAGCCCCGCGATCTGCTCGTCTACTTCTTGCGCGAGGAGCTCGGCCTGACCGGTACGCACGTGGGCTGCGACACCAGCCAGTGCGGCGCATGCACGGTGCTGCTGGATGGTCGGCCCGTGAAGTCGTGCACGATGTTCGCGGTCACCGCCGATGGTCACCAGCTGAAAACGGTCGAAGGACTGGCCACCGATGGCCAGTTGCATCCGCTCCAGCAGGCCTTCTGGGATGAGCACGGACTGCAGTGCGGCTTCTGCACGCCAGGCTTCCTGATGACCGCGGCCGCGCTGCTGGAGAGCAACCCGCGCCCGAGCGAGGCGGAGATTCGCAAGGGTCTGGAAGGCAACCTGTGCCGCTGCACTGGCTACACCAACATCGTGCGCGCGGTTCAGTCGGCCAGCCAGGCGATTCAGACTGGCGCCGGTGTCCCGGTCAGCGCCACGGCGGGGAGGGCTTAGAGCATGGCTATCACGCAACTGGTCGGCGCCAAGATTCACCGCCGTGAGGATCCGCGTTTGATAACTGGCGGTGGACGTTTTACCGAGGACATGATCCGGGTTGGCACGCTCAGCATGGTCGTGGTCCGAAGCCCCCACGCCCATGCGCGGATCACGGGTATCAACATCACCCAGGCGCAAGCATTGCCAGGCGTGGTCGCGGTGCTGACCGCGGCTGACTTCAAGTCGGCCTTGTCGGGCACGCACCCTGTCGCGCCCGCCTTCGTCGCCGAGAAGCACACCATCCCAGAGCGCTTCCCGATCGCCGAATCGGAAGTCGCGTTCCAGGGCGAACCGGTGGCCGTCGTCATCGCCGAGAACCGCAAGCTGGCTGCCGACGGCGCCGCCGCGGTCGAGGTCGACTACGAGCCACTGCCCGCGGTCACCGACCTGCTGAAGGCGCTCGAGCCGAATAGCCCGAAGACGCACACCAATCTCGTCGACAACCTCGGCTGGGACCTCGCATTCACGGGCGAAGACACGGTCAAGGACGCCTTTGCATCAGCCGAAGTCGTGATCAAGCAGCGCATCCTGCAGCAGCGCCTGGCGCCGACTCCGATCGAGACGCGCAACGTGCGCGCCGAATACAGCCCATTCGACAACGAGCTCACGATCTGGATGGCGACGCAGAACCCGCACCTCCTCCGGCTGTTCGTGTCAGGTGCGCTGGGCATGGCTGAAACCAAAGTGCGCGTCATCTCGCACGACGTCGGCGGTGGCTTCGGCAGCAAGGTCTGCCCGTACCCCGAGGATTACCTGGTTGCCGCCACGGCACGGATGCTCAAGCGGCCGGTGCGCTGGACCGAGACCCGCACCGAGAGTCTGCAGACAACGACACACGGGCGTGGCCAGATCTTCGACGTCGAGCTGGCAGCCAAGCGCGATGGCACCTTCCAGGCGCTCAAGGTGATCCAGTACCTGGATGTGGGCGCCTACATCGGCACGTTTGGGGCGTTCCAGACGTGCGCCTGCCTGCTGTCCGGCGGCGCCTACAAGTGGCCGGGCGGGATCGCGGCGCGCACGGTGGGCATCCTGACCAATCGTGTGCCGACCGATCCGTATCGCGGCGCGGGGCGGCCCGAGGCCACCCACCTCATCGAACGCATGGTCGACCTGCTGGCCAGCGAGCTCAAGATGGATCCGGCCGAGATTCGGCGCAAGAACTTCATCCAGTCAAGCGAGTTCCCATTCACCAACAACTTCGGCCTGGTGTACGACTCGGGCAATTACGACGGCACCCTCGACAAGGCGCTGCAGCTCGCTGGCTACGACGACTTCCGCAAGCGGCAGGAGCAGGCCCGCGAGCAGGGCCGCTACCTCGGCATCGGGCTGTCCACGTGGATCGAGATCTGCGGGTTCGGTCCAAGCGCGGCCACCGCGGGTGCGACCGGCGGCCTGGGGCTGACCGAGTCCGCCATGGTGCGCGTGCACCCCACGGGCACCGCGCAGGTATTTGTCGGCAGCCACGCCCACGGTCAGGGCCACGAGACGACATTTGCGCAGATCGCCGCGGATACGCTGGGCATCCCGTACGACTCGATCGAGATTCGCCACGGTGATACCGGCGAAGGACCCGCGTTCGGCTTTGGCACCTACGGCAGTCGCAGCCTGGCAGTGGGCGGCATGGCCGTCCACAAGGCATCGGGCAGGATCGTGAGCAAGGCGCTCAAGATCGCCGCGCACCTGCTCGAGGCCTCGCCCGACGACCTGGTGTTCGACCAGGGCCGCTTCCACGTCAAGGGCAATCCCGGCAGCGCCAAGACGATGGGTGAAATCGCCTTCGCCGCCTACGGCCCGAGTCTGCCCGAAGGCGAGGACCACGGCATGGAAGCCATCGCGTACTTCGATCCGCCCAACTTCGTATGGCCGTTCGGCGCCCACATCTGTGAGGTCGAGGTCGATCCCGCAACTGGCGACGTCGCGATCAAGCAGTACGTCGCGGTCGACGACTGCGGCAACATCATCAATCCGCTCATCGTCGAAGGCCAGCTACACGGCGGCATCGCGCAGGGCATCGCCCAGGCGTTGTACGAGGAGGTCGTCTACGACGAGGAGAGCGGGCAGTTGATGACCGGCTCGCTGGTCGACTATCTGGTACCCACGGCCGCGGAGATTCCCACCCCGGTGCTCGACCGGACCATCACCCCGAGTCCGAGCAACCCGATGGGCGTCAAGGGCATCGGTGAAGCGGGCACGATCGCCGCTAGCGCGGCGGTCATCAACGCCGTCGTCGATGCGCTCAAGCCGCTCGGTATCAACCACGTCGACATGCCGGCCAGTCCGGATCGACTGTGGAAGCAAATTCAGCAAGCGCAGGGAGGAGCACGCTGATGATTCCTGCTGCTTTTGCCTATCATCGCGCCTCCTCCGTTGAGGATGCCTCCCGGTTGCTCGCGCAAGGTGGCGACGACGCCAAGGTGCTGGCCGGTGGGCACAGCTTGATCCCGCTGATGCGGCTGCGGCTCGCGCAACCGAGTGTGCTGGTCGACATCAACGGGCTCGAGCGCGAGCTCAGCTACGTGCGCCGCGACAACGGCACGGTGCGGGTCGGCGCGCTCACGCGGCACTACCAGATCGCGCAGTCGGACGAGATCAAGCGCAGCCTGCCGCTGCTAGCCGAGATTGCCGACGAGGTCGGCGACGCGCAGGTGCGCAGCATGGGCACCATCGGCGGTGTGCTCGCGCACGCCGATCCCGCGGGTGACTACGGGACGCTGTCGCTGATGCTCGACGCAACGATCACCACCAACAAGCGCAGCATTCCGGCGCGGCAGTTTTTCCTGGGCGTGTTCACCACGCCGCTTGCGTCCGATGAACTGGTAACGGAGGTGTCGTTCCCGGTAGCGACCGGGCCGCACAGGTACGAGAAGTTCCGTCGCCGGCTGTCGGACTGGGCCATCGTGGGTGTTGGCGCGCAGAAGATGGAGGACGGTGGCTGGCGGATCGGCGTCACCAACGCCGCGCCCACACCGGTGCGCGCGTCCGCGGTGGAGCAGGCTCTCGCCCAGGGTGCGAGCCCCGCCGATGCTGCCAAGCAAGCCAACCAGGGCCTCGACCCGGCCAGCGACCTGCGCGGTAGCGCGGAGTACAAACGCCACCTGGCGACGGTGCTCACCCAGCGCGCCGTCGAAGGAGCGCGCTAGCAAGTCTTTTCGTTCCTCTGCGGGGCCGCTCTCTCTTCGTCTGGGGAGTGGCCTCGCGGAGCAGCAACACGGCACAGCAAGCCGAAACGAGACCGGTCGTCATTCCTTCCAGGAGGAGGTGGTTTGACGCCCGGTCTGCGGCAGCGCGGAATGGACGGCTAGTGTCCCGACAGCGCCTCGACCGCGGCCAGCACCGGGCCGATCTCGGGCGCGACCAGCGGGTCGTCGGTGACCCACACATACCGCACCACGCCTGCGCGGTCGAGCACAAACACCGAGCGCCTGCTCATGCCCCAGAACCCGCTGAACGGATCGTCCTCGGTGTAGGCAATCCCGAACTCCAAGACCACGCGGCGGTTGAAGTCACTCAGCAGCGGGAACTCCAGCGACAGATGCTCCGCGAAGGCTTTGTGCGCCCGGTCGCTCTCCACACACATGCCGAGCACGCTTGCGCCGAGATCCACGAAGCGCGACAGGTTCTCACGGAACCCGTTCAGCTCGAGCGTTCAGACACGGCCGAAGTCGAACAGGTACCACGCCAGGACCACGGGACCTTTCGCGAGCTCGTCGGCGAGTGACACGGGCGTGCCGGTCGATGACGGCAACGTGAACAGCGGCGCGCGATCCCCGACAGCAAGACGCTTGGTAGCCATGCCGCATAGTGAACAGCACCGCGCTACAAGCTGGCTCCAAGGTTGCATACGTAGAGTGAAACGATCATGACCACTGCCGTAGTCGCCGCGCCCTCGCGACAGGTCGCATCGCAAGTCGCCTGGCCGCGACTCGTGTGGGTGGCGCCGCTCACCGTCGTGGCGTCGCTTGCCGTCAACTTCGCCATCAGGTTCATCGTCCAGACCATCAGCCCGAGCCTGACGCGCATGCCGCAACTCGACTCGCCGATGATCTCCCTCACGGTCCTCGGCGCGCTGGCCGCGATCGTCGCCTTCATCGTGGTGGCTCTGGTCTTCAAAAGGCCGTTCTTCTGGTACCGCGTGATCGCCATCGGGGCGTTGCTGCTGAGCTGGCTCCCGGACATCGCGCTGGGCATCGGGGGCCAGCCGGCGTTCCTGGCGATGCGCTTCGTCGGGCCACTCACGAGCATCGGCCTGGCTGGGCCGAGCGGCCCGCCGCCAGGCGCGGGCGGAGGTGGCCCGGGTGGCCCCGGCGGTCCAGGTGGCCCCGGCGGCCCAGGTGGCCCGGGCGGCGGTGGCTTTAGCACACCCATCGAGCAGGTCCTGGTGCTGATGCTGCTCCACCTCGCGACCGCGGTCGTGTGCGTTGTCCTGCTGACCACGCTGACGAGGAAACGCGCTGCGGTAAGCTGAGCGCTCGCGGAGAGCGCATGGGGGAGGTCATCGCCGCCAGCAGCAACGGCACACTCGGCTTGCCGCTGCTCGCGCCTGCGACGCGCCAGCTGTGCCAGTCAGTGGCGGATCGCCTGGAAGCCGAAACGGACTCCCTCGCTCGGGCCATGGCGGAAGACGTTTTCCGTGACGTGCCCGCGTACCACGCCCACCACACCCCAGATCTGCAGCGGACCGTTCTCAAGCACAGCGTCGACCACGTCCACGCCGTCGTGCGCACGATCCGCACCTGGACCTTGCCGTCGGCGGAGGAGTTGAGCTTCGTGCGCAGCCAGGGCGCGCTGCGCGCAACCCAGCAACTGCCGCTCAACGCGCTGCTGCACAGCTAGCGCGCGGGGCACCGCACGGTCTGGGAGCGACTGGTGCACCTCCTCGGCGAGTGCGATGGCGCCCTCGACGCCGTGCTCGCGCTCACCACGCTCACCCTCGGCTACACGGATGCGATCAGCTCCGCGCTGGCCGAAGGCTACCTCGAACAACAGCGCTTGCTGGTGCTGGAGCGTGACCGCGACCGCCGCGACCTGCTCGAGAACCTGCTGCTGGGCAATCTATCCCCGCACGCGGACATGCTTGGCCTGGCAACGACGTTCGACCTCGCCGCCAACTCCGAATTGCTGGTCGCCGTGGTCGCCGTCGTCGCAACTGCTGGCGCGACGCTGCCTGTCACCCGCGCCGCTGACGTCGTGCGGCAACACCTGTGTACCGCGATCGCGCAGCCACTGGTGGTGGTGCGGCAGCAGGAGATCGTGTGCGTGCTGCCACTGGGTCGCGGTCGCGCGCCCGCCTGGGCGCGGCTGATCCGCGCCGCGCATGCGGAGCTGTCGCAGCGGAGTGACCGCTGGGCAGGCGGACTCAGCACGCTGTGCTCCGGGCTGACCGAAGTTCGGCGCGGCTATGACGAGGCGCGCCAGGCGCTGGAGTGGGCCATGCCGCGCTCCGATGTGACTGCCCTGCTCGAGATGCATGTCGCCGAGTACGTGCTCCAGCGGGCCGACGCGACCGCGCTGCGCATGGTGCCAGCGTCTGCCCGCCGCCTGTTCGACTCCGCGGCCGAGTCCGACCGCGCGCTCGTAGAAACCCTGCTCGCGTACGCCGATGCCGACATGGCGGTGCGCGTGACCGCAGAGCGGCTGTCGGTGCACCCGAATACGGTGAGTTATCGGCTGGCCAAGGTGCGGCAGCTGGTCGGGCGCGATCCGACGCGCTTCTCCGATCTCAGCGAGCTCGTGGCGTGGGCGCGACTTTGTGCAAATTGACAATCAGCCTTCGAGCCCGCGACAGATCGGCAAGGACTAGTCTCAGCGCTGCACTCGAAATAGTGGGAGGGCGCGTTGTGGCGAACTACGTACTGGTTTACAAGGGCGGCAGCATGGCCCAGACCGACGAGGAACGGGCAAAGGTGATGAAGGCCTGGGAAGGCTGGTTCGGCGAGCTGGGCCCGGCGATCGTGGACGGTGGCAATCCCTTCGGACCGTCGGCGTCGGTGGGACCAGATGGCAACGTCAAAAACGGTGCGGCGTCCGGGCTGACGGGGTATTCGATTCTCAAAGCCGACAGCCTGTCGCAGGCGTCGCAGATGGCCAAGGGCTGTCCGATCGTGAGCGACGGCGGCAGCATCGAGGTCTACGAAACCTTCCCCGTCATGTAGCTGGGGCAAGCCGGGCTGGTGGGGTCCGGCTCCGGCCGCTCGGGTGGCCCGGCTGGCTCCGCCAGTCCGGCTCCAGGTCGGGTGGCGTTCGCTGGGCTCTCTCAGTCCGGCTCCAGGTCGGGTGTCGTTCGCTGGGCGCTGTCAGTCCGGCTCCAGGTCGACGCGGCCATCGTGCTGCACCGCGCGCAGCGCCACGCGGCCCGGGTAGGCCTGCCGGAGCCGCGCCGTGTCCTCGGGGGTCGTGGCGAGCGCGAACAGCGCCGCGCAATCGGGCACGCGCGGGCAGTTCAGCGCCGCCAGCGAGGTATTGAACAGCCACCAATCGTTGGTAACGATGAGCGACGGCGTGGGCACCGCATCGAGCCGCGCCCCGAACACGCCCACGCCCACGAAGGCCAGGTCGTTACGCACAGTATCCGGAATGGCCGAGAAGTCGGTTCGCCGCTGGATCGCCGTCGGCACGTAGAACGCGACGGCATTGAGGCTCAGGAGCACGACGGCGATCGTTGTCGCGACGCGGCTCCTGGTCACGTCGCCGAGCACGACCAGGCCCCGCCCGCCGAGCAGCAGCAGCCACGGCAAGGCCTCGAAGTAGTAGCGCGGCCCGAGCGCGATGCCGTGATAGAAGTACGCCACGTAGGCGAGCACGAACGCGAGCGCGCCACAGCCAGCGAGGGCATCCCACGGCCTGGCTCGGCCGAACAAGAACGGCACGCCGAGCAGGCCCAGGCTGAACAGCGGCGGCCAGCCCGACAGGTCGAATTGCAGCAGGGTGAGCAATTCGTCGGTGTTGGCGAGCCCGGCGGCGAGGGTGTGTCGCCGATGGAAGCCGAGCCCATCGCCGAAGCCGAAGCGGTCCGAAGCATCGAAGATCGCGCGCGGCAGCAGCAGGGGATTGCCAGTCAACTGCTGGTTGTAGAGCAAGTAGACGAGCAAAAACGGCAGCCCGCAGGCAGCGACCCACGCCAGCGCCTGCCAGCGCCGTCTTAGCGAAATGCGCGCGAGAAGCGGCAGCGCGAACAGGACACCCGCAGCCTCACGTGTGACAAATGCACCGCCAAGCAGCGCGCCGCCAAGCGCATACCACCCCGTACGTTCGCGCTTCTCGGCCATGACGAAGGCCGCGAGCGCCCCGGCCAGCAGCCCGCCCGCGATGGGGTGGCTCAGAAACGAGCCGGCCTGGAACAGGATGAACGGCGACAGCACCCCCAGCAGCAGCACGACGTACCCGGTGCCGCGACCGTGCACCACCGCCGCCGACCACGCCGTCGCACCGATGAGCACCACGCACGCGACTGGGCCCACCAGCCAGTCGAGCCCAACCAGTCCGCCGAGCGCGTATACCACAGGCGCCCCGGGCGGGTACTGCGAGAACCACCGCCCATTGGAGACGACCTCGAACGGTCCGCGGAAGGCATCCACGATGTCCGGCGGCGCCAGCCACAGTTGGCCGCCGCGGAACACACCCGCCTGGAAGTAGTAGGAGACCGCGTCCAGGATGTGTGGCAGCTGGTGGTACAGCCGCGTGGAGATCACGGCTGCGGCGAGCAACCACAGGGCGAGAATCAGCTGCCCCGCACTGGCGGCGATCCTGTCCTCCCAAATTGTGACACTGCCCTGACGGTTCGCGTGACGCTTCAGCGCCTCGCTGTGACGGTTCGCGTGACGCTCCCCGCGTACGCTGAGGGCGGCGGCGGGGGTGGACGTGGGGAGAGGCGATGGATCGTTTGGGGCTGCGCGGCCGCCAGCTGGCCGCGCCGTCGCGGAAGCGGCCCGCGCGGCGGACGCGAGCATCGCCGCGAGCATCGGCCTCGTGCGCCTCGCTAGCGCGCCTAACGCGAAGATCGTGAGCGCGAGCGCATAGGCCGCGGCCGTGGCGCGGCCGATCAGGTGCAGCAGCTCGGCCACGAACGGCGCCGCCTGCTCGGGGAAGAACCAGCGCGGCAGCGCCTCGTTCGCCCCGCCGCGCTGAATGAGCCAGCGGGCGTTGCGGCGATCGCGGTCGAGCTCCAGGCCCTGCTGCCCGGTCGAGGTAAGCAGCCACAGTCGCGCCGCTGCTTCGGGCCGCCGCAGCGCCGCCTCGACGCGCAACGCGCGCGGCGGCTCGCCGTCGAACAGCAACTCCAGGCGGACGCCCGACGCCGAGAAGATCTCCGACCGCAGCGTCGGCACGGCCTGGCCGGTATCGCCGTCGACGATGCGGACATTCTCCCAGCGGCTGTAGCTCGCCTCGTCGCGTAACCAGGCATCGACGCGGTACAGCGGCGAGTCCTGCAGCCGCAGGATCACGCGCGGATCGCGGTCGAGGGTCGAGGTCGTATCGCTGCCGTCGATCTGGTACTCGCGCAGCAGTGGCCCTGGCTGGTCCAGGGCGATGCCGCGCCAGACGCCACCGCCCTCGAGCAAATGATCGGCCCCGTCGACGTGGACCGTAACGGACTGATCGGTCGCTTCGAGCACGACCCACACGGGCGAGGCGCCTGGCGCCGCTTCGCCAAGCGCGAGCAGCGCGAGTGCGACCAGGCCGGCGAGGACCAGGGGCGGGCGGGTCAGCTCACTCTTCGGGTTCGGCCTTGGCGCCTACTTCGACGAACTTCACCCGCGAGGCGCCGCAGCGCGGGCACTTGCGCGGCAGGATGGCATCGACCACCTCGAAGCGGCAGGTCAGGCAGCGCCAGGTCGTGGGGCTCTCCACCTCGCGCGTGCGCAGCGCGCCTGTTTTGTCGGTCATGCGGCGTCTTGCCGAACAGTCTACAGTGCGCTTGCGCGTTTGATCGGCGGGGGCGCGAAGAACACGTCCTCGATGCGCGTCTCGACCGTGCGCACCTCGTCCGCGCCGAGCTGCCGCAGGCGCTCGAGCAGGCCTTCGACCAGGTGCTCGGGCGTTGAGGCGCCGGCGCTGATGCCGACCCGCTGCGCTCCGTCCAGCCAGGTCGGGTCGAGCTCGGCCGCGCCGCCCAGCAGGTAGCCGCGGGCGCCAGCGTTTTGCGCGACTTCGCGGAGCCGATTGGAGTTCGACGAGTTCGGCGAGCCGAGCACCAGAACGACATCGGCGGCGTGCTTCTCAACCAGCGCTTGGACCGCCTCCTGGCGGTTCTGGGTCGCGTAGCACACGTCGCCGGCTTCGGGCCCGACCATCTCGGGGAAGCGCCTGCGCAGCCTCTCGACGATGGACGCGACGTCATCCAGGCTGAGCGTGGTCTGGGTCGCGTAGGCGATCCGGCTAGGGTCGGCGACTTCAACCGAATTGGCTTCGGCGACGCTCTGCACCAGCTTGACCCGGTTCGGCGCTTCGCCCAGCACGCCTTCGACCTCGGGGTGACCGGCGTGGCCAACGAACAGGATCGTGTAGCCGCGCGCGGCGTAGCGCAGCACGGCCGCGTGCACGCGCGACACCAGTGGGCAGGTGGCATCGAGGGTCACGAGACCCCGCTCGACCGCCTCGTCGCGGACCAGCGGCGAGACACCGTGGGCGGAAAAGACCGCCGTGGCACCAACCGGGATCTCGCGGGTGTCTTCGACGAAGATCGCGCCTCGGGCGCGCAGATCGTCGACCACGAACTTGTTGTGCACGATCTCGTGGCGGACGTACACGGGCCGCTGGTCATCGGGCGCGCGGTAGTCGAGCGCGAGCTCGACCGTGCGGATGGCACGCTCGACGCCGGCGCAAAAGCCGCGCGGGGCGGCCAGCAAAACCGTGAACGACATCACTTTCATCTTCGAGTATCGGCCGTGTACACGGCTAGCTTTATCACGGCGGCTCGGAGATGGTCGTCCCGTCCAGCGTGCGCTTCACGAACAGCAGTAAATCCTCGGCGGCAGCACGATCGCGCCACCCGCGCCAGTACAGCGCCAGCGCGGCCATGAACAGCAGCGCCGGTGCCAACGCAACACGCACGCTCGTGAAGATGGTCACGGCCAGCGCGATGAGCAGCAGTAGCACCGTGACGATAGACATGAGCACAGCGATCCCGCGGCGCGGCCCGATCTCGAGGTCGACAAACGTGCCGCCGTCGTCGGCCGGTCTCCA
>WNGE01002606.1_pt1 | contig 21868 bp, 21 predicted proteins | sample 5400651 | NCBI WGS metagenome assembly WNGE01 (sample SAMN13153370, study PRJNA577476) | soil metagenome | isolation source: 60 cm soil or saprolite under grassland replicate 2 | place: USA:California | collected 2016-06-15 | reverse complement strand
CCTACCGCTACCTGGAGCTCCGCGGCGACGCCGAGATCACGCCGGACGACGACTACTCGTTCGCCGACCAGCTCGGCGCCAAGTACCAAGCCGACCTCCGCTCCCGCGACCACCCCGGCGAATCCCGGGTCAAGGTCACTATCCACCCCACCCGCATCAACGCCGTCGACATGCGCGGCTAACCCCTAGCGGCGCTTAATTCCTGGATGAGTGATTCCTGATTCTGGTGAGTCCGGCGTGCCGGTTGCGGCTCACGGCGTGAATGGCCTCCCGCCGGGCCGCGCGGATCAGCTGTCCGGGCCCGCCGGCTGAGGGCTGCGTCAGTCCCGTCAGCTTCTCCCGCACGGCTATTCGCTCGCTAGTGCGATGACCGGGGATTTCCGGGGTGGATTCGGGCTTGCGGGTGATTTTTGGGTGCTATGGTGCACCAAAATCACCCCGGAGCGCGAATCCACCCGGATCTTTCACCGCTGCCCGTCTCACTGTGCCCATGCGCACCGGCCATCCGGGGATTCACGGCCTGGCCGGCCGCCCGGTCAGGAGTCACTCAGCTCCTGGATGAGTGATTCCTTACGTGTTCAGTTGCCGAAGGCGATCGGCGGCCGCCTGGCCGGTGTGCCGGTAGCCCGGTTGTGCCAGATGCACGCGGCCATGGCCAGCAGCCGCCGGGCGATCTGGGCGTACCGGCCCTGGGGGGTGCGGCCGCCGTGCCGTCCGGGGTCGAGCTGGCCTGTGAGGGTGCTGGTGGCCGATTCGGTCCACGGCCGATCCAGCCGGCCCGCCTCCCCCGCATAACCGTCTGGGTGTCTTTACTAAACTGATCCCGTCCTCCGCACATCGGGCGCCGGTGACCTCGAAGCTCAGGTATCGGCCCGCCATCCTGGGGGGAGGCCCCTCGGCGCCGTCAGAGCCGGTTTCGTTCAGTACACGCGGCGGACGAGCCACGAGCAGAGAGTCCAAGGGCGAGCCCGGACGTCGACGTTCTCCTACTCATTTTGGGGTGACCGCGCCGTTGATCGCTGCGATTGGCGGGACCATCAGCTCCCCGGCAAGCTGTGTTTGCGCCCTTAGCGACCGCGCGTGAGGATGGGAGCGGTTGACCTGGAGGTTGGCGATGGCGCTGAGGATCATCTGCATGTGCGGGTATGTCATCCAGGGCGGCGACGACGACGCGCTCTGGCAGAACGCGCAAGGCCATATGGGCGTCTTGCACCCCGAGCTGGTTGGCAATGTGACGCGGGAGGATATCCTCGCGCAGGCCGAGCAGTTCTAGCTGTCGGCGTTTTCGAGCAGTTGCCGGTGGACGCCCTGCACGGCGGGGCTGGGCGTGATCCCGAGCTCGTCTCGGAGCAGGACGCGTAGCCGTTCGTAGGCGCGGAGCGCTTCGGCGACGTTGCCGCGCCGCGCGAGCGCTTCCATGAGCAGGCGGTGTCCGGTCTCGCGGTAGGGCGCAAGCTCGGTCAGCATCCGGGCGCGTTCCTCGGCCTGCGCCAGCGCCGGGCCGCCGAGGCCGAGGCTGGCGGCGGCAAAGCACTCCAGGCCGCGCAGCCTGACCTCTTCCAGCCGGCGCCGCCACTCCTCGATCCAGGGCGCCTCCAGCCCGGCGAGGAACGGCCTGGTGGCGACGTGATAGGCGATCCCGGCCGGGCCCCATGCCTGCGCCCACCGTTCTTCTGCGATCGCGGACTCCGCCCGATGGGCGCCCTCCAGGGCCGCCTCGACGTCGACGAAGGTCGCCGGCGGGAGGAGCAACTCGATCTCGGCTCGTCCTTGGAGATGTTCGGCACCCAGGCCGTGCCGCAGCTTGGACAACAGCACGCTCAGCGCGTTTCTCGCTTCTGGAGGGGCGTCTTCCCCCCAGCCGACCATGAGCAGCGTGTCGCGGGGCACTGGGCGGCCACGGTTGAGGGCGAAGTAGGCGAACAGGATTCGCCCGATGCGGCCGGGCAGCGTGTCTTCGATGCGGGAGCCGTCGATGTCGGCGACGAAGCGGCCGCACAGCTGGATTCTGGCTTTCGTCCACTGGCCCATCAGGCGACCTCGGATCAACGGTCCTTATCCCTGTCGTGACAGCAAGGATACGGAAAGGACGGGGAAAGGCGAGGGAACGGTTCGCGCAAGCAGCGGCCGCAACCATGGTCTCATCATCAACGGCATAAGCCGCGAAAGAGGAGCCATGGAATCCACGAACGTCCAGAACTACCGCGCTGGTCACGAGGCCTTCAACCAGAGGGACTTCGACGCCATGACCAAGCACTACGCCGACAGCATCACCTGGACCGATCACTCGCAGGGCCGGACATTCACCACGCCGCAGGAGTTCAGGGACGACTTCCTGGCCGGGTGGATCGGGGCCTCTCCCGACATCAGGATCACCGGTCCCCGCTACATCGACGCTGGCCAGACGGTGGTATGCACCTTCACCGTCGCCGGCACGCACCACGGGCCGCTCGGATCGTTCCCCGCCACCGGCAAGCAGTTCACGTTGCCGCTCTGCGAGATGTGGCACTTCGACTCCAGCGGGCAGGTCGCCGCCGGGGACCTGTACTACGACCAGGTCTCACTGCTCATGCAGCTGGGCCTGATGCCGCAGCCGTCCGGCGTAGGCGCAGAAGGCCGGCAGCAAGGAGGCACGATATGACCGCCACCGAGATCCCGGTTGACAACGGCGTCAACGTCGAAGCGCTGCTCGGCGTGCGCGACGCCCTGCCCGACACCCCGGAGATCGCGCAGTTCCAGTGGCGTTCCACGTCGTCGTGGGTCAACGGCACGCACAGCCGCTCGGATGTCGAGACGTTCTACGGCTTCGGCGACGAGCAGCAGCACCACGCGACGTTCAGCTACGACGTCGACCACCCGCTGCAGTTCGCCGCGCAGGATAACGGTGTCACGCCGGTGGAGTATGTCCTGGTCGCCCTCGGCGGCTGCCTGACCGCGGGCGTCGCCGCCGTCGCCCAGCAAAGGTCGATCCAGCTCCGGTCGGTGCGGGCCACCCTGGCCGCCGAGATGGACCTGCACGGGATTCTCGGCGCCGACCCCGATGTACGCAACGGCTTCAGCGGCGTCTCGGTCAGCTACCAGATCGACGCTGACGCCACCGCCGAGGAGATCAGGGCGCTGGTCGCGCAGTCACAAAAGCGCTCCGCCGTCTACGACATCCTGACCAACCCGACCAGCGTCACCGTCGAGGTCTGCTGATCCAGTCCGAGCGAGCAGGAGGCGCGGCCGTGCCGGAGACGACCACCGTGATCATCGGGGCCGGCCACTGCGGGCTGGCCATGAGCCACTGCCTGGCCGCTCGTTCGATCGACCACGTCGTCCTGGAACGCGCACAGGTCGCGAACTCGTGGCGCACGCAACGGTGGGACTCGCTGCGGCTGCTCACCCCGAACTGGATGACCCGGCTGCCCGGTTACGCGTACCGCGGTGCCGACCCGGACGGCTACCTCAGCGCACGGCAGGTGGTGGCGATGCTCGAGGATTACGCCGGGGCATCCGCGGCGCCGGTACTGACCGGTTCGACGGTGACCTCGGTACGGGCAGCCGCAGGCGGCTACGTCGTGCGGACCGACCAGGGCATCTGGCGCGCGCCGACGGTGGTGCTGGCCTGCGGGGCGGCGACGGTGCCAGCGGTGCCGGCGCTGGCGCGGCTGGTGCCGGCCGGAATCACCTCGGTCACCCCGGCGGGCTACCGCAACCCGGGCCAGCTGCCCCAGGGCGGCGTGCTGGTGATCGGCGCCTCGGCCAGCGGAGTCCAGCTCGCCGACGAGATGCACCGCTCCGGGCGCCCGGTCACGCTGGCCGTCGGCGAGCACGTCCGCATGCCACGCACCTACCGCGGCCGGGATATCTTGTGGTGGCTGGACGCCTGCGGGCTGCTGGACCAGCGCTACGACGAGGTCGACGATCTGGTGCGGGCGCGGAACGTGCCGTCCATGCAGCTGGTTGGCTCGCCGGGCAGGACGGTCGACCTGAACGCATTGACCTCGGCCGGAGTGCGGCTGGCCGGCCGCCTGGCCGGGATCGCCGATGGGGTCGCCCAGTTCTCCGGCTCGCTGCCCAACGTGTGCGCCCTGGCCGACCTGAAGCTGGGGCGGCTGCTGAACACGATCGACGCCTGGGCGGGGCCAGCGGGTGAGCGGTTCGCGCCGACGGGCGCGGGCACCTCGCCGCTGGGCCTGGACCTGCGGTCCGGCCAGATCAGCACGATCGTATGGGCGACCGGATACCGGCCCGATCTGTCCTGGCTCGACGTCCCGGTGCTCGACCGCAGGGGCCGGGTCGTCCACGACGGCGGCGTGACAGCCTGCCCGGGCCTGTACCTGATCGGCATGCCGTTCCTGCGCCGCCGCAAGTCGAGCCTGATAGACGGGGCGGCGAAAGACGCCGCCGAGCTGACCACGCACCTCGCCGGCCACCTCGACGCGCTGGCCGGCCGCCGCGAAAGGAGCGCGTCATGAACTCCCATCCCCTGGCCGCGGCGATCGCCGCGGCCGTGGCCGGCCGGGACAACGTCCAGCTCGCCGCCGCGGTCACCGATACCGTCCGGCTGCGGGCGCTGCTGCCCGGCGGCCCGATCGAAGAGCACGGCCGCGATGCCGTCGCCGCCCGCTTTAGCGGCTGGTTCGCCGACATGGACACCGTCCACCTGATGGAGTCGGCAGGTGAGGCGATGGCCGACCGGTTCCTGATCCACTACCGGCTGGACCTAGCGCGGCGCGGCACCCGCTGGGCCTGCACGCAGACCCTGGTCTGCAAGATCGACGACGGCCGACTGGCCACCATCGACCTGCTCTGCTCAGGCTTCCGCGAGATCTCGGGGTGATCGCCATGCGCAACCCGGCACTCGACGCGTGGGGCGGCTACGACCGAGACGACCCGTACCCGCTGTTCGCGCGGGTCCAGGCGGACGGCCCGGTGCACCAGGTCACGCTCGCCGACGGGCACCGTGCGTGGCTGATCACCGGCCACGAGGAGGCCAAGGCCGCCCTCGGCCACGCCGCCCTGTCCAAGGACATGCACGCCGCACTCGCCCGTGACGGGGCGGTGGTCGCGGAGGGCCTGCCCGGTCCCGCCTTCGCCCGGCACATGCTCAGCGTCGACCCGCCGGACCACACCCGGCTGCGTCGGCTGACCTCAGCTGCATTCAGCCGACCGCGGATCGCGGCCCTTCGGCCACGTGTCCAGGCGATCGCCGGCCGGCTGCTGGACGACCTGCAGGCGCGCGGCGACGCCGTCGTCGACCTGGTCCAGGGCTTCGCCTTCCCGCTGCCGTTCACCGTGATCAGCGAGCTGCTCGGCGTCCCCGAACCAGACCGGGACCGCCTCGGGAGCTGGTTCACCACGCTGCTCGCACCGTCGTCGGCACCCGAGCCGCCGGCCGAGGCCGTGGCGGCTTCGGCGAACATCGTGCGGTATCTGACCGGGCTCCTCGACCGCAAGCGTGCCGACCCCGGCGCGGATTTGGTCACCGACCTGGTGCGCGCGGCCGATCAGGGCGGCGCGCTGTCCGAGCAGGAGATGCTCTCCACGATCTTCCAGCTGGTGGTCGCCGGGCACGACACCACGACCAGCCTGATCGGCAACGGGACGGTCGCCCTGCTGCTGCACCCGGACCAGCGCGACGCGCTCGTCGCCGACCCGGCCCTGGTGCCGCACGCGATCGAGGAAATCCTGCGGTGGGACGCACCGGTCCCGCACTCGACGTTCAGGTACACCACCCGCGACGTCGCTCTCGGCGGGACCGTCATCCCGGCCTTCGCCCAGGTGATCATCTCGCTGGCCGCAGCCAACCGGGACCCGGCCCGGTACGCCAACCCGGAGACCCTCGACGTCGGCCGGGCGGACACCAGCCACCTGGCCTTCGGCCACGGCATCCACCACTGCCTGGGGGCCCGGCTGGCCCGGCTCGAGGGCGTGATAGCGCTCACCACCCTGCACGGCCGCTTCCCCGCCATGCGGCTGGCCGTCCCACGGTCGGCGCTGCGCTGGGGCCACGGCGACGGACTGGTATTGCGCGGCCTGTCCGAACTGCCGGTCGTCCTGCACCCATATGCGGAACCGCTACCACCCCCAAGGCCGTCTCGCCAGCGGAACCCCGTTTGATGGTTCCCGCCGCTCTGGGTGGCCGAGGAAAGTGGAGAACTCCGGGTACCGCGCTCGCGCGGTACCCGGATACGCCAAGGGGACACTCTCAGATCCGAGAGTGCCCCCTGCCAAGCCCGACCCTTGTCGCGCGGGGGGACAGCCGCTAACGCGCCTGTCTTGACCTGGCCGACGAACCTGCGCGCCGGATCCGCCAATCTAGGGCAGCAACGGGGAGCCTTGCCGCTGATGGTGGCCGGGATGCTGGAAGAGGTGGCCGTCGAGCCACCCCCGGTCATTGGTGCCGAACCCGCATGAGCACAGCAAGACCCTTGATGCGTGCGGTGCCGAGCCGGGTCCTCCCCGGGCGGTGCGCGCGGCCAGTTCGGTGTCGATGGCGCTCATCTGCGCCAGGATGGGCACCCGGGTCGGCGAGCCGGAGCGGACCAACGCAAGACTGGCCGTCAGCTCGCGCCTAGCCCGCTCCAGCTCGGGGCCGGTCAGGGCGCTGACATCGTGCACACGGTCAGGCACGGGCCGCCCTCGCGCGGTCTTCCTGCTCGGCCAGCACGTCACCGAGCGTCTTGCGGAGATCGGCCAGTACCGGGGCTTCAGGATGGTGCTTGACGTAGTACCCCACCGCCTGCTCAAGGTGGCGGCGAAAGTTGCGCAACTCGTAAGTTGTCAGCGCGTACAGGGGGTATTCCGGCTTCTCGACGGCTACGGGCTCGGTCGGCATCGGCAGTGGTCCTAACGGCGTCTTCACGGTGTGTTCTCGCTACCCGACGTCTCAGCCAGAGAGCACAATTGACTACGTGGCGAGCATGTATGCCACGATCAGCCACGACCGCCAGCGACTACCCCGGAGGTCCGCCACAATGGCTCGACGCGACCCTGAGACGGACCCTCGCGCACACCTGGGGCGCGAGCTACGGCTTGCGCGAATAGCCGCTGGCTTCAGCAGTCAGGATGCACTAGCGGCTGCGCTGGGATTTGACCGGACAGTCATAGCTAAGGCAGAGACAGGGGATCGGGTCCCGACCGACGAGGTACTAGACGCATGGTGCGAAGCGTGCAACCTAGACCGGGAGATGTTCGGACGCTCGGCAGCGTTCGCGAGACGCACCGATGGGCCGATACCGAGCTGGTTCGAGAGCTGGCTAGAGGCTGAACGCACGGCGCACACACTACGCCTATGGTCCCCGGTTCTGGTGCCCGGACTGCTACAGACAGCCGAGTACACACGCGCGCTCTACCTCGCGACCGGACTTGACGGCGAAGCCGCAGAAGAGCACGTCACGGTACGACTCGACCGGCAAGCCATCCTCGACCGTCCGAAACCTCCGCATGTGGTAGCCGTACTGGACGAGTCGGTGTTGCATCGGCTGATCGGCTCACCGCAGGCCATGGCAGACCAACTCACCCACCTCGCCGAGCTATACGACCGGCCTAACATCAGCATTCAGGTACTCCCTTCGGACACTGGCGCAAGCGCCGGACTAAGCGGCGCGTTCGACCTGGCCAGCGGCGACGGAGCACCTGAAGTGCTGCGGATGGAAGCCGTCGAAGACGTGACGGTCGAAACTCGATCCCTCGTTCACAAGGCAGCGAATATCTTTGATCGTGTCCGTGCTGACGCACTGCCACGTGCGGCCAGCCGGCAACTCATCTTGGAGGCAGCAGAACAATGGAAAGCAAGATAGACCTTCGCTGGCGAAAGTCCAGCTACAGCGGCAACGGTGGCGGTAACTGCGTCGAAGTTGCCGACCAAGCGGCGCGCGTGCTCGTTCGCGACACCAAGGACCATACCGGCCCCATGCTTAGGTTCACTCCGACCGCGTGGCGGAGGTTCGCCGACCAGGTAAGGCGGTCGTTAGCGTCAACCCTGACTTGGGTCAATGGACACCCGTAGGGGCTATCAGGGGTACAGCGACACACGATGATGCGACCCCTGCCGCAGATCAAGCCGCGAGCTAGCAACTGACGCGTCCTATGCGCGGCAGGTGCAGACACCGCGCCACGCATGAGACGAGCGGGTCCGCTGAAGCTAGCGTGAGCATTCCAGGAGCGAGCCGCACAGCAGCCAAGGCATCCGGCTACGCGGTGCTAGTGGGGTCGAAGAGGCGGAGGCTGTGCGCCTTGGCGGCCGCCTCGCCGCGGCTGGCCACGCCCAGCTTGCCGAGGATGTTCGACACGTGGACGCTGGCCGTCTTGGGCGAGATGAAAAGCTCGCCGGCGATCTCCCGGTTGCTGCGCCCGGCCGCGACCAGGCGGAGCACCTCGAGCTCGCGCTCGGTAAGCCCGAGCCCGCCGAAGCCGGCGCCAGCGTCGGCGCCGGCATCACCCGCGAGGGCGGAACCCGACCCGTCCCCGCCATCCAGCCGGATCCGGGCGCGCCGGGCGAGGATCGCGATCTGCTCGCCGAGCGGTCGCGCGCCCAGCCGGGCGGCCAGCGGTGCCGCGCGCTGCAGCCGCTCCGCCGCGCCGTCGCGCTCACCGCAGGCCAGCGCGGCCTCGGCCGCGTGCAGCAGCGTCTCGCCGAGCGGATGGGGCTCGCCGAGCCCGTCCCACGCGACGGCCGCCTCATCCCAGGCGGCCAGCAGCCCCAAGGCCTCACCCGAGCCAGAACCCGAGCCACCCCCAGAGCCAGAACCCGAGCCCGCGTCCCCGTGACCAGCATCAGGAAAACCAGCGATCAGCCGGGCGGCGTCCGCGTCGGCCGCCGCGAACGTCAGGGCAAACGCCCGCTGCTCCGGCCCGAACCTCTCCAGCTTCTCCGCCACCGTCCGCAGCCTGTCGGCCACCCCCAGGGCCTCGTCCCTGAGCCTCTCGTCGTGCGAGGGCCCGGCCAGCCGGGCCGCGGCCAGCACCGCGAAGGCAGCCGCGGTCACCACCGGCCATCCGTACCGGGGGCTGCTGCCGCCCAGCTCGAAGCGGTCCATGGTCTGTGACGCCGCCGCGAGCCCGGCCGCCGGGCCCTCCCTAGCCAGCGCGAGCAGAATCTCCAGCCGGGCCAGCGGAAGCTGGTGCTGGTCCTCGTAGCGGACCGAACGCAGCGCGCCCCGCGCCGTCATCAGGCTGCGCGACGCGGCGTCCAGGTCGCCCCGGGACAGCCGGACGGAGCCGGTGATGACGTGCAGCAGCGCCCGGTTCATCGGCCCGGGCGCGAGGAAGTGGTCCAGCGACGCGGCGGCGATCGCCAGCGCGTCGTCCCAGCGGCCGAGCGCGAACAGCGGCTCGGCCTGGTTGACCGCGAGTACGGTGCCCGAGGTGCGGGCCAGCAGCTGCGGGTCGGCGTCCGCGGTGGCGCGGCGGGCCGCCTCGACAGCGCGCTCGTGTTCCCCGGCCCCCTCGAGCAGGTGGGACTCGCTGACCGCGGCGAGCAGCACCACGTCCTCGGCTCCCCGGCGGCCGGCCATGTCGCGGGCCTGCGCGATCAGCCCGAGCGGGCCGCTGTCCGGGGCGGCCTGCTGGCCGGGGTCGGCGTTGAACATGGCCAGCGTCAGCAGCGCGCCCGCCTCCTTGGCCTCGTCGCCGGCCTCGCGGGCCAGGGCCAGGGCCTCCTCGGCGTAGGACCGCTCGATGGTGATGGTGGGCGGGCAGTGCGAGAGCGCGAGCAGGATGTCGATCCTGGTGGTCGCCGATACGTCGGCGGGCACGTACTCCAGCGCCACTTCCAGGTCCGCAGCGTAGTCCTTGCGGCCCAGCTTCATCCTGAAGTGGCTGCGCCGGATGAGCAGGTTCGCCACCCGGACCGGTTCGGCCGCGGGGTCAAGCTCACGCAGCGCCGAGGTCGACAGCGCGATCCCGCGCTCGAACTCCCCGGCGTCATGGGCGGCCGCCACCGCCTCCTCGAGCACGCGCACGTGGTCCGCGTCGATCCGCTCGGCGGCGTCCGGCACCTGATCCCACAGCTCGAGCACGCGGGCCAGCAGGGAGAGCCGCTCGGCGGCCGCGACCGCCCGGCCTGCCTGCGCGGCCGCCCGCCAGGCACCGATCAGCGCCCAGGCCGAATCGTGCGCCGAGTGCCAGTGGTGAGCCATCTCGATGGCGGCCCGGCCGGGAGGAACCAGCGCCGGGTCGGCGTCGATGGCCTCGGCGAACCGGCTGTGCAGGCGGCCGTGCTCGCCCGGCAGCAGGTCGTCGTGCACGGCCTCGCGGATCAGCTCGTGCCGGAACGCGTAGCCGTCACCGCTGGGGTGCAGCACGTTGGCGGTCACCGCGGGACGGACCGCGCGGGTCAGCGCCGCGTCGTCAAGTCCGCTCACCGCGGCCAGCAGCAGGTGCCCGGTCGACGCGCCGCCGGCGCTGGCCACCCGGAGCAATTCCTGGGTGTCCTCCGGCAGCCGCCGGACGCTCTCCAGCAGCAGGTCACGGAGGGATTCCGGCAGCTCCCGGCTTATCTCGCCGTCACAGCAGAGCAGCGCCTCGATGAACAGCGGGTTGCCCTCGGACCGGTGGTACAGCGCCTCGGCCAGGTCCCCGTCCGGCTCGCGGCCCAGGATGCGCACGGCCAGCTCGCTGGTGTCCTGCCTGGTCAGCCGCTGCAGCTCGATCCGCTCCACCCAGGCGATCCGGTCCAGCGAGGCCAGCAGCGGGCGCAGCGGATGGGTGCGGTGCAGCTCGTCGGAGCGGTACGTCACCACGATCAGCAGCCCGCTGAGCGACCGCTGGTTCCCTATCAGGAACGTCAGCAGGTCCCGGCTGGACCGGTCGGCCCAGTGCGCGTCCTCGATCACCAGCACCACCGGCGAGTGCCTGGTCAGGTGCTCGAGCGCCCTGAGTACCTCCTCGAACAGCCGGGCCCTGGCCTCGGCCGGGTCACCGCCGGTGTCTGGCTCCCCGAGCTCAGGCAGCAACCGGGCCAGCCCCCGCGTGGTCCGGCCGGGCAGCATCGAGGCCACCGCGTCTGCGCCCATCTCGTGCACCAGGTCACGCAGCACCGCGGTGAACGGTGCGAACGGAAGCCCGTCGGTGCCAAGCTCCAGGCAGCCGCCGGTCAGCACCCGGGCGCCCGCCGACGCCGCGGTCCGGCTGAAGTCGCTGACCAGCCTGGACTTACCTACGCCCGCCTCCCCGCCCAGCAGCACGGCAGAGGGACCGCCCTGGCGCACGCTGACGAAAGCGGCTTCCAGGGCGGCCATCTGCTCGGCCCGTCCGACCAGGACGGGGCTGGACGCTCGCCCGCTCATCTCTGGAATCAGCATCCCACGAGGGGCTGACATTCCGGAAAGCTCGCGGGCGACTAGGTGGGCAGTCATGGCCGGGTCAGGCGGCGTGACGGGCGGGCGTCTGGCCCGCCTCGCTGGCCACCTGGCCGACGGCCCGGTCCGTGCGGAACGATCCGTCCACGTAGTCGGGAACGGCGGGGACGACGAAATCGTCGTCCGGCAGGTCACGCCCGTGCCGGCGCCCCCGGATCGCCATCCGGGCGAGCCTGGACTGGTGGGCCCTCTCTCGCAGTTCCTGGCCACGCTGGACGCTCACCGCACGAAGAATCTCGGGATGCATGGTTCCTCCTTGGCCCCCGGGAGAACCTTCTGGTTCCCCACATCCTCAAGATTCGTCGTAAGGCCCCGCCCCCGGCATCGGGCGAATGCCTTATCTTCCGCGCCCATATCGGCCGAGGCCGGGCTAAGCCTCCCAAGCCCCGGACTAAGACGGCTTAGCCCAGGTCAGAGGGGGTAAAAATGATCCCGAACGGGCCGGGTACCCGCCCCCGGCGCCGCGATCATGCCATCCTTAGGACGTGGCAACGGTATATGAGGCTGCTGGCGGTATCGGCGGCTTGCGGCGGCTGGCGGACGCGTGGCATGCGAGGGTCATGGCGGACGAAGAGGTGAGCCACGCGTTCAGCCATGGCTACCGCCCGGACCACTCCGAGCGCCTGGCGGCGTACTGGGCCGAGGCGCTGGGCGGGCCGCCGCTGTACTCGCCACGCTACGGCGATCAGACCTCGGTGGTGCGGATCCACAGCGGCAACGGCGCGCACGAGGAGATGGACCGGCGGGCGATCGCCTGCTTCGACCAGGCCCTGGCCGACGTCGGCCTGTCTGGAACAGTGCCAGCCGGAGACGGCAGGCTCCGGCAGGTGCTGCACGACTACTTCGCCTGGGCCACCACCACGACGATGGCCCGTTACCACCGGTCCGCGGACGACGTGCCGGACGGCCTGGCCATCCCCCGCTGGTCCTGGGACGGGCTCCAGAAAGACCTGGAGTGATCATTGAGAACCATCCCCGCCCTTCAGCGCACCACGTGCGGTACCGGAGATTGTCAGACATCGGCGATGGTCTGGTGCCGTGCAGGTCAGGTACCGGAACCCGGATCTACCGGATGTCGGGGCACCGGCAGGCTCTAGCGTTCTGTAACTATGAGTAGTAAATAGATTACTCTTAGTCGTAGAACCTATCGGGCGGCAGGTGCAGTAGCGACCAGAGCCAGTCTTCTACGACACCCGGCTCTGATACGCCCGATGTACGCGGTTACGACCTCTTGTTGTGGGAGTCTTTCGATATGAGCGCTGTGACGGCTGTTGACTTGTTCAGCGGCGCCGGCGGAGCGTCCCTCGGGCTGATCGGCGGCGGCTTCGACCTGCGGCTCGCTGCTGATCTGAACCCGGCGTGCGGGTTGACGCATAAAGCGAACCTGCCCAGTGAGTTCCTTGTAGCTGATATTCGGGACGTTGACGCCGAGAAGGTGCTCAACACGGCAGGCATCGCACCCGGTGAGCTGGATCTCCTGTTCGCGGGGCCACCGTGTCAGGGATTCTCGATGATCGGAGCCCGCGTCGTCTGGGATGCGCGCAACAACCTGTTCCGCGAGGTCCTGCGGCTTGCCGGCGACCTGAAGCCCCGGTGCGTGGTCATCGAGAATGTGCCCGGGCTGGTCACTCTCGCGCAGGGCGCGTACCTGAGGGCCATCCTGCAAGGGCTCGCCGACCAGGGCTATGAGGCGGCGTGTGCCGAGTTGCTCGCCGCGCAATACGGCGCCCCCCAGATGCGATGGCGGCTGATCATCATCGGATGGCGCCGCGACCTGGGCATTCCCGCTGGCTACGGCTTCCCCGGTCCCTCTGTCGGCACCGAAGCCATAGGTAGCCTGCTGCCGAACTGCACTATCACACAGGCGCAGATGCAGGGCTTCGTCACGACGCGGGAGGCTATCGCGGACCTTCCCGCGATCGAGGCGGGCGAGGAGGCCGTCCTGTACTCAGGGCTGCCTTCGGAGCCCTACCAGCAACAGATGCGCGATGGACTCACTACTGAGCTGTTCAATCATTACGCAGCTCGTCTCTCGCCCGCGAACCTCGCGCGCCTGGCCCGGCTCAAGCCGGGCCAGGACTGGCGCGACCTACCCACCGACATGCTGCCTCCGGGTATGCAACGTGCCCTGCGTAAGGATCACACGCGCCGCTATCGCCGCATGACCTGGGACGGCGTACCCCGCGCGGTAATCACGCGGTTCCGTGACCCCAAGTCCGGTGAATACACTCACCCCGAGCAGGACCGGACTATTTCGATCCGCGAGGCAGCCCGGCTACAAGGGTTCCCCGACAGGTTCATCTTCCACGGGGACCGTTCAAGCCAATATGACCAGGTCGGTAACGCCGTCCCGGTTCAGCTCGCCGAAGCGATCGCCCGGGAAGTGCGTCGCAGTCTCGGTGGCCGGCCCGGTGAACGGCTCAGGGATCCCTTCCGGCGACGCCCGGTTCCGCTCATCGGTACCCGCGGCGAGCTTGTCGCGTTAAGCTGCGCCTGCTCTATAGTCCCCTCGACGGCAAGGAAAGGCCCGGCGACGTGAGCCTATCCCCCTCCCAGCCGCGACGAACTGGCTCCGCGCGCGGGGCGGCCTCCCGGCCACACATCTCCGAATGGTTCGGCCACCGGGTGTTTCCGACGGTAGCGGTCACCGAGGTCTCACTCGGCCAGCAGCGCTCAGGGATGTGCCCGTTCCTCTCTGAGACGCTGACCAAGTTCACGCCATGCATCAAGGCAGAGAACTCGCGCGGCGTCTGCACGATCAGCGCCACGAGCAATGGCGTGCGCCAGGACTGGCTGGTCTGCCCATATCGAGCCCTCGATGACGATCTGCTCGCGGGAATGGTGCGGCGGCTGTACGGCGTTCCCGAGCACCTTCCGCTGCTGATTCGCCCGGCTAAGGCGCTCGAATCCCCCGACATACATGAAGAGGTGCTTCAGTCAGTCCGTCCCGAGGATCCGCAGCGAGTTTTCCTGTATTTTCAGGATAAGCTCGGCGGAGAGATCAGCCTTTCCCGTACCCCTGCCTCGCCTGAGCTATCGTTTGATATTACGGTTGTGGAGTTGCTGCCAGACGAGTCACAGATGGCTCACTCAGATGATCCTGGCGTTCGAGTCGGAAAGTACGGCGTGATCGAGCTCCAAACTACCGATACTCACGGCAGCTACAAGCATGCCGTAAGCGCGCTAACCAACGCCCTTGACCTGCACGGAACCCAGTTTCCGCAGTTGCTTGCCGACAACCCGGAATGGGCTGGCCGCAAAGTGGAAGGTCCGAATATATCTAACGTCTTCAAGCGGACATTCTACCAGATCGCCTTCAAGTTTCAGGTCACCCGACGTGATACCTCAGCCGGATGTATTCTGGCGCTACCGAAGCCTGTCTGGGATTCCTGGCAGCCGTTCCTCGGCGCTCCAGAGTTGCGAGAGCAACCAGACGGCACATGGCGCCTACTCGATGACCGCGAGGTAAGCCCAGTTGACTGGATTTACATCTTTGACATCGATGACCGGCCAGGGCCGGATGGCGGCCCCGCTTCCTTGAATGTCCCGCTCGTGATCGGCACCGATGCATCGACACTAAGCCGGGCCGCCTTTGACATCGCACCGGCCAAAGCCGTTGAGCACGGGCATGGTATCGATGCCGTGGTCTCCACTATCAGTCGGCGGCTCTCGACATATCTTCCAAGCATCACAAACTAGGGCCCGGGAATCCTCGGGCGCTTGAGATGGCGGCTGGTGCTGAAGCAAGAACCCGCCGGAGCGCGGCGTGACCGCGATAGAGGAATCCCGTCGTTCATCGCGGGGAGGATGGCAACTGGGTCACCATCCGGTCAGGGTGAGGTCGAAGCTGTACCGCGACGCCCGGTAGACATGGTGGCCGTGCTCCACGGCGTGTCCCTGCTCGTCATAAGCCGAACGCTCCATGACCAGCAGTGGCGCCCCCTTCCGCTCGCCCAGCGCGCGGGCCTCGGCCGCGGTCGCGGCCCGCGCCCCGATGGCCTGCTTGGCGATCCGCATGCCGATGCCGTTGGCCCGGAACAGGTTGTACAGGCCCTGTTCCTCCAGATCCGCCGCTGACAGCCGGAGCAGGTGCTCCGGGACGTGGTTGCGCATCAGCGCGAGCGGCTCGGCGTCGGCGTAGCGCAGCCGCTCGAAGACGTACACCGGCGTCCCGGCGGCCAGGCCGAGCGTGGCCGCGAGCTCGTCCGGCGCCGGCTCGGTGCGGAAGCTGACCACCGTGGTGGACGGGGCCCGGCCGGTTTTGGCCAGGTCGTCGTACAGGCTGGTCAGCTCCACCTCGCGGGTGACCTTGGCGTGCACGACCTGGGTCCCGATGCCGCGCTTGCGCACCAGCAGGCCGCGGCCCACGAGGTACTCGATCGCCCGGCGCATGGTGGGCTTGGACAGGCCGAGCTGCCCGGCCAGGTCGGTCTCGTTGTCCAGCCGCGTCCCCATCGGCAGCTCGCCAGACTCGATCATCTGCTCCAAGTGCTGTGCCACCTGGAAATAGAGGGGGACCGGGCTGGTCCGGTCAACGCGGATGGGCACGGCGGCGGCACGTTCCACGGACAACTCGCAGGGGTCGATTCGATAACGATCCCATTATTTGACATCCGTCCCGCCCTGAGAAACAGGGACTGCTTCCTGCCGCTCACGAACGTTGGACCTCGCGCGTGTCCTCCCGGCCGGAGCTTGCCACCCTCTCGCGAAGGATGGCAGAACCGGCCCCAGGCGCATCGGCCGATTCGGGACAACGCACGGGAGCATGCGACCTCGGCCGGCCACGCCCGCTGCGGCGTCAGCGTACCCGCGAGGCCGTTATGTCACCAGTAGATAAAGACGTAAATATGTAAAGACATACTCTTGACCTGACTGAAACGCAGGCGTAAAACCTTAGACATACCGGAGTCCAGAGCGAACCTCCGCCGGAGAGGGAGGCAGACTCGATGCCCGAGCCGTTCGAGGTGCTCACCATGGGCCGGATCGGCGTTGACCTGTACCCGCAGCAGGTCGGCGTGGGCCTGGACGAGGTGGAGAGCTTCGGCAAGTACCTGGGCGGCAGCGCGTCCAACGTCGCGGTGGCCGCGGCCAGGTACGGCCGGCGCACGGCGGTCATCACTCGCACCGGGGAGGACCCGTTCGGCACCTTCCTGCACGCGGCGCTGCGCGGCTACGGCGTGGACGACCGCTACGTCACCTCGGTCAAGAACCTGCCCACCCCGGTGACGTTCTGCGAGATCTTCCCGCCGGACGACTTTCCGCTGTACTTCTACCGTCTGCCCAAGGCGCCGGACCTGGAGATCTATCGCGAGGAACTGGACACCGACGCCATCCGCGAGGCGGGCGTGTTCTGGGTGACGGTCACCGGCTTGTCCGAGGAGCCGAGCCGCACCGCGACGCTGGCCGCGCTGGAGGCCAGAGCCAGGAAGGACATCACCGTCCTGGACCTGGACTACCGGCCGATGTTCTGGTCGTCGCGGGAGGAGGCCAGGCGCTGGGTGCAGCAGGCACTGCCGAACGTGACCGTGGCCGTGGGCAACCTCGACGAGTGCGAGACCGCGGTGGGGGAGCGCGAGCCGCTGGCCGCAGCGCAGGCGCTGCACGGGTTCGGCGTCAAGCTCGCGGTGGTCAAACAGGGCCCCAAGGGCGTCCTCGCCTCGCTGTCCCCCCAGCGGGGGGCCAGGGGGGTATGGGGGGGCGGGGAGCCCCCCCATGAGCAGGGGGGGTCTGGGGGGGATCGTCCCTCCGAGGTAAGCACGGTCAAACCGGTGCCGGTCGACGTCATGAACGGCCTCGGTGCCGGCGACGCGTTCGGCGGAGCGCTCTGCCACGGGCTGCTGGCCGGGTGGGACATCGAGCGCGTGATGCGCTTCGCGAACGCCGCCGGGGCCATCGTGGCGTCGCGGCTGGCCTGCTCGGACGCCATGCCCACGGCGGCCGAGGTGGACGGACTCCTGGCTGGGGAGCCCAAGACCGGGGGACCACGGGAGGCTACCAGTGCGTGACCAGCTCAAGGCGATCCTGGAGGCGCGCACGCGCCGCCCGCAGGCCATCGCCGAGGCCGCCGCCCGGCGCCGCCGCCGGGACTCGCTGCTCGGCGCGGACAACCAGATCTTCCTCGTCGCGGCCGACCACCCGGCGCGCGGCGCGCTGCGGGCCGGGGCCCGGCCGATGGCCATGGCCGACCGGATCGACCTGCTGGAGCGCATGTCGCTCGCCTTGTCGCGGCCCGGCGTGGACGGCGTGCTCGGCACCGCGGACATCATCGAGGACCTGCTGCTGCTCGGCGCGCTGGACGACAAGGTGGTCATCGGCTCGATGAACCGCGGCGGCCTGGCCGGGACCGCGTTCGAGATGGACGACCGGTTCACCGGGTACGACGCGGCCAGCATCGCCCGGATGGGGTTCGACGGCGGCAAGATGCTGTTCCGCATCGACCCCGACGATCCCGCCACGGTCGTGACGATGGAGGCCTGCGCCCGGGCGGTCAGCGACCTCGCCTCGCACGCCCTGATGGCGATGGTCGAGCCGTTCATCTCGCACCGGGTGGACGGCCGGGTCCGCAACGACCTGTCGCCCGAGGCGGTGATCCGCTCGATCACGGTGGCGGCCGGGCTGGGCGCCACCTCGGCCTACACCTGGCTCAAGCTGCCGGTAGTGGAGGACATGGAGCGGGTCATGGCCGCCTCGACGCTGCCGGTCCTGCTGCTCGGCGGCGAGGTCAGCGCCGACCAGGACGCCGCCTTCGAGAGCTGGCGCAAGGCGCTGCAGATTCCGTCCGTGCACGGCCTCGTCATCGGCCGGTCGCTGCTGTTCCCGCCCGACGACGACGTGTCCGGCGCGGTGGACGCGGTCCTGTCCATGGTGCGGGGGTGAAGCAGAGATTGGACGACAAGCTCTACCTGAGGCAGGGAACGAGCACCGACGGCGCCTTCTCCCTCGTGGTGACCCCCGAACAGGCCGGCTGGACCTACAGCGGCCTCAAGGTGCTGACCCTGCCACCCGGCGGATCGCACACCTGGGCCACCGGACAGGACGAGATCCTGGTCCTGCCGCTGTCCGGCTCGGCCGCCGTGACCTGCGACGACACCACCTTCGAGCTAACCGGGCGGGGCAGTGTCTTCTCCCGCGTCAGCGACTTCAGCTACGCGCCGCGCGACGCCACCGTCACCGTGACCAGCCGTGACGGCGGCGCGTTCGCCATCCCGAGCGCCCGCTGCACGCGCCGGCTCGAACCGCGGTATGGTCCCGCCGAGGACGTCCCGGTGGAGCTGCGCGGGGCCGGCCAGGCCAGCCGCCAGGTCAACAACTTCTGCTCGCCCGCGGCGTTCGAGTGCGACAAGCTCATCGCGGTCGAGGTGCTCACCCCGGGCGGGAACTGGTCCTCCTACCCGCCGCACAAGCACGACGAGACCCGCGAGGACGAGGCCGAACTCGAGGAGATCTACTACTTCGAGACCGAGGGCCTGGCCTACCAGCGGGTTTACGGCACCCCGGCCCGTCCGGTCGACGTGCTGGCCGAGGTGAGCACGGGCGACGTGATCCTGATCCCGCACGGCTGGCACGGGCCATCGATCGCCGGGCCCGGCTACCACATGTACTACCTCAACGTCATGGCGGGCCCCGAGCCGGAGCGCGCCTGGCGGTTCTGCGACGACCCGGCCCACGCCTGGATCCGCGGCACCTGGGCGGACCAGCAGATCGACCCGCGCCTGCCCCTCACCTCAGCGAGGGAGAAACTTTCATGACGGTCCGCCTCACCGTGGCCCAGGCCCTGGTCCGCTTCCTGGCCAGCCAGTACACCGAGCGCGACGGCATGCGGCAGCGGCTGGTCGAGGGCTGCTGGGGCATCTTCGGCCACGGCAACGTGGCGGGCGTCGGCCAGGCCCTGCTCCAGGCCCAGCAGACCGGCGAGGCGGACCTGAGGTACTACATGGCCCGCAACGAGCAGGCCATGGTGCACGCGTCGGTCGGCTTCGCCCGGATGCGGAACCGGCTGCAGACCTTCGCCTGCACCGCCTCGATCGGTCCCGGCTCGACCAACATGGTGACCGGCGCCGCGCTCGCCACCATCAACCGCATCCCGGTCCTGCTGCTGCCCAGCGACTTCTTCGCCACCCGGGCCGCCAGCCCGCTGCTGCAGGAACTCGAGGACCCGCGCTCGTACGACGTGAGCGTGAACGACGCGTTCAAGCCGGTGTCGCGGTTCTGGGACCGGATCAGCCGGCCGGAGCAGCTGCCGTCGGCGCTGCTGGCCGCGATGCGGGTGCTCACCGACCCGGCCGAGACGGGCGCGGTGACCCTGGCGCTGCCGCAGGACGTGCAGGCCGAGGCCCACGACTGGCCGGAAGATCTTTTTACCGAACGGACCTGGTTCGTGCCCCGCCCCCTGCCCGAGCCTTCCGCGCTGAGGCGTGCCGTCGAGGTGCTCGCGAACGCCCGCAGGCCGCTCGTCATCGCGGGCGGCGGCGTCATCTACTCCGAGGCCGGCCCGGCGCTGCGCGCGTTCGCGGAGGCGACCGGCATACCGGTATCCGACACCCAGGCGGGCAAGGGCGCCCTGGCCTGGGACCACCCGTGCGCCGTCGGCGGCGTCGGCGCCACCGGCTCCCCGGTCGCCAACGCGCTGGCCCGCGAGGCCGACGTCATCCTCGGCATCGGTACCAGGTACAGCGACTTCACCACCGCCTCGCGTACGGCGTTCCAGCATCCGGGCGTGAAGTTCGTCAACCTCAACGTGGCCGCGTTCGACGCGGGCAAGCACGCGGGCACCAGCCTGGTCGCCGACGCCCGGGCCGGTCTTGAGGCGCTGACCGGGGCGCTGTCCATTCCCGGGTCGGGCTACCGCGTCGACCCGGAGTACACCGCGCGGATCGACAGCGCGAACGCGGACTGGCGGCAGGCGGTGGAGCATGCGTACCACCTGGGCCACCAGCCGCTGCCGGCCCAGACCGAGATCCTCGGCGCGCTGAACGAGTTCTCCGACGAACGGGACGTGGTGGTGCAGGCGGCCGGCAGCATGCCCGGCGACCTGCAGATGCTGTGGCGTGCCCGGGACCCCAAGCAGTACCACGTGGAGTACGGCTACTCGTGCATGGGCTACGAGATCGCCGGCGGGCTGGGGGCCAAGATGGCCGCGCCGGACCGCGAGGTCTTCGTGCTCGTCGGCGACGGGTCCTACCTGATGATGGCGCAGGAGATCGTGACCGCGGTCTCCGAGGGGATCAAGCTGAACATTGTCCTGGTGCAGAACCAGGGCTTCGGCTCGATCGGCTCGCTGTCGGAGTCGCTCGGCTCGCAGCGGTTCGGCACCCGGTACCGCTACCGCGACCCGTCCTCCGGGCTGCTCGACGGCGACGTCCTCCCGGTCGACCTGGCGGCCAACGCGGCCAGCCTCGGCGCCGACGTGATCAGGGCCCGCACGGTCAAGGACCTCCAGGCCGCGCTGGCGCAGTCCCGGGCGTCGGACCGGACCACGGTCACCTATATCGAGGCCGACCCGCTCGCCCCCGTGCCCTCCTCGGAGAGCTGGTGGGACGTGCCGGTGTCGCAGACTTCCGCGCTGGACAGCACGCAGCAGGCCCGCGCGGCCTACGCGGCGGCAAAGCGCGACCAGCGGATTTACTTGTAGAAAGGCTGAAATTACGGATGCGTACTATCCAGCCCCGGACAATTCAACACTGGATTGCCGGCTCGGAGACGACCGGCGCGTCGACCCGGTGGGGGCCGGTCTGGAACCCGGCCACCGGCGAGCAGCAGGCTCAGGTCGCGCTGGCCGAACCGGCCGACGTCGACGCCGCGGTGGCCGCGGCCAGCAAGGCGTGGCAGGAGTGGCGCGACGTCTCGGTGATCCGCCGGGCGCGGGTCATGTTCGCGCTGCGCGACCTCATCGAGCGGCACCTGGACGAACTCTCGGTGCTCGTGGCGGACGAGCACGGCAAGGTCGTCTCGGACGCCAAGGGCGAGGTCATCCGCGGCCTGGAGGTGGTGGAGTACGCCTGCGGCATCCCGACCCTGCTCAAGGGCGAGTTCTCCGAGCAGGTCTCCACCGACGTGGACGCCTGGTCGTTCCGCCAGCCGCTGGGGGTCTGCGCCGGGATCACCCCGTTCAACTTCCCGGCCATGGTGCCGATGTGGATGCACCCGATCGCGATCGCGACCGGGAACACCTTCATCCTCAAGCCGAGCGAGCGCGACCCGTCCCTGTCGAACTTCATCGCCCGGCTGTACGCGGACGCCGGGCTGCCCGAGGGCGTCTTCAACGTGGTGCACGGGGACAAGGTGGCCGTGGACGCGATCCTGGACCACCCCGGCATCGCGGCGGTGTCGTTCGTCGGCTCGACGCCGATCGCCAGGTACGTGCACCAGCGGGCGTCCGAGGCCGGCAAGCGCGTGCAGGCCCTCGGCGGCGCGAAGAACCACGCCGTGGTGCTGCCCGACGCGGACATGGAGTTCGCCGCCAACCACATCACCGCGGCCGGCTACGGCTCGGCCGGGCAGCGCTGCATGGCCATCTCCGC
>WNGE01003082.1_pt1 | contig 21876 bp, 10 predicted proteins | sample 5400651 | NCBI WGS metagenome assembly WNGE01 (sample SAMN13153370, study PRJNA577476) | soil metagenome | isolation source: 60 cm soil or saprolite under grassland replicate 2 | place: USA:California | collected 2016-06-15 | reverse complement strand
TTCTCATGATGGAGGGCGAGAGCTTTCGCTTTCGTCAGAGTTTACAAAAGCAGGACCTAGCGTCCTGATCGTTTGAAAGGCAAGGGGGTGGCTCAGTTTTGCTTTAGCGGATGGCTCAGTATTCCCTTGACGTTTACATCTATCACTATGCAATACTTTTCACGTTACTTGTTGAATAGACATGTTGCTTGGTAGAGGCTTTGTCCCTCTGTTCCCTCCATCTCAAAGGAGCGAGACATGTACCAGTGGAGACAAGTATAATACAGTTTGCACTTTTTTTGAATAGTGCACAACAATTCATTTTCTAATAATAGCGCGTTACACTACACTGATCGCATGAATGACAGTGTAAATTTCCCACCTATCCCAGGATATGTTTCTGTGAAAGAAGCTGCTGAAATGCTTGGTCTCTCACCAAGGACAGTGTACGACTACATTGAAGAAGGACGTCTGCCTAGCGCTCGGTTAGCTGATGTGATCGCGATTTCAAGAGAAGAGATCAGGAAATTCAAGCGTGAACCTTCCGGTCGCCCACGCAAAAATACTCCACTCTGGCACATCTCATCCGGCGATAACACACAGTTCATGTCTATAATCTCGGTGCAGTTGCGTGCTGGTCAACGCGATGTATTGCAGCAGAAATTGGAAGAGATCAGGAAAAAGAAACTGCACCTCTTTCCCGGAACGGTAATGCGTTATGTTGCAGCAAGTAGTGATTCTTTTGAGCGAATTCTTCTTCTTCTCGTTTGGCGAGGAACCGTCATACCAGACGAAACGACACGTGAAGAAGCGTTAGAAGAGTTCCGGCGCTCACTAGATGACGTGTTAGATTGGAGTACTGCTCAGCACGAATATGGGCAAGTGCTGATGCATACGTGAATTTTTATTTTCCTACAGGAGAGAAAACTATTGAGGGATTTCCCTTATTAATTACGATACTGCAACTATCTTAACAGAAGTATATTCCGCGTCTAGCTTATGTAACTCATCTCGTACTCGTTGGCGTAGTTCGATAGCTGGTTCTATGCAGTAAGCACGGAATTCTTGTTCTGACGGTTGTAGGTTGGGAAACAAGAGCTTGAGATAAGCAGAGGCTAGTCGTGAGATGGCTTTGCGATCACGCAGATCATTACTACCCTCAAGGCGCATATGAATTTTTACATAATCTGCATAGCTAACCTCACCTCGCAAGCGATGTAGTACTTCGGAGAAGAAATCGCCTTTGAAGCCCAAACTGCGTGAAGGAGTATCCTTTGATACGCGAGGTAATTCCCACCCGGGAATAATCCCATGAATACGATCAATAAAAGCAGTCTCTTGTAGAAAGTTGGGGATCTCTTTAAAGATGCTTTCTTCGATATAGAGGGGTTTGCGATCAGCATCAAGCATGATATTTCCAAGCATTACGAAGCCAGCCTCGGCCGTTGCTTCTGTCTTACCACGACTAAATTTCCCGGATTCGAGATAAACCTTTAACCCTGCAACGAGCTCTCCTGTTGAGTCCCCTGTAATGGATTGTACTTCATCAAAAACAACAACGTCGTAGCGGGTGATTAGACCCGATGTATTGGAAGTTAAGTTATGGAAGAGCACAGCAGGGCTGACTTTTCCTCCACTGACTACTCGTGCATACCTGGAGAGATTATCGTATACAAAAGATTTCCCGGTACCCTTAGGGGCTAACTCTACCAGGTTAACCCTCGATTCGATGAACGGTAGCATTCTGATCACTAATAACATTTTCTGCCTTTCAGTGTATATCGATGGGTTGAAGCCCATGCTAGATATCAACAGATCGCGCCACTCATCGAGTGTGAAATACTGGCGGCATTCGACATAGTAGTCGATGTCAAGAGCGCCAACCTGAAAAGGTCTGAACTTGCGCAACCATACTTCACCCTTTTTACGCTCGTCTCCATCAGGTGGTACATAATAAAGTTCTCCAACGCCCCATACACCGCTAGTTAGCAATAATGTATGCTGGTCCACGATATACCCATCAATAAAAGCATCATTCATATCAAGAAAAGGGATGCGTAATTGACGCTGACCCGTTTTGAGGTTCACCGAGACGCTATAATCATCCAGAAGCTGTACTGTTTCCTGTCTGAGTAAAGCATCCTTGACAGCGTCCTTCTGTCCCTTCTCAGGCAAGTATTTCGCTATAAACTGGGCTACATTCGCACGCGATTGACCACTTAGCTCCCCGTCTTCTATGTAGCGGGAGAGTATCCATTCACCAACATATGTCGGAATTGCTCTGGCACCAAATCCTGCTTCGTGGATGAGAGACTTATTAATAATCACTTCCGCGAAGTATTCTAACGCCTTCTCCTCGAAAGGTTGTCGATGAAGCATATTAGATGTCGAAGTCATCGTTACTCACCTCCATGAGAGATTTTAAGGTAATGTCAAATGGCTGATCTGGAGCCGTGAATGCACGTCCCTGGCATTCATAGCGTACTCTCAGTGTGAGTGTACGAGTATTGGCAGTACCAAGCGCTTTACGGAATATAGTGTTGAATTCCACTGTCATGATCTGCTTAGTAGCAAGCGACAAAATAAATACTTCTTCTGCATCTGCATCTACCATTCGCAGACTGAGAGCTTCTAATGAAAATGCATTAGGATTCCCTACTTCCAATACTATCTTTGACCTCACTGCATATCTAAACTCTTTAGTAACTAAATGTATAGTGGGATGTGTCGGTGTTACTGGTTCACATGTGAAGCGTGCAAAAGGAACAATCACCTCTTCAGGTGTAAGCCCTCCATGAACATAGAAGTTTTCCTGGGTTTTCAGGAAACGGTAATACTGACGAGCAATAAGGTAGTTTTTGTTCGTCTTAAATACTTGGCGGTCAATGAGATAGCATTGTGAGCTTGCTAACTGTGGTAGCTCTGCGAATTTTTCATCGGAAAGTGGGATGAAGCGGTGATGTTTCTCTAAGGTCAGACCTTTGAAAAACTTTTGGTCTATCACATTGACGGCATCTTGGGGAATGCGTGTCGAGCCATGATCCGAGATGACATAGACGTTAAGGCGCTGTTCTATCTGGAACCTTTTGGCGAAATTGGCAACAGATGTTGCAAGTGAAACAAGACTTTCATGAATTATTTCCGCGTGGGGACGTCCGCTATCACGATTATCCTGATGGAGCGCTAAATCAATGGGAAGATAATTGAGGAAATAGACTCCATGTGTAAGGGTGCGTTCTTGTTGTAGCTCCCCAATATATTGCAGATACTTCACCTTTTTCCCATGTAGCGTTGGTCCCCATGCATTAGCGACCAGTTCTGCATAGCGTTCATTAGAGAAGTCGATCTGATCACCCTGACCTGCAATTAGGGCTGCTTTTCCAACCTCAGTTGCTGTTGGTATCAACGAAAACAAGGGTTTCACTTCCTGCAAGGAAAAGCCTTGGTAATTGAACTGCTGCCTCAGCTCGTCGAAGTACATAAAATTCAAATTATCTACAATGAGCACAAGGGTAACAGTATCGCCCGAATTCATGCGCTCACGTTCTTGATAAAGGGCATTGAAGGCAAAGTACTGAGGTTCCCCGTTCTTAATTGCTATAAAGTGTTCATAAAACCAGTCTGCAAACAAAAAAGCCTGCTTCGCCACCTCTGGTTCTCGTTTCGCTTGAGCGTCCAGCCATGAATAATAGGGCATATAGGAATTGGTTATCCACGCCAGCCATTGTGGAGTGCTCCACGCCGTATGTGGCTCTTGAGGAGGATCAGGTCGTAGCATTCTGCGTAGCCAGATAAGGATATTCTCAATCGTTCCTTTAATCGGGCGAAATCGTTGTTCGATATGCTGGAGAAGCGCTGGAGTCAGGTACTCAGGATGCTCTCGCACAAGCTGCTCGATATAATTAAATTCCTCATGCAGATAGCCACTCATCTGGACTATCAACATCTCCAGGTCCGAAGCACTTTTAACCTGATCGAGCACGTCAGTGAGATAATATTCGATCTCCTGAAGTGCTCTGGATACATCTTCTTTGGTATATTCCAGGTCTTCTACTTCTACATGTACTTTGCTAAAGGTTTCCCACATGCCTCCTAGCACTTTTTCACCCAACCTATGTGGGTAGTTCCTCAACACTTTGTAGGTGATGAGATCGCGTCTCAGAGACGCAGGATCGCGCATCAGGAGTTGTATGATAGTTCTAATAGTATCGCTGTCAGCCGTGCGCATCCATTGCATGAACTTGTCACGTTGTGCTCTAATCGCAAGAGGTCGATGTGCCGCGGCACGCCATTGAGTCCGATGAAAACCGTTTAAGAGAGCAGAAAGCTTGCCAGATGGGAAGGCCTTGTAAGAAAACACGTCATCGTAGAAATTCTCCAAGAGGATATCCCAGAAATCCTGTCCCTCCTTTAGTACAACCTGAACATCGAGAAGCCCGGATTGTAAAATGTCTTGGTCGGAAACGTCGGGAGGAATAGCTATCTGCCATCGATCCTTGAGAGCATCGCGAGCGGCGTAAGTACGAAGCGTGATATAGGTATCTCCATAATTTGCAGTGCATTGGGCAAGCCAGGTCGCCACTGTACGATTCCTGACATGGACGAAAACAGCACTGCCGTCGTGAATGGCTTCCTTCAGGGCAAGGTACGCGTTGGGGTAATCTGACACTTTTTCCACCACCACTGTTGCTTTCTGATCGTCCATCAGGTGGTTCACGTCGATGAAGATAGTTGAAGCTGGCATTACTTTTCTCTTTGCAGTTCGTCTACCAATGCCTGAATGATTTCAATACACTGTTCTTTAGTAAGCGCCTGGCGTTCTAGCCCCACTTTAAAAAGGGAGCGGCAGGTAACAGCAAAGGCTTCTGGATTGGTGGGAAAGACAATGGTTGCCATTTCATCTCTAAACTGCTTTTGCTGCGAAAAGTTGATCTCATATTTCTTATGCTCGTTGATTAACTGTAGTGTCACAATCCGGCTCCAGTTGTCATCAGGGTCTTGCACAACAATATGTAACGTTTTATTAGTCCGAAACTCTAGCGGCTCATTAGGATGAACGAGTTGTCGCTGAGCACTTGCAGTCGTCGGATCAGCATTTCCTTCAGCTACATAGATTTTAACGCCTGGGTTGGTATGTTGGAAAGTAAGGCAAATGCGATCTTTGAACACAACCTGTCCATCATCCTCACGTTTGTAGTCACCCTCAAAAACTATGGTTGCGCTCTCCACCTTTAATCGGTTAGCATCTATATGTTTTTTCCCGCGTTCCAGGCGCTCTATATACTCGGTGACCCTGTCTGATATCCAATCTCGTACAGGCCGCATGCCATAATCCTTGCTTATTTTCGTTAGGAAAGTATCTTGTAGCGAATCCACAGACTTGAGCTGGAGGATTAGTGGCTTCGAATCACTGTTTTGCCATCTTGCGTAAGCATCTCTCTGCTGCGAATCCAGGCTGTTGTACCAGTTGCGGATAGCATCTACAATATCGCTATAGGTGTTCTGTTCGACCTCAAAGATTCGGCGCACAGCTCCCAAAATGCGATCTTCCACGATGGTAAGGGCGCTTTCAAGTGCCTCCTTCTCTAAAGGAAGTTGCTTTTCAAGTGTGATCACTATCTCCTGCGAGATTGCTATTCCCGCATCGACACCAAATACAGTAGGCAATTCATCGAACAGGAAGGTGTGAGCATCCTTTGCTTCTATTTTCTGCATGACGGCAATAAAACCGGTAGTATAGGGATATTGTCCTTGAGAGTAAAGTTTGTCTACACGAGCAAGAGGTGGTAAATTATTCCACCACTCTTTCATTGCTGTGTAGGCCTCGACTACGGTATAATCGCGGGCAAGCGCCGAATCGAGAGTCCCAAAAATAGAGTACACGACGTTAACCAGGGCTTTTTCCTCGCTGCGCAGTTGCCGATAGCTCAAGAAGGCATTCGGATACTGCCCATCGATCAAGTTATACACTACATCAAATGAGGTAACGGGGAGATCTCCCACTGCCGTCTCATCGACTTTGAAACGGATACTATCGCCGAAGTGTCTGCATAAACAGGCTAGTGAAAGAGCTAATGAGACCGGGCCTTGTCCATAGGGAGGTTTCCTATACTTTTTCACCCACTCAGTAATACGTATTTTGTCTCCGGCTTTCAGATTTTGCACTTCACGCACCATCTCAGCTAGACTAGGAAGCTTCTTCGCATATTTATCTGGATTCGTCTCAAACTCGCAGCGCATTCTTGTACCGTCAGTCTTTAAGACCCTGAGCACATCAGAATTTAAAAGGCACTTATGCAGATAGCGTATATCGCCACGAGCCTGGGCGAAGCTGGTATCAACGACGATCTGGCTGGCAGTATCAAGCAGCTTCTCCACAGCCTCTTTCAACGCAACGTTTCGAGTACGATCTATCTTGAAGTGCAGTTTATTAAAATCATCATGGGCGATCTTGTTACGATAGCTCGCATATACTACCTCCATGACCCTATTAGCGATGTCGTGCGCTTTGCTCTCATCAGTTGGAACCGCCTGCGTATATTTACCATACCAGATCACCTCTCTGCCGCCGAGAAATTTATCGCGCCGTGTAAGTAAATCTTTTCTAGCTCCGGGTTGGTTGCCGTCGCCGTTTAGCCTGGCATTGAGAGCTGCTTTATCCTGGATAGTAAAGTTCTTCGCGTCTGCGCTTCCGTCAATAGCTTGTAGCGCGCGCAGTTCGAGTACGGCATCACGCAAAGAGAGAGGTTGTTTGGGAATGGCGATAACAATGCGATCCGATGTATTTCTGGCACAGGAGTCTTTCGCTTTCTGGATGTCATCAGCGGTTTCGCAGATTGCGTAGAGTGCAACTCCCTCGAACTCGCCTTTCTTCGCTACCTCCTGCTCGATCTCGGACTCCAGTGTAGCAAAGTATTCCGGTCCTCCCAGGTCGATTGCGCGAACAAATCGTCGTTCCAGGCGCTTATCTTCACCGTAGGGCAGATTATAATCTTTGGCCTCCAAATGCAAATCGTTTTTTCTGTCGAGTGGTACAAGCTCGTTCAGTTCTGCTGCGAGATTATCCGGCACGTTTTCAGGGTTGTTAATATGTGCTGCAACAAGGTGATCGATGTCGGCTCCTTCGCTCTGCTTGAACTCATAAATATTCTGGTCTTTGCGGTAGTAGAGAATACCTTTTGTTGAGAGTTCACGCAAGCGATTTTCCAGTGCAGTTCGTTCGAATGGTGTCTTACAGTCGAGGCCAAATGTCATATTCTCCTGCGTATTCTGAATCTGGATGATCTGATAGATCAACATAAGCCGCAGAATTCTTGCGACAAGCAGATCTTCCTGGTATTGGAGCCGACTACTGGCATCAGCGGCAGCTACACGCTTTTGTTCTCGCATCGAACTTTCATAGTCCTTCACGTAATTGCGCACTGTTTCGCGAAGCTCTTTGTTATCGGCCTGAAGTCTCGACCCGAAGTAGTCGAAAAGCCGGTTAGCTGTGTAAAGATTGAGCTTCCCACCGGTCTCAATAGGTGTTGTGGCGATGTAATGGCCATAGGAGCCTGGTTCGGCATCAATGCCCGACTCGTCAGAAAAGAAGGTGAAAATAGTGCGATTATTGGATGCCACGTCACGTACCAGTTGCAGCAAAGCGAACGTCGCCATTGGATGCATTGGGTACATGTTCTCAATGATGGTTTCGCGAATCTTGGGGGTCTTGAGCCAGTTAAATAAGTTCAGTCGCTTGCAATCGGACAGCATATCGTCAAAGGTTTGTCGCGATGCGATCTGCTGCTGCCACAGCATGCTTTCCTTCTTGGGAACGACTATCGCAGCAACAATATCCTCTACACCATTAGGGGATAGTGGTACTTGCTCAATCCGGTCGCTTGCCGTGCGAAATTCTATAGCATTATACGCCTTGGCATACTCAGATAGCGGCTTATGAGAGGTACCCACAAAAGCAATCGGGGCACAGTTGCTTGGTGTTTCAGCACAGAGCTGAGCAAACTGCTGGAACATTTTTGGGCTCATGTTGCCTCGTTCCATTGTATCGCCAAACTCATCGAAAAGCACAAGGATGCCTAAAAAGCGGTCTTTGAAGGCTTTGCTTCCTAGAATACTGGTAAGAATAGCAAGCAGGTCTGCTTTATCATAGGCGAAAGGCGCTGTTGTTACGTCCTGGTGGATGCGTTTAAATGCCTCTAAGGTCTCATAATCAAAGGTTGCCAGTCGCTTGTCGAAGGAGGCCAGCGTATATTCCGGGTGGTGTTCCCTCAGTACTCGCTCGAAATCTCCGTAGAAGTGACCTTTAGAATCGCCGACCTCTGCGAAGATTTTCCACTCTCTTATTTTTTTACGGGCTTGCAAGTAGGGAGTATCGAGAATATCTTCAAGTCCCTCGCGCCTCAACGCCTCGTCTACTGCCCGTAAGACAACCTCCTCGAAATCTCCCTTGCCTCCCCAATCGCACAGCGCAATCAGATAACGACCCGAACGGCGTTTTGCCTTCAACTCCTCGGCGGCCTGTGGGTCCACATCGGCATAGTTTTCAAAAAATTTGGGCATGGGCTGTTCACCTGCCGGTGTTTGAAGATAGTTGGCAAACATCAGGCAGAGGTGAGATTTACCAGTGCCATAAGCGCCAGTTAGTAGATAGCAGCGATTGTCCTTGAGATTGAGTGATCGGGCGAGTTTCTGGAAAGCCTGTCGGTGTGAGGTGATCGGGCTATAGCGAGACATACGCCCAATATTTCTGGTATCATCGAACAACTCTAGTTTCAAGTCAACGAACGAGGTATAACCTCCGTGTATCTCAACGATATCTTGAATAGTCGGCTCTTCCATTCTAAAGCCTCTCCTTACTAGCCTTTCAGGATTCAGGGCTGCAATGCCTGGATATTTTCGATGTGTAGGATGCGGTTTTGGTTGTTGGCTCCATTTGGAAGGTTCCACTCTCCCAGTTCATAGCGAGTTTGCAGAATAAAGCCAATGATTGTGGGTGTCTGAGCGACTGAGAGAGATCTAACCATGTGCTTGAATTCAGTTAGGTCATCTCCCCAAACAGGTACAAGAAAATCCAGTTCATCTACCAGGAGTACCTGCGCGCCAGTGGAGGCGGCATATGCGATGACGAGGCGCTGCAATGCCGCTACATCGATCATGTCGATCTGCTGTGCCAATTCAGGTCGCTCAGTTACATAGCGGAGCATATCCAGATATACGCCACCCGGAATTACCTCGGCCAGTTTACGAGCAAATTTTGTCTTGCTTGCCAGCGGCGGGCCGTGAATGACGAAAGCTTTGTATCTTTCGCCCTGTTGTCGTCGCAGGAACTGCCGTATATCTATGCGAGCAACATCATTTACTGACATAGTAACGCTCCATCCATATATAGGCAGGTGTGTTATCGGTAAGGCGCACCTGGTCGAGATCGGCCTGACTTTCCAGGGAGAACCCTGGCTGCACTTTTAACTGTTCCAGGAGTCCACGAAAGCGATCCTCTTCAAGTTGGAGCACAACTCCAGGGCCATTTGATGTGCTAAGTAGATCTGTTACAGAAACAGCCGTATCAATGGAGCGATGACGATCACGAAAGCAGACGATACACGCGCCGAGGACGAAAGGAGTCACGGATACAGCATTACCCAGGACATAGATATCATTTTCCAGGCGTAAGTAAGCGAGACGGGCAAAATACTGGTTCGTGTAGGCATCGAGCACGGTGTTCAGTTCTGTCAATACATGAGTTTGGATACTATATTCGGTAAGTGTCTCGCGCAGGTCGTTAAATGCTGCACGCGCCTGCTTGCGTGTTATGTTTCTACGCGCTGGCAGGATTACTGTCACCAGCCGATTCCAGACAAGATTATATGGATTGGAACTAATTATATAATGGAGGAACCAGAGTGTTCCCACATCGTCGAAGAAAGGGTCATACTTTTGTACTAGACGACCCAGTGGCGTAGGCTTATAGGTAACCCTTTCGGTTAAGCCCAGAGCATGCGCAATGCCACAGAGATGCTTCACATGTCTCTCAGTGAAACCGATTGCAGCGGCAAGCTCGACTTGTGGGATGCGCTCACGCTGATCCTGGCAGACAGCATTGAGAATGCGTGCCAGGTAAGTGAAATTGACAAAGTAGCCGTTGCTCAATTGTAATTTCGGCTTTAAAGACTCATTATCTCGCATCATTCTTCTGCCACCCAATTTTCATCGGCCTCTGCCCTAAGTATTGCAGATAAGTCGAGTGGTCGTAAAAACGAGTTGGATTTGTATTGTGCAAAGATATCACGTGGCAGATCCAGATCGGGCGCAACCTGTCTTACTAACCATTCATCTAAGCCGAGCAGCACATCTATTCTTTGATTAAAGTTATAATTAGGTATCTTCGCTCCTCGAAACGTTGCGAAAGAGGTACATTCATCCAAAATAGCATCGAGTTGCCTTGCCAACTTTACGTATTCACCATCTATGTGATCTGGTATTGGAAAAGAACCTACTAGATCTATACTCAAGCAAAATCCGTCTCCGAAAGCCCTCCAATACCAATAAAAGATATCGCTATTAAGAAGCACTCTAGCAAGGTCCATATTATCTTTCTCTCGAAATGAGAAAGACAGAACTTTATTTCTAAGCATTGAGCCGGGAACAGCGGAAATAAAGTAGCGTGTCGCACGAGGAACTGTAAGAAATATTGAATCTGGCTCAGGGCGGCGTGTTTCCGAAAACATTCCAGTACAAAGGTCGGAAAAGGTACGCTCCATAGCCTTAAAGCGCGACCAGAATTCTGCTAAAGCATCGTTACCAATACGAGGAAAGCTGACCCTTGAGCAGAGGTACGTAGTGTCCGTAAAATGTAATTCCCTGAAAAGGAATGGGCGATCGGAACTCCACCACCTCAGCAAATCCGTTGTTTTGATAATAGATTGCCCTGATGAGGTTTGAGCAATTACTATAGTTGTTCGCTGTAGGTTTTCACGAAAGTTGCCCTCGTTGAATAGTACATCTGGTCTGTTGTCAAATGCCGCGATATAGAAGTTTAAATGGCTGGTAAGCAGTAATTGACGAAGTGAAGCTTGTGATTTCCCAAATGTAAGCGATAGCGGCACAATCAGTCCTATTGAGCAGGTCTCACTCCTGACATTCAATGCTCTTTCAAATATCCACGCATACAGGTCACCGCATTTCGCTGTCTCAAAAAGTGCTATAATTGCTCGGTTCGGCTGTGTACCAACATAGGGAGGGTTAGCAATAATCACATCAAACAGGCACCTCCCACCGACCACGGCATCTGGAAATTCCAATTCCCAATGGAAAAAGCACCATCGTGTGGAATCTGCGAGGTGACGAGCTTCGCGTAATACATAATTAGTACTGACATACATCTCCCAGGACTCAGAAGCATAATTGCACGTTACCTCTTCAAGGAGATGGTAGTACTCGTGCTCATCTATGTGATTATTATTGCTGTTTTTTAGGCCAAAAAGCGTACCCAGCCAGACGTTAGCGATATCGCGCAGGCGCTGCGTAAAGTCGATTATAGAGCGGTTAATTTCACCTTTGTACTTTACATCTTCGATGTGGTCAGAATCTATACTGGTGATTTGGCCAAGCTTCTCCACAACGGCCTGGATGGTCTGTTCACGAGTTTCTTGAAAGAGATCAGGCTCACTGGCATTTTTAGAGGTGGGAAGCAAGTGCAAACGGTTTAATGGAGCGCCATAGAGCGAGTTGCCAACCTTCAAGTGATGATCCAAAAAAGTCAAAGGCTTGCCAATGCTTGCGCTGCTCAGCCAGAGGGCAAGCTTTGCTAATTCATGAGCCAGAGGATTAAGGTCTACTCCATAAAGGCAGCGTTCTACGACACGGCGTTTCCAGACAAGAGGATCACTGCTGATAGAACTGTTCGTCCATTCAGTCATGTTGAGTGTTTCAACAATGAAGTTCGTCACCACTTGGCCTGCGGCAACCAGGAAATGGGCGCTACCCATAGCAGGATCAAGGATACGCAAGCCAAGTAGATCCCTTTCGATCGTCTTCAGCGCCTCCTGGTCTGCGTAGCGCTGAATGCGAAGGTATTCGTCCTTCGTCGCCGCAACGGTTAGTTCACGTTGCACATCAACAAGGAGCATTTCCAGTACTCCACGGTGTTCCTTCAGCTTCGGCAAAACCGTGTTCGACACGATATACTGTACGACATCCTCTGGAGTATAGTAGGATCCGCTAGACTTGCGTTCTCCTTTATCGTCAGCAAAGTAGACAGCACCTACCTCTAATATCGTCTCAGTGCGCTTGACGAGACCGGCCTGACTCCTTGGCACATAGACGCGATTGCCCTTGTTCTCACGTACAACCACAGGTTCCTGATCTACGAGATTCAATCGGTACTCCAGCAAACCTTCGTAAAGGGTGCCGAGGTGACGCACTGAGAGATCACAATAGTCAATCGGATAAGTGCCTACTCTCTCCCGCATGTATTTCAGTTCAAAGAGTGCCGGTGCCAGGTAAGCGTTCGTGATCCTATGGGTTTTTAAATATGGCTTCTCTCTATCGCTGAAAAGGCCCCCATTATACGGGCGGACTCCTGCTGATTCATCACCATCATCTACAACAACGAAGAGATGGGTAAGTCGCTTCCAGAGAGAGAATGGATCATGATCGTGTATGCCCTCTTGCTGATGAAGGCGCGCATCTTCTACAATCCCGTCGATGCCAATTTGTTGGTAGTTTGCATCCTGCATTGGCAGCAGTCCACGTGCCTCTGCATAAAACAAAAAGAGGATGCGATATAACAGGAAAATAGCGTTCCGGTATATTTCGTCAAGGGTCTCACGGGTGTATGAGCCGGCAGCCTCGTCTTGTACGAAGCCTAGACACAGCGATTGTAAAATTGGCTCAACCTGGCTTCTCAAGTAGCGCTGAATCACCGTTATGCGTTTTTCTGATTCCACCAGATATCGGTCAAGGCCTATCTGTTGCGCATTGGTATCCTTCGTCTGAGCGTGAGTAAAAGCCTGCTGTCCAAAAAAGAGATAAAACAGAAGAAATTCTGAGAAATCATTCTCCTGTAAAAGCCTATCCAGGTCTAGCTCCAGAAATACTTCATAGGGAGCAGCAGCAGCGGCATAGCAGAGTCGCCAACTCTTCCCGTTAGTGATCATACCCCAATGCAAAGTAGCACTGCGTAGTTGCTTTATGAGATTGACTTGATGATGGCATCCTTTGATGGTACTTCCAAGATCTTCATCATTCACAATCAAGCAAATGCCCGCCTGATCTGTTTTTGTCTCGTCAGTATGCAGTATGTAGAGGTTTTGTTGTGGAGTGTACGAAATATGCAATGCGCTAAGACATTGACCAATATATTGCCGCAGGTGATTCCCGACTTCAAGATCGGGATACGCTTCGCGCCATTCACGTATTATCTGCAGACTCACATCAATAGCATCGTGGGGAAACTTTCCTGCGCGTAATTCTCGCAAGTACGCCTCGGAAAAAAGCTGCTGGTTGCATATAATTCGTTTGGTTGTGACCCTATCTGCCTCGATCATATCCACCCACCTTTTTTCGACGTACATTGTGATTCTGATGGAAAGAAACTGTTTGTTATATCATGCCTGTTTGTTTAATAGTAGCGGTTTGTCGATTTTAGCATACTGTGTGGGAGTAAGCAATAATGTGATCCAAGAATGGCTAAAATCTCCCTCTAATCCCTGCTTGACTTTGAAATCTTAAACTTAGTTCTCTCAAGAGTGTCAATCTTCATTGCTTGTTGCATACGCTCATGAATGCGAACATCCCCATCCAAATGCTTTATTTATCAAGAAAGGCAACTGGCGACCACCGAAGATAATAGTGATCGCTATATACGGAAAATAAAGTTGTACACTGTCCAGCTGCTCGCCAAGCTCAAATTTCAAACGTGTTGTAAGAGGTAGCGATGATAAAGTTGTACACTCGGCATTCTTGCTGGTGCTTTACTCGTTCTGCTGCGGAAAATAAAGTTGTACACTTGGTAACCTCATGATTTCCCTTACCCTTGAATAAGGATCTATTCAAAAGGTTATTAAAGAGATTAGCAACTCTTTTTCAGACGGATGTTTCAAGTAGCCAGTTCAGGAGTATACTCAACCTTTTTGGTGCTACTCCAACAGTCAAATTGATATTCTCGACCAAGGAATATTCGAGAATGATGCCTGTCATTTGATGGTTTCGTTTGGCTTTAATAGATCCTGTAACCAGGATGGTACCTCGTTTTTCCACATGTAGGATACTATCCTCGCAATGATTATCTTCATTTGCTCATTCTTACGTATTTCCCGATTCATTTCCTGAAAGGCGTTCTCTAGCTCTTCTCTTTTTACCCCCACTATTAAAAGCAAAATGGCTCCATTTGCGATGATAGCAGATGGATGATTTAAGGCACGAACGAGAGCCAGCGGGGATACATTTAGGTTCGGGTCCTGTGGCCAATCGAGCTTCACCGGAATCTTGGGGAGAAGCTGCTGTAACGCAGTGTCAGGACGTTCATTCTGTAGTGCTTCCTGTACTCTTGCTAGCGCCCAGGCGGCATCCAGAGCCAATTCTTTCAGATTAATCTTGTACAGCTGGATAAATCCTGACAAAACCGTTTCGATCGCGGTGACCTCATCCAGTCGGTAAAGTACATCCCAATGCTTTGGATCTTCTTCGGAAACAGGTAAGGCATGGATGAGGGTCGTCAGGGCTGTCAGTTTCCTTCGCCTTTGGGAAGGAGAAACGGGAACATTCGTTATGCGAATGATGACTTCGAGCATTTTTTGATCGGCTAAGAGACTCCTTTTATACGAGTTCCATATGGATTGTGCTGAGATGGGTTCGTGTTGCTCTACAAAATCCTGGTCACCGAGTTCTACGAGGACTGAGGCAAGCGTGCTCTTCGTATCGCGGCCCACAGCGGAACTCAGGTAGAGGGCCTGCAATAGTTCTATCGTTGCTCCATCTGGACGCGTACGAGCGATTCTCGCTGCACCCAGTGCGATCACGTCATTTTGAACATGCCAGCCGTCATCGCTATCCGGTATCCATTCTCCTGTATCTATATAGTGGGATATATCATTTCCTTCGTCTGTGATCGGGTTTGTTAGAACCTCCCGCAGGAGCAGTTCCAAAAGCTTTACCTCTACACGTCCGGGGTCACTGGCCAGCGCTACATTTGTTGCGGCTAGACGTGTCCATTGCTGTTGATGAGTACATAAAGGTTGGATGATCGGCCCTACGAGATCAGGGGCCTGAGCGGCAAAACCTTTCGCCTGCCTTGCAGTTTGGTATACTACCGATGGATCTGAAGAGAGCAGACGCGCTCTCAGTTGGTCGGCTACCTCTGCTGCGAGGGAGGGGGAGTAACGATCGCTTTCCGCTAGAGCCCCAGCAGCGAGGAACAATTCGGGGGCAGTATGTTGGTTTGGACTGGGTACGGCTAACAACGTCTCAACCATGCCATCTACCGCCCCTAGCCCTGCTGCAAGGAGCAAGACTTCTCTCCATCGAGGATCAACCCGTTTATCCAGCACATGCCTTTGGATCTCCGCAGGGTCAAGAGTTACGAAATACCGTGCAGCGGCGTATTCACCAAGTGTGGGATGAACGAATGCATAGGTGTCTTCGTTCATGAATTGGAGGCGCTCTATTACTCCTCGTTCCTGCCAGAAGGAGAGGCAAGCCTCTGCTAACTCTTGCGCTTGCGCCTGTTTCAGATCCATTTCCTGAGAAAGGTGGGCCGACAGTTGTTGTACGAGTTTCTTCAGCAAACGATCACCTCGCTTGTCAACCGTTTGAAGCAGCCATCCGAGAATATCGAGGGAACGCTGGGCAAGAGACGACCCTGGCTGTTTTCCCGCTACTTCTCGACCTTTCGGCAACGTTTTGTACCAGAGATCGAGTATCTGTTCATACAGGTTCGCACGCGTGGGGGCAACGGTAACCCCAGCCATCGTAAGCTGGACAATAAAGCCGAGAAGCAGGGGATTCCGGGCGGCGAGGGATGCGACATGGTTTTTGCCCAGTTGCCCTTCAAAGCGCTGAAAATGTTCGTCGGCAACGGGCTTGCTGGCAGAGGTGGCCACAATAATCTGGTGGGCGGATCTTTCAACCTGATCCTTCGAGAGTGGGAGAAGTTCCTGGTGCGTCCACCCCTTGAAAAAGCTCGCGTCATAACCGACCGGTCGCGTTGTGATCACAACGCGTGTGCCTTGCCGTGCGGAGGCCCAGCGTTGCAAGCCTTCTGCAACCTGAAGCAGGAGGGAACCACATTCATCAAGGCCATCGGCGATGAGGCAGTCCACTTTTTTGTACAGCGCATCTCGCGATGAGGCAGCGAGAGGGAGGCCATTTGTCGCCGCGTCTATCAAAGCGTCGTGTATATTCATACTGTTGCTCATACGGCTTGCCACTTCGGGTAAGTGTACCCACAGAACGAGTTCTTCTCGCGCCGTTAAGTCATGCGCCAGTTTTCGGCAAAGCGTACTTTTCCCCGAGCCTGGCCCCCCTATAATCACCACACGATGTTCTATTTGCCCTACATCTTCCGCTTCATATAAATCTTCTCGAAGCGCCAATCTCTCCCATTCATGATAAGCCGCCAACTGAGCTTCCAGGCCTTGTGAGATCGTCTCGGGTTGCTTGCTTAACATCCGAAGCTTTACCCAGGCGTTCTCGATAGGAAGAGGTTTCCCAAGACTGGGCCCTGGCATCGTGAATGTCGCTGTATATGTTAAGAGCCACTGCTGGTACTGCTCTTTCACCAATGGGAGCAGTGACCCGGGAAGTCGGATGCCGCGGCTTTGCAGGAGACGTACCAAGCCGGCTGCATCACGTCGTCCCCGCCCTTTAATAAGCTGATGACCATCACGCACGAGAATATCCCAGGCGGCCAGTGCCTGCGCTTTATCAAGAAGGATGTGTGATTGCAATAGGTTGATTGCCGAGTGTGTCTCTCTCGATGCCGTCCCTTCTAGATCGAAGACTGTCACGAAAAAATGGCTGATGAGGTCAACCGCACATTCTTCGCTTGCTGCGATCTTAGTGAAGATGTGGAGAACGCGGTTGAGCAACTCTTGATCCTGGGGAGAATCGCTGCGCCCTTGCCGCAAACGGTCAAGATCAAAAGGGAGCTTTTCTCGAATGCGTTGTGTTGACCTGGGATCGACGGCCAAGATTACGTCTGACGAAGAGTTTCGGTTCAGCCCGGAAGCTATTTTGTCGATGGCCTCATCAAAGCGCGTATCGGCGCGTAACCCTTTCTTTGCTTGTAATTCAACGAAGACTTCCCCATCGGAAAACTCGATCTGCACATCATCACCAGGGCCGCTTGTTTCTGCTGAGATAGCAGTTGGAATGCCAGCTCGCTCTAATCCTGGCAGACTTATTTCTGCAAGAATATAGATCGCTATGTAGGCAATGAGGCTCGCTTGAAAGTCGAATCCGCCTCCGCCTGCGCTACCACCAACATTACTCACGCATCCTCCCTCAGAATTCTGCTTGCATTGAAGATCTCTTTACCAGCACACCGATTGTACATGCGGTACAACTTTATTTTCCGCCTACACCAAGGTCAGTGAACGTTCGAGAAAAGAAAATAGCACCAAAAGTTTAATCAGATAATCTCACGGACTGAGTCGCCATTCGATAACGGCGACTCAGTCCGTGAGATTCTTGTTCGTGAGTGCGTACACTAAAAGCTAGAGTTACCGACTTTATTGTACGTAAACAAAAATCCAGTTACCGACTTTATTGTTGTTGGACAATCGCCAGCGGTTTCAGTTTACAACTTAATTTGATGCTTACAGCTATCCTCCTTAAAAAGGACAACCTAATTCCACAAGGGACAACTTAATTCCACAGACGCCAGAAAAGGACAACTTAATTCCACAAGGGACAACTTAATTCCATGCCTACAATATTTGTTCATCAAGAATAAAGTTACGGACTCGCAAGTATCACTTTACGTGCAAAACATAATTTTTCGGGCGAAATAAAGTTGTGGACTGGCATATTTCACAATTTTACCAAAACTTTCTCATCAAGAATAAAGTTGCGGACTCAAACTCAGTTTATCTACTACAGATAAGCAAACAGAACGAAAACTAAGCCTCTCAATTGAAGACATTTGGACTACATAACCAACATGTATCTACTATCAAAGTTACTTAAGAGCTGATTTTCTGAACGGATGACCCAGGTAACAAGCACAGGTTGGGGCAAGAAGTGGACACACTATTTAAGCCGATGCTGCTACACTTGATGTTGCTGTCCCACCTATCCCTTATGCCCCATCCGAAAGCATCTTTTTGGCGTGCGCAACAAGTTGCTTCATGTGCGCATCTATTGCGGACTGAGCCTGATTTTGAGGTAGAATTGATGCCATGCTTTCCACTAGATCGGCATGGGCCATTACCTGCGCTGCAAGTACTTTTCCTTGCATAGCGCTTTGCTCAGATTTAGAAGCGCGATCTTCAGCGTTTCCCATACTAGTTTTCGCCATCTCTGCATCCCCACGGTGTACCTGACTGCCAAAGAGCCAGCCAACAGCACCAGCGGTGACTGCTTGCAGTGCAGCCAATAAATATGCATAATGTCCCCACGTTAGATCACCCATTGAAGTAGTCGATAAAAAGTAGAATAAGATCCCTATGCTAATCACGAATACGGCGGTCAGAACCGCTGCAACCACAATCGCCATTTCATCCTTCAGCATTTGTAGCATTTGCATGTGTTTTCCCTCCTTTTCAATTTAAGACGATCTTTTTGCTTTTATACACGAATCCTGAAGTCTTCGCTTGGAGTCATCTGCATAGCATCGCTCAATCTTCATCCCACTGAATTCTAGCAGACCAGCCAGAGATCATCGATAACATCCGTGTACTGACTACTTGTCATATCGTTCCAAATTAGTATGTAAACATCATGCAAGAGTCATTATCGCCAATGTTTTGTGTGTAAATTACCGAGAAAAGAATGGATAGGGCTATTATTGACGCTCTATTCTGGAACGGATATCCTAAGTAGCGAGTACAGGTTGCTCTTCTCTGTCACTACACACATCGTCTGGCTGCTCTTACTTGATTACAATTGCATCATTAGCCAAAAGTTGCCATCGTCTACGCTGCTCATTCAGAGATGATCCTATCACTTCACTGAGTACTCACAGACAATCCAGAGATCCTCGATAGCATCCGGGTTCAATCGTACATGATCTTGTCCACTTACCTTCATAGTCTTTTGCAAAGAGGGATCAAGATTCTTGATGTCGCTTTCCTTGACCTCGAGAGACCATTTCCCTAGGTTACCGCTCTGTCCGTGGAGTGGCTCGACGTAGGGCAGGTTGGTGATAGGACTAATAGCTTTTAGGAACTGATATTCAGTTCCATCATCTTTCTTCAATTCAGTTCCATCATCTTTCTTCGGAAGCAATGCCAGAGCTTTCCCATCGTCATAATTAAACCCGTCTTTCAGTTTCAGGAAAAGATTCATCACATCTACCTGCAGCGTCTTTCCCTTCAACTGGAACGGGAAGCGTTCCATCGTCAAGTCAAGCTGCAAGAGCTGGCTGGCTGCCGCATCAGCGGGGTGCAGGAAGCGATACCACTCGCTGGATTGATACCACTCCGGCTCCCTCAAACGGCAGGTAACGTTCATCGCGGAAGTTCACCTCGAACATGCCGCTGTCGTTCTGCGCTGTGCTTGTCGCGATAGATTCCACAGCTCCGAAGCTTGTGAGAAAGCGTGTATCGTCGCCATCCTTACTCTCGATGTAATCACCTTGAGAGTTACTATCAATACGTATCTTGTTGATCATCAATGTGAGCGTGCAGTTGATGCTAGTATAGGGGCCAGTGACACAGGGAATGGTAAGACTGACGCTCTTGATCCTGCGCATGTAGTGGCCTGGATAATCCATATCGAAGAGCGCTTCGGGTAAGTGCACCTGACACATCCCTGTCTCCTTCAGTGCAATCAGGGCCATTGGGTCATACATCACCATTGAAATGTGTTTCGTAATCTCGTACTCCCGTTTGTTCTGGTCGATGTAGGCCATCTCCAGGCGCTTGAGGTCCAGGTACAGTTGTTCACCTGACCAGAGGCCCTTCTTGAGGCCGTCCCAATACCCGAACTTGATGTAGTCTGACGTAGAAAGGCCGCGTTCAAATTGGTATGCTCTTTCGGTTCGCTTCGCTATGTCATAGACCATCCGATAGCTCTGGAAGTAGACCGCCGAGATTTGCCCTATCATCCATTCATAGAGCTCCTGGTTGGTGTATTTATCGTGCAAGAACTCTTCAACGGCTGCTGCGTTCTCTATCTGCTTGTCGTGATTGTCCAATTCAAGTTGTGCGATGGCAGCTCTGATCGAGGCGGCTGCAATTTGTTTATCAATCTGCTCGATTTCCTTCTTCGCCAGTTCCAATTGAAGATTCCAATCTTCGTTTCTGCGGAAGTGGCCTGCCTGAATACCACCACTAGTCGAGTCGTATGTATCCTTAGCAGCTTGATTGCCAAGATGCCTGCTGTACGCAAACGCGGCCGAGCCCATGTTTGAGCCGCCAAATGAGATAGAAAAGGTTACAGCATCCGCAGTCGGAGCTCCGACGTTAGCTCCGACTGAAAAATTGGGCAACATATTCATGAACTGAGCGTACATTTCGCTATCAGAAACATCTCCTTGCTGATCATTTGCAGATTTTAGCTTATTCAACTGCTGTTTTTCAAATTCAATAAAACCAGTTGTGATAAGCTGCTGGTAATGGTCACGACGGAGCTCTGTCACTTCGCAGGTTTTCTGTAAGGCATTCAGATTCGCGTTAGCCTCTTCAAGCTGCTGTTCCTTCACCATGCGCACAGCCTTGAGCAAATTTGTCTCCTGGCGGGCCCGAAGGATGGCAAGCGCTTCAGCATCTTTCTTTTCAAGGGCCGAGAGAAGAGATGACCCCAGGGCTTTGAGGTCGTTACATAGCTCCAAGGCTTTTTGCAGCATGTAGGTGAAGCGGTAGTGTGGCGTCGCTGCACTAATGTCGTTCAGGACACTGCCCAGGTCGACACCCATTGCAGTGGCTTGTACGAGGAGAGCGGGATCAATAGGTGGCGCGAACAGCGGCAGTTGGCGCACCACGCCTTCGATATTCATGCAATGGCGGATCTTGAAGAGGCGGTCAGCCACAGTATCCCAGTATCCTAAGAGTTGGTCGTTTTGAGGAATGCAGAACGTGGGCCAGGAGCCCAGACCATTTGAAGACGGCGAACCAATGCGGATGATATTGGGCCAATACACTGGGTGGCCCTTGGTGCCGTGGAAGATATATGTTTCCAGGGTTACTAGCGCATTGGAAAAGCTGTCCAGAAAAGCTTGAATCTCTTTATACGTTTGTGCTGGTTTGTCGCTCAAGGCCGGAATCCGCTCTGGACGAGGCCCAAGCATTTCATAGGCCAGAATATACAGTTGGGTAGCCTCATTGATCGATTCAAGCGTATCTTGCGCGAACAACTGATCACCCCAGGCAATCAGGTTGTCAATGTACTTCATGACGACATTCTTTTGATAAGCGATGAGGCGCAATCTGGCAATGAGATGAGGGTTGAAAGGATTAGCCCGCCACTCTTGCACCTGCTTATCGAGCTGCTTTTTCTGCTCCAACATCTGGGGATCGTACCCTGTATAATGCAGCAACGCGAGCAGATCTTGAATCCGCTCATTTTCTGTCGTTTGGAATGGCAACACCTTCCAATAGCGTTTTGGAGGCTCCTCGCTCGAGCTATCCGTCGGATTAAAAATGTAGTGGAACCAATGCTGTGCCTCCTCAAAGCGCTGGTTTTTACTCAGCCTGGTGGCTATGAGCATAGGAATATGGAAAAATAATTCCCAGTTGTAAA
>WNGE01006236.1_pt1 | contig 21885 bp, 22 predicted proteins | sample 5400651 | NCBI WGS metagenome assembly WNGE01 (sample SAMN13153370, study PRJNA577476) | soil metagenome | isolation source: 60 cm soil or saprolite under grassland replicate 2 | place: USA:California | collected 2016-06-15 | reverse complement strand
GGATCAGCTCGCCGACCGAGCGCAGCCGGCGGTTGCCGAAGTGGTCCTGGTCGTCGGTGGAGCAGCTCGGGTCGCCCTCGTGCAGGCGCACGAGGTAGTCGACCGTGGCGATCACGTCGTCGACGGTCAGCGTCAGCTCGCGGTGCGAGTCGTCCAGGCTCAGCTTCTTGTTGATCTTGTAGCGGCCGACCTTGGCGAGGTCGTAGCGCTTGGGCTGGAAGAACAGGCCGTACAGGAGCTGCCGGCCGGACTCGGCGCTGGGCGGCTCGCCGGGACGGAGGCGCCGGTAGATCTCGATGAGCGCGTCCTCCTCGGAGCGGGTGTGGTCCCGCTCGAGGGTGATCATCATGGTCTCGGAGTTGCCGAAGCGCTCGCGGATCTGGGCCTCGTCCATGCCGAGGCCGCGCAGCAGCACGGTGACGGGCAGGCGGCGCTTGCGGTCGAGCCGCACACCCACCGTGTCCTTCTTGTCGACGTCGAACTCCAGCCAGGCCCCGCGGGCGGGGATCACGCGGCAGGAGGTGATGACCTTGTCCAGCGTCTTGTCGGGCTCCTGCTCGAAGATGACGCCGGGGGAACGGACCAATTGTGAGGTGACGACACGCTCGGTGCCGTTGATGATGAAGGTGCCCTGCTCGGTCATGACGGGGAAATCGCCCATGAAGACCGACTGGGACTTGATCTCGCCAGTGGTCCGGTTCTGGAACTCGGCCTGGACGTGGAGCTTGCGGGAGTAGGTGTGGTCCTTCTCTCGACACTCCTCGACCGTCAGCTCTGGCTCCTCGAACCGGTGCTCTCCAAAGGTGAGCGCCATCTGGCCAGTGAAGTCCTCAATAGGGCTGATCTCATCGAAGACCTCGCGGAGGCCATCGGTAATCAGCCACTCAAAGGACGCACGCTGAATGGCGATCAGATCGGGGAGGGGAAGGATCTCGGGGATCTTGCCGAAGGAGAGTCGTGGCGATGCCGGGGTGCGCGGGTCGCTCAACAGGCGTCTCTCCCCTTTCGCGGGAAGTAGGTAAGTTGGAACGCGGGCACGCCGAAGCGGCCTGAGGCGGCTGGGTCAAAGGCGTGCGAAGACATGCGAAAGAGCAGTGTAGCTGCGCTCTACACTGCTGTCAACACCGAACTGAGGATTTGCGTCTGCACCTCACTTCGTCTAGATGAGCGGGAGTGTGGCCCCGCCACGGGATGCTGTCAAGACCTGAGAAGGTGGCGACCCCTGTCACCTGCGGTTTCAGGGGCCGCCACCTGACGAGAGAAGGCTCCGGCTACTTCAGCTCGACGCTCGCGCCGGCCGCCTCGAGCTGCTCCTTGGCCTTGTCGGCCTGGTCCCTGGGGACGCGCTCGAGAACGGGCTTGGGCGCGGAGTCGACCAGGTCCTTGGCCTCCTTCAGCCCGAGGCTGGTGAGCGCCCGGACCTCCTTGATGACCTGGATCTTCTTGTCGCCCGCCGCGTTCAGCACGACGTCGAACTCGGTCTTCTCCTCTTCCTCCTCGACGGCGGCCGCGCCGGCGCCGGCGGCGGCCGGGCCGGCGGCCAGCGCGACGGGAGCCGCCGCGGACACGCCGAAGGTCTCCTCGAACTGCTTCACGAACTCCGACAGCTCCAGGAGGGTCATCTCCTTGAAGGCGTCCAGGAGGTCGTCGCTCGAAATCTTGGCCATTGGTGGCTCTCCTTGCTCCTCAGTCCTGTTGGTCGTCTGATCCTGTACTGGTCGCTGCTCCGCGCTCCTCGGCTACTCCGCGGTGGTCTCCTCGGCCTCGCCCTGCTCGGCTGCTGGGCCCTCATCGCCGGGGGCGGGTGCCGCGGCGGCCTCCGCCTGGCTGGTGGTGCCCTCGGCCTCCTGGCGCCGGTCGCGCAGGGCGGTGGTCATCGTCGCCACCTGGCGCAGGGGCGCCGCCAGCATGATGGCGGCCCGCTGCAGGGACGCCTGGAACATGCCGGCCAGGCGCGCCAGCATCACCTCGCGCGACTCCAGCGTGGCGAGCTGCCGCACCGAGTCCGCGTCCACGACCCTTCCGTCGAGCACGCCACCCTTGACCACCAGGGCTGGATGGGTGCGCGCGAATTCGGCCAGGTCCTTGGCCGCCTGGACGGGGTCCCCGTGCACGAACGCCACCGCGGTCGGCCCGTCGAGCAGCGGCAGGAGCTCCTGGAAGCCCGCCTCGCTCGCGGCGATGCCGGTCAGGGTGTTCTTGAGCACCCGGTAGTCGGTCTGTGAGCCGCGCAGGGAATCCCGCAGCTCGCCCATGTCCTTGACCTTGAGCCCGCGGTACTCCGTGAGCAGCGCGGCCACCGAGCCGTTGAGATATCCCTTGATGGCTTCGACCTCGGCGACCTTGCTCGCGTTCGGCACGGCCTCACCTCGTTTCGATCCGGACCCGCACCGTCACCGGTGTTCGGGCGCAACAAAAAACGGACGGTCCTCGGACCGCCCGTGCACCCTGCCACGCGACGTGCTCCGACCCGCCCGGGTGGCCCCGCTCTCGGAGCCGCCCCATCCGGTGCGCCCGGCACCCTTGCGGTTCCGGACCCACGGTGGGTCGTCGCCTGCGCCGGCGTCCGAAGGTCGGTTCGGGAACCACTCGAAAGGATCCCGGTCCGGCCGATCGGACCTTCGTGCCATAGGCAACCGGACGGTCTTCGGCCTGGTGAGCGTAGCGACCGCTCCGATCTCCCGTCAAACGAATTGCCCCAGGGGGGCGGGGCGTCGCCCCGGCAGCGGCGAGGTCCGCGAGCGCGCGCCGGGCGGGCCCGCCCCCGTCGCACGGCAAGCCTGCCGCAAGGGGGGCTGTGGATAACCGAGGGCAACCTACTTGACAAGGTTGTAGGATGCGAAAACCTTGAAGCGGGCGAGAGTCCCAATCGTCCGAAGGAGGGAAATGATGGCCTTTTCGGTCATGATCAGTTTATTTGTCGGCTTGGTCGTTGGCTGCGCATCCATGGCCCTGTGGGCGGCTCGCCGCATTGGCGACGAGGCGGCTCGCCAGTTCGACCGGGGCTTCGAGCGCGGCCGCTGGCTGGCCGACGTGAGCACCACGGGCGGGCTCGAGCCCGTGGGGCGCACCCGCCGCATCCTGATCGTCCCTGGCGCTCCACCGGACGCCGACGGCGCCGACGTCCACGATCCCCCATCCCTGCTGCGGCCACAGCGGTTCCGCCCCGCCGAGCCTGGGACACACACCCTCGCCGATCACTGACCCCGGCCTCCTTGCCGGCAGGGCCGGCCCGGGCAGGGCCGGCCCGCGGGCGGGCCACCCCCGCCTCCGGCGGCGAGGGCCGAGGGGCTAGATACCGGCGAGGGCGGGGTCGGCGACGCGGATGGAGACGACGCCTTCGATTGGTGGGGCGAGGAGGCCGCGGGCGGAGAGGTTGTCGAGGGCGGCGTCGACGGCGAGCGCGTACGACCAGGAGCGGAAGGCGCCCTCGTCGTCAGCGCCGGGGATGCGGCGACGGACCGGGTCCAACCCTGGCAGGGCGTCGGCGACCAGGCGGACCACCGACCACCCGATGCCTTCGCAGAGCGCCCGGATCCCGGGCTCCCGCGAGGCGGGGAGCGCGGGGGCGGCTTCGGGGTCGACCACCGCCAGCCCCCAGTGGGAGGCGTCCGGACGGCCGAAGCGGATCAGGTGCCCACGCCCCGGCAGGCTGGTGACCCGGGCCGACCAGGCACCGGCGACCGCGTGGCTCTCCCCTTCCGCGAGCCATACGAAGGCGCTGCCGAAGGGTGGGGCCGCCAGGCCCTCCAGCCGCAGCAGCCGCCGGACGCCGACGTCCAGCACCAGGCCGCCCACCACCAGGAAGGCGACGGCCGGCGCGCCGGCTCCGGGCACGGTGGTCCGGATCGGCTCGTACTCGACCTCGATCCTGCTCCACTCCCCGGCGAGCAGGCGGGCGATGGCGCTGCCGAGGTCGCCGCAGGCCGCGCGGAGCGCGTCGGCCTGCTCGGCGCGGGCGACCGGGAAGCGCGGCCGGCCCTTGGGCGTGGCCAGGCCGGCCGCCTTGAGCGCGTCCAGCCGCGCCTGGCCGAGCGGGTCGAGTGGGGATCCGCCGCCGGCGGCGGCCAGGAGTGGACCATGGACGTGCGGGTCGACGATGTCGGTGGGCTCGACCGCCAATGGCTGCGGGGCCCACCAGCCGAGGTGCCAGTCCATGTGCGACATCGGCGGCAGCGTCGGGCGCCGGCGGCGCTACGCGCTCCGCGCCTGGGCGGCGACGTTGCGCGTCTGCGAGGGGTCGACCTTGATCCCCGGCCCCATCGATGTCGAGACGGTGATGCCCTTGATGTAGCGGCCCTTGGCCGCGGCCGGCTTGGCCCTGACGACCTCGTCGAGCACGACCTGGTAGTTCTCGGCGAGCGCCTGGGTCGGGAAGGAGGCCTTGCCGAGCACCAGGTGGACGTTGCCCCAGCGGTCGGTGCGGTACTCGAGCTTTCCGGCCTTGATGTCGGCGACCGCCTTGCCCACGTCGGGGGTGACCGTGCCGGCGCGCGGGTTCGGCATCAGCCCGCGGGGGCCGAGGATGCGGCCCAGCCGGCCGACCTGGCCCATCATCTCCGGCACCGCCACGGCGGCGTCGAAGTCGAGGAAACCGCCCTGCACCCGCTCGACGAGGTCGCGGCCGCCGACCACGTCGGCGCCGGCCTCCTCGGCCTGACGCGCGGCCTCGCCCTCGGCGAAGACGGCCACCCGGATCGTCTTGCCGGTGCCGTGCGGCAGCGAGACCGTGCCCCGGACGATCTGGTCGGCGCGCCGCGGGTCGACCCCGAGCTTGAAGGCGACCTCGACGGTGGCGTCGAAGCGCGCGGGATTGGTGGCCTTGGCGAGGTCGAGGGCCTCGAAGGGGGGATAGAGCCGGCTCCGGTCGACCTTCTTGGCCAGCTCGGCGTACTTCTTACCGCTCATGCGATTCCTCCTGTGGTCCGGCGGGGCAGGCTGCCTGCCCCTCCCACGTCTTGTCGCAGCCGGGACCGGGGACTTCCCCCACCCTGGCCACGACGGGCGGCGAGCGTCAGCTCGCCACGGTGATGCCCATCGAGCGCGCGGTGCCCTCGATGACCTTCATCGCGCCCTCGATGTCGCGCGCATTGAGGTCCGGCATCTTGGTCTCGGCGATCTCGCGGACCTGGTCCCGCGTGACGCTGCCGACCTTCTGCTTGTGCGGCTCGGCCGAGCCCTTCTCCACGCCGGCGGCCTTGCGCAGCAGCACCGCCGCCGGCGGGGTCTTCAGCACGAAGCTGAAGGTGCGGTCCTCGTAGATGGTGATCTCCACCGGGACCACGTTGCCGACCTGCGCCTGCGTGGCGGCGTTGTACTGCTTGACGAACTCCATGATGTTCACGGCGTGCGGGCCGAGCGCGGTGCCGACCGGCGGGGCCGGCGTGGCCTGGCCAGCCGCGAGCTCGATCTTGATCACCGCCGCCACACGACGGCGGCGGCGGGTTGGCTGAGGTGGCATCTGCCTGCTTGCTCCCTTGACTCGTCTTCTAGCGCTAGCTGCTCTACAGCTTCTGCACCTGGTCGAACGAAAGCTCCACCGGGGTCTCGCGGCCGAAGATCGACACCAGCACCTTGACCTTCTGCTGGTCCGGGTTGATCTCGGCGATCGTGCCGGGCAGTTGCGCGAACGGCCCCGACGTCACGGTGACCGACTCGCCGACCTGCCACTCGACCCGCGGCTTGAGCTTCTCGACCGGCTTGGTCTCGAGGATCTTGGAGACTTCCTTCTCGGAGAGCGGCGTCGGCTTGGCGCCGGACCCGACGAAGCCGGTGACCCCGGGTGTGTTGCGGACCACGTACCAGGAGTCGTCGTCGAGGTACATGCGGACCAGCAGGTAGCCGGGGAAGACCTTGCGCGAGACCACCTGCTTCTTGCCGCCCTTGATCTCCATGACGTCTTCCATGGGGATGACGACCTCGAAGATCTTCTCCTCCATGTTCATGGACGAGATGCGGCTCTCGAGGTTGGCCTTGACCTTGTTCTCGTAGCCCGCGTAGGTGTGGACGACGTACCAGTCGCCGGAGCCGAACTCCTCGCTGGTGGTCTCCTCAGAAACGATGTCGGTATCGGTCTCGGTGCTCATGACACTCCTGGTGGTTCCGAAGGGCTAGCTGCCGAAGATCGCGATGACGAGCTTCCCGAACAGCGTATCCAGCCCAAAGATGATTGCCGTGATCACGGTCACGGAGACCAGGACGACCACGGTATAGCCAGTGACGGTGCGACGGTCGGGCCAGTTCACCTTGCGCAACTCGGTGACGACCTCGCCCCCGAAGCTGCCCAGCCCACGCAGCCGCGCTCGACGGCCCCCCACCATGGCGTCCCTGCTCGCCCTGGCGGTCTGCTGGCGGGCATTCTGCTGCTTGCGCAACTGCTGCAGGCGCGCCGCCTGATCGGTGGTGCGCTGCTGGCGAGCCATCGCTCGCTTGGTTTCCCTGTTCATCGCAAGCCCTGCTCCTCGCGCCGGGCGGCGCCGCGTTCGTCGACCGACCCTTGTCCGTGACGAGCTACATCCTCGGATCGTTGGACAAGGGGCTGGCAGGCCAGGAGGGACTCGAACCCCCAACCACCGGTTTTGGAGACCGGGACTCTACCAATTGAGCTACTGGCCTACGGGGTGAGAGCATCGGGCCCGAGCCCAAGGCCCACTGAGTATAGGGGTCGGCATCCGACCCACTCAAGGTGCGCTCACCCCCGAGGCCCGGTCGAGGCCCGGTCACCCACCCCTCCAGACTACCAAGCACGGCCGACAAGGGCACAACCGCCAGACCACGCCGCTATGCGAGCTGTCCAGGGTAGAGCAGCGCAAGCTCGTGCGGGTAGGTCGCCAGCAGGCGCAACTCGTCGTCGCAGAGCGGGCGGCCGGTGGCGGCGTTGGTGAGCTGCACGAGCTGGAAGACCAGCTCCTCGTCGGCTGGGCCGATCTGGACGCCGAGGCCGTCCGTGACGTGGCGGAAGCCCGCTTTGCCACCATACTCCCCGGTCAGGACCACCCTGCCCTCGGTCGTGTGCCAGTCGTGCGGGAATGGCCCGAGCGTCTCGTCGTCGTACAGCTCGTAGTTGCGACGGTCCTTGAGCGCGCCGTCGGCGTGGATGCCCGACTCGTGCGCGAAGGCGTTGCGGCCAACGCCCGGCTGGCCGATCGGCAGCGGCTGGCCGAACGCGTAGCTGGCCCAGAGGGTGAAGCGACGTGCCCACGAGAGGTCGAGCGCGTCGGCGACCCGCGCCCGGCCGGCGACGCCGAAGGCGTGCTGGAACGCGAGGATGGTGCTGAGCAGGTCGGCGTTGCCGGCCCGCTCGCCGATGCCGTTGACGCAGGTGTTCACCCACACGTCCCTGCCGGCATCCAGCGTGCCGAGCGCGCCCGCGACCGAGTTCGCCACCGCCATGCCGAGATCGTTGTGGCAGTGGGTCTCCAGGGCGATGCCGGCGCTGGCGGCAAGGTTGGCGAAGCGCTCGCGGATGCGCGCCGGGCTGTCGCCGCCGATGGTGTCGCAGTAGCGCACCCGGTCGGCGCCTGCCTCCCTGGCCGCCTGCGCGAACTCCAGCAGATAGCCGTCGTCGGTGCGGGAGGCGTCCTCGGCGTTGACCCCGAGCGTCACGACCCCCGCCCGCTTGGCCGCCCGCGCCGCGGCGGTCATCTCCTCGAGGACCGAGGCACGGTCCAGGCGACCCCGGAACTTGTGCCGGATCATCTGGTCGGAGGTGGAGATCGAGAGGTTCATGTGCTCGAGCCCGAGCGGCACCGACCGCTCCACGTCGGCGACCACCGCACGCGCCCAACCCGACAGCTTGAGGTCGCCGAACGCCCCGGCCTTGGCAAGGGCGAGGTTGGCGCGCACGTAGGGGACCTCGTGGAAGAGGAAGGGAAAGCCCAGCTCGGACTGGCTCACGCCGAGCTTGCCGAGGTAGAGGTTGACCATCGTCTTGCCGAACTTGGACAGGTTGATCCGGGCGGTCTGCACCCCGTCGCGGTTGGTCACGTCGAGGAAATGGACGGCTGCCATCGGCGACTCCACGAAGAAGCTGGTACGGCTCCCTCAAGGTTGACGAGTGTTGTCCACAGGGTCAACATTGATCGGTCGATCAACTATAGGAGCTCGTTCCATGACGGAGACGGCCTGGCAGGCCGAGGGTCTGCTCAGCACGGCGGAGGCGTCCAGGCGGCTCGGGGTGAAGCCCGAGACCCTCTACGCCTACGTCAGCCGAGGGCTCCTGCACAGGCAGCGCTCCCCGGACGGGCGCCGGAGCTGGTTCGACCCGGCCGAGGTCGAGCGGCTCGCCGAGCGCTCGCGCCAGCCGCCGGGCAGGGCCGCCGCGCACCTGGGGGTCACCTCGGCGATCACCTCGATCCAGGGCGGGCGCTATCGCTACCGCGGGGTGGACGCGACCGAGCTGGCCCGCGACCGGTCCTTCGAGCAGGTGGCGCACTGGCTGTGGACCGGCGCGCTGCCCGCCGCGCCGGACTGGCACGCCGACGAGAGCGCCGTGGAGGTCGGGCGGGCGGCCCAGGCCGTCCTGCCGCCCGACACCCTGCCGCTCGAACGGCTCCGGGTGATCATCGCCGCGATGGCGACCACCGACGAGCTGCGGCTCCAGCTCGACCCGCCGGCAGTGGTCGCCGCCGGGCAGAGCCTGATCGCCGGGATGGTCGCCTGCCTTCCCGACGCCGCGCCGGCGACCAGGGCGTCATCGCGGGCCGGGGCGGGCATCGCCGAGCGGCTGTGGCGCAAGCTCACGCCCGCGGCCCCGGACCCGCCGCTGCTCCGGACGCTGGACACCGCCATGGTGCTGATGGCCGACCACGAGCTGGCCGCCTCGACGGTGGCGGCACGGGCGGCGGCGTCGGTGCGGGCGGATCCCTACGCGGTGGTCTCCGCCGGGCTGGCGGTCGCCAGCGGCACGCTGCACGCCGGCGCGTCGCTGGACATCGAGGCGCTGCTGGCCGAGGCGGGGCGGCCGGAGCGGGCGGCCCGGGCGGTCGGCGAGCGACTGCGGCGCGGCGAGCGCATCCGCGGGTTCGGGCACTTCGTCTACAAGGACGGCGACCCGCGGGCGGACCATCTGCTGGAGCGCCTCCGCGCTGTGGCCGTAGAGCGCCCGGCGCTCGCGGACCGGCTGGCGGTGGCCGAGGCGGTCCTGGACGCCGCCCGGCGGCGCCGGCTGCCCGAGCCGAACGTGGACTTCGCGCTCGCCACACTGGCAAGCATGGCGGGCATGATCGCCGGCGCCGGCGAGGCGATCTTCGTCGTCGCCCGGGCGGCGGGCTGGCTGGCGCACGGGTTGGAGGAGTACCAGCGGGGCGTCCCGATACGGCCCCGCGCCACCTACACGGGACCGGACCGGGCATCACTCGAGGAGGAGGACGGACGTGGCGGCACCGATCAGGACTCCCGCTGACCTGGAGGGCGTCGAGCTGGCGCCGGGACAGGCCGCGCTGTGGTGGCTCGGCCAGGCCGGTTTCGCCCTGCGGGCCGGCGGGACGACGCTGCTGCTCGACCCCTTCCTGGCGCGCCACCCGGACCGGCTGAGCGCGCCCGCCTTCGCGCCGGAGCAGGCGACCGGGGTCGCGGCGATCCTGTGCTCCCACGAGCACATCGACCACTTCGACGCCGAGAGCCTGCCGGCCCTGGCGGCGGCGTCGCCGGAGGCCAAGGTGGTGGTGCCCACGCCGCTGGTGGAGCGGGTCACGGCATTGGGGATCCTCCCCGATCGGGTGGTCGGCGCTCAGCCGGACGAGCCGTTCGAGCTCGACGGCGTGACCATCCACCCGCTGCCCGCCGTGCACGGCGTCGACGTGGCCGACGCCTACTCCTTCGGGCGGGAGCTGTCGGGCGGGCTGTACCGCTACCTCGGCTTCGTCGTCGAGGCGGAGGGCCTCCGCATCTACCACGCGGGCGACACGCTGGCCGACGAGGAGCTACAGGATCGCCTCGCCAGGCTGGCGCCGGACGTCGCCCTGCTGCCGGTCAACGGACGCGACCACTACCGCGAGGCGCAGAACATCGTCGGGAACATGGGCCCCCGCGAGGCCGTCAGCTTCGCCACCACCGTCGGGGCCGGCCTGCTGGTGCCGATGCACTACGACATGTTCCCGATCAACCTCGGCTACCCGGCCCACCTGGTGGACTTCGCTGGCCGGCATCACCAGGACGTCGCGATCATGCTGCCGAGCCGCCGGCGGCCGTTCGTGTGCTAGGCCTGGCGCCGGGCCGCTGCGGGGGCTACTTGGCGCGGATCAGCGCGGGAGCCGCCAGGCCGACCAGGCTGGGGGCAGGGCTCGGCCGGCCCGGTGCGCGGCGGCGCTGGCGCAGGGCACGGGCGACCACGACGGTGGCGACCAGCGCGCCGGCGGAGCCCGCCGCGACCATTGCCAGCCGCGGATCGGTCATCAGCGCTCGGCGCCGATCGACCGCGGCCAGAGCGCGTTCCAGCGTGCCGGCGATCGGCTCGGCCTCCAGCGCGGCCATGGCGGCCAGCGCCTGCACGACCCTGCCGTAGGCGGCGGCCTCGGCCGCGCAGCGCGGGCAGGTGGCCACGTGCTCGGCGCGGATGCGGGCCTCCAGCGGGCTGAGCTCCTCGACGCGAGCCGCCAGCAGCGGACGCACGTCGTGGCAGCCCATCACGACCTCCGCCCCGACGCGCGCCGGCGCCCTGCCAGCGCGACCACCTGGCCGCCCTCCACGGCTTCGAGTTGAGCCTTGAGCCGTTCCCGCGCCCGGAACAGGCGCACCTTGACAGCTCCTGGCGTGAGCCCCATCGCGGTTGCCACCTCGTCGGTCGACTGTCCGTAGACGTCGCGCAGCACCAGGACCTGGCGCTGTCCTTCGGGGAGCGCGGCCACGAGCTGTTCGAGCCGGCGTGCGAGCGCGACTGCCTCCGCCCGCTCGGCAGGGTCGGGCGAGGGGTCGCGGGTCTCGACGGGGACCACCGCCCCCTCGACCGCGATCCGCCGCGTCCGTCGCTTCAAGCTGCTCATGGCCACGTTCGTCGTCACCCGATTCAGCCAGGTGGTGAACGAGGCCTCGTGCCGGAAGCCGCCCAGCTTGCGCACCACCCGAAGGTAAACGTCCTGGGTGACGTCGGCGGCGTCGTCCGGGTTGCCGACCAGCCGGAGCGCGCAGGTGTACACGCTCCGGTGCGTCTGGCGCACCAGCTCTTCGAGCGCCCAGCGATCTCCCGCCTGGGCGGCTTCGACGAGCTCCCGGTCGACCTCCACCTCGGTCCCCTTGCGATTTGTGAACGTTAGACCCCGAACATGGCGCCCGGGTTACCAGCGGTGGACTCCAGATCGCGCACCAGTACACGATCACGCGATCCTACCCCGCGGTCAGGTGCCTGTCCCAGGTTCGGGCGGATGACGGTGGTAGCCGGTGAACCCCTGAGTGAGCAGGTCGGTGCGGCGCTTCCAGTGCTCCAGGAACCGGTTGTAGTTCTTCTTGGAGGCCCGCTCGCGCTGCACCGGGTCGGTTTCGTGGTAGGCGCGGTGGCGGTGCCGCCGCGCCGGCACCGCCACCCGCAGCGCCCGCAGGGGCCGCGAGCCATCGTGCAGATCGCGGACGGCGAACGAGAAATCGAGGTCGGCGTTGCGGTAGTAGCGGTGCCTCGGGTCGAGCGGCACCCGCGCGGCGATCCGGCGCGGCACGGCGAGCAGGTAGCCCTCGATCGCATCGACCTCCGGGCCGTCGTCCGCTTCGAAGTCCAGCATCGAGTGGGAGACCACGCCCCAGCCGCCCGCCAGGCCGGCCCCGGGCTCGGCAAGCGCGGCCAGCAGCGGGCCGAGCAGGTCGCCGGTGGCCTCGACGTGCGGGTCGAGCCAGACCAGGACCCGCCCGGTCGCCTGGCCCATGGCGAGGTTCATGGACGCGCCGAAGCCGACCGGCGCGTCCAGGTGGAGCACCTCGACCCTGCCGTCGGTGGCGGCAAGGTCCTCGAGCGCCCGGCCGACCTCGGCGCCGGCGCCGTCGTCCACCAGCACGACCTCGTAGTCGGTCGCGGCGCAGTGGGAAGCCAGCGAGGCCACCGCGCGGCGCACGTCCTCGGGCCAGCCGAGCACATGGACGATCAGCGAGACCTCGTGCTGGTCGGGCTCGTCCCAGCGCGGCGTGGTGGCGGCGGGGTCCAGCGGCTCCCACTCGGGGGCCTCCACCAGGTCGGCGCCGGCGGCGGTGTCCCGGATCATCCAGCCGGCCGCGCGTACCTGGTCGCGCAGGGCGTCGGCGCGGGCGAAGTCCCGCCGCTCGCGGGCCGCCTGGCGCTCGGAGACCAGGTCCAGCACGGAGGGCGGTGGCGATGAAGCTCCGGCGGTCATGCCAGCTCCAGCTCTGCCTCCCCCTTGGAGACCACCCGGTTACCGTTCTCGTCCTCGCCCCAGAAGCGGATCCGCACGAGGTCGCCGTCGATGCCGGCGACCTCGCCGGAGACGGTCAGGGTCTGGCCGGGCTGGATCATCGCGGAGAACCGCACCCGCAGGCGCTTGATGGCGGCGGGGTTGCCGGCAAAGGCCGAGATCATCCGCGCGGCCACGCCCATCGAGAACATGCCGTGGGCGATCACCCCGGGAAGGCCGACGGATCGGGCCCACTCGTCGTTCCAATGGATCGGGTTGAAGTCGCCGGACGCCCCCGCGTACCTGACGAGGTCGGCGCGCTCGATGGTCTGGACGACCTGGTCGAGCTTCTGGCCGGGCGTGACCTCGGCGGCGGTCATGCCGACCCCCCGGTGGGCTCGGCGGAGGCTCCGGGGTCGGGCTCGGCCGAGGCCTCGGGCGCGGGGGGCGCCGCGGCGGCGGGCTCGGCCGCCGCGGTTCCTCGGGCGATCAGCGTCATCACGGCGCTGCACACGGGCTCGCCCTCCTCGGTGGTCACCCTCGTCTCGATCGCCAGCAGCTCGTGGCGGCCCCTGACCTGCACGGCGGCGACCCGGCCGGCCGCCAGCAACCGATCGCCGGCGAAGATCGGGCGATGGTAGGTGAACTCCTGCTCGCCGTGGACGACTCGGAGCTTCTCGCGCCCGACCTCGTAGCGGACCGGCGGGTACTCCTTGCCGAGCAGGGCCTGGTTCAGCGGCATGGACGGCTCGCTCTCGTCGACGGCGTTGGATGATCGACGCTAGCCCGCACCGGGCGCCCCGGCAAGCGACTCCGGCGGCTCCGGACGGCGCTGCCACCGCCGGCCACCAACGAAAAAGCCCGGCGCGAGGCCGGGCTCTCTCGGTTGGACGCTAGCGCGTCTCGCGGTGGGCCGTGTGGCGGCCGCACCAGCGACAGTACTTCTTCAGTTCGATGCGGTCGGGATCGTTCCGCCGGTTCTTGACCGTGGTGTAGTTGCGGTGCTTGCAGACTGTGCAGGCCAGCGTGATCTTTGGTCTGGTGTCGGTGGTCGCCATCGTGAAGTCCTTCCCTAAGCCCCCGTCCTAGGCGCGAGTCGCCGTGCCCTTCTACTTGAGGATCTTGATGACGCGGCCGGCACCCACGGTGCGGCCACCCTCACGGATCGCGAACCGCAGCCCCTCGGTCATCGCGATCGGGGCGATCAACCGCACGGTCATCTCGGTGTTATCCCCCGGCATCGCCATCTCGGTCCCCTCCGGCAGGCTCACCTCACCGGTCACGTCGGTGGTCCGGAAGTAAAACTGCGGCCGGTAGTTGTTGAAGAACGGCGTATGCCGCCCCCCCTCCTCCCGGCTCAGCACGTACACCTGCGCGCTGAACTCGGTATGCGGCGTGATCGACCCCGGCCTGGCCAGCACCTGACCACGCTCCACATCATCCCGCCTGGTCCCCCGCAGCAGCACCCCGATGTTGTCGCCCGCCTGCCCCTGATCCAGCAGCTTGCGGAACATCTCCACCCCCGTCACCACCGTCCTGGCAGTGGTCGGGCGGATCCCGACGATCTCCACCTCCTCCCCCACCCTCACCACACCCTGCTCCACCCGCCCGGTCACCACGGTCCCCCGCCCGGTGATCGTGAACACGTCCTCGATCGGCATCAAAAACGGCTTGTCGACGTCACGCTGCGGCTCGGGAATGTAATGATCCACCGCATCCATCAACGCCAACACCTGCTGGGTGGCCTCCGCATCCCCCTCCAACGCCTTCAGCGCGCTCACCCGCACGATGGGCGCGTCGTCGCCGGGGAACTCGTACTGGTTCAACAGCTCCCGAACCTCAAGCTCCACCAGCTCCAACAGCTCCTCATCATCCACCATGTCCACCTTGTTCAACGCCACCACGATGTAGGGCACCCCCACCTGCCGCGCCAACAGCACATGCTCCCGGGTCTGCGGCATCGGCCCATCCGGCGCGCGTGAACGGCACATCCGGGTTCGCCTCGTGCAGCACCTTGGTGATCGCCGCCGTCAACGTCGTCTTCCCATGATCAATATGACCCATCGTCCCAATATTCAGGTGCGGCTTGGTCCGCTCAAACCTCTTCTTCGCCATGGTTTCCTGCTTCTCCCTTCGCCGCCTTGGCGACTTCCGTTGCTGGAAGCGCTTCCTGGATCACTGCCGAGGGGTCGCGCCTGGAGCCCTGCCGCCTGGACGAGGCTCGTGTCGTGGGGGAATCCTCGCGGTCGCCGGCCGACTGGCCGCATCCCGCCGCGCCGGCCGCGGCCGCCGCTGGCGACCGGCCGGCGCCATGTCTCGCCGGTCCTCTGCCTCGCCGATCCTCCTGTGCTGGGTGGAACTCGCAAGGCCCGGGCCGTCGGTGGCGGGCGACGCCACGTGCGCCGTCCCCGCTCAACGAGGACGGCGGCGCCACGATCACGGAAATCCTGGAGATCATGGCGTGCGCGCCGCGAACCTCGCTGCTGGTAGCGGCGGGTGGATTCGAACCACCGACACAGCGATTATGAGCCGCTTGCTCTGCCTCTGAGCTACGCCGCCACGGGGAGCCGAATCGGAACCGTACCGCCCGGCTGACCTGCGACAGTACGGGCCTGAGCCTCCGTCACTCTACCAGTACCGGGGCCAGCCTCATCAACCGGAATTCGCCAACCAAGCCTGCGCACTCACCTCGCCCGGAGTCCTCAGTTCCCTGGCAGTCGGGAAGGTTACCACCCCCCCGCTGGCCGGACGCGTGTGGCCGGTCGGCCGCCCCTCTACCCGCCCCCTACCTGCGCTCGGCAGGCTCCCCGAGACAGCCCCAGGGCTCGCCCGCCGACGCGAAGCCGCCGGCGGATCAGGACAGGGTCGTCGGGGTGTCGCCGTGGGCTGACTCTGCCTTTGCCTCAGCCAGGGCCCATCAGCCATCCCAGGGCGCCGCACGACCGGCCAAGGCCGAGCAGCGGCGGGAACCACCGATCAACTTCGGTCTCGCCGAGGAGACCCGCGGCCGTGCGGCGACTGCGCAGTCGTCCGTTGGGCGCCAGCACCAGCACATCACCGACCCTCGCGAGCAGCACCGGCACCAAGCCGGCCAAGGTTGGGGCCCACCACGCCGGATCCGCTCCCAGATGCCTCGCGCATCGCTCCTCACCGACGACCGACCGGTACCTGCCGTGCGGCCGAGCGTCGAGCGGAGACGAAAACCGACCAGCGTTCCCGCTGGTCGGTGCCTTGGTGGAGCCCCCCGGCGGAATCGAACCGCCGACACCATCCTTACCATGGAACCACCGGGAACCGCTATGCGAACCGCCCTTTCCCCAGCTCACGCCCGACCGTCAGGGCCGAAGTTATCGGTTCTCTCTCGCCGAAGTTATGTGTTCTCTATCAAGCCAGCTGCTGATCATCTCCGGCGCAGCCACTATCTTCGCAAGTGTGTTGACCACGTAGGCTGGCGATGTGATGTCAGGCTGAGAGGGTCAGGGTGCAGGCCTCGGCTGTCCACCAGGGTCTGGGCTGCCCTGACGGCGTCTGGCGGCTGGAGGCGACCACCGGTGCCCACCGCCGGATGCCGGCCGTTCCGCAGCACGCGCACGGCGATGCTGGGCCGCAGCAGCGACTCGGGTGGCGCGACCAGCCCGGCGACCCGGAGAAACGCACCGGCCAGGCGGGCGTCGTGGGCGGCGGCGGCGTGCAGCCGGCCAAGGTAGGCGTTGACCAGCCGGACCCTCGCCGTGCGGCGACCCTGGACGCCGGGGAAGACCAAGTCGCCGCCGACCGCGATCTCCCACGGCACGTCCACTATGCGGGCCAGGTCGCGGAACACGCGGCGTGGCTGCGGCCGGACGCCTCGCTGCAGGTGGCGACGCAGCGTCAGCGACTGCAGCGCGGCCACGCTCATGCCCTGGCCGTAGATCGGGTTGAAGCTGCACACCGCGTCGCCCACCACCAGCAGGCCGTCCGGGAAGCGGCCCAGCCGCTCGTAGCGGCGCCGCACGCTGGCCGGGAAGCGGAAGCCGACCGGGTCGTCCAGCGGCTCGCCATCCCGGATCGCCTCGTAGATGTCGGGGAACCGAAGCGACCGGGCGAAGGCCAGGAACCCGTCGGGGTCGGTGGGTGGGTAGTCACCTAGGATGCCGCCCAGCGTCAGCATCCACCGGCCACCCTCCAGCACAAACAGCGCTCCCCCCCGTGGATGCTCGGGGGTGGCGCCGTGCAGGATCCCCAGGTCGCCGCCGAGGGCGTCGGGCGGCAGCCGGTAGGTGCGGGTGGCGTAGCCCAGCCCGATGCGCACCTGCTCCTGCTGTGGCCGGGGGTAGCCGAGTGCTTGCAGCCACACCGGAGTGCGCGAGCCGCGACCGGTGGCGTCGACCACCAGGTCGGCGTCGAGCACCTGCTCGGCGCCGCCATCCGCCCGGCGGCGCACCCGTGCGCCGGTGACGCATCGCCGGTCGGGCGTGGTGGTCAGCCCGACGATGTCGCAGGTGTCCAGGAACCTCAGGTTGGGGAGCGCCCGCACCCTGGCGCGGACACAACCCTCCAGGAATGGCCGGCTGAGGTACAGGGCGACCAGCCCGGTGTGGGCCTGCCGGAGCCGGTGGCCACTCAGGTACCAGCGCACGTTGGCCAGCGGGTCCCCGGCCGGCGCCCCGTGGGCCATCAGCTCGGCCGTGAGCCCGGGGAACAGCTCCTCCAGGGCTTGGCGCCCGCGCGCCAGCAGCGCGTGGACGTGGCGCCCCTGAGGGACGCCACGCCGGTGCATGGGTGTCTCGGGCAGCTCGTCCCGATCGATCACCGTCACCTGCGCGTAGCTGTCGGCGAGCACCCGGGCGGCCAGCAGCCCCGCCATGCTGGCGCCCAGCACCACCGCGCGGTCTCCGATCTGCCTGCGCATCGCGGCCACCTTTCTGGTTTGCGGGAGGCTGCGCCAAGAGGCCGGCGCGCCTTCGTCGGGACGGGCTCAGGCGGGGGTGGGCTGGGTGACCGCCGGGGTGGGGTCGGGCTGCGCGCCGATGATGGTCTCGGCCAGCGGGGTCAGCCAGTGGTTGTTGACGCAGCCGGTCTTGAGGTGCTCGACCGGGCCGGCGGTGCTGCCCAGCCGGAACCGCTCGGTGATCTGGGCAGGTGCGCCGCACTGCGGGCAGGGGATGGGCTCGTCCATGGCCGGGCTCCTGGTGCGCGACAGATGCTGTCGCCCAGGACTATCCCGGCCTGGCACCCCGGACGGCATCGCAGCATGCTGCGGTTTCCGTCGCGGACCTGCGGGTGTGCCAGCGCGGCGGGATGGCAGGATGCTGCTATTGGGCCAGTCCCTGACGGGTGGCGTAGGCGGCGGCCTCGGCGCGGTTGGCCACCCCGGTCTTGGCGAAGATGTTGCTGACGTGGCGCAGCACCGTGTTGGGGCTGATGTACAGCGCCTCGGCGATCGCGCGGTTGCTGCGGCCGGCGGCGATCAGTCGTAGGACCTCGACCTCGCGACCGGTCAGGCCCGCCGGCCAGGCCGGCGCCGCCGGCGCAGCCAGCTCCCCGAGCAGGACGCCGGCTCGTTCGCCGAGGCCGTGGATGCCGAGCTCCTGGGCGGTGGCGGCCGCCTCCTCCAGCAGGGCCTGGGCCTGCTGGCGGTCGCCGGGGCGGTCCAGGGCCAGCAGCGCCCGAGCCTGCCCCTCACGGCACCTGGCGATGATCGGGCGGGCCTGGAGGCGTTCAGCGAGGGTGGCCGCGTGCTGGAAGCGGCGCACGGCCTGCTCGGGCTGGCCGAGGGTGAGGTCCAGCAGCCCCAGGAAGTAGGCCGCCGGGCCCAGACAGAGCGCGCCCACGCTCGCGGTGGCGAGCATGCGGTCGGCGTACGGTTCCAGTAGCTCCCGCACCCTGGCGGCGTGTTTGGTGTCGCCCAGGTGATGGCAGGCATACGCCAGCGTGGCCAGGCTCCAACTCCACATCGGGTCGCGGGGCAGCGCAGCCAGGTCCCTTGCGGCCAGCCGCTCGACCTCCGCCTGTGCTTGGTCAGCGCGGCCGGCCTGGGCAAGCGCGGCGGCAAGGCCCGTCCTGAGCACCGGCGGCACCGGGTAGCGGGCCGCCAGGTCCCGGAACAGCTCGACCAGCTCGCCCAGGCGGCCCTGCATGAACCGTAGGGCCGAGACCACCCCCAGGTGGAACAGCTCTACCGCCTGGTCACCAGCCCGCCGGCCGATGGCCAGACCCTCGGCGGCCTGCTCCTCGGCCTCGGCGAACCGTCCAGCCAGTAACGCCCTGGTGGCGCGGGCCAGCGGCAGCTGCCAGTGGTAGTGGAGCTGGCGCAGCTCCTCGGCGGTCCGCTTGGCGGCGGCCAGGTCGGCGTCGAAACCGGCCAGGTCGCCCAGCTCCAGCAGGTCGGTGCGGCGCAGGCCGAGGCCCCGCAGCGCCATCGCCCGGTCCCCGATCTGCTCGGCCAGGTCGACCACCTCGCTGGCGGCGGCCAGCCGCTCGCCGGCGGCCTCGAAGCGTTCCACACCCCAGATGGTCAGGTGGCGGTCCAACAGCACCGCGGCCAGCGTGGCCGGGTCACCAAGGCGCCTGGCCAGCTGGACGGCCTGCTCGCTGAGCGCCAGGCGGCGCCCGACCTGCGGAGTGAACAGCAGCGCCCTGGCCAACCGGGCCAGCACCCGCGCCCGCAGCCGACTGTCGGCCTCCCCCAGGGCTACCAGCGCCTCCTCCAGCAGCCCCACCTCGACCGGGTCAACGATCCCGGCGGTGAACTCCAACCCCGGGCCCAGGGCGGCGCGCGCGAGCAGCTCCGGGGCGCCGAGCCGCCGGGCCAACTCCCCGGCCTGCTGGTAGGCGGTTCGGGCGGCGGGCACCTCGCTGGCGGCCATCCTGGCCTCCCCCAGGGCCAGCAGCAGCTGGCAGCGCGGCTGGAGGTCGGGCCGCTCGGCCAGGTCCAGCGCGGCCAGCGCGCGCTCGAACAGCCCGGCCGCCTCCTCCCAGGCCAACAGCTCCAGCGCCCGCCGCCCCGCCAAGGTGGCCACCCGCACCGCCCTAGCCACCATCTCCTCGCCACTGGGGGCGGCGGCCACGAAGTGGTGGGCCAGCTCGGCCAGGTGCGGCCCAGGGTCGGCCGCGAAGACACTTTGCAGCGCCTCGCCGACCCGCCCGTGCAGCCGCAGCCGGCGGGCGGCCGGCAGGCTCTCGTACAGCACCTCGCGGACCAGCGCGTGCGCAAAGCGCCAGCTGCCCAGCCCGACCGGGACCGCCGCGATCACCCTGGCCGCCTCGGCCTCCTCCAGCAGCTCCAGCAGCCGGTCGCTGCCTAGACCGCTGACCGGGTGCATGGCACGCAATTGGAAGTCGCGGCCCAGCACCGCGGCCACCTCTAGGATCCGGCGGCAGTCGTCGGAAAGGCGACCCAGCCGCTGGGCGACCACCGCCTTGACCCCCTCTGGCAGCCCGGACGCCAGCACCGATCCGCTCCCCTGGTGGAGGCTGCCCTGGCTGGCCAGCAGCCGCACGACCTCGGTGACGAAGAACGGGTTGCCGTCGGTCTGCTGGTGCACGGCCGCCGCCAGCGCCGGGGCCAGCTCCACCCCGGCGACCGCGGCGACGAAGCTGGCCACTTCGCGCTGGTCAAGGCCTCCGAGCAGCAGCCGCCCGTGGCGCTGCCCGCGGGTCAGGTCGGCCAGCGTCCCCAGCAGCTGGTGGCCCTGGTCCACCTCGGTGTGCCGGTAGCAGCCCACCACCAGCAGCCCGGCGCCCTCCAGCTCCCGGCCCACAAACCGCAGCAGCGCCAGCGACGGCGCATCGGCCCAGTGCAGGTCGTCCAGCACCAGCAGCAGCGGCCGGCGGGCGGCGGCCGCCCGCAGGAAGCCGGCGAGGCTGTCGAACAGCCGGAAGCGGGCCGCCTCCGGCTCGGTAGGCGGCGGCATGGGCAGGCCCGGCAGGCGCTCGCGCAGCGCGGGCACCAGTTGGGCGATGTCGGCGGCGCCGGCGCCCATGTCCTGGCGCAGCGCCGCCGGCTCGCTGCCGTCCACGTAGGCGCGGACGATCTGGATCCACGGCCAGAACGCGGGCGCGCCCTCCCCCTCCCAGCAGCGACCCCACAGCACCAGGGCACCGCGCGCGCTGGCCTGGGCGGCCAGCTCCTCAGCCAGCCGGGTCTTGCCGATGCCGGGCTCGCCGCCCACCAGCACCACCCCACCGCGGCCAGCGAGGGCGGCGTCCAGGTCGGCAGCGAGCGCGGCCAGCTCGGCCTCGCGGCCCACAAACGGCGTCACACGGACCGCCTCCTCAAGCCGACCAGGAGTCAGAAGCGCCAAGGCGGTGGGCCATCCCGCACGGCCAGCAGCGTGGCATCGTCAAGCCAGGTGGTCAACGCACTAGAGACCATGTGCTCAGGCGACTCTTACTACTGAATCCTGGGCATCTGCCAACCGCATGTCGCCGCCCGCCCGCGACCAAGTCCAGCTCGACACCGTGATCCGCGGCCATCACGATCATCGAGCGGCGGGCGCCCTGGCGCGAGTCAGCTGACCAGGATCGCGGCGTGCTCGCCGTCCTCCGCGCCCAAGCAGAGAGTCACCGGCAGATCCTCCAGCGGCCAGACACCGACCCGGGGCCCCGATTCACAGCGAGGATGCCGCCCGAAGCAGCGGACCGGGGGGCTTCACGCAGGCCCCTGCAGTGACCAGAAACGCGAGACATGGGAAGTGCTCTTCATCCGGTATGCGCCTGTCCAACTGACCCCTGGACCCCAAGAGGACCGGCGTTCCCCCGACGAGCGTCCGAAACGCGGGACTGACCAGCGTTTCCGCTGGTCAGCCGGTGTGTGGAGCCCCCCGCCGGAATCGAACCGGCGACCCCATCCTTACCATGGAACCACCGGGAACCGCTGTGCGGAACGCCCTTCTCCCAGGTCGCGCTTGAGCGTAGGGGTCGAAGTTATCGGTTCTCCTTCGACCAAGTTATGCGTTCACTCTCTGGTCATGCGCCGATCGTCGCTGAACCGAGCCATCATCCCACCAGCCATCACTGTGCTCGCCTCTGGTCTTCCAACCGCCAGGACCGGCCGTGTGCCCGGCCATTCGACCAATCCCGGTGGTCGGCCGCAGGCTTGGGCTCAGTGTTGCTGGCGCTCCTGGTCCTCGGCCAGGTCCAGCGCCAGCACGCTGGCCAGGATCAGGAGGGCGTCCTGGCCGGGGGCTACGTCCACCGCGTAGGTGTCGCGCATGCTGAACCAGCGCTTGGAGACGGTCGCCACCGTCTGGTCGCCGCGCCGGATGGTGAACTCGTGGTCGAGCAGGTCGCCCTCCATCTCCAGATCGTCCGGACCGGGGACATCGATGGTGAACCGGTCCCGGAAGGGCGTGAAGAAGTGCTTGCGGACCTCGGCGGCCTCCTGGCCCGCCACCGAGATCTGGTAGGTCGGCCGCATCGCGACCAGCTTGCGCTGGACCTGCGCGACCTCGCGCCCGTCCGGGTCGCGCAGGACCAGCCGGTTGCGCAGGCTGAGGACCTTGCCGTCCACGTGCAGGACGGGTCGGCCTTGGTCGTCGGTGATGTCGGAGTCCTCGCCCAATCGGAAGAA
>WNGE01002603.1_pt1 | contig 21895 bp, 16 predicted proteins | sample 5400651 | NCBI WGS metagenome assembly WNGE01 (sample SAMN13153370, study PRJNA577476) | soil metagenome | isolation source: 60 cm soil or saprolite under grassland replicate 2 | place: USA:California | collected 2016-06-15 | reverse complement strand
CCGTCGTCGGGTAACCAGGCCAACCTGATCCAGAGTGCCATCGACAGCAAGGTCGACGGCATCGCGGTCACCCTTCCGGATCCACCGGCGCTCGAGCCGGCGGTGAAGAAGGCCATCGCGGCGGGCATTCCGGTGGTCGCGTTCAACGCCGGCATCGGCTCATACGCGTCGTCGGGCGTGCTGTCGTACTTCGGCTCGGATGAGAGCCTGGCCGGCCAGGCGGGCGGCAAGCGAGCCGCCGACGAGGGCTACAAACACGTCCTGTGCGTCATCCAGTTCCAGGGGCAGGTCCAGCTGGAGGCCCGCTGCGACGGGGTGAAGTCGACCTTCGGCGGCACGTTCGACAAGATCTACGTGAACGGTGCCGACCGGCCCTCGGAGCAGTCGACCATCGCCGCGAAGCTGAAGCAGGATCCGAGCATCGACTTCATCGTCACCCTTGGCGCACCGGACGCGCTCGCGGCGATCAACGCCATCAAGGACTCCGGCAGCAAGGCCAAGCTCGGCACGTTCGACTTCAACCCGCAGATCCCGCCCAAGATCAAGTCTGGTGAGCTCCAGTGGGCGATCGACCAGCAGCCGTACCTGCAGGGCTACGAGTCCATCGACTCGCTGTGGCTGTACAAGGCGAACGGCAACATCCTGGGCGGCGGCAAGCCGACGTTGACCGGCCCGTTCCTGGTCGACAAGAAGAACATCGACTTCGTCGGCAAGTTCGCCGCAGGGGGCACCAGATGAGTCACGCTGTCGACATCAAAGTCGAACCTCCGTCCACCAAGGACGAGCGGGTGGTGCGGCGGTCGCTGTTGTCGCGGCTGCTGACCCGCCCCGAGGTGGGCGCGCTGCTCGGCGCCGTCCTTATCTACATCATCTTCTTCGCCGTGGCGCCGCCGTTCCGCGACGCGTCGTCGCTGTCGACGGTGCTGTACGTGTCGTCGACCTACGGCATCATGGCGGTCGCCGTCGCGCTGCTGATGATCGGCGGCGAGTTCGACCTGTCCGCCGGTGTGGCGGTGACCACCTCGGCGCTGGTCGCGTCGATGTTCTCCTACCAGTTCACCGCCAACATGTGGCTAGGCGTGGTGGTGTCGCTGGTCGTGGCGCTGGTCGTCGGCTTCATCAACGGCTATCTGGTGGTCAAGACCGGTATCCCGTCGTTCCTGGTCACCTTGGGCACGTTCTTCATGCTGCGCGGCCTGAACCTGGCCATCACCAAGATGATCACCGGCAACGTCGGCACCAACGACGTGTCCAACATCGACGGCTTCAAGTCGGCGCAGGCGGTGTTCGCGTCGTCGTTCTCGGTCGGCGGGGTGTCGGTCCGGATCACCCTGTTGTGGTGGATCTTCTTCGTGGCGGTCGCGACCTGGCTGCTGCTGCGCACCCACTACGGCAACTGGATCTTCGCGGTCGGCGGCTCGGCGCCGTCGTCGCGGGCGGTCGGCGTACCGGTGAACAAGGTCAAGATCGGGCTGTTCATGGGCGTCGGGTTCCTCGGCTGGTTCACCGGCATGCACATCCTGTTCGCGTTCAATACGGTGCAGTCCGGGCTCGGCCTGGGCAACGAGTTCATCTACATCGTCGCGGCCGTCGTCGGCGGGTGCCTGCTCACCGGCGGGTACGGCTCGGTGATCGGTGCCGCGATCGGGGCATTCATCTTCGGCATGACCAACCAGGGCATCGTCTACGCCGGGTGGAACCCCGACTGGTTCTTCTTCTTCCTGGGCGCGCTGCTGCTGGGCGCGATCCTGCTCAACAACCTGGTCCGCAAGAGGGCGGAGGCAATGCGATGACGGCTACCGCCGAACCGACCACCAAGACCCCGCTGGTGAAACTCGACGACGCGGGCAAGAACTACGGCAACATCGTCGCCCTGCAGGGCGTCTCGCTGGAGGTCAGCGCCGGTGAGGTGATGTGCGTGCTCGGCGACAACGGCGCCGGCAAGTCCACCCTCATCAAGATCATCGCCGGGCTGCACCAGCACTCGTCCGGCGTGTACGAGGTCGAGGGTGAGCCAGTGCACTTCACCTCACCCCGGCAGGCCCTCGACCACGGCATCGCCACGGTCTACCAGGACCTGGCGGTGGTGTCGCTGATGCCGGTGTGGCGCAACTTCTTCCTCGGCAACGAGGTCCGCAAGGGCCTGCGCATGGACATCGACCGCATGCGCAAGACCACCAAGAAGGAACTGCTCGACATGGGCATCGACCTGCGCGACGTCGACCAGCCCATCGGCACCCTCTCCGGCGGCGAGCGGCAGTGCGTGGCCATCTCCCGCGCGGTGTACTTCGGCGCGAAGGTCCTCATCCTCGACGAGCCGACCGCCGCCCTCGGCGTCAAGCAGTCCGGTGTCGTGCTGCGCTACATCATCCAGGCCCGCGAACGCGGCCTGGGCGTCATCTTCATCACCCACAACCCGCAGCACGCCTACCCGGTCGGCGACCGGTTCCTGCTGCTCAAGCGGGGCCGCAACATCGGGTACTTCCGCAAGAACGAGGTCACCCGCGACGAGCTCACCGCGCTGATGGCCGGCGGCGCCGAGCTGGAGGAGCTCTCCCACGAGCTCGAGCGCGGCGGCGGGGCCGCCGCCGAGGCCGCCCACGTCATCGAGGCCGAGGTGAAAGAACTCGGCATCGACGTCGAAAGGACGAAGACATGACCGAAGACACACTCGCACCGGAGGTATCCGAGAAGCTGCGCCAGGTCAGCACCTCCACACTGGCCACGCAGCTGTACCGGCGCGGGATCCGGCAGCCGTCGCTGATCGGCGTGAAGCCGTTGAGCAGCGTGGTCGACGGATTCGTCGGCGAGGCATACACGATGCGCTTCATCCCCGCCCGTGAGGACGTCGACACGCTCGACCCGTACCGCAGCGGCAACACGCTGCAATGGGAGTCCATCGAAAACGTCCCACCCGGACACGTCATCGTCGTCGACAGCCGCGGCGACACCAGCGCGGCCTCGGGTGGAGACATGCTCATGACCCGGGCGATGAAACGCGGCGCCGCCGGATTCGTCACCGACGGCGGCCTGCGCGACGGACACGTCCTGTCCCAACTGCCGTTTGCGACCTACGCCGGCCAGGTCACCATCACGACCCGCGCGGCCTGGCACCACGTCGCCGACCTCCAAGTGCCCATCGGCTGCGCCGGCGTAGCCGTCTACCCCGGCGACGTCCTCGTCGGCGACCGCGACGGCGTCGTCGTGATCCCCCGCTCGCTCGCCGCCGAGATCGCCGGGCCAGCCCTCGAACAGGAGAAACTGGAAACCTACATCAGCACCCGCATCCACGCGGGCGAACCGCTGTGGGGCAACTACCCGCCGAACGACGAGACCCTCGCCGCCTACCGGGCGACGCTGACGACCGAGCAGAACGTCTGACCGCCGAGCGTGGGGCCGCCCGTCGCGGCGGCCCCACAGGCAGGAGCAAACCATGACCGACGAACCCCTACTCGCCACCTGCTGGACCACCGCCGGTGACGCGGCGCCGCTCCGCGGAGACGAACGCAGCCCCATCCCCGTCCGAGACCGTATCGAGGCCGCAGCCGCCGCCGGGTTCCGCGGCATCGGCCTGCTGCACCTCGACCTCACGCCCGCGCTCGACCAATACGGCGTACGCGGCCTGCGCGCGTTGCTCGATGACAACGGCATCGTCGACCTCGAACTCGAACTGCTCACCGACTGGTGGACGGATGGGCCCGCCCGCCAACGCTCCGACAAGGTCCGCCGCGACCTGCTCGACGCGGCCGAGTCGCTCGGCGCGCACCACATCAAGATCGGCCCCGACGTCAGCGGCAGCCCGTGGAACCACGACCGCTGGGTCACCGAGTTCGCGGCGCTCGCCGCGGACGCCGCCAACGCCGGCACCCGAGTCGGCCTCGAATTCCTACCCTGGTCCAACATCAGAACCGTCCACGACGGGCTCAGGATCGTCCAAGCCGCCGACAGTCTCGCCGGTGGCCTCATCATCGACGTCTGGCACACCGAACGGGCGCACACCCCGCCCGCCGACCTCGCCGCCGTCCCGCTGCGGTACATCGTCGGCGTCGAACTCAACGACGCCGACGCCGAACCGATCGGCACGCTCTTCGAAGACACCGTCGACCGCAGACGGCTGTGCGGCGAAGGCTCATTCGACCTACCCGGCATCATCGACGCGCTACATACCGCCGGTTGGCGCGGTCCGTGGGGCGTCGAGATCCTCTCCGAGCAACACCGACACACCTCGTTACGCGAAGGCGTCACGGCCGCCTACCAGACGGCACGAGCACAACTCGCACGCAACCCCGCCCACTGACACCGCGTACCGACTCTCGAAGGCGCGAACACGCGCCTCTGCCGCTGGCCGGACACTTCTCCTTGATGATCGAGCGAGCCGTCCCGCCTCGGCGAGCCACGATTGGTTGTGCCCATCCTGTACGTCGTCGGGCGACACGACGGAGAAGGATCATGGCGCCCGTCACCTGCGAACAGGGCGTACCGTGACAGATCGGTGCCGGAGGATCTGATGAGCCGGCCCGTCACGATCGCGATGTCGTGGTGGCATTCGGCCCAGTCGATCCCGCAGAACATCCCGCCCACTGCCGCTCCTCCATCCCGTCTGCACAGCTCAGGGTTAGCCGATGACCCGTGCGAAACCACGCGGCGCCCTAATAGCAAGGCTCAGCTGGCCGACATCCGATGAGCCGTTCGTGGCTCCAGCGACCCGCGCGGCCCCGGTCTGTGGCTAGAGCTCACGGCTCCGAACGAGCAAGGTCGACCACGCGGGCGGGCTCGAACCGCGACCAACCTGCCGCACCACGACGGTCGATGGGCCGGGGCACGCCGAAGCGCCTGCCTAGGCCAAGGACTCGAAGGTCCACGGACGGGCCCGGGCGTCAACCGACGCCCTCAGCCCACCGACCGTGCGGCTTACCCGCCTATTAGGACAAGGCCGCGTGCCTCGACGGTGGCGCTGCTGCGCTAAGCGGCCCGACCGCCCGTAGGTGTGGCCGGCCAGGTGCGGGAGTGTCCTGGCCGCCGACGTGCCACTACCTGTGGCGGACGGCGCGCAACGGTGTCGAGGCCCAGTCCTCGGCTGCGGATAACCTGTCGTTGGTGGGCCGCGTTTTGGTTGTCGGCCGAGCTGTTCGCGCTCGATCCGCAGGCTCCGGCGGAGCTCGCCACGCCACGGACCGGTCGATAACCGCCGGTACACCCGGCTCAGCCCGGCGACCGGCAGACCTTGCGGTCGTGCTCGGCGATCGCCAGCTGGGTCGTGCTCGGCGATCGCCAGCTGGGGGCGCCCCGCTACCCGGCCCCAACCCGCGGTTTCCCGGCTCAACCCACGAATTGCGGCACACGTGTGACGACGAACCGCGGACTCACGTGCGCCGTGACCACTCACTCAGGCGGTGGCATTGCGCCGCGGTCCGGGGCCGCAACTACCCTGGTGAGGCGAGAAGGGCTTAGTGCGGATGATCGTGACCCGGACCGTCTTCCACTCGCGAACCAGTTGGAGCAGCTCATCGAGTGCGGGCGAGGCCCTCCGAAAGGAGCAGCAGATGTTCGCCCACGAGATCGTGGACTTCACCGGCCCGGACGATGTCCAGTGGAACGAGGTGGAGGAGCCGGGGGCCGACGGCGGAGTGGTCGTCGACGTGGTCGCCGCCGGTGTGTCCTTCGCGGACCTGCTTCAGACGAATGGCGCGTACCAGATGGAGATCCCCGTCCCGTTCTCCCCGGGCATGGACGCCGCCGGCGTTGTCCGGTCCGCCCCGCCCGACGTCGGCATCACCGTTGGTCAACGAGTTGCCGTACTCCTGTCGTACGGCTGCTGGCGGGAGGTCGTCACCGCGCCGGCCGAGCGCGTCCTGCCGTTGCCGGACGACATGAGCTTCGAGGTGGGCGCGGCCACTCCGCTCAACTACCTGACCGGCTTGTTCGCGCTGGTCCGACGCGGACACGCCGAGGCCGATGAGACGCTCGTGGTGCACGGCGCGGCCGGCGGCGTTGGCGTCGCGGCGATCCAGCTGGGGCGGGCACTGGGGCTGCGCACGATCGCGGTCGTCCGTGACGAGGGCAAGAAGGAGTTCGCGCTCCGGTCGGGGGCGCACCACGCCGTCCTCAGCAGCGGCTGGCTAGGCGCGGTGCGGGAGCTGGTGGGGGCCCGGGCGGTCGACATCGTGGTCGATCCGGTCGGGGGCGACCGGGTGACCGACAGCTTGCGCTCATTGGCGCCGGAGGGCCGGCTCCTCATCCTGGGCTTCACCGCGGGTGAGATTCCCACCGTCAAGGTCAACCGGCTTCTCCTGGGAAACACCGCGGTGGTGGGTGTTGCCTCGCGGGAGTTCTTCGAGCAGCGGCCTGGCGTCGTGGCTGAGCTGTGGGCCCGGCTGATCGAGTTACGGCGGACCGGAGTGCTGCACGACCCTCCGGTCGAGGCGTACCCGTTTGCCGACGCCCGCCGAGCTCTGCAGACGATTGCCCGCCGCGAGGCCAGAGGCAAGATCGTACTGAGCAGGCAGGTGTAGGTCCGGCTCGTCTCCTCAGTCGACGGCCGGCGCCAGGCCGGGGTAGACGCTCATGGCGTTTCCGCCGAGCACCAGCGCGACGACGTCCTCGGGCAGCCCCAGCGACGCGATGGCACGGGCATTCTTCGCCGTACCTGCCGGCACCCCGGGCCAGTCGGTGGCGAAGATCCACTTGCAGGCCAGGCGGGTGAGGTCATGCCGCATGTAGTAGTCGGGGAGCTTGCGCGGCGGCAGTCCGGACAGCTCGATCCAGACCTTGTCGCGGGACAGCGCGAGAAACGCGGCAGCGTCGTACCACCAGCCACGCCCGCCATGAGCGAGCACGAAATGCACGTCCGGGAAGTCGCGGAGCACATCGTCGAGCAGCAGCGGATCGGCGAACTTGTTGCTGGAACCGGGAAACGAGCTCGTTCCGCAGTGCACGACCACGGGGATTCCGCGTTCGCGGCAGACCTGGTACGCCGGGTAGAGGGTGTTGTCGGCCGGGTGGAACCCGCCGTGGACGGGATGGAGCTTCAGCGCCACCGCGCCGAGGTCGAGTTGTCGCTCGACCTCGGCTGCTACCGGGAAGTGCACGTGCGGGTTCACGTTGGCCACTGGTCGGAACCGCTGCGGGTTGTGCTTGACGATCGGCAGCACGTCCTCGATCGGCTGCTCACCAGTGACCTTCGGGCTGTATTCGCAGAAGAGCAGGGCTATGTCGACGCCCTCGGCGGCGAGGTGCGCGTCGAGCCGTTCGGGCACGATGGTGCCGTCCTCCGTGTAGACGTCGGCCAGCAGCCCGGGCGCGGCGAATTCGTCGGCCCAGTGCAGCCACGCCGGCCGCAGGGTCGGCAGGCGCGGCGCGTGGACGTGGGCGTCGACGAGGACGTGACCATCAAGCATCGCGGCCCCGTGCTCCGCCGGCTGGGGCAGGCGCCTGGTCAGTGGCGGCAACGTCGCGCAGCGACTGTGCCGTGCCGGCCGCCTCGGCCGCAAGGCGTTCGATGGCGAGCTTGCGTACGGCGAAGCGCTGCAGTTTTCCGGTGGCCGTGCGCGGCAGGTCGTCGACGACGAACACGCGGCGCGGCCGTTTGAACGAGGCGAGCCCGGCGACGGTGAAGGCGATCAGCTCATCGGGGTCCACGACGGCGCCGCTGGCCGGCACGACGTAGGCGATGGGCTTGTGGATGCCGTGCTCGTCGGGGACGCCTACCACCGCGGCCTGCGCGACGGCGGCGTGCTCAAGGAGCCGACCTTCGACCTCGGCCGGCGAGACCCAGATTCCCCCGGCCTTGAGCATGTCGTCGGAGCGGCCGAGACAGGTGTAGTACCCGTCCTTCGAACGGGTGTAGACGTCCCCGGTGCGAAGCCAGTGGCCTTGGAAGACGTTCCGGGTGGCTTCCACGCGGCACCAGTAGCCGGCCGCAGTCGAGGGTCCCCGGACGAACAGGTTGCCGGGCTCGCCGTCGGGAACCGGTGTCCCGTCGGCGGCCCGCAGCTCCAGGTCGTACCCTGGAACGGGCTTGCCGGTCGTGCCCGGCCGGACGTCCTCCGGGCGGTTGGACAGGAAGATGTGCAGTGCCTCGGTCGAGCCGAGGCCGTCGATGATGTCGAGGCTGTGCCGGTCGCGGAAGCGGGCGAGCAGCGGCGCCGGCAGCGGCTCGCCCGCGGAGACCGCCATCCGCACCGGGGAGAACGCATCCGCTGGCAGGTGCGCGTTGAGTAGCGCGGCGTAGAAGCTCGGGGTGGCAAAGAAAAGGGTCGGCCGGTCGGCGAGGAGCCGCTCAGCCACGGACGTGGGTGTCGGCCGGGCCGGATCCAGTACCGTCGTAGCGCCCGCGGCCAGCGGGAAGATCGCCGAGTTGCCGAGCCCGTAGGCGAAGAAGAGCTTGGCGACGGAGTAGCAGACGTCGTCGGTGGTGAGCCGCAGGATGCTGTCGGAGTAGCACTCAACCACGTGCCGGAAGTTGGCGTGCCGATGCATGGCGCCTTTCGGCGTACCCGTTGTGCCGCTGGTGTACAGCCAGAGCGCCGGCGAGTCCTCGACCGTCCGGTCCGGGGCCAGCGACCGGCCGATCCGCGACTCGCCGGTGGCGAGGAAGTCGTTCCACGGGTGCTCTTCGACACCGGAAGGTGCTCCGACGCTGCCGGAGCCCGCGACGACGACATCAGCCAGGTCCGGCGCTTGCGGAAGTGCCTCCTTGACAACCGCGCCGAGCTCCACGGAGGCCATCAGGACGCGCGCGCGTGAATCGCGCAGAAGGATGGTGAGGTCGCGCCCAGTGAGCATGGTGGAGATCGGGACGGCGACCGCGCCCAGACGCATCGCGCCGAGGATGGCGGTGAGCAGCTCGACACCGTCGAGCATGAGGAGCATCACCCGCTCCTCGGGCCGTACGCCGATAGCCTTCAGGGCCGCCGCTACGGCGGCGGCCTCGTCCGCCAGCTCGGCATAGCTGAGTGTCCGCCCGGCGCACCGCACCGCGGGGTACTCGCCTCGCCCCACCTCCACCTGGCGATCCACGAGGTAGGTGCAGGCGTTGAAGTAGTCGGCCACCGCGGGCCTCCTTAGGACAGGTGAACGTACTCGTAGTCGAACGGCTTGCCGTTGATGCCCTGGCGCGGCGGCGCCACCCAGGCGGCGATCTTTCCCCGCTCGTACACGGGCTTCATCAGCGAGCGCACGTGGGCCTTGTCCTGCTCGGTCGGCAGCCAGGACGACACCAGCCGATGCCACTCGTCGGAGTTCAGAACCTCCCCGGTGGGCGAGATGTGATGACCGGCGAACGTCCCCACCTTCCGGTTGAAGCCGACGTGCGGGAGTCGGAGCCGGTAGTCGATTCCGGCGTTGTCGAGAATGCGGTTCCACCGGGCGACCCCGGTCTGGCAGTCGCGGATGTACTCGCCGCGCAGATCGTGGTTCAAGGCGGTGAGCGCGGCGACCTCGATCTGGCGAAGCTCCCCGTCCTCGATCGTGTCGAGCCAGACCGAATCGTCAGTGAGCCGGTGGTCGTCCGTGCGACGCTCCTCCTGCCAGCGCCCCTTCAGCCCGGCGGTGAAATAGTTGCCCGCGTTGGTGGAGGTCTCGCTGCCGAAGAGGTCCAGAGAGACGGTGTAGTGGAAGTTGATGTACTTCTGGATGATGTCGAGCGGGATGCCTCCGGCGGCCACGACCTCAGCGGCGTCGTGCTCGCGCATGAGCTGGGCGGTTCGTTCCACGACGCGGTCGACACCGGTGGTGCCGACGAACATGTGGTGCGCCTCTTCCTTGATCATGAACTCGCAGGTACGCGACAGCGGGTCGAAGGCGCTTTCCTTGAGCGTGCCGAGCTGGTACTTGCCGTCCCGGTCGGTGAAGTAGGTGAACATGAAGAAGGACAGCCAGTCCGGTGTCTCTTCGTTGAACGCGCCGAGGATCCGCGGGGAGTCGACGTCGCCGGAGTGCCGGTGCAGCAGCGCCTGGGCTTCCTCCCGCCCGTCCCGGCCGAAGTACGCGTGCAGGAGATAGACCATCGCCCACAGGTGACGTCCCTCCTCGACGTTGACCTGGAACAGATTGCGCAGGTCGTACAGGCTCGGGGCGGACAATCCCAGCTGGCGCTGCTGCTCGACCGAGGCGGGCTCGGTGTCACCTTGGATGACGATGAGCCGCTGCAGCTCGGCTCGGTACTCGCCGGGAACCTGCTGCCAGACCGGCTCCCCCTTGAGCTCGCCGAACCCGATCCGGCGGTCGCGGTTGCGTTCGGCCAGGAAGATGCCCCAGCGGTATTCCGGCAGCGCCACGTGCCCGAAGTCCGCCCAACCCTCCCTGCCGACGGAGATCGCCGTGCGCAGGTACACGTCCCGGTTGGGCAGGGCGGGGCCCATCGACGACCACCACTCCAGGAAGGCCGGTTGCCAGGACTCGAGAGCGCGCTTGAGCCGACGGTCGCCGGCCAGGTCGACGTTGTTCGGGATCTTTTCGGTGTAGTTAATCGACGAGGTCATCGTGTCAGACTCGTTTCCGGTCGAAGGTGGCCCGCTGGCCCGTTCCATACCGGCGCAGCGCGCCGCCGGTGCCGGAGGCGTTGGGCCGGTAGAAGATCCAGTTCTGCCACGCGCTGAGGCGACCGAAGATCTTGGTCTCGACGGTCTCCGGGCCGACGAAGCGGTGGTTGGCTTCCATCCCCGTCAGCGCATCGGGCGACAGGGAGGCGCGCGCCTCGAGGGCCATGCGTACCTCGTCCTCCCAGTCGATGTCGTCCGGCGCCGCGGTGACGAGGCCGAGTGCCGCGGCCTCGTCGGCCAGGATGCGCCGGCCCACCTCCTGCTTGTGCAGCCGGTCGCGGTGACCCGGGTCGCCGTAGAAGCGCGACGCGAGCCGGTCCAGCCCGTTCCCCATGGGGAAGGCGCCGAAATTGCTCTCGGTCAGCACGATCTGGGCCGGCTCGCCCTCTTCCGCGGCGTCACCGTCCTCGAGGAACCCGTCGAGCATGTACTGGCGGTCGCAGGCGAGGGCCAACTCGAAGAGGGCTCCCGCGAAGCACGAGCCGGGCTCGATGAGCGCGATGAGGCTGCGGCTGGTGACGTCCAGCCGCTTGAGAGTCCGTTTGAGGTAGTGCCGGATCTCGTTGACGAGCCAGTCGCTGCCACTGTGCCGGGCGATTACCCGTTCGAAGGCGAGGGCGTCCTCGATCTCGCCGCGGGTCTTCACGATCCAGGTACCGAGCTCCGGTTCGTTGGTACGTAGGCGCAGGATGAGATCGTCCAGCTCCCGGGTGACGGCCAGCGGCCAGAAGTCGGATCCGAGCTCATGGATGCGCTCGGGGCTCTCGGGAACGTCACCGGACGGCCCGTACACGGTGATCGTCGCGGTCCCGCCGGTCCGGTCGAAGTGGGCGCTGACGTGGGGGTAGGAGATCCCGCCGTCGGTGACCGTGCGGTCGAGCGGGGTGAGCGCGATGCCACCGGCCCCGGGCCGACGCCGCGACGTGGCCGCGGCCTCCGCCGCGCGCTCGCGAATCACCTCGTCGAACCGCCCGCGCGGCACCGTTTCGTCCACCAGACCCCAGGCAACCGCGGTCCTGCCACGCACGCCGTCCGACTTGGTCGCGAAGACGTCCGCGAGGTCCTTACGGACCCGCCGCTTGTCCACGACGCGGGTGAGACCGCCGGTCCCGGGGAGGACCCCCAGGAGCGGGACCTCAGGCAGCGAGACCGCCGAGGAGCCGTCGTCGACCAGCACGATCTTGTCGCAGGCGAGCGCGATCTCGTACCCGCCGCCGGCGGCGGAGCCGTTCAGGGCGGCAAGGTACGTCTGTCCCGAATGCGCTGTCGCATCCTCGATGCTGATGCGGGTCTCGTTGGTGAACTTGCAGAAGTTCACCTTCCACGGGTGGCTCGACTGGGCCAGCATCCGGATGTTGGCGCCGGCGGAGAACATGCGGTCCTTGCCGCTGGTGACAACGACCGCCCGCACCCGCGGATGCTCGAACCGGAGGCGCTGGACCGCGTCGTACAGCTCGATGTCAACGCCCAGGTCGTACGAGTTCATTTTCAGCTCGTAGCCAGGGACGATGCCGCCTTGCTCGGCCACGTCGAGCACCAGGCGCGCGATCTCTCCGTCGAGCTCGAGGTGCCAGTGCCGGTACGACGCGGGATCCGCGTCGAACGACACCTCGACAGTCGGCTCGGCCTGGTTTGTGGTGGCGGTCTCCCGGCCGCTGGCCCGCGCCGCAGCCGCCGGTTGCTTGTTCGACGGTGACATCTCGCCACCTCCGGCTGCTCTTCCGTCAAGGTTCTACAATTTCCTGACGTAGCGTCAATACTCTGTAGAAGATTCTTTGCCGGCACCACGGCTGGTTCGATTCCCAGCCGGCGAGCGGCGTTCCCGTGCAGAGGAGGTGCGGCGTGGACGGCGTGCACAACGCGGTCGCCTCCGGATTGGTCGTCTCACCGCCCGCAGCCGAGTCTGGACGCGGCGACGCCGCCCCGGCGCCGGTCACCGCGCGGCGACGAGAGACCGGCGTCGCCAGCGCGCCGGCGCTTCTGCTCACCGTCCTGGGCGAGTTCGTGCTGCCGGGAGGCCGGCCGGTCTGGACCTCCGCCTTCGTACGCTGCCTCGCGGAGGTCGGCATCGAGGACAAAGCCGCGCGCCAGGCGCTGGCCCGCACCGCGGGCGGGGGCATCATCCGTTCCGACCGCGAAGGCCGCCGGGTGCGGTGGGCGCTGACAGCCGCCGGCCGCCGGCTTCTGACCGAAGGCGCCGAGCGGATCTACGGCTTCACTGGGGAGATGTCCGACTGGGACGGGCAATGGCTCGTCCTGGCGGTCACGGTCCCTGAGCCTCAGCGCCAGCTGCGCCACAAGCTCCGTGCCCGTCTCACGTGGGCAGGCCTCGGCACACCCGCCCCCGGGCTGTGGGTCGGCCCGGACACGACGACAGAGGCCGAGGCGGCTCGCGTCATCCGCGACCTCGGCCTGGGCAGCAGCGCCTTCTCATACGTCGGCCGGTCCGGCGTCATCGGCGACGTCATCCGGATCGTCCGCCAGGCGTGGGACCTCGATGAGGTGGCACAGTGCTACCACGACTTCGTCGACCACTTCGAGTCCGTCCACCCGCACACCGCCGAAGACGCGTTCCAAGCCCAGATCCGCCTGGTCCAGGAGTGGCGGCGCTTCCCCTCCCTCGACCCTGCCCTCCCGCGCGAGCTGCACCCGACACCGTGGCCCGGCACACGGGCCGCCGAGCTGTTCCGTCGGCTGCACCGGGAATGGCACGCCGACGCACAGGCACGCTGGGCCGAGATCGTGCAAGCGGCAGACATCCAATCGTCGACCAGGGTGGTGTGAACCCGAGAAAGAAAGGTGATGAACCCATGGATCTGGTTCCCGATGCCGTCGCCGGCTTCGCCCGGCTGATCGGTCTGGAGTTCGACGAGGCCACAGGTGACCGCGTCGTCGCCCGGTGCACGGTCCGTCCCGACCTGCTGCAGCCGTACGGGATCCTGCACGGCGGTGTGCACTGCGCGATCGTCGAGACCGCCGCCAGCGTCGGCGCGGCGCTGTGGCTCGCCGACAGGGGTCACGTCGTCGGCGTCTCCAATCAGACCGACTTCCTGCAGGCGGTGCGTGACGGCGACCTGAGGGCCGAGGGACTCCCGCTCCACCGGGGTCGCAGCCAGCAGCTCTGGACCGTGGAGATCAGAAACAGCGGCGAACGTCTCGTGGCTCGTGGCCAGGTTCGGCTGCAGAACGTCCACTCGGCCGCCGCCCTCGGCAGGCGGTTCACGCAATAACGGGCCCGTACCCGTCGCTCACGCCTTGTCATCGCGACCACCGTTGTCGAAGTGGAACCCGAGCACATCGGGGTTGACCCCGAGCGTGAATACATGCTGCATCACCTCGGCGACCAGCGCGTTCACGTGCGCCTGCGCCGCCCGAGCGGCCTCGTACGCGGCCACGGCGCACATTTCGGCGTCGAGCACCTGCCCTGAGCTGTCCGACGAGGACATGAGAAGATCCTCGACGGCTCGCAGCGCCCGACGGGACTCGGCCAGGTGATGCGCCATCGCCTGGCGAACCTCGTCCATCTCCCACCCAGGTCCGAGAACGTCACGACAGGGCTGAACCCCTGCCTCGCTCCATTCTTGACCATGTCGGACGCGTCACGCAGCCGCAAGCTGCGGACCGTCGCCCGGGAGACGGGCACGGTACGCGCAAGCCCTTACACGGTTGAAGCGTACGGCTTGGTCGCTCGACGCGAGGCCGAACATTGTCCATACGGCACCCAGACCACGGCTGACGAATCGAACTCGGACTGCCGCGGCCCGGAGCCTTTTCCGCTAACCGCCGGGCTGCCGATTCTCCACCAGTTCTCATCGGCCTCGTCACGCTGCCGTTAATAGCCACTCCAGGCCATATTGACGCATACCGTGTTTGCAGACGCGTTGGGCCAGCGACAACTATCAGCACCTTATCCTGGCCTGTCGGCAAGGATGGTATGGTGGAAGGAGCGAACGGCGGAGGCGACGGCAACGATGGAAATCGGTCTACGATCGTCACTGCCGGCCAACCGATTATTTGAAGTGCAAATATTCTTTCGACACGGTGACAGCGGTGCATAAATCTTCGGCGACAGCGGCAGCGGAACGGCGTCTTGAGGAGGTCTATGTTCGGTGGGCCGACTCGCCCGAGGCTCAGGAGATATTGTCCGCCGCACGGGCGGCCTTCTTTGCCACTTCGAAGGGTGCGCGGGTCGGCGAGGCGGCCATGAAAGCGGCCTTGCAACAGCTCGAACCTCGTTACCGATCCGAGCGCCCGTTTATTCTGAAGAGCAAGGAGGAACGCCAGCGGCTTTATTTAGAGTGGGCGTTGGCTCAGCCTCAGTGGGGCGATCTGCTTCACCGAGAGCTATTGCGATTTCGGGCCTATCGTGACGCGGAATCCGAGGCACTCCAATCGCTCCTTGAGGTTTTTGAGAAAAGGTCAGAGGTCCAGCCGTTAATAGCGGATCTGCTGACCGCCCAGCAGGAAGATCGTCAACGTACAGCTCAGCGTTCTCGGGAAGCCGAGCAGCTCCCCTCGACCGCTCCGTCCTTGCCGCCGCCCCTTCGGGCAGAGAAGCGTGCTGCTAAGCGCGCTCGTAAGCAACAGCTCAATGAGCGTCGAGCCGAAGAGGCCAAGGCTCGTGATGAGCATCGGCTCAACTGGTTGGCTCAGCACGGTCGCAAGAGCGGCTGGGCCTGACGCCGACGGCGGCCACCGCGGCGACCTCCGAACCGGAGCGAGCCTGGTGGCGAGTGTGCCGCACCCGGCGCACCAACCGCGCGGAGACTACCCACAGTGGCCGCGATCTTAATCCGCGGGTTCGGGGTTCGAGTCCCTGGCGGCGCACCAATCTGAGCAGGCCGTATAGCTGCATGGCTATGCGGCCTTGGTCTTTTGTGAGGCGGACGTGGGGCGTGTATGGGCGCCCGTGTTTGCGGTTGCGCCAGTGGTGGGATCGCTTGAGTCGCTTGGGCTCCGGTCGGTGGCTGGGTGGGGGAGTCGCGGACTTCGGCCGTCCGGGACGCGGCGGGGGGGTGTCGGGCGGGATTGAGGGCGGCGTGGGCCAGCACGAGGCGGGCGGTGGCTTCGGCGGCGGTGGCGATCAGTTCGGGCAGGACGCTGGTGTACGTGTCAGCGGTCAGCACGATGCTGGCGTGCCCCAGCAGCGCCTGGACCGGGCGACGATGGCCGAGCTGGCTTGTGCGCGCTTGCACGCGACACGCTGCCTGCCCGGTTACCGTGGTGCCCCCGCCGGACCTGGCACAGGCCGGCAGTTACGCGGAGTGAGTCCGCCACCTACTACAGGAAGCGGAACAGTACGCTGCCACCACCAAACCCCATGCGGTCCCTCCCTACGGGCCGCGCGGAGGCAGCATCTGCGTTGGTGGGCGTGGTGGCGTTCGTAGTCCGGCCCTGACCAGACGGACCATCTCGGCCCGGAATTCCGTTGGGTACGGCGGACGTGATCGGCACGTGGACTCCTCCCGCAGGATGCGTGATCCCAAGCGGTCAGGTGCCCACGAGATCGGGTCAACTCCATCATCGGGTGACGTGCGGTGTCACGGTGCCTGTCGTGCCGTCGACGGTGATGGTCTGACCGTCGTAGAGCTGGCGGGTGGCGTGGCCGGTGCCGACGACGGCGGGGATGCCGTATTCGCGGGCGATGAGGGAAGCGTGGGAGGCGCGGTTGCCGCCGTCGGTGACGACGGCGGCGGCGCGGTTGAATAGCGGTGTCCAGGCCGGTGTGGTGGTGGACGCGACGAGTATGTCGCCGGGCTGTAGCCGATGGAAGTCGTCGGCGCCCCTCAGGATCCGGGCAGGGCCCGTGGCGCGGCCCGGGCTGGCGGCTTGGCCGCTGAACCCGCCGTCAGGGAGGTCGACGGTGCGGTGGCCGACGCCGTAGCCGGCAAGGAGGGCTGGCACGAATCGGGGCGTGCGGCCCAGTTGCAGCGGTGCGGCCAGGCGCCGTTGACGCTCCCATGTGGCGCGGCGGCCGGCGGCATCCGGGCGGCGGGACGCGTCGCCGTCCAGGCCGGCCTCAAGTTCTGGGTAGGTCAGGAAGAACAGGTCCTCGGGTGCGTCGATGCTCTCGGCGGCGGTGAGTGAATGGCCGAGCCGCCGCGCGATCCGGCGCAGCAGCGGCCAGCCAAGGGTGAGGTAGCGGGCCTGCTCTTCCCGGATGACGGCGTGGCGCTGCGCGATGTCGAGCAGCGCGTCGAAGCGGGCGACCAGCCGGGGGCGGCCGGCCAGCGCGGTGCGGCAGGCGTCTTCGGCGGCGCGCCGTTCATGGGCCAGCCGTTGCTGCCGCTCTGACGGCTCGGGTACGGATTCGTCAACGGCAAGCTGACCGAGGGTCGGGTGGTACCAGTCGATGCTGGTCACGGACCACGGTGGCGGCTTCGGGTCGCTACCGGGCAGGCCGGTCAGCAGGACCGGCACCCCGTCGGGGAGGATGCTGGGCAAGTGGCGGCGGGTGAAGCGGGTCAGCGCGGTCTCCATCTTCCACGCTGATCCGCCGAGCAGGAGGATGTACCACATGTGGACACCGGCGGTGTGGGTGATCTGGTTGACGAGATCGACCAGCCGTGTCGGTGCGGTGGAGTCGAGCTGCGCCTCCGAATCAGTGACAAGCCGCTGGTAGTCGGACAGCAGGCGGTCGCGCCAATGCCGGTAGAGTCGGCCGAGCGCGAACGACTCGGCAGCGAGCGGGTCGTACATGGCCCGGTGCACGGCCCGGTACATGAACCAGCCGCCCCGGATGTAGCTTGGCGCGAGCCCGCGAATCAGCATGGCCGGGGTCAGGACCACGATCGGTGTGGTGTAGTACCAGCCGTTAACGCTGGCGTGCCGGAACGGCACCACGACGCCGGCGGTGTCGCGCATGCCCTGGGCGACGCCGTCATTGATGCGTGGCAGCAGCCAGTCGGCGAACAGCGGCGTCATCGGATCGGGCAGCCATTCGCCTAACCGGTTGTTGCGCAGCCACACCCCTGGACCGGGTGGGCTCCAGTCGACCGGCTCGGGCAGCGCGGTCATCGGCCGGGCCTGCAGCAGCCAGAGCTTGCCGCCCGCGTACGCCCACTCGATGTCCTGCGGCACCGCGAGGTGGGCCTCTACCGCGCGGGCGAGATCGGCGACCTCGGCCGCCAGCCCGGGGTCCATCGCCGCCTCGGTGGACCGCCGACACCGGGTCCGGCCGTCGCGCACGACCCACTCATCACCGACCGTGTCTCCGCCGACAAGGCGCTCGCCGAGGCCGCGTGCCGCGGTGATGACTGTTTCCGCCCGGTCGCCGGTGACCGGGTCAGCGGTGAACGCCACACCGGCGACCTGCGCCGGCACCATCGTCTGCACCAGCACCGCCATCCCGGTCCCCTTACCGCCGACACCACGGCCTACCTGGTACGCGGCCACCCGTGGGGCGCCGCCGGCTTCCCGGCAGCGGCGTACCGCATCGATCAGCTCGCTGCGGTGCACGTTGAGGTACGTCTCGTAGAGCCCGGCGTACGAGGCGTCGGCCGCGTCTTCAGCCACCGCCGAGGAGCGGACCGCGAACGGGCCATCGCCCAGCGGCGCCGCGGCTACCTCGATCGCGCCGGCCAACTCGGCGTCTGCGAGGTGGACAAAGGCATCGGCTGTGACCACGAACCCGGCCGGGACACTGAAGCCGGCCGCGCTCAGCCGAGCCAGACTGGCCGCCTTGGCGCCGACGCGCGCCACATCCACCGGTGCCGCGCCGTCCATCGCCACAACCAGATCGGCTTCCACCAGGCTCATCCTCCTCGGTACGGTCTGTCTCGTTGTGCGCCAAACGCACACTTCCACTTTGCCCGCGCGTCCGGAGCTGCTCCCGTCCCCGCGGAGGTGGTGATTGTCGAGTGGCATGGACGGTCGGTTATGTGAGGCGACGCCAGGCATTGAGGGTGAGCGCGATTCGGATCAGTGCGAACAACGGTGGGAAGGGCAGTGCGAATCCATACCAGAGAACGGCCTCGACAGGCAGTAGTCCGAATTGGAGGGCGGCTCCGGCACGCTTGCCGGCCCACAGCAGCCAAGCGGCGTAGCTCTGCAGGATACCTAGGACGAACGACAGCAGGAGCATAAGGACGAACGCATCCCGTGAGAGGTGGGAGTAGAAGGGGCCGCCGTTCGGATTGCCGATGAACGGCAGTACGGGCAACCGGTCACGGGCCAGCACCCACCACATCAGCCAAGGTGCTGGCAGCCCCCAGCCGGCCGCGACTGTCCAGAGCAGCACGGCGGCCGCGCGGGTCGCGCTCGGCGGCTCGGACACCGGCTGTTGGATCGCCGGCTTCGGGTTCGAATTGCGCAACAGCACCGCCGGGGAAGTCAGGGTGTCGATAAACTTCTGAAGTGTCGTCATGAGGACTTCTCTTGAGCTGTCTGGGATCGCGTTGGTTCCTAGGATCGCGATGTCGAGGCTGCTTCTACCGCACGTGCACTCCTCGGCGGACGTCAGCCCCGTCGACCAGTTCCGTCATGCGACGGATGGCGTCGTCGCTTTCGTCGGCGAAGTAGTTACGCCGGTCCGTCATGTCAATGCCGCTCGGCACACGGACACTTTCGAGTACCAGGGTGCCCCCGACCGCGACGATGAGGTTGATGACCAGGGCGGCGGCGCCGACGTAGACCGTGTACGGGGTGTCTAGTCCGAGCTTGGCCAGCGGCCAGGAGGAGCCGCCGAAGTGGTCCCGGACAATCACGCCGTTCGGGCCGACCTGCGGGATCTGGTACAGCAGTGTCAGGCCGGTGGCGAGGCCGCAGACCAGGCCGGCGACGAGCGCCCACCGGTGCAGCCACGCCGTGTAGAGCCCGATAGCGACCGCCGGGAGGGTCTGAAGAATGATCACGCCGCCGATGAGCTGGAGGTCGATGGAGAACTGGGGAGCGAGGAGGAGGATCACGAGAACCGCGCCGACTTTGACCGTCAACGACGCCATCTTGCTGACGAGAGTCTCCTCGGCGGATGTTGCGTGCGGCCGAAGGAATTCCCGGTAGATGCTTCGGGTGAACAGGTTCGCCGCGGCGATCGACATGATGGCCGCCGGCACCAGGGCCCCGATGCCGATTGCGGCGAAGGCGAGGCCGGCGCACCAGTCGGGAAGTATGGCGTCGAACAACGCCGGCACGACTGTGTTGCGGTCACCGCCGACGGGTTTGACGTCGGCGGAGATCGCGACGAAGCCGAGGAGTGCCATGATCCCCAGCATCAGGCTGTAGACGGGCAAGGCGGCGAGGTTGCGCTTGATGGTTGCGCGATTTCTCGCCGCGAGCACGCCGGTCTGTGCGTGCGGGTAGAGGAACAGTCCGAGGGCCGAGCCCACCACCAGAGTCGCGTATCCCACCTGGCCGGTCGGGCCGAGCAGCAGCCCGTCAGTGTGCGACGGCGAATGTGCGAACTTCTCGGCTGCGTCGTGGAAGACCCCGCCCCAGCCCGCGGAGAGCATAGCGACGACGATGACCACGGCGAGGACGGTCCACAGTATCAGGATGTCCTTGACGATGGAGATCAACGCGGGTGCCCGTAGCCCGGACTTGAACGTGAACACGGCAAGCACCGCGAACGCCGTAGACAACGGCCACACGCCTCCCAGGCCCATGACCTTGAGGACCGCTTCGAGACCGACAAGTTGCAGGGCGATATAGGGCATGGTCGCCACGATCCCGGTGACGGCGACCAGCAGCGCCAGCGTGCGAGATCCAAATCGCGCCCGGACGAATTCGGACGGCGTGAGGAAGCCGTGCACATGGGCGACCGACCACAGCCTGGGCAGCATGAGGTAGACCAGCGGATAGACGATCATGACGTACGGCACGGCGAAGAATCCGGCCGCGCCCATCCCGAACACGAGTGCCGGCACGGCTACGAACGTGTACGCGGTATATACATCGCCGCCCAGCAGGAACCAGGTGACGAAGTTGCCGAAGGCGCGCCCACCGAGTCCCCACTCTTCGAGGTCGTACGGGACGTTAGGCCTGCGCCAGCGAGCCGCGGCGAATCCAAGCACGGTGATCAGAGTCAACATCAGCACGAAGATCGCTAACTGAACCTCGTGACCTTCGATTCTCGTCATGGCAAGGTCCGTCTCTTCGTCGCCTGGTACACGAGCGTGATGACCGTAATGTCCAGGCCGACGAAGGCCAGCTGGAACCAGTAGAAGAACGGGATGCCGAACCATCGAGGCTCGATTCGGTTGTACACAGGTGTGATCAACGGCAGCATCACGGGCAGCCACAGCAGCCAGTGCCAGGCGCTGCGTTCGTCACGATCCGCAATACCGCCACGTCGGGCCCGGCTATCCCTGTCGCGGTGCACATCGTTGGCAAAGCGACCGGTCGGTGGATGGGCGGGGGCGGGCCTGTCCTGCCGCGACCAGCCCGCGAGGTCATGCTCGTGGTTGGCGCGGCTCGGGTGGCCAATGGGGGGTGCTGCGGGCTTGGGTTGAACCGGCACCCGACCGCGATACCGGTCGTGGCCGGTAGATGGAGTCACCACGATCATGTCCTCTTCGTCAGGCGCGCAGAAGGGCTGGCGCATGAGGTGCGGGTCGAGCTTCGCCATCTGCGCAGCGGTGTCCCCGCGGCGCATTGTCAAACTCGTCGATCACCGACTAGAGCCACGTCGCAACCGGCGATCAGCGCACGAGCTGGTACGGGTAGTACCGGTCCGGGCTAGTTGATACCTAGGTCGACGATCCAGCCGTCGAGAACGTGCTGCTATGGGCCGGTGATGTGGGCTTCGCGCTGCAAGCTCTTCCGCCCTGCGTCACCGGTACGCCGTGATCCACACAGGTATTCGCGGCGCACTTCGCCGCGGCGAATCCGAGGAACAGAGCCTCGAAAGCCGGGAACAAGCTTGTCCACCGGCAACCTCCTTCGCGAAGGTCTCATAGCTGCCGAGGACAATGGCGACACCGTGCCTCAACAACACCCGCCAGGTGTACGCCAAAACGGCCGTCGAGACAAGCGGCCATCCCGGCAAAAAGCCGTGTCGTCGACGTCCGGGTCGAGATCGCAAAGTCGGTTCTGCTGCTCGGGTGGGACTCGGATCGATCACCCCCAGCACAGTGTGGTTGATCCACAGAAGGGTTGCCTTGAGAAAGCGCCGCGCGCCCCATCTGATCACGCAGGCCGCAATTGGAGTCCGAAGTGGACGAATTCCTCCGCCGGGTCCGCTACCTGGAACTGGAGTGCTTGTTCTGCGGCGTCGTTACCGTTCGGGTCACTGGGTGGGGAATGGCGGCTGCCACCACCACGGCTGGTCCATGACCTCGATCCGGTCCACCCACTTGACCCACCAGAATCCCCGCCGGCCGGGCGCGACCAATCGTGCCGGAGCGCCGTGGCCGTTC
>WNGE01006570.1_pt1 | contig 21901 bp, 23 predicted proteins | sample 5400651 | NCBI WGS metagenome assembly WNGE01 (sample SAMN13153370, study PRJNA577476) | soil metagenome | isolation source: 60 cm soil or saprolite under grassland replicate 2 | place: USA:California | collected 2016-06-15 | reverse complement strand
GCGATCGCCGAGAAAGTGGCCGTTCTCGTCGCTGCACGCGTACATCGAGCACGGATTGCGGCCCTTGTACTGGACGGGGGATGTAGACGGCTGCTACGGGACGCGCAACCGCACTTCCATGTGAGGCTGTTGGAAGTCGAGCCTGACCCTATCTTCGTTTGACGCCGACGGTCGTTTCGTTCCACACGATGGCGACGTCGGGCTGGCGCTTGACCAGGCGTTCGAGCGCTTTCCTCTGCGCCGTCGTTCGCACGCAGCCCTGCAGCGTCACAAACTTGCGCACCGTCGTAACCCACACGCTCGTATCGCGAAAGCGCTTCTCGCCCCGAATTGCCGCGATGACGCGGTCGTTGATTTCCGGATCGCGCCGATACGCGCCCCCGCACTCGCAGGTTCCCGCCAGGCAGCATGAGGTCCCCCGCTCGGCGCGTCCATGCGCCTGCACGCGCATCTCCTGCTCGGTGAGCACCGGCGGGTTTGCGGCCTGGCAGATCGCGTAGCCGTCCGTCGCCTGCGCAAACGGATCGAGTTGATACGTGCGCGGCTCCTCTGCATCGACGCCCGTGACCAACATTGCTGCCACGACCAGAGACGCTGCTCGGCACACAGCCAGCCGCACCCCTCGTGATGCACCGTGTCCTCGCTCGCGATCAGCGCACCGCATCGCCGCCGTCCAGGAAGCGAAGCAGTGCCCCATCGAGGTCTTGCGCGCATTCGACTTGCGGCATGTGACCGCACTTGTCGATGACCACCAGCTTCGAGCCGGCTATATCGCGCTGGAAGCGCCGACCGAACGACAGGGGAATCAGTCCGTCGTCGCGGCCCCAGACGATCAAAGTCGGCCGCCGCAGGCGCCGCAAGCGGTGATCGAGCACGTCCTCCCCACGAGCCATCGAATCGAGAAACCGGTCGATTGTGTAGCCGTCGCCGATCTTCACTCTTTCCGCAAGCAACGAATCTCCTGGGTCATCCTGGTAAAAGCGCCGATCGTAGAAAGTAAGCGGCGCCAGGCGCCGAAAATCCGCCCGGCTGCGCAGATGCAGCGCGTTGAACATGTCCGGGCCGAGGCTTCGACGAAGCGCTGCGTAGCCGGCCGAATCGACGAGCGCCAGGCGGTCGACTCTCTCCGGGTGAGCCAGCGCGTACGCCGCCGCGACCCATCCGCCCAGGGAATTACCAACGAACGATGCGCGGTCGATTTTGAGTGCAAGAACGAAGCCGTCCAGGAAATCGACGAAGGTTTCGACGCGATAGCTCAGCAGCGGCTTGTCGGACTTGCCGAAGCCGATCTGATCCAGCGCGATCACGCGGTATCGACGCGACAATGCCTCGAGCGTCGCCTTCCATACGCCGACGTCGTCAGCGAGCCCGTGCAACAGGATCACGACCGGCCCGCTGCCGGCTTCGACGTAATGGATCCTGGCACCGTAGACTTGAACGAACGTACCGTCACCCGAGGCTGGTGCAAGCGAGGTAGTGGTATCGGCGCGTGCACTGCCGGCGACGAAGCACAGCAGTGCTGCGAGCGCGATCGCGAGACTTCGTCGGTTCACCATCGGTTCCTCCTGTTCAGCGCCGCTGCGCGCGCAAAGACTCACCGTCGCCAATCGAGGCGCGAGCGCAGCTTGGCCCGCCAGTGTCCATGGATAAGCCCTCTCATTTTGCTACAATCCGCCGATTGCGCGAGGCCGACGAGTCGGAACGCGATGGCGCTGCTCGAAATCCAGAACGTCACCCGCCGCTTCGGCGATTTCACCGCAGTCGACAACGTCAGCATCGGCATCGAAGCCGGCGAGTTTTTCACCCTGCTCGGCCCCTCGGGCTGCGGCAAGACGACGCTGTTGCGCATGATCGCCGGCTTCGACCTCCCCGATGGCGGCCGCGTGTTGCTGAACGGCGAGGACCTCGCCGGCCGGCCGCCTGAGCGGCGGCCGATGCGGATGGTGTTCCAGAGCTACGCGCTGTTCCCGCATATGACCGTCGAAGGCAACGTCGCGTTCCCGCTGCAGATGGCGAAGACTCCCGCCGCGGAGATCGGCGCCAAGATCGCCGCGGCGCTGGAAGACGTGCGCCTGCAGGGGTTCGGCAAACGCTATCCGCATGAACTCTCCGGGGGTCAGAAGCAGCGCGTCGCGCTCGGCCGCGCGTTGGTCACGCATCCGGCGGTGCTGCTGCTCGACGAGCCGCTAGCCGCGCTCGATGCGAAGCTGCGCGAGGAAATGCAAATCGAGCTCATCAATCTGCAGAAGGAGGTCGGCATCACGTTCGTCTACGTTACGCACGATCAGACCGAGGCGCTGGCGCTCTCGCATCGCATCGCGGTGATGAACAAGGGCCGCGTCGAGCAACTCGACACGCCGTCGAAGATCTATGGTTTTCCGCGCACGCGCTTTGTCGCCGACTTCATCGGCCAGTGCAATCTATTCTCCGGCCCGGTCGCGGCGAGCGGCAACGGTTTGGTCACGGTCGACGTGCCCGCGCTCGGCCCCGTACGGGTCGCCACCGACTCGAAGCTCGCGCCCGGCCGTCCCGCCACAATCGCGCTGCGGCCGGAGAAGATCAGGATCGAGGCCACGGCGCCCGCTGACACGCCCGACAACCATTATCGCGGAACCGTCGCGGACCTGCTCTACATGGGCGATGTCACCGTGTACCGGGTCGCCACGCCCGGCGGCATGCGCGTGGAAGCGCTGCTCGCCAATTCGCACAGCGGCCGCGCCAAGTTCTTCGAGGTCGGCGACGCGGTCGAAATGAGCTGGTCGGTCGATGCGGGCCACTTCATCGAAGAGTGACCATGAAACCGAAGGCCATCTCGGCGGCGACGCGACCACGGCTCGGCAAGTGGCTAGTCAGCGGGCCGCCGCTCGCCTATCTGCTGCTGTTCTTCGCGATCCCGTCGCTCATCATGGTGCTGGCGTCGTTCCGCACCCCGGGCGAATTCGGCGGCCTGGCGCCACTCTTCGAGGAGGGAAGGCTCGATCTCAACCTCGACAGCTACGTACGCTTTTTCAGCGAGTCGATCTACGCCCAGATCTTCGCGAAGTCGGTGTGGTACGCGCTCGCTACGACGCTGTTCTGCCTCGCGCTCGCGTACCCCCTCGCCGCGCTGATCGCCAAATCCGGCAGACGCTATCGGGACCTTCTGCTATTGCTGGTTATTCTGCCGTTCTGGAGCAATTTCCTGATCCGCGTGTACGCGTGGATGATCATTCTCGGCCCCAACGCTGCACTGGCGAGAACCGTGAACGGCGTGCTGGCCTGGTTCGGGCACGAGCCGGTGCCGCTGCTCTTCAGTTCGTTCGCCGTGCTGGTCTGCCTGGTCTACGTGCACCTGCCGTTCATGGTGCTACCCCTTTATGCGAACCTGGAGAAGCACGATCAGGCGCTGCTCGATGCGGCGCAGGACCTCGGCGCCAATGCCTGGCAACGCTTCTGGCGCATCACCTTTCCGCTTTCGCTCCCGGGCGTGTACGCCGGCGCGGCGCTGGTGTTCATTCCCGCGCTCGGCATTTTCGCCATCCCCGACATCCTGGGCGGCCCGGAAGACAGCCTGATCGGCAACGTCATCAAGCAGCAGTTCCTGGAGACCCGCGACTGGCCGTTTGGCAGCGTGCTCTCGATCGTGCTCACCATCGCCGCGCTTTTCCTCGCGGGCCTCGCCGCATGGGTCGCGCGCGGCAATCTCGGCACGCCATCCTCGGTGAAAGCCGCCCGTGCGTAAGCGTTCGGCCGGACTCTGGGTCGCGGCGGCAGCAGGATACGCGTTCCTGTACGTCCCGCTCTTCATCGTCATCGTCTATTCGTTCAACAACTCGCGGCTGAACGCCGAGTGGGTGGGATTCACGCTCGACTGGTACGACAAGCTGTTCCACAACCAGGACATGCTCGCCGCCGCCGGCAACTCGCTTCTCATTGCGTTGACCGCGAGCGCGGTATCCACGGTGCTCGGCACGATGGCGGGCGTCGCCCTGTACCGCTACAAGGCGCGCCTCCTGCAGATTCTGGTGCTCGCGCCGATTGCGATCCCGGAAATCCTGATGGGCGTGAGCCTCCTCATCTTTTTCGTCATGCTCAACTTCACGCTCGGGCTCATCTCGGTGGCGCTCGCGCACATCACGTTCTGCATCGGCTTCGTGGCGATCGTCGTCCGGGCACGGCTCACCGGAATGGACGAAACGCTGACTGAAGCGGCGCGCGATTGCGGAGCTTCGCCATGGAACGCGTTTCGCTACATCACGTTGCCATTGATCATGCCGGGCGTGATCGCCGGCGCGCTGATGGCGTTCACGCTGTCGATCGACGATTTCGTGATCACCTTCTTCACCGCCGGTGCAGGCACGGTGACGCTGCCTTTGCAGATCTACTCGATGATCAAGATCGCCGTGACTCCCGAGGTCAACGCGGTGTCCAGCTTGTTGATGCTGTTGACGCTCGCGCTTATCATCATTGCCTCCAAGGTATCGCCGAGCCTGCTGCGTTCCGACTAGGAGCCGTCCCCATGAAGAAGCTTCTCCCCTTACTGGCGTCGCTGCTCCTGGTGATGCCGGCGCTCGCCAAGGATGAGTTCCATCTCTACAACTGGAACAACTACATCGCGCCGGAGACGATCAAGCGCTTCGAGGATTCTTGCAAATGCGAAGTCGTGCAGACCTACTACTCAGACAACGAGGAGCTCCTCGCCAAGCTTGCCGCTGGCGCCAAGGGTTACGACATGCTGGTGCCGACGTCGAATGCGGTGGAAGCGCTGATCAAGGGCAAGCAGCTGAAAGCCATCGACAAGTCGCAGCTGCCGAACCTGAAGAACATCGATCCACGCGACCTGGACACGCCGTTTGACCCCGGCAACAAGTATTCGGTGCCGTATGCGATGTCGACGACGATCATCGGTTACAACGAGCAGAAGATGAAGGAGCTGGGTCTTCCCACCGACACCTGGGCGGTGATCTTCGACCCGAAGTATCTGCAGAAGGTGAAAGGGCGGGTCACCGTGCTCGATAGCTCGAGCGAGCTGTTTGCGGCGGCGCTCAAGTACCTCGGCTACTCGGCCAACGACGTCGATGAGAAGCATTGGAAGGAAGCCGCCGACGCGATCAAGAAAGGCAAGCCGTACTGGGCGGCGTTCAATGCCTCGTCGTACATCAAGGAGCTGACCGTCGGCAACATCTGGCTGGTGCACGGTTACTCCAATGACATCTTCCAGGCCAACCTCGACGCGCAGGCCGCCAAGCGGTCGTTTCGCATCCTGCAGGGGATGCCCAAGGAGGGCGCGGTGCTCGCGGTCGACAATATGGTGATCCATAAGGATGCGCCGCGTCCGGATCTCGCGCACAAGTTCATGAACTTCATGCTCGAGGGCAAGAACTCGGCCGAGCTGACGAATCTTATTGGCTCCGGCAATCCGAACCTCGACGCAGTCAAGTACATCAAGCCCGAGATCCTCAAGAATCCGGCGATCTTCCCGGACAAGGGGGTCGCCGCCAAGCTCGAGCAATTGAAGGAGCTCACTGCGGCGCAGCGGCGCCTGCGGAACCGCATGTGGACCGAAATCAAAGCGGGGCGCTAACGCTCCAGCTTCTGACGGGACAGCGCGCCGAGATGGCGGCGCTGCAGCGCGTGCTCGAAGCGGCGCCGGCGTACTTTCTGACCGTTACCGGCCTGCCTCCGGGCGATGCCGAGGCGCAGAGTACGTTCACTGCGCTGCCGCCGGACAAGACCTACAGCGACAAATTCGTCTGGGGACTGTATGCGGGCGAGTCGATGATCGGCTGTGCGGACGTGATCCGCGGCTATCCCGTGCGCGAAAAAGCCGTACTCGGTCTGTTGCTGCTCGCCGAGCCGTGGCAGCACCGCGGGCTGGGATCGGCGTTTGCGGCATTGATCGAGAAGGTGACCGGCGCGTGGCCGGAGATCGAGCGCTTGCGACTCGGCGTTGCCGTCTCGAACACGGCGGCGCTCGCTTTCTGGCGCAAGCTTGGCTATCGCGAAACCGGAGAAGTGAAGCCGCCGCAGCCCGGCATTGTGGCCGAGCTGCAGGTTTTCGAAAAGCCGCTGCGTCGCAGCCCTACCCGATGAGCCTGGCGTCCGGAATCGTCGTCACGCCCCTGCGGCCCGAGCAGGCCGGCGACTTCCTGCGGTTTTTCGACCACGAGCGCGGCATTGCCTTCGCCGACAATCCGCAATGGGCGAAGTGCTATTGCCACTACTACCAGGTGCCGAAGTCGATCCGCTGGGCCTCGCTCTCGGCGCCGCAAAATCGCACCGCCATGCGGGCGCGCATCGACGTCGGCGAAATGGAAGGCTTTCTCGCCTATGACGGCGGCGAGGTCGTCGGCTGGGTGAATGCGCAACCACGCCACAAGCTGCCGCACTGCTTTGCGCGCCTCGGCATCTCTCCGACGCCTTTGCCATGCGCGCCCTTCGAAGCGGCTGCGATCGTATGTTTCGTCATTGCTCCCACGCAGCGCCGGCGCGGCATCGCGCGCGCGTTGCTGCGCGGAGCGCTCGAATCCTTCGCCGTGCGCGGCTTCAAGCTCGTCGACGCCTTTGCGTTCAAGGCCGGCGACAGCGAGCTCGCCGCCGATCACTACCATGGCCCGCTGCTGATCTTCCTCGACGCGGGTTTCGGCGTTCTCAGCGAACACAAGGATCTGACGGTCGTGCGCAAACTGCTGTAACCGCCATGTCCTCCTCCGCGGCCCCCGCCCAGCGCGTGCCCACACGGTTGCCACAATATCTGGCCGCTCTGTACGGGCTGATGATCGTCTATGCCAGCCTGGAACCGTTCTCGGGCTGGATGGCACCGCTGCCCGACGCGCCTTTCTTCCTTTTCGAGCCGTGGCCGTCGCGGATCACCCGCTTCGACATTGCAATCAACATGCTTGCCTATGCGCCGTTCGGCTTCCTGCTCGCGCTCGTCGGCACGCGCCGCTCGGCCGCTGTGCGACTGGCGACAGCGATCGGCGGCGGTGCCCTGCTGTCCTTCGCGATGGAATCGACCCAGATGTTCCTGCCCACGCGCGACGCGAGCACCGTCGACTTCATCTGTAACAGCTTCGGGGCGGCGGCAGGCGGGATCGCCGCGTTCGCGTTCGATCGCGCGCCCGGATTGCGCAGCCGCATTGCGCAATGGCGCTACCGTGTCTTCCTCGGCGGCAGGAGCGGCGACCTCGGCCTGGCGTTGCTCGGCGTCTGGCTGCTGTCGCAGGTCAATCCAGGGATCCCGCTGTTCGCGGCGACCTTCGATCCTTCTCTCGAATTGACGCCCGATCTGGCGGGAACGCTGCTGCAGGCGGCGCAAAGCGCGTTCAACGTCATCGGCGTCGGCCTCTTTCTCGCGCTGCTTCTGCGGCATCGCCGCGATCTCGGCGTCGCGGTGCTCCTGCTGATCGGCATCGCGCTCGCGCTGAAGGGAATCGCCGCCGCAGTGCTGCTCAAGTCTGCGGCCTGGGAATCATGGCTCAAGCCGGGGGTGTCGGTCGGCGTTGCCGCAGGCGCACTGGTGCTCATGCTCGCGATCTGGCTGCCCCGACCCGTGCGTACGACCCTGTGCGCGATAGCGCTCTTGTCCTCGCTCGTCGCTCCGTTGCTCGCGCCGGACATGTGGCAGGCGCGCGCGCCGCTCGCGCTTTTCGACTGGCCCTACGGCCAGCTGCTCAACTTCAACGGCCTGACGCACGCAGTGCTCGTGATTTGGCCCGTGCTCGTGAGCGCGTATCTGCTGTGGCTCGCGGGACAACCGGGCTGGGGACAGCGCGCGGGCCAGAGCGACGCAGGCGATCGCGTATAATCTCTGTTAGTACGTCACGCGCAGCGTGACGTACTAACTCGCCGCGTTGAACACGGCGCTATCGCGCCGGTTAACGCGGCGTTCTTTGCAGAGCCCGGGCTGCGATGAGTTACTACAAGCGTCACGTGTTCTTCTGCTGCAACCAGCGCGAGCCGCCGGAGACCTGCTGCAACAATCACGGCGCGCTCGAAATGCAGGCCTACGCCAAGCAGCGCATCAAGAGTCTGCGTCTGGACGGCAAAGGCAAGGTGCGCATCAACAAGGCCGGCTGTCTCGATCGTTGCAAGGAAGGGCCAATACTCGTCGTCTACCCCGATGCAGTCCGGTACACCTACGTCGACAAGCATGACGTCGAAGAAATCATCGATTCGCACGTCGTATATGGCCGAATTGTCGAGAGGCTCAAAATTTGATCGGCACCCGTGGCGAAACGCGAACGACGATTCCCGGTCCCGCCGGCGCGCTCGAAGTAGCGCTTAACGCGCCTGCGCACCCTCCGGATGAACCACTGCGCGGCATCGCACTGGTAGCGCACCCCCACCCGCTTCAGGGCGGGACGCTCGACAACAAGGTGGCGCAGACACTCGCGAAGACGTTCGTGGCGCTTGGCTACGTCGGCGTGAGGTTCAACTTCCGCGGCGCGGGCAAGAGCGAAGGGGAGTTCGATGACGGCGTCGGTGAAACCGACGATGCGCTGGCGTCGCTGGCGTTCGCGCGAAGCGAGTTTCCCGCATTGGCGGCGACACCCCCTGTGCTCGCCGGCTTTTCTTTCGGGTGCTTTGTACAAGCCCGGGTCGCCCACATCGTAACACCCCAGCGGATGGTGCTGGTCGGGCCGGCGGTGAAGCGCTTCGCCGTCGATGCCGTTCCTACCGACACCATCGTGATCCATGGCGAAGACGATGACGTCGTCGCGCTCGCCGACGTTCTCGCGTGGGCACGTCCGCAACATCTGCCGATCGTTGTGTTTCCTGATTGCGGCCACTTCTTCCATGGCCAGCTGCCACAGCTGCAGCGCGTCATCATCGGAATGTGGCAGCGATGAACGTGAATGACGTGCCGGTGCTTTCGGTATCGGGCCTGCGCAAGTCCTACGGCAACCACGAGGTCGTGCGCGGGCTCGACTTCGCGATCCGCCGCGGTGAGTGCTTCGGACTGCTAGGGCCAAACGGCGCAGGCAAGACGACGACGCTTCGCTGCTGCCTCGGCCTGATCGACCCCAACGCCGGCACGATCACGCTGGTCGGTGAGCCGGTGCCCAAGGCGGCCCGCGAGGCGCGTGTTCGTGTCGGCGTCGTGCCGCAGATGGACAACATCGACCCGGACTTCACCGTGGCCGAGAACCTGATCATCTACGGTCGCTATTTCCGCATGCCCGATGCACTGATCAACGAGCGCATCCCCCGGCTGCTCGAGTTCGCGGGCCTCGCCACCAAGGGTGATGCCAACATCCGGACCCTGTCCGGCGGCATGAAGCGCCGTCTGACCCTTGCGCGTGCGCTGGTCAACGATCCGGAGCTTCTGATCCTCGACGAGCCGACGACCGGCCTCGACCCGCAGGCACGGCACCTGATCTGGGACGGGCTGAGGCAGCTTCTTTCGCAGGGCAAGACGATTCTCCTGACGACGCACTTCATGGACGAGGCCGAGCGGCTATGCACGCGGCTCGCCGTCATCGACCACGGCCGGATGATCGCGAGCGATTCGCCGCGGGCGTTGATCGCCACGCACGTCGAGCCCGAGGTCATCGAGGTGTATGGCGACGAAGCGCGAACCTGGGCGACGACACGCGGCCGACAGCTCGCCGACCGCCTGGAGCTCGCCGGCGAAACCGCGTTCTGCTACGCACGCGATGCGGCACCGCTGCTCGCCGACCTCGGGCACGCCCCTGGCGTGCGCTATTTGCATCGGCCGGCGAATCTCGAAGATTTATTCATCAAGTTGACGGGGCGTGAGTTGCGCGACTGATTTGTAAGTCCGAATTCATTCGCACGTTCACGTTAGTTGCAGCACGGCCGGCCGAATGAATTCGGCCCTATAATCCGAAGATCCGCAACGCATTGCCGCCGCGCACCTTGTCGCGCGCCGCATCCGATAGCGCGTTGACGCGCTTGAGGCAACCGGGCATGTCGCCGATGGTATGCGGATAATCCGAGCCGTACACGACGTTGTCGGCGCCGAAGGTCTTCACGCACAGCTCGAGCACGTCGGGCGAGAACACAACCGCGTCGGCGTAGATCTGCGGCAGGTACTCCGAAGGGCGGACGGAGATTTTCTCGCGGCACGCAGGGATGTTGTCATAGCACTGATCCATGCGAGAGACAAGGTACGGCAGCGCGCCGCCGCCGTGTGCCGCGATGATTCGGAGCCCGCGGTAGCGGTCGAAGAAACCGTCGTAGATCATGCGCGCGATGGCGAGCGAGGTGTCGAATGTGAAGCCGAGCGACGCGGTCAGCTGGAAGCGAACCATGTCCATCTCGGCGACGCCGGGTGGCGCCGTCGGATGCACGAGCACCGGCAATGACCTGGCGTCGATCGCTTGCCAGATCGGCTCGAATGCGGGATCCGTGAGCGACTTCCCGTCGACGTTCGCCAGCACCATCACGCCCGACGCGCCGGCGGCGAGCGCGCGCTCGAGCTCAGGCAGCGCGCGCTCGGGGTATTGCCACGGCAGCGACGCGAGCCAGCGAATCCGGCCGGGATGAGCGGTGCGCGCGGCGGCCATGTCGTCGTTCATGACACGCGCCGCCTGCAGGCTCACATCCGCATCGCCCCAGTAACAATTCGGGCAGGTCAGCGAGACGATGCCGACGTCGACTCCGACCTCGTCCATGGCGCGCAGGCGCAGGTCATAGTCGAACATCGCCGGTACCGGCGTCATGAACGGTGCGCCGTCGAGATGAATGGCGCGCATGCCGCCGCTCACCTGCCGCACCGTGTAGCGCGGGCCGCCGTGAGCCTGTAGTAGCTTGAACCACGCGTCGGTGAGGCAATGCGTGTGAACGTCGATGACCGTGCTCATGAGGGAAGTCCGGCCGCACAGTAGCTTTGCATCAATCGACCTTGGCACCCGAATCGCGGATCGCCTTGGCCCAACGCGGCTGCTCCGCCTCGATGGTCGCCGCGAATTGTTCCGGGCTGTGCGGGGCGGACGGTTCCATGCCGAACTTGAGCAGTTGCGCCTGGAATTCGGGTATGGCCTGGATCTTCTGCAGCTCGGAGGAGAGCCGCGTCACGATCTCCTTCGGCGTTCCCGCCGGCGCGACGATGCCCTGCCACGCCTCCCAATCGAAGCCCGCGACGGTGCCGGCGATCGGCGCCAACCCGGGCAAAAGCCTCGTCGGTTTCGCTGCCGACGTCCCCAGCGCCGTCACCTTGCCGGCCTGTATATTCGGTACGGCAATCGTCGCATCGGCGAACATGACCTGGATCGTTCCCGTGAGCAGATCGGTCAGCGCGGCCGGAGTGCCCTTGTACGGGACGTGCTGGATGTCGAGCGAGAGCTCGGCCTTCAGCGCTTCCATGAACAGGTGATGCGGGCTACCGCTCCCGACCGACGCATAGTTGTACTTGCCCGGGTTTTTGCGGATCGCCTCGATCATTTCGCGCACGTTCTTCGCGGGGAACGCGAGGTTGGCGATGAGGAAGAAGTTCACCGAGCCGACCTGCGAAACCGGTGCAAAGTCGCGCAGCGGGTTGATCGGCGACGGCCGATACAGCGCCGGGCTGATGCCGAGCGTGGTGCTGGTCGCCATCAGCAGCGTGTATCCGTCGGGGGGTTGCCTGGCAACGAATTCCGCGCCGACCAGGGTGCCCGCGCCCGGCTTGTTGTCGACGATGACCGGCTGCCTGAGGCCCACCGCGAGCCGGTCGCCGATCGAACGCGCGAGAAGATCGGTCAGCGCACCCGGCGGGTAAGGCACGACGAGCTTGATCGGATGGTTGGGATAGCCTGATTGCGCGAACGCGGAGCCGATGACGAGCGGTGCCAGGACGATGGCAGCGCAGATGACAGCAAGCCGGTGCCGGATCGCCCTCATTCCACGCATGATCATGAGCCGAATCTCGCGGGCGCGGCTATCAATGGTTGCGACCGTAGCGCTTCCGCGTCGCCGGCGCCCGCATCACGCGCTTGCGAAGGCGCAGATTGAGCATCTCCACGCCCACCGCAAAGGCCATCGCGAAGTACACGTAGCCCTTGGGTACGTGATGATCGAAACCATCGGCGATAAGCACAACGCCGATTACGAGGAGAAATGCCAGCGCCAACATCTTGATGGTCGGATGGCCGGAGACGAAGCCGCCGATTGCGCCGGCGAACGCCATCATGAGCAGTACCGAGCCCACGACGGCGGCGATCATAACTTCGAGCCGGTCGACCATGCCGACCGCCGTTACGATCGAATCGAGCGAGAAGACGAGATCGATGATGGCGATCTGGATGATCACCGCCGAAAACGTCGCGCCGCGCGCACTCGACGCTTCGTCTTCGCCACCGACAAGCAGCTGATGGATCTCCTTGGTGCTCTTCCAGATGATGAAAACGCCACCCGCGATCAGGATCAAGTCGCGACCGGAAATCTCCTGACCCAAAAGCGTAAACAAGGGCGCAACGAGCCCGACGATCCACGACAGCAGGAACAGCAGCGCGATGCGCATGAACATCGCCAGGAACAGTCCCGTCCTGCGCGCGAACTCGCGCCGTTTCTGCGGTAACCGGTCGACCAGGATCGAAATGAAGATGATGTTGTCGATACCCAGCACCAGCTCCAGCGCGATCAGCGTGATCAAGGCGATCCATGTCTGCGGATCCAGCAGCAGCTCGAGCATCGATCCTCTAGACCCGCGGTCAGCCGGAGCAACGCAGCAAACCGCCGCCTGCTTCCGTCATGCGGCAGGCTTGCGGGCGGTGATGGCCCACGAACTGGACTGCATGTATACCTTGCCGTTCTGCAGATGGCGCGACAGGAACCGCTCGAACCGTGCATCCTCGAATCCAGCCGCCCTGAGTTGCGCGGTGACGACCTCCGGATTGGCCATGGAGAACGGTCCCGGCCCACAGGTCTGCGCATTCTCCCCCGGCGGCGGAAGATATTGCAGCACGATCTGCTTCGGGATAGCCATGAAGGGGTTGTCCGCGAGAGCGCGCCAGGTGATGAACATCAATCTTCCGCCGGGCTTGAGCGCGCTCCTGATATTGCGCATCGCTGCGACCGGGTTGCTGAAAAACATCATGCCGAAGCGAGAAAAGCAGAAATCGAATTCGGGCTGAAAGTGATACGTCTGCACGTCCGCGGCAACGAAGCGCAGGTTTGCAAGGCCGGCCGCGCGGGCGTCCTGCCTTCCCTTCTCCAGGAAGGCATCGCAGCAATCCAGTCCCAGGACCGATCCCGACAGCCCCACCTTCCGGGCGAGCGCTATCGCGGTGTCCCCCCAGCCGCAGCCGACATCGAGCGCGCGGGCGCCTTGCGCGATCTCGAGAGTCCGCAGCGGGGCTTCGCTGTGGTAGCTCAAGCCGTCGAGGAGAATGTTGCGGAACCGCTCGAACTTGTCGACCAGGACGTTGTTCCAGAAAGCGGTGAACTCGTCGTTGGAGACGGCGGCTTCGGACATGACGGCAGGCTCCTCGGGTCGGTCGCGGGCGCGCAGGAAAAATTCTTCCCTGGCGGAGCTGGCCGCAAACGATACTCCTTTCCGACTCCGCGTGCACGCCGGCCCGTATCGGGTGTTCGGGTTATACTTGCGAGATAATTCGTACGCCGCTGCATGTATTCCGCTTCGCTGCTTCGCACGCCGGAATTGTCGCTGCGCTGGATTCCGGTCTGGCGCCGTAATCTCCTTGTCTGGCGCAAGCTGGCGCTGGCGTCGGTGCTCGGCAACATCGCCGACCCGCTGCTGTACATGCTGGCGCTCGGTTACGGCATCGGCGCGTTCGTGCCCGAGGTCGGCGGAATGAAATACATCGCCTTCATCGGCACGGGTATGGTTTGTCAGAGCGCGATGTTCACGTCGTCCTTCGAGGCGATGTACTCCGCGTTTTCGCGCATGCACGTGCAGCGGACGTGGGAAGCCATCATCAACGCGCCCGTTTCGCTCGACGACGTCATGTTCGCCGAATGGATCTGGGCGGCGTCGAAAAGCGTGATGTCAGTGCTGGCGATCCTCATGGTCATCCTGGGATTGGGGTTCGGACATTCGTGGCTCGCCCTGTGGGTTCTGCCGCTCGGCTTCATCGTCGGACTCACGTTCGGCGCATTCGGCCTGGTCATGAATTCGCTCGCGCCCGGATACGACTTCTTTACATACTTTTTCACGCTCGTACTGACACCGATGCTGCTGCTCTCGGGCGTGTTCTTTCCCGTCGATCAGATGCCGGCGGCGTTGCGCGGCGTCGCTGTCGTTCTGCCCCTTTCCCACGCGATCGACATCGCGCGGCCGCTGCTCGCGGGCAAGGTGCCCGACGACATCACGCTGCACCTGGCGGTGCTTCTCGCCTACGCCTCGTCTGGCTATTACATCGCGCTGGTGTTGACGCGGCGGCGCCTGCTCAAGTGACGCGGCTGTCCAAAAGCAAGACGCGAAGCGTCGCGGCGATTGGAAACAGCCGCGTCATCCCCGCGAAGGCGGGGATCCAGTGTCGTTAGGAAGGCCTGGATTCCCGCAACCCTGCCCCCGCGAAAGCGGGGGGCGGGAATGACGGCAACAAGGTTTGTACCGCTGATTCCAAGGGACAGATCGAGGAAGGCGCGTCATAACAATGCTCTGGCTCAAGTCGCTCCACATCGTCTTCCTGGTCAGCTGGTTTGCTGGGCTGTTCTACCTTCCGCGCCTGTTCGTGTACCACGCCATGGCGACCGACGCGATCGGCATCGAGCGCTTCAAGGTGATGGAGCGAAAACTCTACTACGGCATCATGGCGCCCAGCGCGGTGCTGACGATCGTCTCGGGTCTGTGGCTCTGGCATCATGGCGCCCAGCGCGGTGCTGACGATCGTCTCCGGCATGTGGCTCTGGCTCGGCTACGGCGTCACCGGCGGTTGGCTATATGCCAAGCTGGCGCTGGTCGCGATCCTCGTCGCGCACCACCTCTGGCTCGGCAAACTGATGCGCGACTTCCGGGAGGATCGCAACCGGCACCGCGACGTGTTCTACCGCTGGATCAACGAGATTCCTGCCCTGCCGGTATTGGTCGCCATTGTGCTGCTGGTCGTGTTCAAGCCGTTCTGACCGATCGATCGTGGAACGCTATTTCGCGCCGTGCCCGCGCGGGCTGGAGACCGTGCTCGCCGACGAGCTCGAGCGGCTTGGCGCCGGCGACATCGCACCGGCCGACGGCGGGGTCGCCTTTGCGGGCGCGCTGGAGCTTGCGTATCGCGCCAATCTCGAGAGCCGGCTCGCGAGCCGCGTGCTCTGGCGCGTGGGCGATGGCGCATACCGCGACGAACGCGACGTCCATGCGTTGGCATACAGCCTCGACTGGCCGCAGTGGTTCCGCGCCGATCGCACGCTGCGCGTCGATGTTGCGGCGACGCGCTCGCCGTTGAAGAGCCTGGAGTTCGCGACGCTCAGGATCAAGGACGCCGTGTGCGATCGTCATCGCACCGTCGCGGGCAAGCGACCCACCGTGAGCAAGGACCGACCCGACGTGCGCGTTCACGCCTACCTCACCGCGGATCACGCGACGTTCTACCTCGATACTTCAGGCGAGCCGCTGTTCAAGCGCGGGTACCGCCGCGAGGCCGCCGAAGCGCCGCTGCGCGAAAATCTCGCTGCGGGACTGCTGCGCCTCGCGGGCTGGCAACCGGGCACGCCGCTCCTCGATCCCATGTGCGGCAGCGGCACCATCGCGGTCGAGGCCGCGCTGATGGCGCTTGACATCGCGCCCGGCCTCAAGCGCACGTTCGGTTTCCAGAAGCTCGCCTGGTACGACGGTCCGACCTGGCAGCGGATCAAGCAGGCGGCGCAGCGACGCATGAAGCAGCCGGCGCCTTCAGGCATATACGCCAGCGACAGCGACCCATCGGCCATTCAGCGCTGCGGCGTGAATCTCGCCGCCGCAGGCGCCACCGGAGCGGTCGTAATCGAACGCGTCGATGCGCTTGCGCGTGCCGCGCCGGCGCCCGCGGGAGTCATCGTAACCAATCCGCCGTATGGCGTGCGCCAGGCCGACGCGGCTGCGCTGGCAGCGTTCTATCCGCGACTGGGCGATGCGCTCAAGCAGCGCTTCTCTGGGTGGACTGCGTATATATTCAGCGGCGATCCGCGGCTGCCCAAGCTCATCGGCCTCAAACCCAGCCGGCGCACGCCGCTATTCAACGGCGCGCTGGAATGTCGCCTGTACGAGTACCCGCTTGTCGCCGGCTCGGCGCGTCGCGCGCACGCAGTGATAAAATGAATGCTTCGACGTTCCTAAGTCCCTCGGTTACTTTCATGATGCTGCCCAGCCGCCATTACGAATCCGAGCACACCAAGTTCATCCGCGAGCTGATGCGGAAGCATCCCGAATGGGCGGAAAAACAGCGGGAGGCACGCGCGATCTGGTGGGACAAGACGCCGCGCGAGCTCTCCGAAGAGCACGCGATGGATGAGGGCCGCGTGCCGCAGACACCGTACGTTTATTCCTCGAAGTAACGCCACGCTTGAGCCGTGTAGCCCGGGCTGACTCCGGACTTGATCCGGGGGATGCCCGGGGCGGTAGTAGCGCCGTGCCCCAACGCGCGCGAGATGCGGGCGGGCCCCGGGCATTGCGCTTCGCGCTCAGCCCAGGCTACAACTCCCTCCTATGAAGCCGGCTGCACCGAACCGTGGATGAAATAACTCGGGGTCTGCGCAAGCGTTGCCGACCAGCCGAGTGCGCCGAGCCGCGCGGCGAGCGCCCGCGGCTCCCAGAACAATTTGACGATGCGGAATTCGCGCCCATCGTTAAGCCGCCGGGTCACGATGCCCGCGTTCCGCTCCGGCAGCACGTGATCCTTAGCGGTCGACATCGTATCGAATGCAGAATCGATCAGATACGCCGCACCGCCGGGAGCGAGCGCATTCGCCACGTTGGCCCAAAACATGGCGAAGCGGTCTTCAGGAACATGCGACAGCCAGAAACTGAAGAAAACCGCGTCGTAACGCGCGGCGGGCCGCCAGGAAAACAGATCGGCCTTGACGTAGCCGACGTTCGCCGCCGCGACACGGCCGCGGTTGATCGCGAGCACCTCGGGTGACGCGTCGACTGCGGTGATTTGCGGAACGCGCAGCGCGAGCCGCCGCGTGAACAATCCCGTGCCGCATGCGAGCTCGAGGAGCGTCTGCGGCCGTCGCGCCGTCAGCCAAGTGTCGAGCGCGGCCTCGACCGTCGCGACCTCTGCGCGCCAGCGCTCGTTGAACTCCGGGCCGCGGTCATAGCGGCCGGTGCGGAACCACCACTCGTCGTACTCTCCGGCGCGCGCCCGGTAGTAGTCGATCTGGTCCTGAAGAATGCCGTCGTCGGACATCGGCGCGATCATAGGTCATGCGAACGCGCGCGACAATCGATGCCCGGTTCCCGGCCATGCGCAGACCACAGAAGCGCACATTACAATGGCGCCTTCGAAAATTCCGCTAATTGGCGTCATGGCCGTTGAGACTAATGGCGACACCGGCCCGCGCGCGAGCCGGCGGCTGATGCCGCGAACGCGGCCAGCCGAGCGCATCGCCGCGGTGGTTCTCGTCGTCGCGGCGCTGGCGATTGCCGGACAATTCGCCTGGCAGGAGCACCACTCTCGCGCGCCGGTGCCCGGGCCGACGCCAGCATCGGCGGTCGCGTCCGCGACGATCGGGGCTGTCGATACGCCTGCTTCCGAGGCAATCATCGGCACTGCCGTACACATCTCCGGCTGGGCGCTCGATCCGAAAGGCATCCGCGGTGTGGAAATTCGCGTCGATGGTCACCCCTACGCCGCCCGATACGGCATTCCGCGGCCCGATGTCGCGCAGGTCAAGACCGGCTATTCGGATTCGGCCGCTGCGGGCTTCGCTTTCGATGGCGACTTCGCACCGCTGACACCGCAGCGGCACGAGCTCACCGTCGTCGCCGTCAACCGTGCCGCCACCGAAACCGTGCTGGCACGCAAGGGGCTCGTCCCGGCGGTTGCGTTGGAGCAGTGGCGACCGCTGTACGTGCAGCGATACGGCGAGCAAGGCACACCGTTTTATATCATTCCCGCCCTGTCGGGGATCGGACTTGGAGGCGCGGACGAGCTCGACACTGCCTATACCGAATACCTTTCACCGACGTTCCGAGTGGGAATGCGCGTGCCCATCCTGTATCTGCGCACGACCCTGGGAGCTGGGCGCGACTGGATCTTCGATCCGGATTGGGACATAGAGAAGCGGTGTGGCGAGCGCAGAATCGCCGAGGACTCGCTCTCCATGACAATGTCTCACGCCATCGCCCATAAGCTCCCCGTTCTGTTTACATTGAATGGCGGCGTCTGGGCCGACGCCGGCTGCGACGTTCCGGACTGGGACGTCAACGACCACCTCGAGCAGGACATAGCGAATTGCCAGTGGAATGAAAAAAACGAGGTCATGCCGGACGATTTTCTCAAGCACCTGCCCGGTTCGACCGACGCTCCGGAGCTTGCCCGCTCGCTCACATTCAATGCCTATGCAGCACAGAATCGCCATAATCTCCAGGCCGCGGCGCGCATGGTCATGGCGTTCGCGCGCGACCATCCCGAGCTGTTCATCGGCATCGCCCTCGACGCAGATACGTACCTCAATCCATTCTTCGACGAAAAGCAGTGGTACGACTACAACCCGGGAACGCTCAGGCAGTTCCGCGACTGGCTCAAGAGCAGCGGTCCGTATGCGGGCAAGCCGCCTCCGGGCGTACCCGATCTGTCGCGCTACCGACGCAAGCACCCGCTAACGCTCGCCCAGGTGCGCAAGCTCGCCGGCAAACCGTGGCGCACCTGGGAGGAAGTCGACCCGCCGCGGAGCTTTCCGCGCGAGGGCAAGCCGTTCTGGGAAGACGCGTGGACGCACGAGTGGGAGGTGTTCCGCCGCCACCTTGTTCATCTGCACTACGATGATCTAGCACAGTGGCTGGGCGAAATAGGAGTTCCCAAGTCGCGAATCTATTCGTCGCAAGGATTCATCGCCCCCGTCGCGACGTCCTTTCCGTTCGCGTTGCGCATCGAGAGCCCGTCGAAGAACTACGACACCGGCGGCATGTCGGTCGAGGGCGCGATTCCGCGCAACGGCCACCTCGGTGCGATCGTCTACGGACAAAGTGCGCTCAATGATATTCGCGTCGAGGGCGACGCAAATCTCTTCGCCACGTTCCACCAGATGGACCCCGGCTGGGCAGTCGGAGAGTTCAATACGGCCGATTTCCGTACTGCGAAGGAGTTGCCGACTTATGCGATGGGTTACCGCGCGCTGCGCGAGATGTTCAACTACGGCGCACGTTTTGCCTCGCCGATGGCCTGGAACGGATCCAACGGCATCAACGCCGGCGAGCCAGGTTACGTGTCGTTCACCGCCTGGCGCAACACGCCCCTCGAGGACGCGCTGCGCGACTTCGCCGTTGCTCATGCTTATGTGCCGATCGGCGCACGCCTTTGGACGTTTGGTTCGTCGCGCTACGCCGACCCCGATGGCTGGACCGCGCTTGCCGGCTCCACGGTGACCGCCGGAGCCGGCTATATCGACGCCACGCCGCGGAATGGCGAAGTTGTGCTCGTCTCCCCCGCGCCGCTCGCGCTCGCGCACGGCGAGACCGATCTCTTGATTCTCGGATTGGACACGGCGCTCGTGGAAGCCGTCGAGGTCGAGGCGCGCACTCCCGCCGGCGCGTGGATTCCCCTCGCGCCACGCCGTGCAAGCTCCGACCTCGCGGTGACGAGCGCAGGGCTTTCAGTTCCGCTGGCATGGCCAGCAACCCTCGCCGTCGCCGACCAGGTTCGCGTGTCGGTCCGCTTTCGCGCCCTCGCGGACCCTGTGCGTATTCGCCACATCGCGCTTCTTCCGCCGGCGACTTCGCGTTAGCGCCGGCATTGCGGCGTAGTCGCCGCATCCATTCTCCCGAACGCCCCGTATATCGGCCTACGGCCCGCACTGCGACAAAGCCGGCTCGTGACGGTGTCGCGACGGGTAGCCGGGTGCCGGCCGACGGGGTGACGCCAGCCCGTCGGCCTTCGATCGACGAATGTTCGAGGAGCCATTTCATGTCTGCTGAAACCCTGAAACGCCCTGTGCCGAAGGCGGTCGCCGCGGCCCTGTTTGCCGCCGCGCTGGTCGCGCCGTGGACCGGTCCGGCGCAAGCGTCGAGCCACCGCGAGGCGCCGTTCATCGCGACCCTGCCGCAGGTCGACGGCACCGACTTCTACATGTTCCGGAGCTACGAGCCCGGGCGGGACGGCTATGTGACGCTCGTCGCCAACTATCTGCCGCTGCAGGATGCATACGGCGGCCCGAATTACTTCCACCTCGACCCGAACGCCGTCTACGAAATCCATATCGTCAACGACGGCGGTGCGGTCGAGAACATCACCTTCCAGTTCAAGTTCCAGAACACGCTCGACGACAATCAACTGACCGTCGGCGGCAAGAAGGTGTCGATCCCGCTCGTGCAGAACGGCTCGGCCGACGTTGCGGTCCCCAATTCGCCGGCGCTCAACGTGCACGAGACCTACACGATCAACGTGATCTACGGGCCGCGGGCCACGGGCATGCCGCAGCCGGTGCTCAACACCAGCAAGGGAGGTATCACAAAGTTCGACAAACCGGTCGATAACATCGGCAAGAAGACGATCTCGGACTATCTGACGTATTCGAACCATCACGGTTGGGATATTCAGATCCCGGGCTGCAGCGGCATCGGACGCGTCTTCGCCGGCCAGCGTCGCGACCCCTTCGTCGTCAACCTCGGCGAGACCTTCGACCTGGTCAACATCAAGTACCCGGCCACCGAGCTCAACCCGGCGGCGGAATTCGCGACTGTCGACTCGCTCGTCGATGCCAACGTCACCGCCATCGAGCTGGAAGTCCCGACCGCGTGCCTGACGCAAGGCAAGGGAACCATCATCGGTGGCTGGACGACGGCAAGCCTGCCGGCGACGCGCGCTCTCGGCAGCGTGACGCCCGGCCTCGACGGCGCACAGCAGGTGTCGGGCGGTTACGTGCAGGTCTCGCGGCTGGGCATGCCGCTGGTCAACGAGGTCGTCATCGGTTTGAAGGACAAGAACAAGTTCAACAACAGCGAGCCGAAGGACGACGCACAGTTCGCCGACTACGTGACCAACCCGACGTTGCCGGCGCTGCTGGAAATCCTGTTCGGCGGCGCGGGGGTCAAGGCGCCGACGAATTTCTCGCGGACCGACCTTGTGGCCGCGTTTCTCACCGGTGTGCAGGGTCTCAACCAGCCTGCGAACGTCGTGGCTTCCGAAATGTTGCGTCTCAACACCGCCGTCGCGCCTGTGCCGGCCGCATCTCAGAACCGCCTCGGCGTGCTCGGCGGCGACAACGCCGGCTTCCCGAACGGCCGCCGACCGGGCGACGACGTCGTCGACATCGAGCTGCGCGTCGCCATGGGCGTGCTATGCACGCTGAATATCGGCGGCTGTAAGCCGTCCGACGCGCCCGCGGGCTCGCTGCATTACACGGACGGCGCGTTCATCTACGCAGGCTACTTCGCGCCGGCGTTCCCCTACCTGCAGCCTCCGCTGCCAGGCTCGCCGAACCCGGACAATGCGATCCCACGTGCGGCACGGTGAGTGATCCAGCGGCCCGGGCGCAATGCCCGGGCCCTCTCGATCGGTCACCTCAGGAGAACACGACGTGAGTGCCCTTCGCCGGTGCGCATGGATGCTGCTGGCGCTCGCACTGGGCGCGCCCGTTTTCGCCAAGCCCTACCTGCCGATCGACGACGACGCCGTGCTCGAGCGGCTGCCGGAGAGGACCGACCCGTCGCTGCGCGACGTCAAGCGCCTGCGTGCGGCGCTGGACCGGAATCCCGGCGATCTCGCGCTTGCCGTACGCCTTGCGCGGCGCGCGATCGAAGCGGGGCGCGAAACCGGCGATCCGCGCTTTTTCGGCCAGGCGCAGGCCGCCCTTGCGCCATGGTGGAACGAGCCCAATC
>WNGE01007446.1_pt1 | contig 21902 bp, 21 predicted proteins | sample 5400651 | NCBI WGS metagenome assembly WNGE01 (sample SAMN13153370, study PRJNA577476) | soil metagenome | isolation source: 60 cm soil or saprolite under grassland replicate 2 | place: USA:California | collected 2016-06-15 | reverse complement strand
ATCTACTTTCGCTCAAGCGGAAAAATTAGCGATCTATCGCGGACGCCGTGCCCCTCACGGCTTTCAGCGGTTATCGCGAGCAAGTGGAGGTCCATTTTTGCGTTTTTGTAGGTGTGGGCCAATAGAATCAGCCGTATCTCTGGAAAATAAACTCCCCAATTCCCTGATATGCCTTCGCCAGCGTCTGCTCATCCGGCAGGAATACGATGCGGAAGTGCTGGGTTCCGGGCTTCTGGCCAAAGCCGGAGCCGTGCACCACAAGTACATGCTTTTGCAGGCAAAGTTCTTTGACGAAAACATCGTCAGTTTCCGGGATATCGAGCCGAGGGAAAGCGTAGAACGCGCCACGCGGCGCAACACAACTGAGACGCGAAGTGGAGTTCGCCCACTTCACGGTAAGATCGCGGCGGGACCGCAGCTTGCGGCGAACCTCCATTAAATGATCCTGCGGGCCTTCCAGTGCGGGCTTGATCGCGTACTGCTCCGGATGGTTCGCACACAGCCGCGAGCGCAGGAGGCGGTGAATGCCTTCGATGTACGGCTTCACGGCGGCTGCTTCCCCGCTGACAATCCCCCACCCGATGCGCCAGCCGGGAGCGAGATAATTCTTTGATAACCCTCCAAAAGTTACAACCGGTACATCGGGCGCAACGGCCGCCAGCGAAACGTGCTGGTGGTCATCATCGAGAATCAGCTTGTCGTAAATTTCGTCTGCGAAGATGATCAAATTGTGGCGGCGAGCGAATTCAGCCAATTGCCCGAGCATGCGCCGCGAGCAGACCGATCCGGTCGGATTATTCGGATTGATCAGGACGATCGCGCGTGTCCGCGAACTGATCTTGCGCTGGATGTCGACGAGATCGGGCTGCCATTCGTCGTGCTCGTTGAGGTCGTAGGTAGTGATTGGGATGCCAAGCTTCGACAGCACTGCGGAATAGAGCGGGTAGTCGGGACTGGGCGTCAGTATGTTTTCTCCAGGATTGATTAGGGCAGTCAGGCAGATGTCCACCGTCTCGCTTACGCCTGTTGTGACAAACACGTCCTGAACTGAAGAGATGCTTTTGCGCGCGGCCTCGGCGCGAATGTCGTCAAGCGCCTCTGTGATCCCTGGCGATGGCGCATAGCCGTTCTTGTTATCTCTCATCGCCCGGTAAACGGCTTCAATTAGATGCGCAGGGGTTTGGAAATCGAAGATGTTCGGATCGCCCACGTTGAGCGAGAGAACAGTGTGCCCTTGTCGAGTAACTTCGTCAGCCACGAGCGCCAGATCGCGGATGGCGTAGCGGACGTTCTCGATCCGCTGGGCAGCGGCGATCTCACGGGTTTGGGCAACAGACATGAAACGATTTTACCGGAGCGGACAGAGGGATGCAGGAAAAGACTGACGGGTGCGGCGTGCTTCGAGAAAAGCAGATTCCTCGCGCCTAAAGACCCTCGGAATGACAAGTGCTCTAATTACGTGGCAACGCCCTCACGCCTGTGGGAAACTCTGTTTAGGAACCTATTCTTGAAGCGGGCATGAGTTACTAATCCGCTAAACTCTTTATTTTTTGTCATTCCGAACCGCTTTATGGTGAGGAATCTGCTCGCGAGTTTTTCCGCAACTTGTGAAGTCGTGTTCGATCGTAATCCGCGACTAATGCTTTCCAGGAAATCCTACTCCGGTCTGTCGATCTGCGCCTTCTGCAGGCGATCTGAATAGTCCACGTAGACGCTTTTCCATTCGCTGTAAAAATCAATTGCGCCGATACCGCCTTCGCGGTGGCCATTGCCGGTGGCCTTCACGCCGCCGAAGGGGAGGTGCACTTCTGCGCCAATAGTTGGAGCATTGATATAAGTAATACCGGCGTGCAAGTCGCGCATAGCCGCGAAGGCTTTGTTGACGTCTTTCGTATACAGAGCGGATGACAGACCGTATTCGATGTTGTTGGCGATCTCAATGGCGTTCTCCAGATTGTCGCAGGGAATAATCGACACCACCGGGCCAAAGATTTCTTCCTGGGCGATGCGCATCTTGGGATCGACATCGATGAATACCGTCGGTTCCATAAAGTAGCCGTTGGCGTACTCGCCTTTGGTGAGCTTATTTCCACCACATTTCAACTTGGCGCCTTCGGAGCGGCCCACTTCGACGTAATTGAGATCGGTGCCAAGCTGGCTGGCATTGATCGCTGGGCCCATGTCGATAGCTTCATCCAGACCATCGCCAACTTTGAGTGCCTTGGCGCGATCGACATAGCGCTCGACGAACTCGCCGTAAATTCCCTTCTGCACGATGATTCGGCTGGTGGCAGTGCAGCGCTGGCCTGTCGTGCCAAATCCGCCCCAGAGGCCGCCTTCGATAGCGAGATCGAGGTTGGCGTCATCGAGGACAATCATCGGATTCTTACCGCCGAGTTCGAGCGAGCAGTGTTTGAATGTCTTTGCGGCAGTTGTTCCGACGATGCGTCCAACTTCGGTCGAACCCGTGAGCGAAACGGCGCGAACTTCAGGATGTTCGGTCATGGGCGTGCCCACGCTCGAGCCGAATCCGGTCACAATATTAATCACGCCTTTGGGTACGCCCGCATCGGCGAGCGTGCGAACCAGATTGAAAGTGGAAAGCGGGGTATCCTGCGCCGGCTTTATGACGCACGTGTTGCCGCAAACGATGGCCGGCAGCAGCTTCCATGATGGAATTGCCATGGGAAAATTCCATGGAGTAATCATGGCGCAGACGCCGATCGGGGTGCGCACGGCCATCGCAAACTTGTTCGGCAGTTCTGACGGCGTGGTCGGCCCGAACATCCGCCGGCCTTCTCCGGCCATGTAGTAAGCCGTGTCGATGGCTTCCTGCACGTCGCCGCGAGTTTCCTTCAAAATCTTCCCCATCTCGCGGGTCATGTCGCGCGCATAGTCTTCTTTGCGTTCCATCAGCATCTCGGCGGCCCGATACACGATTTCAGCGCGGCGCGGCGCCGGTACCAGGCGCCATTTTTGAAAAGCACGCTTGGCCGCGTCAACCGCGGCTTCGACATCTGCCTTGCCGGATCTCTGGAAGATGCCGATTACATCGCGTGTGTCGGCGGGATTGCGATTTTCAAAAGTTTCTCCGGTTGAAGCCTCGACCCATTCGTCGTCAATAAAATTCTTATAAATCTTCGGACGGCTGGCGGTGCCCATAATGACGGGAGCAGTGAGAGTATCAGTAGCCATGAATGCCTCCTACGCAAGTGGAAGTATCTATGCTACAGGCGGGTAGTGGTGGTTGGCAAAAATCGATGTGACGAGTGTTGTCCAGATTTGACCACGAAGGACACGAAGGCACACGAAGAAGGCGCTCTAGGATTCAATCCTTTGTGCAACTTTGTGTTCTTCGTGGTTGATGAAATCAGGACGCTACTTGCTGACGTGGGGGCGGACACTCTTGTCGGTCGTTTTTCAGCTTTTGGAGCGGAGAACAGTATCCGCTCCACACCCTAGCGTACTGCCAGCCCATATTTCTGCGTGGAGGGCGGCACGATCCCGTTCATCCTCAAATACTCCACGATTTGTCCATAATGATCGGCTATGTGCCACACCGCCGCGACCGCAATCCCCAGCCGCGTATTCGGCCCGGCGTAAGGCCCCTCGACACGCGCCAGAGCGTTTTGCGCATTGATAGTCGCAAGCACGCGGTCGCCGTAGTCGAATGAATCACGCAAATACTTCACCAGTTCCGCCTTGCTCTTCGCCACAGCCGAGCCGCCCTTTTCGCAATGCTCCGGCGGAGTCTTACCTTCAATTTCATTGAAGAAAGCGAAATTGGCACAAGCCACATGCTTCACCTGCTCCGCAAACGAGCGCACTCCCTTGAACTCACCCGCACTCGGCACGAAGTCATACTTGGATTCCGGCATGGCCTCCGCCACGCCCAGGAACTGCCCCTGGGTCCAGTGCAGGGCTCCTCCGACGCTGTCGGCAATGTTCTTGGGGACGTCATCTTGTTGCGCGGCTGCGGAAATCGGGATCAGAAGGGGCAGGAAGAGCGTAGTAATCAGCCAAAAGCAACGGCGGGAAGCCGGCATAGGCATTTTCGATCCCCTCCTTGGACGCAGTCTAGCCAAAGTTTTCAATCTTTGATTTCCCTCGGGGAAAAATCTAATCCAACTTGCTCTTCACAAACTGCGTAATCTCAGGTGTGACGTATTCCGGCGGGCGGATGTAAAAAACCAGCCGCCCCGCCACCGGCTTCAATGAAATCCCCTGCCACACGATTTGAGCTGCCTCATGAACGATCACCGCGTCCGCCCGATCGAGAAATTCTTCGGCTGATTTCTTAAAATCCGCAGTCGCGGGATCGAGCACAGTGATGTACAAGTCCGGCCGCAGGAACTTCAACAGGCTGTTCGACTCCAAAATCGCGTTTTCAGATTCTCGCAGCCTGCGGAGAATCGTTGGCATCGCCTCTGCCAGCCGCCCCTGCTCAGTTCGCACCCACCACGCGCGAGTGGCACCAGCAACAAGGAAGCGCGAGCTATCGGACTCGCCCGATCTGTCTTTCTCCTCTGAAATTGCCCAGGAATGGTCCGCCACGGCGCAGTCGCAGGCCTGGCCAGAGCGTGAGCAAATACCGTGGCCGTACTGCGTGACCTTGAAAGCAGTCCAGTTATACGCAGGCAGCGCCGCGATCAACCCAGCGACAACACTGGTCTTACCTACACTGCGCGAATGTCCGCCAATCACAACGATTGCCATATATGAACGTGTGGCGCGGGCACCCTCGCCCGCGAAAGTTTTTGACTCGAACTATCGCCGACAACCATGCCGTCCACTATTCTTTCTTCGCTAACCTCGCCAGCACTGCCAATTGCTTCAAATACTCGCGTATCGGACGCGCCGGCGTCCCCCAGAACACGACTCCTTTGCCGCGAATGATTTTCTTCGAGGGGATGCCGCTTTGCGCTCCCAGAATCGCACCTTCTTCGATGCATACATGATCGGCAATGCCCACCTGACCACCGATCACAACATTATTTTTCACCACGGCACTGCCGGAGAGTCCCGTTTGCGCCGCGATGACCACATCTTCTCCAACCTGTACGTTGTGGCCAATATGCACCAGGTTGTCGATCTTCGTTCCGCGTCCGATGCGCGTCACATCCAGCGCTCCGCGATCAATGGTTGCGTTTGCTCCGATCTCGACATCGTGTTCAACTTCCAGTCTGCCGATTTGCGGGAACTTCTCATAGCGTCCGGTCTTCTCATCGCGCACATAGCCGAATCCGTCGCTCCCCAGTACCGCGCCCGCGTGAACTACTACTCGATCACCAATGCGCACGCCGGAATAGACCGTCACGTTCGGATACAGTTCGCAGTCTCTTCCCATCACGGTGTTGGCTCCTACCACGCATCCTGCCCCGATTCGCGTGTTGTCGCCGATCTGCACACCCTCGCCGAGAACCACATAAGCATCAACATTTACGCCTTTGCCGGCCCGAACTGAAGAAGGCACAATCGCAGTCGGATGAACTCCAGCCTCATGATGCCCCGCTGCTCTAAGCAAACGTGCCGCGCGAGCGAATGCCAGCCGAGGTTGCGCACAGATAAGCACCGGTTTTGAGCTGCTGCTTCCCGCCGCGAACTCCCCTGCGATTACCGCGGAGGCAAGCGATTGAGCTGCCAAGGCGAAATTCTTTTCCTCTTCTGCAAAAATCAAGTCGCCCACCGCGGCAGACTGCAAGCTGGCAACTCCGCTGACCTCCACCGTGCCATCTCCCATAACGCGCGCGTCGATCAATTCGGCGAGCTCCCGCACCGAACGTTTCATGGCACCTTTGTATACGTTTGCTTCCGGAAAGAAAAGTGTGGCGCGGGCCTGCCCTTAGCGAAGTCCAGGGTCATCTCCCGCGAAGCTATCAGTTAGGTTTCGCAGAGAGAAAATTGGCCGAGACTAGAATGGCATCATGGAGCGCAGGATCTTCTGGATCATCTTTGTCGTGCTGGGCCTGCTGGCAGATTTTATTCTGCCCATCTGGTGGGCCTTGGGAGCAACCATTCCGATCGCCGTCGTGAGCTGGTGGATCGCGTACCGGAGCGATTGGTTTTGAAGATGCGCGGGCCTTAGCCCGCGCCAAGTCGTGGTCCTATCTCAAAACGCTACTGCTGTGCTGCCAGCACGATCTGCGGCAGTGGGTTGCCGGCTGTATCTTTGGTTAGCGTATCGTCCGTGTAGATCACAGCAGCGCGGCCATCTACCGGGTTGATTGCAACCTTGAAGAGATCGAGCAAATTCCGCGTCCCGGGCACACAGCCAGTGCCGTTCGTGCAGATCACGCCAGTATGATTCGACGCGTTGCTGACCACACTCTGAGCGAAGCTGGCTCCGTTATCCGCCGTTTGGGCAAGATACACATTCCAGACCGCGCTCGCGTCATTCTTGCTGGCAGCGGTCGTCGCATAATAAGCAACATTCACCGTGCCTGCATGTGCGGCAATCCAAGGGAATATCGCAGTGGTTGCGGGCGCAACATTGACCACTACAGCCGGTGACCAGTGCACCCCCTGATCGCTCGACATCGAGAAGAAAATGTGATGTCCCTCGGAAAAAGCGGCATATAAGTTGCTGTTCGTCGAATCCACTGCGAGTGCAGGGAAAACATTGTCGAACTTCGCAGGGGGTGGGAGCTGAAACACGAGACCGGCGGTCCAATGCTTTCCGGCATCGGTGGTGCGTGAGACGAAGACGTGGTTTGGCGTGAAAGTCCGCCCCTTCAGGAACCCAGTTTGACCCGAAGCAAAAATGTCGTACACGTTGTGAGTCACGGGATCGGCTACAATCGGCCCCTGAATGTTATTGAACGTGGAGCCGGCCGTGATTCCATCTTGCCCAACGATCGGGTCGCCCACTCGATGCCAGGCAACACCGTCATTGTCGGAACGCTGCACATGAATGAGCGTACTGTTCCCGGAATCGTGGTAAGAGAGATACACGTGCGGGCCATCCGAAGTAATCCAATCCCGGTCTGACTCGGTCCTATCAACGAAATGCCTGGTACAGTTCTGAAGAGTGAAGCTGGCCGAAGTTACGTTCGGGCAAATAACCGCCGAAACCCCGATCTGCGCGGTGCGGAAGGTCGGGTTGATAAAAAACATGAGCGTAGTGGCGTGAAGCGTGTTATTTGATCCGATGTCGAAGTCCGCATCGCCACTGCCAAAGACTATCTTGCCGGGTTGCCGCAAACCTGAGTCGAGCAGTCCCTGGAAAGTCGGCGTTGAGCCGAAGGGCCCGGTCCAAAAGTGTGTGCCGAAAAAGCTAGGGTTGAAAAGCCACTGGAGTCCAGTAACAGCTACCGTGCCGTCATTGGCTACCGCAACAGCTGGCTCGCTCTCTCCTTCCGGGCGAAGCAATGGCGTGTTAGAAAAACTCAGGCTGCCGGACACCGTGCCGGCAAAGGCCGACGCACCGGCCAGGATTACAACGAGCAAAGCCTTACGCATAAATCCTCCACTTTCCTGGGGAGTTAGGACGAGTTTCTCGGCCGGGCTGAATGCGGGAGATGGCTGAGCGAGGGTCCTCAGCCGAGGTCGAGTATGCGTATCAGTACTCCAAGCGGAATAGCGCTGTCAAGCTGCAAAATCTTGCAACTTTCACTTAATACAGCCCCGGATCGCCCACTGGGCGCGTCTTCCAGCGGCGGTGCACCCATAGCCACTGATCGGGATAGCGGCGAACAAAATCCTCAATAATCTCAGTGAACCGTTGCGTGTTGGCGACGATGTCGGCCTCGTCATTGCCCGTCCGGATCAGCTCAACAACAGGATCAAATCGAAGCCGGTACTTTTGCAACTTGGAATCCCATATTGTGAATCCGGGGACAACCGCCGCGTCCGTCCGCAGTGCGATCCTCGCCAGCCCACCCGCAGTGCACGCCGGAATACCGAAGAAATTCACGAACACACCTTGTTGCGGCGTCATATTTGTATCCATGAGAATTCCGACCGTCTCACCCGCCTTCATCGCTGAGAGCAGTGCGCGCACAGGCTCGTCTTTATCAATCATCGAATTGCCGTGCATGGTGCGATATTGACGCGAGAGCTGGTCGAGGTAAGGATTATCGAGTGCTCGCATCACCACGTGCAGCGGATGACCATATAACGAATGTGCGAACGCGGAAAGTTCCCATCCCCCCAGATGTCCAGTGAGGAATAGCACTCCCTTGCCGCGCGCGACCGCGCGCTCGAAATTCTCGAATCCGTCATACACCACAACCTCGGCAATATTTTCGCGAGTGTATTTTGGGAAAAGACAAACCTCCGCCAATTGCCTCCCGAGAGAAGTAAACACACCCCGCAGGATGCGAGCGTGTTCGCGGCGGCTCTTCTCCGGATACGCAAGCGCAAGATTACGGATCCCAACCGATCTAAGCCGGTGATGGAGAAGGTAAATGATCCAGCCGAGACTGATTCCCGCAGCACGCACCAGCGGACGGGGCAACGCCCCGAGAAACTTTACAATCAGCCACGCAAGCGCGTACTCGAGCCGATGGCGCATTTAGAGGAACGCTGACGGTAGCATCCTCGAAAATTTTTTGTCAAACGAGGTGGATTTCTGAAAGTGCATCTGCCGCAGGATCCCGGCACAGATGAATGTCCTCAGTTGAAAGAAGTTCGGAGGCGTTTGTTGACGTTTACGAATATTGGAATCGCAACCATCTGCGCAAGCACCGAAAAAACGATTAATGCGAACACTGAGACGTCGTACAGTCTGCCGATGATCACGCTGCCGATAAACCAGCACACTCCATAGCCAGCCGTGAAAATTCCGTAAGCGGAAGGCCGGCGCTGCTGCGGAACCATGGTCGCAACTGCGGCCGGAATGATGGATTCATGCACTCCCATCCCAAGACCCCACAGCGCGGAGCCGATGAGCGCCAACCAAAATCCTCCGAGGAAAACCAGCGGCGCTGATGCTGCCGCAATGAGGGTCAACGGAACTAGTATCCAAATTCCAACGCGATCAAACAGATGTCCGAAGAGCAGCGATCCGATGCCGCTCACTCCCATCGCGACTGAATAGAACACGGGAACCCAAATATTCGGGATGACCGACGCTTTTTCAAAGTGATAAGCCATCAAGGAGAAATCGGCGAATCCAGCAGCAACGAGGCCCGCTCCGATGAGATAGATCCAGAATACCGGTGGCAATCCCGATGCTTCGACGTTGGAAACACTTACCTCCAGGTCTTCTGGCTTGGGATATGAGAATCTTGCGAAAACGAGGAGCAAAAGCGTCACGATTGCGGGCACGAGTAGGATTGCAAAAGCGGTCTTGTAGTTTCCCCGCGCAGCGAGTACCGCGGCTACAACAAGCGGACCGAACAGGGCGCCAAACTGGTCCAAAGCCTCGTGAAGTCCGAAACCCCATCCATAGCCGATCTGCTTGGCAGCATGCGAAAGCATGACATCTCTGGGAGGATTGCGGATGGCTTTGCCGATGCGCTCCACTACAATGAGCAGCCCAGCGATCCGCCAATTCGGAGCCAGCGCCAACAGCGGGACGGCGCTCATTTGAACGACATAACCGAATAGCGTGATTGGCCAGAATTCACCGGTTCGCTCACTGAGGCGGCCTGAGACCAACCGCAGACCATACCCAAGAAGTTCGCCGAAGCCCGCAATAAATCCGACAAGCGTCGCGCTCGCACCAAGAATAGCGAGATAGGGGCCTGTGATGCTGCGGGCGCCCTCATAGGTGAAATCCGCGAAGAAACTCACCACGCCAATAAGAACCACAAATTTCAGCGCTCTGCTCTTTATGGCCTCCTTTCCGACTGTGACCTGATCCGTCATTGGTTTGATTTTGAGTTGCAGGCTCAGATGAGGCTGTATCCCGTCCCGTGGAGCTTGACAAGATGCTGCTCACTTCACGCCTGTGGCCTGGCGTCTACTCTGCCCGGCCTAGCATGATAAGACGCGCTCCAGATCGCTAATTCGGTGACAGATTAGGAATGGTGCCGAAGAAGGGACTCGGCGGTTTCGGGCCGCTTTCCAGGAAAGGACTGCAAGGGATATTCTACAGAGGTGTCGCTGCCTGTCAAACCAGGGGAATAGATGTGCGTGAGCGCAAATCGGCAAGAATAACTTCGCGAACTCAGGAAAAACCAACCAAGCAACCGATTACCTCGCCAGCTCTGAGTGGCAAGCTGAACAAGCCTTCCCGCGGAGTGACGAAATTATCTGAACTCTCAGCCAAGACCTCCACCCAGCTACCCGCGGATGTAATTAGCAACCTACGCACGCTCGCGCACGGGCTGAGCAACTCCCTTGAAACGATTTTGCAGGCAGCCTACCTTCTAAGCCAATCCAAGCTTGATGAAAATGGGAAGAAATGGTCTCAATTGATTGATACTGCGGCGCAAGATGCCACGCGCGTAAATCGCGAAATTCGCGAAATTCTTAGATCACAGAGTTAGACGTCGGACCTCGGACTTCAGACCTTAGACCTCGGACTTCAGACCTCGGGCCTTGGACTCTGGACCTCAGGTTCACTTAAGACGCGGAAGCGCGGAATCATTCGATCTCTGACGTTACGGTCGCAGGGCTAAGATTGGGGTCCGAAGGTCGAGGTCCGGATCTGAAGACCGGCGTCTGACGCCGCTTCAGCCTTCCAGCTTAGCGTCCATCGTGATGTTCGCTTTGAGCACCTTGGAAACTGGGCAACCGCTTTTGGCGTCCTGTGCAGCTTTCTGAAAAGCCGCTGCATCGGCCTTCGGCACTCGGCCAGTCACATCGAGATGGACGGCCGTGATGGTCCACCCGGAATCGAGCTTTTCCAGAGTCAGGTTAGCTGTCGTGTTGATGCTCTCAGGTGTGAGATTGGCGGTGCCCAACTGCGCTGAAAGCGCCATGGAAAAACATGCCGCGTGCGCCGCCGCAATCAGTTCTTCAGGATTCGTGCCGGGCGTGTTTTCAAACCGCGTCGTGAATGAATAGGGCGTGTTGGACAGTACGCCACTCGTGGCGGAAACCGAGCCTTTGCCGTCTTTCAGTCCACCTTTCCATACTGCACTTGCCTTGCGTTGCATTCCGATCTCCTGAGTTCATGAAGTTGTATGCCCTGCCATTGTAGATGGAGTCTTGGCTGGATGTCAGTCGGTATGGCAGCGGTCTCAACCGAAGTCGCGACGGGACTTTAATAAAAATCGGAACAGCTCAGATAAAAACCGCAACGTGGGCAGCTCAGTTTGCAGTGGTTTTCTTTTAGCTCGGCAGAGCAATTGGGACAAAAGCGCGAGGGGTGAACAGGTTCAGTATGCTTTACGGATTCAGCCGCGCCCGATCCTGCGGGAACTTTGCTGGCGCTCGTCTCAACACGCATGATTTCTTGCCATCTTACCACCGGTCTCATTACCATCGGTCTCAGCTAAAATCCAAAGCGACCCCCAGCCCCACGGCACAAGCCGTCATATAATATAATCCAACGGGCAACCACGGCGGCAATATGTGACGTTTATTTCCCGGAGCTCCGATGCCGACTCGAAACACAGCTCTCCTTCTGATTATTCTCCTCTCATTGTCCTCTATCCTGGCCGGCGCGCCTTCCGAGGCTCGGGAAAAACCTGTGATCAAGAAAGAAGCTTTCGGCAACGCTCCTGACGGTCCGGCTGACCTCTATACCATTGTGAACTCACATGGCATGGAAGTTCGCGTCACGAACTATGGCGGCATTATCGTTTCGTTGAGGGTCCCAGACAAAAAGGGCGTGCCCGGCGACGTGGTGCTCGGTTATGACAACCTGGATGGATATCTCAAGAATAGCCCCTACTTCAGTGCGATCGTCGGGCGCTACGCAAACCGGATCGCAAACGGCAAATTCACGTTGGGTGGAGTGGAATATCACTTGGCCAAAAATAACGGCCCGAATTCCCTCCACGGTGGTTTGAAAGGTTTCGACAAAGTCATCTGGCACGCGGAGCCGTTCACAAACAAAGAAGGCTCGGGCCTGGTTTTGACGTACACGAGCAAAGAGGGCGAGGAAGGCTATCCGGGGAATCTGAAAATCAAGATTACTTATACGGTCACAGACCAGAACGAGCTGCAAATCGATTATGAAGCCACTACGGACAAAGCTACTCCTGTGAACCTCACCAGCCACAGTTATTTCAACCTGGCAGGCGAGGGCAACGGCGACATTCTGAAACACGAACTCATGCTGAATGCTGACCGCTTTACTCCCGTGGATCAAACACTGATACCCACGGGGGAGCTTCGTCCGGTGAAGGGAACTCCACTGGATTTCACAAAATCCACGCCAATCGGCGCGCGCATCAACGACAACTACGAGCAACTCTTAATCGGGCACGGCTACGACCACAATTTCGTCCTCAATCGCAAGGACGAGGGTTTGGAGTTAGCCGCACGCGTTCACGAACCGAACAGCGGGCGTGTCTTGGAGGTGTACACGACCGAGCCTGGTGTGCAGCTCTACACCGGCAATTTTCTGGATGGCACGATTACCGGAAAACACGGGCACGTTTATAACAAGCACGCCGCCCTGTGCCTGGAAACCCAACACTTCCCGGACTCGCCGAATCATCCGAATTTCCCTTCCACCATTCTGCGGCCCGGGCAAACGTATCATTCGAGAACAGTCTACAAGTTTTCCATTGAGTGAGCAGTTCTGATCTGAGCTCACCCCCATCCAACCTTCTTTAGACCTTCGCATCCTTATGAAGTAGGGCATAACCATTCGCTATCGCCGCGAGATTTCCTGGTTGACGGCAACCACGATAATGAGATTGCGTATCGAAAAGACCTTCTCAGGCTTCCTTATGTGCTTGTTCGTGGCCCTGCCGTGCTCCACCTACGCACAAATTCCGTATTCCGCAATCGCTGCCAACAACACCAGTGCGTGCTCAGAGCGGGGAGTTCCTCCCTACTGCAAGTCAGCCTTCACCGGCAACAGAACGGCTGCGGCGAACACCGCCGCTCAGACGGTAGTGGTAAATCCTGTCCCGGGCAACGTGAACTTCTCTGACATCCACTCCATGCTCTACCCAGGTTCGACCAGCAAAATCCTGTTTCACTATCAGCCCTGGTTTGGAAGTTCCGAGCACATCGATGTCGGCTATAACGAGAACGAGACGGCCGTCATCGTCAATCAAATCGCAAGAATGATTGCCTTGGGTGGCTACGGATTGATTGTGGATTGGTACGGCAGCACGAGTCCGGCGCGACACTTCCATCTGAATACGACTGAGGTCATCGCCCAATATTTAAGCGGTTGTTTCTACACTACTTGCCCCTTCCACATGGCCATCATGGAAGACAAAGGCGCGTTCTCTTCCCAGTGCCCCAAGGGAAAGAAGGACCAGACTTCCTGCATCACCAAGAACCTCAATCGCGACATGGACTACATCAACAACCATTATGCGAGACAGGCCTGGTACCTGACTGATCGCGATAACCCGATTGTGCTGTTCTTTCTTCACGAACCGGAATGGTCTGGCACAGACTGGGGGAGAGTTTGGTCGGAAGTAAAGTCGCATACCAATTCTTTTCCGCGCCCGTTTAAGTTCGTCTTTGAAGAAGAGGACGTGAACTGCTGGCGCCACATATTGGGTGACGGCTGTTACGTGTGGATGAATCCAGCCAAATGGTCGCCGCAGGCGCAGTTCAATTGGGGCGCCAGCAGCAATCCGAAACCTGTTTACTACCAGGACTTTTACAAGAATGCCGTGGCCAATCCGGATAAGATTGCCATCGGCGCAATCAAGAAAGGATTCGACGACAACAACGCGAGTTGGGGTACGAATCGCGTCACCGCCCAGCAATGCGGGCAGACGCTGCTCAACACCATGGATCTGATCTCGAACTACTACAACTCGCGCCATCAGCTCGAATACCTCGGCGTGCCGACTTGGAACGACTACGAGGAAGGCAGCGAAGTGGAAACCGGAATCGACAATTGTTATACGGTTTCTGCGTCCATCAGTGGCCACAAGCTGAGCTGGACTCTGGACGCGAGTAGTTCCTACGCCACTCCTGCAACCATCGATCATTTCGCTGTTTACTACGGCGACAGAAGCACGTTGTACGTCGCGAGAGAAAGCATTCCCTCTGACGTAACCTCGATTGATCTGGCGCGTCTCGTGCCTGCGGGAAATTGGAATATCTACGTTCGCATGGTCGCGAAGCCACTGTTCACGAATCGAATCTCGGATCCGGTCCCGTACAAGTCTAGGTAAATGTTAAAGAAGCCGAAAGTTTCCGCGTGCTATAATCCCGCCCGCGGGCGGGTATTGTGACGCGCAGCTTATCCCGGCCCTTTCGGGGACTTCACCTCCTTGCTTGACCTGCCGCAACAGTTCAACGTCGCCACTCACTTTGTTGACCACAATGTTTCCGAAGGCAGAGGAGAAAAAATCGCAATTGAATGCGGCGACGAACGTGTCACCTATCGTCATCTGCTGGAGCACACAAACCGCGTGGGCAACGCGCTTCGTAGGCTGAGTATGCGCCCCGAAGAGCGCGTTTTTTTGTTGGTTCCCGACATTCCCGAATTTCTTTACTGCTTTTTTGGCGCAATCAAGATCGGCGCGGTGGCCGTTCCCATCAATACTCTCCTCAAACCGCACGAGTATGAGCATCTGCTGAATGACACTCGGGCGCGAATCGCAATAGTCAGCGAAACGCTGCTTTCGCAATGGCAGCAGATTCCAAGAGAGAAACTTCGCTATTTGGAAACGACCGTAATCATTGGGGAGTCGGCCAGCGGATTTCTAAACTTTCGCAAGTTAATCAAAGCAGCCTCACCCGATTTGAAGGCCGAACCGACCAGCAAAGATGATCCCGCGTTCTGGCTCTATTCCTCCGGCAGCACCGCGACTCCAAAGGGTTGCGTGCATCTCCATCACGATATGGTGGTGTGTTCGGAGCTTTACGCAAAAGGCATTCTGCGCATCAGCGAGCACGACCGTTGCTATAGCGTGGCCAAATTGTTCTTTGCCTACGGGCTCGGAAACGCCGGATATTTTCCGCTCGCCGGGGGCGCGACCAGCATTCTTTCGTCCCGCCGTCCCACTCCTGAAAACGTCTACGCCGATATCGAGCGCTACCGCCCAACTTTGTTCTTCTCCGTTCCCACCAATTACGCCGCGCTTCTGGCTCACCATCGCGAAGACGGGAAGGAATTCGATCTCTCCAGCGTGCGCCATGCAATTTCCGCCGGAGAACCGCTACCCGCGGCTCTGTTCGAGCGCTTTAAGCAGCGCTTCGGGATAGAAATTTTGGATGCCCTCGGCTCAACCGAAACTCTGCACATGGTGACTTCTAATCGCGCCGGGGAAGTGCGTCCGGGATCGAGCGGGAAAGTGCTCCCCGGATTAGAAGCCAGAATCGTTGATGATCAAGATCGAGACGTACCTTGCGGAGAAATTGGGACCTTGCTGGTCAGGTCCGACGCGACGTGTGCCTCTTACTGGAATCAACACGAGAAAACAAAGAACACGATCGTCGGCCACTGGTTCCGCACAGGAGACAAGTATTACCAGGACGAAGATGGTTACCTGTGGTATGCCGGTCGCGCCGATGATTTATTCAAAGTAAACGGCCGCTGGGTCAGCCCAGCCGAAGTTGAGAGCGCGCTGATCTCGCATCCTGCCGTGCTCGAAGCCGCGGTGGTCGCCCGTCAGGACGAGAACGACTTGGAGAAGCCAGCCGCCTTTATCGTGGTACATAAAAACGTTGATCCCAGCGACGCTCTCGCCCGCGAACTCCAAGATCTCGTAGCGCAGAAGCTAGGCAGCTACAAGCGTCCCCGCTGGATAGAATTTCTCACCGAACTGCCCAAGACTGCGACGGGAAAGCTGCAACGCTACAAATTGCGCGATCGAAAGAAGGTCGAATAATTTTTGGATCGATTCTGGTGCCGGGAGGGGGAATCTATTCTCACCGTTCCAAAGGGCAGGTTGAAAATACTACCAACACTGGCAAAGTTCAACATTGACGTGGGATTACAAGCCATAGCTCAACGGTCGGGGAGAAAGGAGTTGAACTTCCGACCCCTCGTCCTAAGCCCGGCTGCGACGATCAGAGTTCGTCTTTGAGTTCCGTGTCTTCGATGGTCATGTCTTTGAATTCGCTGGACTCGAATACCTCGCCACATTCAAGGCACTCGACGAATTCCGAGTCTTCGTCGCGCGACACGATGCGCACACGGGGGTGCTTGCACTCTGCCATGTTGCTTCTCTTCTCGGGAACTGGGGACGGCGGGATTGGCTTCATAAATCCGGTCTGAACTCCTGCCCGAGCGGGTCAGGTCAACGTCGCCGGAAGGTTGGCGGTATTTTAGCGTTGGTTCTGCGCTTGTCAAGTCTGGAGATTTCGTCGCGTGAGCTTCGCTGCGCGACTGCGCAGGCCTGCTCATGCAAGGTTCGGGCGGGGCGTTCGATGCAGAACCGAAACTTGGCGTCTGCGAAGTGCATGTCTTCGGCTGACTTTTCCCAAATACAAACAATTTTTGTCGCTATGGTAACTCTTTCGTCTTCTGCTATTTGCGGTGGAATGACCTTTTTTGAACCGGTTCCCTGCGTTGGTTGCATTTACCCCCACGGGTACCTAGGATTATCGTGGCTGAGGTTTTAGAAATAAAAGATCATGAGCATGGATCAGATTCCCCCAGTCGAGCAGCAGAACAAGCAGCACGCAGCGCCAGATGTCGTTAAGCTGCCGATTTACATGGATAACCACGCGACCACTCCAATCGACCCGCGGGTTCTTGAAGAGATGCTGCCTTATTTCAGGGAGAAGTTTGGCAATGCTGCCAGCCGGAATCATTCGTTCGGTTGGGTGGCGGAAGAGGGCGTGGAGACGGCTCGCGAACGGGTCGCCAAGCTGATCGGCGCAACGACGAAAGAAATCATCTTCACCTCTGGCGGAACCGAGAGCGACAACCTGGCGATTAAAGGTGTCGCCGAGATGTACAAAGAAAAAGGCAATCATGTCATCACCGCGATCACGGAGCATAAGGCTGTCCTCGATAGCTGCAAGCGGCTGGAAAAGTACGGTTATCGCGTGACGTATCTGCCGGTGCAGAAGGATGGGTTGATCGATCTCGAAGATTTGAAGCACGCCATGGATGACAAGACGATCGTGGTCACGATCATGGCAGCCAATAACGAGATTGGCGTTATCCAGCCCATCGCAGAAATCGGAAAACTGTGTCATGAACGCGGCGTGATCTTTCACACGGATGCCGCACAAGCGGTAGGAAAGATGCCAATCGACGTGATTAAGGAGAACATCGATCTGGCGTCGATTTCTGCCCACAAAATGTATGGGCCGAAAGGAACCGGCGCCCTCTATGTGCGGCGCCAAAACCCGATGGTGAAGATTTCCGCGATCATTGATGGAGGCGGTCACGAGCGTGGGATGCGCTCGGGTACTTTAAACGTGCCTGGGATCGTGGGCCTGGGCAAAGCTTGCGCAATTGCAATTGAAGAAATGCCACACGAGTCTTGCCGTCTAGCCGGTTTGCGCAACCGGCTGAAGGACAGAATCATGAACCGGCTAGATGGGTGTTACATCAACGGCTCGATGGAACACCGGTTGCCGGGGAACTTGAATGTCAGCTTCGCCCATGTTGAAGGCGAGTCGTTGCTAATGGGCATCAACGATGTGGCAGTTTCAAGCGGTTCGGCGTGCACTTCGGCTATGGTTGAGCCCTCCTATGTGCTGAAGGCACTGGGCACCGGAGATGATCTTGCCCACAGTTCGATCCGGTTTGGCATTGGACGCTTTAACACTGACGCCGAAGTGGACTATGTTGCCGACCGCGTAGTTGAGACGGTTCAGCGTTTGCGGGAAGTCTCGCCGTTGTAAGAGATGTCGAAGGAAGGACTGCGCTGACGCCCGGTAATAAGGAGCTTACATGCCAAGAGAACTCACCTGGGATGATGCCGACGATATCGGAATTCTTCTCTCGGAAAAGCACCCCGAAACCGATCCGCTCTCGTTGCGGATCACTGACCTGCATCGCTACGTGACGGAGCTTTCAGATTTTAAAGACGACCCGAAGAAATCCAGTGATGGCAAGCTGGAAGCGATCCAGATGGCATGGCATGCGGAGTTCATGGATCGTACGCAAGGCTAGTGGCAGTCTGATCAAAGCGCGGGACATTGCCGATCGCCGAAGACTGCAGACCCAGAATTTGCCTACCCAACCGCTACCGGCACCGGCTCCTCCACACTCGCTTCCCGGAGAAATTTCGCCGCTTCCTCTGGAGGCGTGGGATTGATGTAGAAACCCGTTCCCCATTCGAATCCCGCCGTCTTTGTCAGCTTCGGCATGAATTCGATGTGCCAGTGGTAATGATCGTTCGTGGGATCCTGCACCGGGGACGTGTGGATAACAAGGTTATAGGGAGGGTTATCCAACACTCGGTCAGCTTTGGTGAGCAGCAACTTGAGCGCCTTCGCCAGATTTTCAAACATGTGCGAAGAGGAGTTCTCAAACGCCGACTCATGCTGCTTGGGTAGAATCCAGGTTTCAAACGGAAAGCGCGGAGCGTATGGGGCAAGGGTCAGGAAGTCTTCATTTTCCGCGACAACCCGAATACCCGCTTCGGTCTCTTGGCGAATCACGTCGCAGAACACGCATCGCTCTTTGTAGATGAAGTACTGCTTAGCGCCTTCAATTTCTTCAGTCAGGTAAATGGGGAGCATGGGCAAGGCAATCAACTGCGAGTGCGCATGTTCGAGGGAGGCGCCGGCAGCCTCACCATGATTTTTGAAAATTAGAATGTACTTGAAGCGGCGGTCTTTTTTAAGGTCGAGAATGCGGTCTCTAAAGGTCCACAAGACATCTTCGATCCGTTTGGGTGGGAGGGTGGCCAACGTAGCGTTGTGATCCGGCGTCTCGATGATGACCTCGTGCGCGCCGATGCCGTTCATCTTGTCGAACATGCCTTCCGCCTGGCGGTTAAGGTTGCCTTCGATGCCTAGCGCGGGAAATTTGTTGGGAACCACTCGAACCGTCCAGCCGGGAGTATCGCGCTGGGGCGGAGGCCCGCCATTCGGGTTAGGCCGATACGCCTGAATCTCGGGTGGTGTCTTGTTCTCGTTGCCGTAACAGAAAGGGCAGAAACCGCCCTTAATTTTCACTCCCTCGCGCGCGAAATCGGTGGGACGTTTTGCGCGATCCGTCGAAATAATGACCCAGCGTCCTACAATTGGATCTTTTCTAAGTTCGGGCAAGTATGAATCCTTTCCTAAACCAGCAACAAAATGACCAGCATCAACAATCAAGCTTACTAAAACGTTATTTTACGACACAGGGAAGGCATTCTGGAATAACTCGAACGCCGGCTGGCTGGATTGATTTTCATAATACACGCTAAGTACGTCGAACCGAAACTGGCACGAAGGTGGTAGATGGTGCAGATACTCGCGAGCAACGGCCGCAAGCTCGCGCTGTTTGCTGCGATCCACCGCCGCTTCGGCAGGTTTCACGTCGCGCGTGGTGCGCGTCTTGACTTCGACAAAGCATAGAACGTCTTTGTCCCAGCCGATCAGGTCGATCTCTCCGCGCCGGCGGGGGGAGCGGAAATTGCGCGCCACCATCACGTAGCCAAGCTTCCTGAGAAAAAAGTAAGCATCTTCCTCGCCGTGACGGCCTATGCGCTGGTGCGCGGGGCCGGTGCTCCCGGGTAGAGTCTTGCCTGACAGCCAATCTAAAGCTCGAATCGTGGCATGGGTGAGACGACCAGAAGACATCGGAGCAAACGTCCAATTTGCGACCGCTGATTATATTTCGGCATGGCAAGTTTTGATGTGACGGATGTCACAAGGGGGTTTGCTTCGGCGCGCCTGAAGCGCATTTGGGCGGCGGAAAAAGAAAGGGCCCGCGTTTTCGGCGCGGACCCTCTCAGAAGCAAACGACTATTGCTGCATAGCGGCCTGGATGTCGGTAACATGCAGAGTGCTCGTCGCCTTGTCCAGATTGCCACTTACCTTTACCTGCTTGCCTTCGAACTGCTTGGCTTTGTCCTGGTCATCGATCTGGTAGGTTCCGGTGTCAGTCTTCAGAACGTACTTGTCACCGGATTTCACTACTGTTCCCGTGTAGGATTCAGCAGCCTGGGACGATCCAGGGGCTGAGCCCTGTGCCGCACCGGATTGATCGGATGTCGATGGGCTGGTCTGTGCCGGGCTGGTTTGCGCCGGGCTGGTTTGCGCCGGGCTGTCAGATGGGCTTGCCGCCGGGCTCGAAGCTGCGGGCGCGCTCGAACTCGGGCTGGTTTGATCGCTGGTTTGGGCAAACGCCGCAGGCAACATAGTTGCCACCAGCGCAAGGATAGCTACCACAGTGAGAGTCTTCTTCATCATTCTCGCTCCTCAAAAATTATCGACGAATGGCTGCCGGGCTAGTAATTGAGCACGCCATGTGCCAGTGCAGCCGCCAGTCTTTGCTTTAGTTATTGCGTGCGAACGCCAACCGAAAGGGGAGTTTTGGGATTTTCCTGGGACAAATTTTCACCTTAGATGTTTGCTACAGGAAAGACTGTACGCAGGAGAGTGGAGGACTCCTAATGCTGCTCTTCGCGGGTTCTCAGCCAATCCAGGAACATCTGTTCAATAGGTTTATCGTAGGTCATTAGGACGTGGCGCACGGTGTGTCCGCTCACGAAATGGCAAACTTCCTCGGCGAGGTTCTTCACGTGGTCACCAGCACGCTCAAGCGATTGAGTCATGAAGATGACTTGCAGGCTGGCCTGACGCTGCACGTTCTCTGGATTTTCAATATGACGCAGAAAGATTAAATTCCGCAGCCGATCCATTTCTGCATCAGCGCGGAGCACGTCGATCGCTTTTTTCACATCGCGAGATGAAAACGCAGTACCGACATCGGTCAGCATTTTCTCCAGCACCGTAGCCATGTGCGTGAGATCGCGAGTATCCTGCGGATCGAGACGCGACCCCGCCGCCTGTGCGCTGCTGGCAAAGCTCAGCAAGAGATCGCCGATGCGCTCCAGCCCGATCATCACTTTCATGCAGGCCAGCAGCTCGCGAGCTTGCGTCTCGGTCACCTGGGTGATGGCCGAGGTCACACCCGCGTCAATTTCCATATCGAGATTGTCGAGCTCTCTTTCACGATCGCGGAGTGTGTTAAGGAGAGGCGACGAGCCGGTCGCGATGCCCGCCGCCGCCGTTCCTGCCGCTTCCTTCGCGACTCGACAAGCCTCGATGGTACGCGTCACCAAGTGTGAATACGATGTCTCTGGTTCTGGAGTCTTGATTGTGGCTGTACTCATGCGGGCACATCTCTCCGCCCGGGCATCGCCGGTTGCGATGCAAGGACTCGCCGTTGATCTAAATGGATGGCCAACAACGAAGAATAGGTTGTTTTTTAGACGATTTGGTTAAAATACCGTGAATTTCCTATGTGTCGCTTAGGGTAGTTCGCGGTTGGGAGGCTGGAAGAACGAAGAGAAAGGTTGAGCCGTGATTCAACTCGCTCTCCGCGCGAATGCTTCCGTGGTGAGCCAGCACAATGTGCTTGGCAATGGCGAGCCCCAAGCCGGTCCCTCCAGACTCCCGCGACCGGGCCTTATCCACGCGATAAAAACGCTCGAAAAGACGAGGCAGGTGCTCAGACGGGATGCCGGGACCGAAATCCTTCACGTAAAACTCCACGCCGCGTGGGACCGGCCTCGCTCCCAGCACTACCCGGCCTCCTGCGGCTCCATACTTGAGCGCATTTTCCACCAGGTTCGAGAATACTTGATGGATCGCCTCTGGGTCTGCAGCTATCTGGGCGTTCGCATTATCTTCGACCTGCAACTCCACATTCAGCGTGCGAGCAAGCTCGCGAAAACTCTGCATGGCCTCCTGCAGAAGCTCTTCTGGTGCAACCGGCTGAATCGAAAATTGCTGCTCGCCTG
>WNGE01003538.1_pt1 | contig 21902 bp, 20 predicted proteins | sample 5400651 | NCBI WGS metagenome assembly WNGE01 (sample SAMN13153370, study PRJNA577476) | soil metagenome | isolation source: 60 cm soil or saprolite under grassland replicate 2 | place: USA:California | collected 2016-06-15 | reverse complement strand
GAAAAACTCATTGGCGCAATCATCAGCAAACCGCGAACTGCGGTGGCAATCGGGAAAGAATTTTTTTACAGGCAAGCCGAATTGGGCATCGCAGCCGCGTATGAAGCAGCGAGTCAGACCATGGCCGGCAATATGATGGACGAAGCTGCGCTCGAAGGCGTCCAAGCGTTTATCGAAAAGCGTGCGCCCAACTGGAGATGAGCCGCAAGCAGACGGCTTGGGGAGCGCAGGCATCTCGCGTGCTGGCGAACGCGTCCTCGCGGTCGCGGACTTTTCCTTCACCGCTGCTTCTTCGTTGCGGACGGGGTTTGAAGGAAAAGATTGTTTCGGCGCGACGCCGAACCAGCACGCGAGACGCGTGCGCTCCCCAGAAGCCTAACGCTTTAACGCTTCCATGACTTTCACTCTTCAAGAAGTAGCGACGACATCAGGCGGCGAGTTGATCGGTGATCCATCGCTGCAAATCACAGGCGCCGCGTCGCTGGTGGAAGCCACTGCCGGAGAAATCAGCTTTTTTGGAAACCGAAAATACATTGGCCTGCTGCGTAAAACGCGAGCATCGGCAGTTTTTGTCCCGACAGATTTCGCTGAGTCAATCGGAGCCGCTCAGATTCGCGTTGCAAATCCGACGAAGGCATTCGAACAAGTCGTGCTGAAATTTGCGCCCAAGCCGATCCAATTTGCACCTGGTATTCATCCAACTGCAGTCGTTGATCCGGGCGCGCAACTCGGAGAGGGCGTGTCGATTCAGCCGCATGCAGTCATCGAAGCCGGGGCCAAAATCGGGAACGACACAATCATTGGCGCAGGAAGTTACATAGGACATGAGACGGTGATCGGAAGCGCGTGTCTGATCTATCCACTCGTGACGATTCGCGAGCGAAGTCGCATCGGATCGCGCGTGATCGTTCACAGCGGCGCAGTGATCGGTGCGGACGGATTCGGTTTTGAAATGGTTGATGGTCGACAGGAAAAAATTCAGCAACTCGGGATCGTCCAAATCGACGATGATGTTGAGATTGGCGCGAACACGACGGTCGACCGGGCCCGATTTGGTCGGACGTGGATTCAACAAGGTGTAAAGATCGATAATCTCGTGCAGATCGCGCACAACGTGGTGATCGGAAAAAATTCCGTGATCGTCGCGCAGACAGGCATCTCGGGCAGCACGCGTGTGGGCGAGCGCGTCATCATAGCGGGACAAGTGGGCGTTACCGGCCACATTGAAATTGCTGATGGCAGCATCATCGCGGGGATGAGCGGCGTTTCAAAGAGCATTCCGGGCGGCGTCTGGTTCGGTTATCCCGCTGTTCCGCTTGCACAAGCAAAACAGCAAATTGCCTGGGTTCACCGGCTCGGAAAACTCTTCGCACGCGTAAAGGAGATTGAGAAGAAGTTGGGGTTGTAAAGGCGCGGTTTAGCCAAGGCCCCGTGGGCCGTCTCACAGACCGAAGGTTAACGCCAAACTGACCGGCCACAGGCGGTGGCTACAGAATTCCTACATCACTTTAGCGTCGGGCGTCAGCAATAAGTCCCCGCAACCCATCAGGCGAAATCGACTCAGCGCCGCACGCATGCACGGTTTCAGCCTCCATTGAATCGGACGTGGCAACCACCAGCTCGTACTGTTTGGCATACTTGCTCGCTAACCGTTCGATAATGGCATCGGCGGATTGCCCACTGCGCGAATAGAAAATCTGCACGTCCGCTGGGTCAGCAGTCGCCTCCACCCTTTTGCCTTTCCCATCAAAAACTGCGACGACGCGCACACCGGTCCAGTCCTGATAGTCGCGCAACTCCTTGATTAAGGCTTCGCGGGCCAGGGAGGAACGGCGCGCGTGAAGTTTACGCAGCTCTGGCCAGGCAAAAATAATACTGTGCCCGTCGACGATGAGGTAGCGTGTGCGCTCCGGCATACTGAGATTGTATATCTGCTCAACCGGATTGAATCTGTGTCCCTTCGAATTGCTATCTCGCTTCAGTGACACCTTGCTTGATCGATGTGCTATGAATATCGACGAGGCTGTAGGGTCCGCTGTCCTCAGCGGACGTTAAGCGGATTTGCTGAGGACAGCGAACGCTAAAAACCAAAACTATTCCGTGGAGTCAGGTTCTTTCTTGGACCGCTGCTTTGCTTGCGCTGGTCGGACCGTGCTGGCTCTCAGTGCAGCTTTTTTGCGTTGCAAATAAGCGCGTCGCTTTTTGCGCTTGGCTCGTGCGCGATGCTGTTGACCCATGCATGTTCTATCGATGAAACGCCGGAAAAACGCAATCCGCATTCGCGCTAATTTTCGGTCGCAACGCTCGCTTTTCTCCGGCTACGCTTTTCCGCGCCGCACTGGAAAACGTGATTGCATTTGTGGATCACTTCCTGTTAAAAAGGACGTTCATGGCGAACAGGGGATCGGCGTTCTTCACGGCCAGGCAGGGGACTGTGAGCGGGCTCGCCATTCTTTTTCTCCTAGTCGCGGCATTTTTCGGCTTTTTGAACAGCCAGAAAATGAAGGCGCTCCGCGCAAATACCGCGAATGCTATCGCGGCACGCGATGCAGCCGAGCGCCGTGAGGCGCACGAGAAATTGAATGCCGCAGCCGGTGGAACGACTGGAGCAGAAGAACACGCGACAAAAGTAGAAGCGGAACTGGCGCAGGTTCAGAAAGAAAAGGCCGATCTGCAAGCAAAGCTAGATGCCAACCAGCAGGAGATGGCATCTCTACAAAAACGTGTCGGAGAAGCGCCGAGTGCTGATTTGCAAGCGCAAGTCGATGATCTTCGGCGTCAACTCGATAGCGCGGAAAAGGAAAAAACTTTCCTCGCCCAAAAAATCCAGGACGCCCAGGAGCACGGGAGTCAGCCTAAGGAAACAAAAAAGCGGCGCGAAAACACCGTCGCCCATCGTGAAATCACCAGCGGTCGCACGGGTGTGCGCGGCACTGTGCTCGCATACAATCAGGCTTACAATTTCGTGGTGTTAAATCTCGGCGCTCGCAATGGAGTGGAGACCAACTCCGAAATGCTCGTGCTGCGCGACGGGACGCTGATTGGAAAAATTCGCATTTCTTCAGTTGAACCGGCGACCGCTATCGGCGATATCATCACCAACAGTTTGGAGCGCGGCGTCCAAGTACAATCTGGAGACACTGTGATTTATGCTGGCACAAGTCCATAAGCTTCGAAAAATCGTCGTCCCCGTTTTGTTGTGTGCATTCGTGGTCGCGATCACCTCATGCGCGACACAGAAGGAGACTGCTCTCGTCAAGGATCCAGACGATCACCACGACTCAGCAATCCCGTGGAACAAACAGGAATCATGGGAAAGGGGCGAGCAGTTCGCAGGGATGACCGACCGGCGCTAAGTGCAACGCCGGAGTAGCGGTGACTCAGCTCGTTCTCGTTAGGCCGCGCTCGAAATGCTCAGCGATGCATCTAACTCGCTCGGTCCGGGACGCGACCTGTTATGCAGTGGGCCAAGCGCGTGTCTTCTCTGGTGTGTCCCGTGCTTGGAGCATCTGGATGGAAATGGATTGGCGCCGTAACAATTATTGGTGCGATTGTGCTCACTTGCATTCCAGAAGTCCTTCTTGGCCGCTATCGGCGAAGTGGAACAGACGTGGCCTAAGCAACGATGAAGCCAACCCAGTCACTTGGCTTACCTCTGTCTCGTTAGCTCGTTATCCGCTCACGACAGCGGACGCTACAGAATCAAATCCAGAAACCGGCTGGGATGACGGCGTTTTTCGGGATCACGACGATGCCGTCGCGGATGAAGTAGTCGTCTGCATCCAGGTTCGGCGGTTTGCCTTCGGGTGTGATTACGACGCCATCAGCGATGCGGACGTTCTTATCGATGATGGCGCGGTCGATCACGCAATTGCGTCCGATGCCCATACGCGGCTGCGATGAATCGGTTTGGTCCAGCTCAAAATAATCCGCGCCCATCACGATGCTGTTGCGGATGGTCGCGCCGCTTTGAATCACGCTGCGTATCCCGACCAGACTTCGCTCCAGATGCGCATCGGAGATGATGCAGCCATCTGAAACAATCGCCTGCCGCAGCGTGGCGCCGTTAATTTTGCTTCCCGGTAAAAAACGCGGATGCGTATAGACGGGAGAATCGGGCTCGAAGAAGCTATATTCCGGGACGACATCAGTGAGATCCAGGTTCGCCTCATAAAACGCGCGGATCGTTCCGATATCTTCCCAGTAACCTTTGAAGATAAACGCGCTGACATGCCGGTTTTTGATCGATGCCGGAATAATGTCTTTCCCAAAATCTACCAGTTGGTTGTGCAAAGATTCCATGAGCACGGAGCGGTTGAAAACATAAATGCCCATCGACGCCTGAAATAATTCCTCTTCCTCATCGGAACCGACGGCGCGAAGGAGCTCGCGGCTCATTTTCATTTCCTGCAAAGCAGATTCATCCGACGGTTTCTCGATGAACCCGGTGATCCGTCGATCGACATCGCTCTGCATAATGCCGAACTCGGAAACCTGATGTGGCTTGACCGGTTTCGTGGCCAGTGTGATGTCCGCACCCATTTGAATGTGCTGATGCAGCAGCGCCCGAAAATCCATTCGATAAAGCTGATCGCCGCTTAAGATCAGGTAATAATCGTACGGCCGTTCCAGGAAGTAACGCATGTTCTGCCGAACCGCGTCGGCAGTTCCCTGATACCATTGCGAGCCGGCAGGCGTCTGTTGCGCCGCGAGAATGTCAATGAAGCTGCGCGAAAAATTGTCGAATTTGTAACTGTCCTGAATGTGCCGATGCAGCGACATGCTGTTGAACTGCGTAAGCACATAGATCGAGCGCAGCCCGGAGTTCAGGCAATTGCTGATTGGAATATCGACGATCCGATATTTCCCACCGAGCGGCACGGCAGGTTTGGCGCGATCCTTCGTCAACGGAAACAACCGCGTGCCGGCGCCACCGCCCATGACGATTGCAAGCGTTCGCTGAAGTGTGCCCGCCGGCAGTGCCCCATCGACTTTCGGAGCCGAACTTCTCGAAACCAAATCGCGCTGCGGCGGGGCTTTCACTGCGTCCAATCAAGCCCGAACGCTTTCAGGGTCAATGAGGCAACGAATCTTGCGAGTGTCGATGCGCGACATTACACTCGCAACATGTGTGGAATTGTTGGATACGTCGGACGCGCCAAGGCGACGCCAATTTTACTCGACGGACTGCGTCGCCTTGAATATCGAGGCTACGACTCAGCCGGCCTCGCTGTTATTGAGAGAGGACACCTCGAGACTCGCAAATGCGCAGGACGGATTGCGGCGCTCACGAAATTAGTTCGGAAGCAACCGGTCGCGGGTTCGCTGGGAATCAGCCACACACGCTGGGCCACGCACGGTGGTGTGAACGACGAAAACGCGCATCCGCATTTCGACGCCACTGGCAAGCTGGCCCTTGTGCATAACGGAGTGATCGAAAACTACCAGGCACTGAAAGATGAACTCGTTCGCGACGGCGACACGAACTTTCGTTCCGAGACCGACACGGAAGTGCTCGCGCATCTGATCGGGAAATTGTACGACGACTCGTGTGCCAGCACGGTGGACGCTCCCGGGAAACGGGCGCGCCTGTTTGATGCTGTTCGCACGGCGCTTCGGCAAGTCATCGGCACATATGGCATCGCGGTGGTTCATGCGGATGTGCCGGATTTCATGATCGGCGCGCGCCGTGGAAGTCCTCTGGTGCTCGGCGTCGGCAACGGCGAAAATTTTCTGGCCAGTGATGTCAGCGCGATTGTCGCTTACACGCGGGACGCGGTTTATCTGAACGACTTCGATTTAGTGGCTGCGGGGCCGGACAAGTTCGAGATCAGTTCGCTTGCCGGAGACATCACCGAGCATCCCGTCAGCAAAGTCGAGTTCACAGCCGAAGACATTCGTAAGGGGGACTATCCGCACTACATGCTCAAGGAAATCTGTGAGCAACCAAATACCGTGCGCGACGCGATGCGTGGCCGTCTCAACCACGAGGAATGCACTGCGAAATTAGGCGGCTTGAACATGGCCCCGGCTGAACTGCGCGATGTCGGGCGCATCGTTCTCACCGGCTGCGGGACTGCGCTGCACGCCGGCAGAGTCGGCGAATATCTGCTCGAGCGGCTGGCGAACATCCCTACTGAAGTTGATTACTCGAGCGAGTTTCGCCACCGCAATACGCCCATGACTTCTGAGACGCTGGTCTTCGCGATCAGCCAGAGCGGCGAAACTGCGGATACCCTTGGGGCACTGCGTGAAAGCCGGCGCAAAGGCTTTCGAACGCTGGGAATTTGTAACAATGTCGCGAGCACAATTGCACGCGAAAGCGACGGCGGAGTTTACATGCACGCCGGGCCAGAGATCGGTGTGGCGGCCACGAAATCGTTCACGTCGCAGCTTGTGGTCCTCACGTTGCTCGGGCTCGTCTTCGGCCGGATGCGCAATCTTTCCGCGGCTGAAGGAAATCGCGTTATTGAAGCGCTGGAAGAATTGCCGCAGCAAATCGAAACGGTTTTGGATCTGAACGATCAGATCAAGGCAATTGCCAAGAGATACGCCCACGCCAACGGGTTTCTCTTCTTCGGCCGGCAGTTCAACTTTCCGATTGCGCTCGAAGGCGCGCTCAAGATGAAGGAGATCACTTATCTCTTTGCCGAGGGCCATCCAAGCGCAGAACTCAAGCACGGCATCATCGCGCTGATTCGTTCCGATCTGCCATCAGTCTTTATCGCGCCCGATGACTCGGTATTTCCAAAAAACCTGAACAACATCGAGCAAGTGAAGGCCCGCAAGGGTCCGATCATCGCCCTGACAAGCGGCAACTGCGCGAAGCATCTCAAAGAGATTGCCAACGAAATCGTCCTACTACCGGAAGCGCCCGATTACGTCATGCCCATTCTGACGGTGATCCCCCTTCAGCTTCTCGCCTATCATCTGGCCGTCGAATTGGGCCGGGACGTCGATAAGCCGCGCAATCTCGCAAAGAGTGTAACCGTGGAATGATTCCGGAGCGGTCGCCGCGGCGACCACATTTCGGTTCCTTCGCCGAAATGCCCCTTCGCTGGAAAAACCAGCGGTTTTGCGATAAACTGGCGCCTAGTTTTCTTCCCCAGCCCGTGCAACACAACGAACAATACGTACTCAAAGTCCTCGAGGACGTGGGAGTCGTCACGCGTCCCCAGATAGACAGCGCGCGCTCCCGGTTAAACGGCGAACCGGGCGTGCTGGATATTCTTATCAACGACGGGGTTGTCTCGGAGGTAGACATCTCGCGCACACTCGCCGCGCAAGCGCACATGGATTGGATCGACATCTCCTCCATGTTGATTCCGCCGCAAGTCATTAATCAGATCCGCGGAGAAGATGCGCGCCGCTTCAAAGTGATTCCGGTCGCTTTCGGAGAAACGGGCCTGGTAGTGGCGGTGGGCAACCCGCTCGATATCGATACGATGGACAGCCTGAGCTTTCTTCTGCAACGCGAACTGGAACTGGTTTGCACCAGTCCCAGGAAAATTAACGAAGCGTTAATCAAATACTACGGCACTGCCGACGAAGCAGCGGACGTCCTGCAAAAGGAAATTGGGGAGGACATTGACCTTGGCTTGGAATTTGGTGAAGGCGCGGAACCAGCCGCAGTCGATGAAGCAGACGCACCGATTGTCCGGCTGGTATCCATGTTGTTGATCGAGGCGCACCGTGCCGGCGCCAGCGATATTCATCTGGAACCGCTGGACAAAAAATTTCGAGTCCGATTTCGGATCGACGGCGTGTTACAGGAAATGCAAGCGCCGCCCAAGCGTCTGCAGTCAGCCATTGTGAGTCGCCTGAAAATCATGACTGGCTCGATGAGTATCGCAGAGAAACGTTTACCGCAGGATGGTCGCATCCAGGTGAAGATCAAAAAGAAACCCATCGATCTACGCGTCTCCACCATTCCCACCAATCACGGCGAGAGTGTCGTTATGCGTCTGCTCGATAAAGCCAGTCTGAAGCTCGGTTTGCCGGAGCTTGGTTTTCTTTCCGACGACCAGGAAACGTTCGAACGTCTGATCAAGCTGCCGGATGGAATTCTCCTCGTGACCGGGCCTACAGGCTCCGGCAAGACGACGACGCTTTACGCCTGCCTCCATTACATCAACAAACCAGACCGCAAGATCATTACTGTCGAGGAACCGATCGAGTATCAGATGGCCGGCATAAATCAGGTGCAGGTAAACCCCGAGATCGGCATGACGTTTCCGGCCGCTTTGCGTTCCATGCTGCGCCAGGCGCCGAACATCATCATGATCGGTGAAATTCGCGATCTTGAGACGGCAAGCATTGCTACAAACGCCAGCCTGACCGGCCACCTTGTGTTTAGTACGCTGCACACTAATGATGCGCCCTCTGCTGTTGCCCGACTAATTGACCTCGGCGTGCAGCCGTTTCTGGTCGCGTCTTCGGTACGTGCGGTCATGGCGCAAAGGCTCGTTCGCCGGCTGTGTAACAATTGCAAGCAACCGGGCGAACTCAGCGACACCGAGTTGCGGGCACTCCAAATCGAGCGCGGGCAAATTTCTGAAGCGCAGATAATGAAACCGGTCGGTTGCGAGCAGTGCCGTCAAATCGGTTACAAGGGTCGCATGGGCATCTTTGAAATTTTTGTGATCGACGATGAAGTGCGCCAAATGATCAACAAACGCACTTCGACTTTTATCCTTCGACAAAAGGCGCGCGAACTGGGGATGCGGACATTGCGCGAAGACGGTGTGCGCAAGGTTCTAGCCGGCCTCACTTCTGCCGAAGAAGTGATCTCCATCACGGTGGGAGACGTGAGTTAAAGACTGCTTCAACCCTTCAACGCTTCAACGAAGATATGACGCACAAACAGCTTGCCGAATTTTTTGTCGAGCAGCGCGTACTTGAGCCTTCGCAGGCTGAGGACGTCTTGAACGAAGCAGAGTTGAACGGAAAGACGATTGCACAGGCAATGATGGATGGCGGCTTCATCGATGAAGCGGGATTCTATCAGACCATTGCGAACGGCCTGGTCACCGATTTCATCGATGTAACCGAACGCGACATCGCGCCGGAAATCCTGCATTTGATTCCCAGTGGACTCGCCCGGTTGCACGGCGCTCTGCCGATTGAAATGAGCGGCAGCACGCTGCGTGTAGCATTGGTGGATCCTTTCGATCTCCATACGGCTGAGGATCTTCGTTTCGCGCTCGGTAAAGACATCCAGGTCGTCGTTTCGCCGCCAGAGCAAATCGAAGAACTGATCAAGCAGTATTACGGCACGGATACAACGAGCATGGAGGATGTTCTCAAGCAGCTTGGCGAAGCTGGCGAGCTCCTGCAATTGAGAGAGACGGATGGCGATGCTGCTGTTGAAGCAGAGGCGAACACGACGCCGATCATCCGGTTTGTCGATCTCGTTCTCTATCACGCCATACAGGACCGCGCGAGCGACATCCATTTCGAGCCGTTCGAAAATGAATTCAAGATCCGCTACCGCGTCGATGGCGCGCTTTACGAAATGTCGCCGCCGCCGCGCCACCTTGCGCTGCCGGTCATTTCGCGCGTCAAGGTGATGGCAAACATGAATATCGCGGAACGACGGCTTCCGCAGGATGGCCGTATTCAGAAGAACATCGCCGGGCGCAATGTCGATCTTCGTGTTTCAACATTGCCGACTCAATATGGCGAGAGCCTGGTGCTGCGCGTGCTGGATCGCAGCATCGTCAATCTCGATCTCGAAGCGCTGGGGATGCCGGATTACATTTTCAATTTTCTGCTCGAAATGATCGAGCGGCCGAACGGAATCTTCATTGCCACTGGACCGACCGGCTCTGGAAAAACAACCACGCTTTACTCCTGCTTGCGCAGGATCAACACGATCGATTCGAAGCTGATTACGGTGGAGGAACCGGTCGAGTACGATTTGGAAGGAATCGTGCAGGTGCCTGTAAACGAAGGCATCGGCCTGACGTTTGCGCGAGCGTTGCGATCGTTTCTGCGTCAGGACCCGGATCGAATCATGGTAGGCGAGACACGCGACCTCGAGACCGCACAGATTGCGATTCAAGCATCCCTTACCGGCCATCTTGTTTTTACGACGTTGCACACCAACGACGCGCCCGGGACGATCACGCGTTTGATCGATATGGGCGTGGAACCGTTCCTGATTTCCTCAACGCTCGAGGCCGTTCTCGGTCAACGATTATTGCGCAGCATCTGCCGGCAATGCCGCACGACGTATGAGCCGAGCGACACGTTCCTGGCGGAACTGGGGATTTCAAGGGCGGATATTGGCGACAAACAATTCTTTTACGGCAAAGGCTGCGACGCCTGCAACAATACGGGCTACAAAGGCCGAAAAGGAATTTACGAGCTTCTAAAGATTACTGATCCAGTGCGTGAATTGATTAATGAACGAGCCCCAACGGTCACAATAAGACAAAAAGCAATTGAGCTTGGAATGATCACGCTGCGCCAAGACGGCTTGCGCAGCATCTACGCCGGCGACACTACTATCGAAGAGGTGCTAAGGTACACGTGAAGAAATTTAGCGATTCAGCGATTCAGAGACTTAGCGATTGAAATGGACTCGGAGAGCCTGGTTTGCTTTAATCGTTAAATCATTAAATCGTTAACTCGCTAAATTCCATCATGCCACGTTTTAACTACGTAGCTCTTGATGCTCGCGGACAGGAAGCCACGGGCTTGGTTGAAGCCGCGTCCACGAACGCCGCAATTACGCAGTTGCGCCAGGCCGGCTATTTCCCCACGAGCGTGATCGAGGAGGCCATAATCAGTGCTGACGGTCAGGAGGCGCGGCGTCGCGCAGCAAAGATGGCGCGCACGACCAAACCGCGCGCGAAGAAGGGCATCGTTCTCTTCGAACGCAAGAAGGTTAGGTCAAAAGTTTTGATGATCTTCACGCGTCAATTGGCGACGCTGATTGACTCGGGCTTGCCGTTGCTAAGAAGCTTGAACGTCCTGGCGAAACAGGAGCGCGATAAGCTGATGAAAAAAACGATCATTAAAGTCGCAGACTCGGTGCAGAGCGGCAGCACCTTTTCCGACGCGCTGGCCCTGCACCCGCGAGTCTTTAACGACTTATACGTGAACATGGTTAAGGCCGGCGAAGTCGGTGGCGTACTTGAGCTTGTACTTACCCGGCTTTCGGAATTTCAAGAAAAGGCCGCCAAGATCAAAAACAAGATCATCGCAGCAATGGTCTATCCCGGCATCGTGATGACAATGGCCATAGGCATCATGACTTTTCTTCTCATCTTCATTGTGCCGAGGTTCGAAATGATTTTCCAGGACCTGCTCGGCGACAAACCGCTGCCGCCCGTGACCAGGTTTGTCATCGGCGTAAGTGGCTTCATGCAGCACAACGGTGTGATTATCTTTGGCGCGCTTGTGGCTGCGGTGACGCTTTACAAATTTGTTGGCCGCACACGTCGCGGGAGGCTCGCCATTGACAGGTTCAAGCTGCGCATGCCGCTTTTCGGCAACTTGAATCGCAAGACAGCTATCTCAAGGTTTGCACGGACGCTTGGGACACTGGTTACAAGTGGTGTACCGATTTTGCAGGCGTTAAACATCACTCGCGAAACTGCGGGCAACGCTGCCATCGCGCTCGCAATCGCACGCGTGCACGACAGCGTGAAGGAAGGCGAATCGATCGTGCAACCGCTGGAAGCCAGCAAACAGTTTCCACCGATGGTGGTCAGCATGGTCGACGTAGGCGAGGAAACCGGTAAGCTACCGGAAATGCTCTTAAAGGTCGCCGACGTCTATGACGACGAGGTCGATAACGCGGTGGTAGCTCTGACCTCGGCGCTCGAACCCATCATGATTGTGTTCCTGGCGGTGGTTGTCGGCACGATCGTGCTCGCTCTCTTCACCCCGCTCATCAGCATCATCACCGGCCTGCAGCAGCAAACGTGACCGGCTCCGGCGCGAATGACGAATGATGAAGGAAGTTCTCCCCGGAAATTGTAGAGGCGTTCGCCGTGGCGAACGCCATTACAATGCTTTCACTCTTATTGAGCTGGTCGTTGTCGTCGGACTCATCCTCGTCCTGACTGGATTAGTTCTCAGCACCGTTGGCTACGCCCGGAAAAAGGGCGCCCGCGCGCGCGCCGAGACCGAAATCGCCGCCATGTCCGCTGCGCTGGAAAGCTACAAGGCGGATAACGCAGCCCACCCTCGGAGCAGTAACACAGATGCTCTGGATGCCCGGATGTCTGGAAACCCGGTCGCTTATCAGAACGCCAGCCTTGATCTTTACAACGCGCTGTTTGGAGCAACAAATGGTAGTCGCACTCCAAACACTGGAGCGAAGTCCTACATGGTGTTCAAACCCAATATGCTATTTCCCGCTGATCAGACCCAGAACGTGCAGTACATTCAAGATCCATTCGGCAACAGCTACGGTTATTCGACGGTCCAAGTGACGACGCAAGATACCACAAAGGGTTACAACCCGACTTTCGATCTCTGGAGCACGAGTGGCCTAACCGCTAATCCGCCTAGCAGCGGCACCGATACCATTACTCCGCAATGGATCAAAAACTGGTAAAGAACTAACGGCGTCTGACACAGACGCCCTACAATTTCGCCGAATCGGAACCGCCGTTATCCTTCGCTCGTGTGCACTACGACTTCCACGCGGCGATTGGGACTCTGCTCTTCAATTGAGCCGTTGGCCGAGGCACGGAATTTTGTCGCGCCGTAACCGTGCGTTTCGATTTGCGCCGGGTTAATGCGCATTACCTCCACAAGATATCGCTTCACGCTGTCGGCGCGGCGCTGGCTCAGATCCAGATTGTATTCAAACGTGCCGAAGGAATCCGTATAGCCTTCCACCCGGAACGTCGATTTCGGGTTGCGCTGAATGAGAGTGCCGAGCTTTTGCAGCTGATTAATCGCGCTGAATTGCAGCACATCGCTGTCATATTCAAAAAGCTGATCGTCGGGCAGCCGCAATTTTGTGCCGGACCCAAGCGGGCCTTTTTGCGCCAGCAACTGATCCAGATCGCTAAAGCCGGGAGCGCGCCCTTTATTTGGGCCGGCGCTATCGCCGGGCAGTTTACTCGTAAACGTGTTTGGCCGCTTAATCGCCGTGCTCGTGGCAAGCTCCGTTCCACTCAGAGCGGGCTGTGGCCGGCCGGATGTCGAGCTGTTGTTGAGCAAAGCTTGTTCGTGCAGCGCATTCGGGTCGTTTGAAAAATTTTGCGCGGTCGAGCGCTCGATTTCACTTAGGACGGAATTAACCTCCGGCTGCTCAACCTTGGGTTGATCAGGCAAAACGTCGCGCATGTCGTCCGGGAGCGCAACGCTCGTCTGAATGTCCTGTAATAATTTATCAAATGATTTTTTGTCATCCGGCAATTGCACATCGGTATTGTCAGGGTTCGGTTTCGCCGCCGCATTTGTCTGATCGGCGCTGCTCTTGTCCAGGTTCGAATCCGTGATGCTCCTGACCTTGAACGTTGGCGTCTGATCGCTTGGGGCGAACACCGCTTCCGTAGATGCGAAACGCGTCCGATAAAAATAGGCGCAGAGCGCGAAGTGTATTGCCAGCGAAACAACCAGGCCGAACCAGATCCAGCTGCGTTCTCTGCTGCCGGTGAGTAGACCTTCGGTTTCGAATTGATCAAAGTCTTCGAACTCGGAGACCTTCATGTGAGTTCCAACATATCACATTTGGAGGCGTGAGCGACGGCTCGGTCAAAATGACGAAATCTGAATGAACGAATGACGAACTAAGCTCGAATGATTAAATGACGGAAAGATCAGATGCATACACATTCGGATTTCGTCATTCCTTCGGCATTCGTCATTTTCCTCGTGTGCGTTCGATGAACGCACGTGCCGACCGCCGAATTTCCTCCGCCACACGCGCTTCAGGTGAGACAAACTTCGGCGTAAACCAGGGAAACAGTCCGATCAAATCGTGGGTGACGAGGATTTGTCCGTCGCAATGCTCGCCGGAACCGATTCCAATGGTTGGGATCGCGATGGCATTTGTGATCTGCTTCGCGACGTCAGCGAGCACAATCTCCAGCACCACAGAAAATGCGCCCGCTTTTTCTACAGCCCGGGCGTCGGCGAGCAGAGCTTCGGCCTCCGATTGCGTGCGCCCCTTGATTCTATAGCCGCCTTCCTCGCGCACACTTTGGGGAAGCATGCCGATGTGCGCCATGAACGGAATGCCCGTTTGTGTGATCGCTTCGATCTGCGGCACATGACTCGCGCCGCCTTCGAGCTTCACCGCTTGCGCGCCCGCGTCGACAAATTTTTTCGCCGTCGCGATCGCCTGTTCGGGGGTGTCGTAGGTATGAATTGGCATGTCCGCGACGAGCAACGCCTGTTTTATCCCGCGTGCCGCCGCGCGCGTGTGATGCAACATCTCTTCCAGCGTTACAGGCGTCGTGTCCCGGTACCCAAGCACAACCATGCCCAGCGAGTCGCCGACCAGGATGATGTCGATGCCGGTTTCGTCTAGCAACCGCGCCGTGGGATAATCGTATGCGGTCAGCGCGGTGATTTTCTCGCCGCATTGTTTCATCTGGCGAAAATCTTTCATGGCGTTGCTAGGAAGATCAGCTGCTGATTTGAGAACGCAAGCCGTCACGAAAAGCGGTGGGGCACCGCCGCACGCCAAAACGCAAGCGCAAAAATGTGCGCGCGATCACGGCCACGTTTTGGAGTGCGGCAGTGTTCTGCCGCTTTGGGCAGCGCCTCAAGAAGTTACCAATCGTCAGTGAAACGGGCCACGTCTCCAGACTGCTGAAGTTCCGTGAGCAATTCCCTCACGGTTTTTGTTTGGCCAGGCAAAATCAAGGTCGGCCGGATATCGGCTAGAGATTGAAGGACGAACTTTCTCAGGTGCATCCGCGGATGCGGCAATTGGAGAGGTTTGTTGTTAATTCTGCGATCGCCCCAGTACAGCAGGTCAATGTCCATGGTTCGTGAAACATTTTTTTTGTGATCGCGCCTCCGGCCTAATCCTTCTTCGATTTGAATCAATTGCTTGAGCAAACGTGCCGGATCGTTTTTGTAATCGAATTCAACAACTGCGTTTAGAAATTTTCCTGCTCCGGGCTCGCAGCCGACAGGATCCGTTTCGTAAATCGCCGAACAAAGAATCGGCGGCTTCACATTTGAGAGACCGAGAATCGCCTTTCGTGCGGCCCGCAAATTACCGAGGCGATCACCGAGGTTAGAGCCGAGGCCGACTGCAGTTCTCATAGATGTAGTGGCGCGTCTATGACCGCCGACAGAAATTGCAGGGCGTCTGTGCCAGTCCCGAAAGCATTCGGGATTCACAAAAACGCCCTACAGTTTCACAGGCCCAGCACATCCTGCATTGAGTAGAGACCCGGCGGTTTCCCGATAATCCACTTTGTCGCGCGCAGTGCTCCACGCGCAAAAATCTCGCGACTCGCTGCGCGATGCGTGAGTTCGAGGCGCTCCCCGGGTCCGCTGAAAATTACCGTGTGCTCGCCAACAATCTCGCCTTCGCGAATCGATTGAATTGGGAGGTCGTTCTCGATTTTTAGCGTTGCTCTTAAAATCTCCGCAAGAGTCTTGGCTGTGCCGCTGGGCGCGTCCTTTTTCATTTTGTGATGCGTTTCGATGATCTGGGAACTGAAATCCCCCCCGAATAATTCAGCAGCTTTGCGCGTTAACCAGAAGAGCACATTCACTCCAACGCTGAAATTGGACGCGAACACAATCGGCAGAACCTGCGCCGCATCTTCGATTTTGCGACGTTGCTGTTGCGAATGTCCAGTCGTCCCAATGACAAGCGGTTTATGATCGTGTAACGCAGCGCGGCAGATTTCGTCGATGGCATCGGCGTGGCTGAAATCGATAGCCACGTCGCAATTCTTGATGACTGGCTGAATCGCATCGCCAAGATCGCATTGCGCGACGATCTCGATTTCCCCGTCGGTCCTCGCGAGATCGAGAACCGTCTTTCCCATGCGTCCGGCCGCGCCGATGAGCAACACGCGCGCAGACGGCTTCATTTGTTTTGCTCGAATTCCTCGAGCGTTTTGCGCAGGCTCGCCTGGTTCGCCTCGCTCATCTCGCACAATGGCAGACGAACTTCGCCCGACATCGCGCCGCGCCAGCCGAGGGCCGTCTTCACGGGAACAGGGTTTGGCTCGATGAACAAAGCTTTAAACAAGGGCAACAATTTCCAGTGCAGTGTTGCTGCCGATTTGAAATCGCCTGATTCACAGGCGCGCACGAGCGCACAGACTTCTGCCGGAAACAAATTCGAAGCCACGCTCACAACGCCCGTTGCGCCAACGGACATAAACGGCAACGTAAGCGAGTCATCGCCGCTCAAAATCGTAAACGATTCGGGCAAACGGCGGCGCAGATCGCTGACACGTTCCACGCTTCCGCTCGCTTCTTTGATCGATACAATGTTGCGGCACTCTTTTGCCAAACGCACCACAGTTTCGGGATTAATATCTACACTGCAGCGTCCAGGAATGTTGTAGAGGATGATGGGCAGCGATGTGGCGTCCGCGATTGTTTTGAAATGGCGAAAGAGTCCCTCCTGACTTGGTTTATTGTAGTACGGTGCCACGAGCAGCGCGCCGCCGATGCCGAGTTTCTCGGCCATTTTGGTATCCGCCACCGCGTGTTCAGTGGCGTTTGAACCTGTTCCCGCAATAACGAGACAGCGTTTATTCGCGGTTGCGACCGTAAGTCGGATCACTTGCTGGCGTTCATCGTGTGAAAGTGTCGGCGATTCGCCGGTGGTTCCGATCGCGACGACGCCGGAGATTCCTGCGGCGATTTGCGTTTCGATAAGCGTTTGGAAAGCAGAAACGTCAATACTGCCATTGCGAAACGGCGTAACGAGTGCCGTAAACGTGCCGCGAAACATCTGGAAAAGTTAAAACGTTACAAGGTTACAAAGTTACAAAGTTACAAAGTCAGCGCTCCGCCGCGTCTAAATCAAATCTCAATCGAGCCTTCAAAAACAAATTCAGCGGGACCGGTGAGCGTGACGTTGCGAAAAGCGTTATCACTCTTTTCAAATCCGACACGAAGTTGGTCTCCGCCACGCGCAATTACTGTAACCGGTGAAGTGGCATTTTCGGTAGCCGCGAAGACGAGCGCGCTTGCCACTATTCCGGTACCGCATGCAAGCGTTTCGGCCTCAACACCGCGTTCGTAGGTGCGGACGGCAATTTGCTTCGGCCCACGTTTCTCGAGGAAGTTTACATTTGTTCCCTTCGGCGAAAACATTTTGTGATGGCGGATGGCTGAACCCGCTCCCTGCACATCGACATCGTCGAGCTGCAAAACCGGAATGACGACGTGCGGCACACCGCTATTGATGAAGTGTACGGTTTTGTTCTCATCCATCACGCGAAGCGTCGTTTTAAGCCGTAAGTCGGTCGGCTCAGTCATCTGCAGCGTAACAAGATCACCCGCCAGCTTTGCCGAAATCACGCCTGCCGGCGTTTCAAACGAAATTTTTTCCTTCCTGCCGGCAACTTTGTTTGCAAAACGGGCAAAGCAGCGGGCGCCATTGCCGCACATTTCAACTTCTCCTCCATCTGCATTGAAGTAGCGCATGCGAAAGTCGGCATGGTTCGAAGCCTTTTCGAGTAATAGAATTCCGTCCGCGCCGATGCCGCGATGACGATCACAAAGGCACGCAATCTGAGTGCGATCCAAATGGACGTGCCCTGTCCTGTTATCGATCAGGATGAAATCGTTTCCTGCGCCGTTCATTTTGGTGAAGTGCAGCACGGTCAAAATTGTAGCGGCGACCGTGATCGTTGTCATGTCGAGTGTCACATCAGGGCGTTGCCAGATGATGTTTCGGTGTTTAGTTATCCGCCGTGAAAAAATCGGGCCTTGGGGTTGTGATGACGATCCTTGGTCTCACACTGCAGATCTCCTTGGCTGGAGACTACAACGACTTGATTCTCGAGCAGGTCAAACAGATGCCGCAAGGTGGCCGTTATTCTGTTTCGCATTTCGCAAAGATCCGGCTGCAATCGTCGGCGCATTTTGAGTCCGGCAAATTTTTCATTGTGCCCTCGGGGCCAAGCTTCTGCTCGGGCGCAACGTATCTGGTGTTCATCAGAACAATCGAGGCTTTGCGCGCGCGAGGCGAGCTTGGCCTCGACTATTCCACCCTCGAAAGGCTGATCATCCGGGACCAACGCGATGGCGAAGGAGTTTGGGGCCGCTGGAATGCAAATGGGCCCGGCACAGCCCGTCTGTTTCACGAGCTGCAGCTGGGACAGAACTTCGACGACTTCGATCGAGCCAAGCCGGGCGATTTCATGAAAATCTTCTGGTCACGGCAGGTGGGGAGGAACGAGCACGGACACTCTACAATTTTTCTCGGAATGGAAAATCGGACGGACGGCCAGTACGTCCGTTATTGGTCAAGCAATATTCCGTCCGGCTACGGTGAGAAAGCTGTTCCGCGAGCTAAGATTGCCTACGTAATATTTTCGCGTCTTCAGACACCTGCGAATCTGGCTCGAATCGACAGCGCGCCTTACGTCGATACCTATTTAGCGTCTCTACTTCGAACTCGTTCGAGCATTTCAGAAGCCGGCACAAAGTGCGGGCTGTAACCGGGGGCCGCGCGCTTCCAGCTCACTCCAAGAGCGTTTCGCATGATGCAAAAGCTGCCCGCAGATGCGGGCGCTCCCACTTTCGCAGCGAAATCGGGCTTGCTTTTATAAAGCTTGCGCAGCTAAAAGGAAACCATGCTTATCGAAACCTTAAAACGTCATTGGTGGGTTCCGGTGCTAAGAGGAATTCTCGCAATTCTGTTCGGAATAATCGCGTTTGCCTATCCTGGCTTAACTGCCGCCACGTTGGTGATATTTTTCGGGGCCTGGGTACTGGTGGACGGTGTGTTTCGCATAATCGCTGCCATTGGGCATCGTGCTTCCGACCCAGAATGGGGATTCCATCTCATCATCGGAATTCTCGGAATCATCGTCGGCCTGCTCGCGTTCCACGCGCCCGGGGTAACCGCGCTGGCGCTCGTCATTTATGTCGCAGTCTGGGTGCTCATGATCGGCGCCACCGAGATCGCGTTTGCAATCAAAGTGCGCCGGGAAGTTAAAGGCGAATGGTTGCTTATCCTTTTGGGCCTATTATCCATCGCTTTCGCCGTTCTGCTCTTGTGGAATCCGCTCCTGGGCGCGGCCACGTTGATCTGGCTGATAGCATGGTACGCGATTGTGTTCGGAATCCTGGGGATCATTCTTGGTTTCCGCTTGCGCAGCTTACCGACAATCCCTGTGCGCTAGTCGGCGCAACTAATTCCATTCTAGTTTCGTTTTATTCGTCCGCTTTGCTTGCTGAGCGAGCAAATTCGTTCGTTTACAGTCACGGTTTTGTATGGCAACGGACCAAGAGTTCAGGCTCGCATGATGTCGACTCGACCGCCCAATATTTAATTAGCCACGGACGTTAGGGGCGGCAATATCTGCCGTCCACGGTGCGGCTGCGCGAAGTAAGATGGATTTCGCCTCCAGGGGGCGGAGCTTCGGGAAGACGGAGAGCAACCGGGCGAGCAAACCACTGAATACAGGCGCCGCAAAGCTACTTCCAGTCATTTGCTTGATGGCGCCCCGATTCCACGGAACTTCTACATCGACGCCGCGTGCCGCAAACTCGACAAGATTCCCCGGTCTGTAATAAAACCGATGGTAGTCAGCCACTCGGGCCATGTTAACGGTGATGACGCTGGGAAAGTAGCCGGGCCACTCTGGCCTGGAGAAGTCGTCATTGTTGCAGGCCGAGACGATGTGGACGCCGTGCAGATAAGCTTCATCAACCCACTCTTTGTATTGGAATATGTGCTGCGGCAGACCACAACCGAAACTGCAATTAAGAATTGCGTAGCCGCGGTCAAACGCCTGCCGTACCCCCTCACGAATGATCACCGTGCGGGAATCGAGGTGCTGACCCAAGACGCGTACGCTTCCGATTTCAGCCTCGGGCGCGATAGATCTGATGATGCTGGCAACAGCGGTGCCGTGGCCGAAAAGGTCGGTGCCATCGCCTGGCCGTGCCTCAACGTGCAGCCCCGCATCAACAACGTGAATATCGTCCCGAAGCGTTAGGCCAGATAAGCGAGGGTGGCTGATTTCGATTCCCGAATCAATGACGGCCACGCGTACGGCTCGCCCGGTTCCCTCGTGCAATGCTCGAAGAGCCCGATCCAGCTGAATTACGCCACTACCGTCATCGTCCATCACCTGTCAGACCCAACCAAGTGCCTGTTTGTACAGACGAAAATCGATTAACTCACTTACCACCCCAACCGCTCTTCTAAAACTGTCCAGATCAGATCGCTCAAAGCCCAGCGGCTCATTGCCCACAAGAACGGGGCGACCTTCCTCGGATCTTATCCTTGTCAACTGCACGCACGAAACAACACCGTGTAAGTGTTCGAGGATGTAAAATGGCACAACCATCATCGCGTAGGTGGTTTTGTGGGTGATCCGGTCGAGATTCGGACTATGTTCGGCATTTTTGAAGACTTGGTTCTCCACGACTGGCTGCTCGGTTGCTACGACCATGCTCACAATCCCCCGAGTCAGTGGTTGCTTGAACCCAACAATCGTTTCGGCATCCGGCCCGCTATTGTATGCGACGATCAAGTGAGTCTTCGGATTATCTAGCAACCAAATGCTACCCTCATCTGCTCTAACATGCTGAAACGTGTCCTGAAGTATCTGCCATACGTTGCCTCCTGAGATGCTAAGAAAATTGGCTGGCGTAATGGCCCGCGAGAGCTCGGCTAAATAATCCTGGAGCAGCGGGCGGCGCTTGGCGAGTTCAGGGTGCGGAAGAAAATTTGCTCTAACTGGCTCCATTATCGTCGAGCAGCTGACCTCGTGAGTTCTTCCACAATTCGTCCATTAAGAAACCCGCGAAGAAAGCCGCTCGAAATCATACGGAATTTTTCATGCCTGTATAGTCACCGGCGTACCGACAGTAGCCGTTTGGAAAAGGAGCTTCGCAACTTGCTCCGGCAGCCGGACGCAGCCGTGTGACGCTGGGTATCCCGGGAGCTGACCAACGTGCAAGCCAAACGACATCCCGCTCAACCGAAGGAAATACTTCATCGGGCAATGGTAGATGGTCGATACGTGATTCTTATCCTTCTCGCTAACAGTGAAACTGCCGGTGGGCGTTGCCCTTCCGTGGCGGCCAGAAGAAATCGGTGAGTCAATAGCCACATCGTTGTCGACCATCAGATAGACGCGTTGTTTGGAGATGCTGACTACGACACTGATATTTTGTGAAGTAGCTCTGCTGAGCACGTCCTCATTAATTTTGGCTGATTCTTGCTGTGCTGTCTGAACTTTTCGTTGTTTTGCAGCACCCAAATTCTGCAACGTTGATTCCCGTTGTTTTGCGGCGCTTTGTTCTTGAGCGGGCTCGACGCTCTCAGTGCCAGCGCGCGCAACTGTGGCTGCAAAAGGCGCCGAACTGATGCCAAATAACACAATCGCCGCGGCCAACTCGCGCATCCCTCGCCCGGAAACTTCATCCTCGGCTGCAATGCCAGTGACCCTGCAGGTTTGGAGCCGCTCATCATCGATGCCGTACCGACCAAGTCCCGTCGTAGGGCGGAGCCAAAAGCCAATGAGCGCGCCAGAAATCTCGTCGGCATTCTGCGACCAGCGAAAGATAGGGATTATACTGCTATCGGCCTGAGCAGCGGACGGCTCCGATACCTCAAACCGCCGCAAACGCGTTATCTCGTCAGCCAGAGCATCGGCGATAGCACCGGCTGAAATAGGAAGATTGCCATGTAATCTTTGGCGCAATTCTCGATCGATTCCATCGCTGTTCCACCAAACAAATTCAGATGATTCATCGATGCAAAT
>WNGE01002600.1_pt1 | contig 21904 bp, 20 predicted proteins | sample 5400651 | NCBI WGS metagenome assembly WNGE01 (sample SAMN13153370, study PRJNA577476) | soil metagenome | isolation source: 60 cm soil or saprolite under grassland replicate 2 | place: USA:California | collected 2016-06-15 | reverse complement strand
AACCACGGTCTCGAGCGGCACCCGTGTGGCCTTCGGATGAAGTGAGCGCAGCGTGCCGCCAGGAGCATACTCCATCACCAGAAAGGGCGTGCCATCCTGGATCGCGAAGTCGAGGATGCGCACAATATGCGGGTGCGAGAGACGCGCCAGGGTTTGGGCCTCGCGCGCAAACTGCTGGGCATCCTCGTCGGGGAGCCGCGTGTGCAGGAGCTTCACGGCTGCATGGCTGTTGAGGTGGATGTGCTCTCCCAGGTAGACCTCGGCGAAACCTCCTCGTCCCAACAGACGAAGCAGGCGATAGTTGCCAAGCTGTTGGCCTTCACGTCCGACGCGGTCAGCCATAACACACTCCTTGCGCGATCATGCTTCTTTCCTTTCTTTGCTCTCGTTGTGCCATCCGATGGCGGGTGCCCCTGTTTCGCCCTCCTGGCTCCCAGGGGCACCCACCTCACCCGACTTTCGTTACTTTCGTCAGTGCCTGCCGCCTAAAGGAAACCGATCCCAGGGGTTCTTGTTGGCCGTAATCCGGTATCCATCGGGGTCAGCAAAGACGAAGGTGCGCCCAAACGGACCATCGAAGGGTGGCGTGATGATGGTAGCTCCCGCCGCTTCCAATTTGGTATGCAACTCATTGACCTGATCGCAGTCGATCCAGAGCGCCACCCCCCATCCCGGCTGTGGTGCTTCATCCAGGTTCACTTTGGCTGCGCTGAGCGCAAAGGGGATCGAGTTGGTATCGAAGAGGATTACATCGGGAGTGTCGAAGCGCTCATCGACCGTCAAGCCCAACAGCTCTGTGTAGAACGTGCGCGAGGCGGAGAGGTTGCGCACCTGCAAGCTCATAAAATCGGGTCCGAGCAGTTTTGCCATGTGTGTTCCTTCCTTTCACCATTGAGAAGTTGCCTCCTCAGTGGTATGTCATATCTTCCATACTCACAGTCTACTCCATGCGAGTGACAGCAGTATGTCGACAGTGCAACGACTTTTTTGAAGGAACCCTTAAAACGGATGCGATCTCCCAACATCTCATGCTCTAATTTGTACGGTTGTGCCAATTGGCGCCCAGTTATAGAGCCAGGCAGCGGCTTTCAAGGGCATGGCCACACAACCATGCGACCCATTCTGCCAGCCGTAGGTGGGATCGTAGTGCCAGCGATTGGTACCAGGACCATAGACGGTATGCCACCAGGAGTCGTGCAGGAAAAAGCCACCTGCCAGAAATTCTAATGCATAGTTAATATGCGTGGGCGGGTACCAGTATGACGAGCCATAGGGCCAGGGCGAAATGAATGTTGTGGGACTGAGTTTGGCAAAGACATGGAACATCCCTGTTGGCGTTGCCAGACCAGGGCGACCTGTCATCACTGCTGAATTAAAGAGCTGCTGGCCGTTCTCATAAGCGTAGAGCCATTGATGTGAGAGACTCACGACAATAACTTTGCCCCGAGCAGAGGGAGTAATACTCCCACCTCCATTACCAGGATTGTTCGCTCTGGCAACTAACCCTCCGTAGATGTAAAGGGGAGCACTATTGAGGGTGGAGATACGATCCCAGTCCGAGATGCCGTTCCATACGACCTGTCCTGACAGGGTCGCGTAGACTGTCACGGTGGTGCCGGGCGCATAGACCGCGGTAATCGAAGCGCTGGTGTTTGTTCCAGTGCGTACGTTTGCCCAATCAGTCGTCTGGCCGGACCAGGGAGCGGCTAACGGAGCTGCGCTGGCTAGATGTGGAGAGGACAGGCTAAAGGCTAGAACGATGGCCAGTAGCGCGGCTAGAGGTCCAAGATAGAAAAATCTCATGATATTATCTCGCATAGAATCTTCCTTCACCTCGCTTAATCGGTTACGCTGACAAGATTCTTCTGAACTACTAGATGTGACTTCAAAACTTTTTTTTGAGTAAGCTTTCGTTAGCTCATCATGCTCCCATATGCTCTTATACTAAATTATAAGCAGAAAAACGCGAAAACACATCCTAAGATCGCATGATTTTCTCTCTGTTCAAGTATGAAACCATACCAATTTTTGTGTAGCAATAGGGCGTGTAAACGTCAGTCAGGCACCACCAATCGCTGAGGCGAAGCGTGCGATCACATCGTATTCGTAGAGTTCGGGCATGCGCTGTCCTGACCCAAGGCCACGGTGTGGGGGCAGAGGAGCGCACTGCCCCGTTCACAAGGAGATACACCTCATGAAGACAAACATGGACATGAATCAAACCCACGGCGAAGATATGGACGGAGTGACCGACCCGTTCTCGCGGGACACGACGGGGCTTCCTGACGCGATCGCTCCCCAGATCGTCGTCTTGCAACCTGACGATGTCCTCGAACTGCGGGCCGAACAGGTGCGCAAGCGCATCGGCGAGTTCACCCTGGACAACCGCTTCGATGGCGTGCCCACGAGCGCGTACCAGGGGATGATGGCACCGGTCCCCATCGGGGGCAGTTTCACCTACCGTGTGCGCTTTCCTGATCCTGGCGTCTACTGGTACCACCCGCATATGCGGGAAGACTATACCCAGGAGTTGGGTCTCTACGCGCCGATCATCGTCGTCCCGACCGATGCGGCGTACTGGTCGCCCGTGAACCGGGAGGTCACCCTCACCCTCGACGATATTCTGCTGGCGGGAGGCAAGATCGCTCCCTTTAGCCGGACGCAGTCGGACCACACCGCCATGGGGCGCTTCGGCAATGTCATGCTGGTGAACGGCGAGACATCCCCCACGCTGGCGGCGAACCAGGGTGAGGTGGTCCGCCTGTACCTCCTGGACACGGCGAACGTCCGGGTCTTCAACGTCCGTCTTCCCGGGGCGCGTATGAAGCTCGTCGGAGGCGACAACGGGCGGGTCGAGCGGGAGGAGTTCATCGAGGAGGTGCTCCTTTCACCCTCCGAGCGCGTGATTGTCGACGTCTACTTCGAGCACGCCGGTCAGTTCTCGCTTGAGCATCACACGCCAGATCGGACGTACCTCCTGGCAACGGTGATCGTAAAGGCGCAGCCGAGCGAACACTCGTTTGCGCAGGAGTTCTTCACCGTACGTGCAAGTTCCGAACTCGAGGCGCAGCGCGTCAAGATCGCCGCCGACGCTGACCGCCCGCCTGACAAGACGCTTGCCATCGTGGCCGAGATGCCGGGGATGGAACACCAGGGTCTTCCTCACATTTGGTGAACACCGTCTGCTTGATGTTTGGTGATACGCTCTGGTTGGAGAAGTACGACATACTTTTCAACTGTTCAGGAGCGTATCGCTGGTTGGAGCCTCTCAAGGAAGCAAGCAGTATTCTCCAACAATGAGATGATCCCCCCGAGGTGTAACGATTGGCGAGAGAGCAAGTCTATTCAAGGAGCACAGAACTCAGAAGGCGAAATGCCTCTCTTAAGGGGTCTTCCCTCAAAGGAGGCCATGAAAAGAGGACTGTGACCCTCTTTTGAGGGAAGACCCTTACCGACCACACAGAAAGGAGACTATTGCATGTCAATCGAAGACAATAAGGCCCTCGTGCGCCATTTCGTTGAGGAGCTCTTTAACCAGAAGCATTTAGCTGTCATCGATGAGCTTATCGACGCCAACTACCTTGACCACACGTCCGGCACGGCTTTGCCGCCTGGACCAGAAGGGTACAGACAATTCGCCTCACTCAACCTCACGGCTTTCCCTGACTCCCATATTACCATTGAAGATCAGATTGCCGAAGGGGACAAGGTGGTGTCTCGCTATACCAGTCAGGGCACCCACACAGGGGACTTTCTGGGCATTGCCCCCACGGGCAAGTCGATCACCATCACGGGCATAGAAATCAACCGCATTGCTGCTGGCAAGATCGTCGAGGGGTGGAGCAATTTCGACCTGTTAGGCCTACTCCAACAGCTCGGTGTTCTGCCGCCGCTCGAGCAAGTCAGTTAGTACCCCCTGTGATCCCTTTCATCGGGTAAACGAGGAACTGACTAGGAAACAGCTGCCAAGTTGGGGAAGTCTCGTGGACGAGGCCGGAGGCTCGGGGCTGAAGGGTCAGCCCAAATCCTTCGGCCCTTCCCACAACCACGCCTGCATGCTTCTCCTGCACATGGCTTTTCAGATGGACTTCAAGCAGGCTCTTCCTCATTGGGTGATACTGGTGGTGAATACTGCTTGCTTGATGTAGAGTGATATGCGAGAGTGCCATCGGCAAGTATCTGATGAAGGTCGATCCCTTTCCAGGGAAAGCGTTGGAACTCAAGCGGCTTGGGCGACCGGGTATAATGAGAACACGGACTGGATAGCTATCCCCGAGGCCACGGGTGCCCAGGGGAATGTGCTGCACCAGCGCGGTGTCTCCCCTGTTCCACACTTGTATCTGATTGGACGAAGTTGGCAGTGGACGCGGGGCTCAGCCCTGCTCACCGGGGTCGGCGACGATGCGGTTATTACAAAGGATCACATCGTGAAAGACGTAGGCGAGAGGGAACAACCTGAGCGCGTCGTCCAGATCCTCAAGCCGGGACGTTCGCTAGAAGCAAAAGCTACCCTTTAGACAGAGAGAAAAAAATGGCAAAGAAAACGATCGCATTTGTGGTGTACCCGGGCGTGTCTCTGCTGGAATTGGTGGGCAACCACAGCCTGCTGAGTCCCATTATGGGGCTGGGTCCCATGATGAAAATGAAGGCTGGGTATGAGTCGGTTGTAGTGGGAGAATGCCTTGAAGCGATCTCCACGGATACCCCCATGTCGATCATCCCCCGGAAGACCTTCGCCGATGTGCCGCAGCCTGATGGTCTGGTCGTGATTGGCGGCGGAGCCGACACGCTCCCTGCGCTGGAGCATGCGGAACTGGTCGAGTATGTGCGGCGCGCTGGGAAGAGCGCCCGATGGGTGGCTGCGACCAGCACCGGTTCGCTGCTCCTGGCAGCCGCCGGTCTGCTCGAAGGACGGTTGGCCACGACCCATTGGGCTTATGCCGACCGGCTGGAGGCATATGGCGCCCGCTACCAACCCTACCGACCCACAGGGTGGGTGACTGACGGGAAGTTCACGACGGCTGCCGGGGCCTCGGGCGCGATTGATATGGCCATCGGGTTGGGCGCACAAATGACGAACCAGGCAACTGCTCAGTTCGCCCAGTTGATGACTGAGTACGACCCCCACCCACCATTGGGCAGACTCGACTGGACAACGTTTGACCGGGACCGGGCTGCCCTTGCGGCGCTGATGGGCCAAAACATGGCCACGCAGAGTCCAGCCCGCGATATCGCCTTTGTCATCTACCCCGGCCTGACGGTCTTCGACCTGGTCGGCCCGTTGCAGGTGTTCTCGGCATTGAGTCGGATTGCGCCCCAATTCCGCCCCCAGGTTGTTGCAGAGCATGCAGGTCCGGTCACCACCGATATTGGGGTCCGCATGGTTCCAAACGGCATCTTTGCTGACCTGCCGCATCCGTATGCGTTCTTCGTCCCAGGCGGCGACACGGCAACGCTGAACGCCATGACCAACCCTGCCATCCGCCGGTATATCCGGACGGCTGCTCAGGATGCAGACTGGATTGTCTCGGTCTGCACCGGCGCGCTGATTCTGGCCTCCGTCGGGCTGCTGGAGGGATGTGACGTCACAACCCATTGGGCCTATACGCGCTTCCTTGAGAACCTGGGCGCACACTATGTCCAAAAGCGCTGGACGGTCAATGGCAACATCGTCAATTCGGCCGGGGTCTCGGCGGGGATCGATATGGCGCTGTATATGGTTTCCCGCCTGACGGATGAGGAAACGGCGCGCAAGGTGCAGTGGTTGATCCAATACGATCCCCAGCCGCCTTTTGGTGGGATCAACTACGAGCACATGAAGCTGTTGCCCCGAGTGACGCGAGGGATGAGCAACCTCAGGGCTCCCTTCTATACCGGCAAGCCCCACCGGTTGACCCGTCTGGGTAGGTAAAGCACAACCATTTGATGAAAGCAAAGAAAGGTTCAACATGTACTTGAGATATTTACTGCTAAAATGGGGTTCTTCCCCAAATTAAGTGTGTTCCCTTGCTTTATCAGCTCCATCTCAGCTTTTCCACAGGTTCAACTCAGAAAGCCAAGGTATACTTGTGTTTAGTTAGTCAAAACAGAAGCTTCGGTAAACCCTCCCTAATGCACGCACACAACACGCTCTGGTTGGCTTGCCTGTCATCATGCTCGAATGTCCCGATCTGGTCATCGCGGCTGTACAACAAGTCGTTCAAGCCGCGCACACGGGGCAGCCAATTGTGTCGAAATAATAACTTCCCCCAGAGGAGAACAACAATGAAAGAGAATCAAGTCGTTCTAAAGCGTCAAAAGTACAGTACGTGGTTCAAGCTGGACGATGTGCGTCCACTGGCGTTCTTCGTCATCCTGGCGTGCCTACTGGGGTGGATGCCCTACATTGTCTCAGCATTAGGGGCCGCTGACATCGCCGCAGCATTAGGGGACAACGGCTCGCCCGCCAATTGGCCGTTCGGGCCGCTGGTCGCCGCAGCAATCGTATCGGCATTCCTGGGACGCGCGGGCCTCAAAAACTGGTGGCGTCGGCTCACGACGTTCCGCGCGGCACCCGGCTGGTACATCCTGGCCTTCGTGGCCCCCGTGGTGATCGTTAGTGCCGCGGTGCTGGCCAACTCCGCATTAGGCGCGCCGCTGCCCACAGCGTCTCAACTCTCCAAATGGACCGACCTTCCTGGCTTATTCGTCGTATACCTGATCGTGGTCGGCATTGGCGAAGAGGCCGGCTGGACGGCATTCGCCGCGCCGCTGGTGTTGCGCCGTCACAAATTCATCAACGCCTGGTTGATCCTCGCTGCCATCCGTGTCTTCTGGCATCTGCCGCTCATGATTACCGGCCAGCTGTCGTGGACCCTGGGCATCGGCGGGAACATCGCGTTCCAGTTCCTCATGCTGTGGCTCTTCCGGCGTAGCAGCGGGGTGTGGCTCCTCGCCGCGATCTGGCACGCGATGCTCAATGCGACCAGCGGCGGGTTCTTCTTCCAAATGGTGCAGGGTCCGGACCAGGCGCGCCTAGGCCTGCTATTTACCGCAGCGTATGTGCTTATGGCGGCGGCAGTGTATCTCTTCGACCACAGTAATCTCGACATGGCAGATGAATTCAGTCGGGCCGGTGCTGCTGGCGGCACCGTAGTGGATTAAAGGCCCCGGGTGCGGGTGGAGAGGGAAGTACAGTGGTTACGGGCATAGCGGGAATTGATTGGAGAGGGAGCAATAACACCGACTTTGACAGAGACGATTTAGTCTTCCTTTTTGCTCTTGACGAGTTTGACGGTGGATGGCTTATGCGGTAGCGGCTTCGACCGACTCCTTCATCCGCCAGGCGAGGATCAGAAGCCAGATGCTCCACGCAAAGACAAGGAGATAGGCGAGTAGCTGTGGGACCGTATTGGTTGCCGAGAAGCCCTCGGAACCGAGCACCCAGCCCTGCACGATGTAGGTGAGGCCGGACAACCCCATCAGGTAGCCGATCAGCCTGGGGATCCTTGTCGTCCCCACGATCATGGTCGCGAACAGAACCAGCGCGAGACCAAACATGAAGCTCTGGTAGCTTCTGGTTCCCCACTCCAGCCACCTAATCACTTCAGCGCTCGCAAAGCGTGCGGCCTTCTCCGCGGCTGGTGCGCTCGCCCACGCATCAACCGCCTGCTTGAGGGCGACCCCGTCCACGGCCTGAAGGACCCCGTAAAGCGCAAGCGCCACCACGGCCGAAACGGCCCCGAACCGCCCCGCCCACCCCGGCGTTCCAGCGTGGACGTTCAGAGCGAAGAACAGGACGAGCAGTCCCGCAATGATGACCGCCATGCCTACGAACTGGCCGAGATGGACGGCGGTCCAATCAGCACTGTTGGCATACTCGGCAAACACGGCTGTGTGGTTATTGGGATTTTCCCGAGCGGGGTGCAAGGCACCGACGAGCAAGGAAAGCAGTTCCCCGACGAACAGCAGCGTCGCTGACAGACGAAGCAACTTGCGGTCAGCCATGATGGACCTCCTGTGTGTATCCCTACTTGTTATCTCAGTATACCTCATCTGCAACAAATGATAACCATTCTCTTGCACGCTATTTGATGGCTGGTATCCCTCCTTTCAAGATAGTAGGATTGGCGCATTCGTTCGCGTGCATCCTCGCTTAGCATCACCTGTTTTCCTTTCGCAGGAGCGGATACTTGTCTATCTCAACGGTACCATCAAACAGGAGAAATGGCAAGGTTTTGGATTAGCAACTCAACCAATCGCATAATCGCCAGTGCGGTAAATGATTTTGTCTATGAACCAATGAGAAACGGTGTGTGTGGGGTGACTGCTCTGCCTGTCGAGTCAGCTTCGCCAAAGCCATGGAGATGTGCCACCTGGTCTCCGTGGATAATCCCCAGCGCGAGACCAGGAATGCGCGCGTCTTGCACCTGAGCATTCACATACGCATCAATCTGTGCAAAATCGGGAGTGGCTTGCGTATCCACACGTATATTGTTGGCTCTCCATCCTTCCGGGGGAAAACACCCGTAGGGGCGGGAGCGGAGAGGACGTGGGGTGGGGACCCTTGGGTCGCCCTCGTCTCTCTTTCCCCCTCAAGGATGGAGAACCATATTGTTTCCAACCTTGACATCCTTCCAACCCACAACGTACAATTTGATATGTCCATATAGAGATATGCACTTGTACATTGGCTAGCCACGACAAGGAGCTATGTTTATGACTCCGACCGTTTTGCAGAGCGAAGAGGCTTTGCTCAGCCGCATCAAGAAGCAGCAACTCATTGAATCTGTTGAGCATATGAGTCCAATTTACCTGGAAGGGATGAAGCGGATTCTGACGGTGTCGGCGGACACTGAACTGATTAGCGCCCCCGCTTATTACCATGCAGCCGTCCATGCACCCTCCCTCAATGCCTTTGGTTCAGCGATATCAATTATCCAGGACGAACTGGCACACGCGCATATTGCCTACCGCCTGATGCGTGATTTAGGTGTGGATACAGAAAAGCTGATCTTTGAGCGCGAACCCCGCCAATTCAAATATCCCTACGCCTTCGATGTGCCGCTGGATAGCTGGGTCGAACTGATCGTCGCCAACGCTTTTTATGATCGCGCAGGTTATACGCTGCTAGGCGATGTCCATCAGAGTACGTCTTTTGGCCCGTGGAAGCGCGCCCTGGTCAAAGTAGACAAGGAAGAGACCTTTCACCTGCGCCATGGAGAGCAGGGGATGCGCAAGATCAACCAGGATACCAGCGGCCACGAGGCGCTGCAAAAAGCGGTAGACTGGATGTTCCTGCTGACCGTTGAGTGGTTTGGCCTGCCTGATGATCTGAAGAAACACAGCGAACAGCTTAAATATGGCTTTAAGGGCCATAGCAATGACGAACTGCGTCAGATCTGGATGTCCACCGCGGTCCCACTGTGCAATGAACTGCAACTCAAGGTGCCCGCGCACTATGACGAGGCCCAGCAACAATATGTGATCGACTGTCCCTTCCCGGCCAATTTTGATGTTAAGGCGAAGCACTGGCTGCTCGAAGATGGCTCCTGCACATGGGACGATGTCATGAAACGCTGGAAGGCACGCGGCCCAAGCAATGAAGAGTTTGTGGGTATGGTTCAGCGCGGCAAGAAAGAAATGCTGCGCCTCCTGGAGCAGGACGCATGACGAGCAGCTATCCATCTCTACAGACACATCCCTCCAATGATGCTTCTTGTCCGGCGTTGTGGGATGCCTTGCGCGAAGTGATGGATCCCGAAATCCCGATCAGTGTGGTGGATATGGGGTTGATCGTCGAGCTTGCCGAGCAGGATGGCATTGTGGATCTCAAACTCACTCTTACCGCGATGGGCTGCCCCGCCATGGATTTCATTATGGACGACATTCGCGCTCGCCTGCTGCAGGAACCGGGTATACGGCAGGTCAACATCGAAATCGTCTGGGATCCCGTCTGGACGAAGGCGCGTTTGAGCGAAGATGGTATTGATATTATGCGCACCTGGGGAATTTCAGCATGAGTGATACAATGACCGCAGAGCATAAAACAACCGCGCGGCGCGATGCGCTCAACGAGAGCCACGTGTGGCAGGTCTACGCACGCCGCAAATATGAGGAGCCGCTGCACGAAATCGGCAATGTGATGGCCGACGATGTGGAGCTGGCAAAGGTCTACGCGCGCAGCATTTACGATGAGTTCGCCTGGGTCGAGATGGTGATAGTACCGCGCGAGACCATCGTGACGGTTATTGAGCCATGAAGTTTCAAGTATCCGTAGGGGCAGGAGTGGTGTGGATGTCGGGATGGGGCCCTTGGGCTGCCCTGGAGAGGGGAGGAGGCCACACATGAGTACTACGACACGACGTATCGATCACGCGGCCCTGTTTGCCATCCTTTCGTCGCTGGCCGATAACAAACAGGCTATTGGACGGCGCTACGCCTACTGGTGTAACGGTGCGCCCGCTCTCGAGGCAGCTGTGGCTGCTGCCGCCATGACACAGGACGAACTGGGACACGCGCGGACGCTTTATCCTTTGCTGGACAACTTTGTCCAGGCAGAGGTTGACCTCAGCCAGGTGGAACCGGAGACACGCACGCTGCACTATTCCATTGCCTATCTCGACAACGACTTCGAGGGCTGGTCCGATTTCGTGGCCACCAATTTTCTCTTCGATAGCGCCATGACGACGTTTTTCGAGGCCGCGCAACAATCCAGTTATGAGCCGTTGCGGCAGCGTGCGCGCAAAATTGTGCAGGAAGAGCGCATCCATGAAATGCACGGAGAGGGCTGGGTACGGCGCCTGGCCAAGGCAGGCGGGGCTGTACGCGCAACGCTGCAGGCCTCACTTGAGCGGCTCTGGAACGAAACGCTCTGCTGGTTTGGGCCGAACGATGATCCCGTCATGCGACGGCTCTACGACGAGGGCATTATCGACGCGACCCCTGACGAGTTGCGCAGCCGGTACTTGAAAAAGATTATGCCCACCTTGCAGGGCGTGGATATTGATGTAGCGGTAACTTTTAACGCCAGCAGCAAGCAATGGGAGGTGAGCGGGTCTCTGCCGTGGGCACGGTGGGATGCTGTTGGAAGAAGATTATAGCGCCCCGATAGGGCGACCGCGGACCTCCACCGGGCGACCACAAGGGTCGCCCCTACTATGGACGGGCCTGGCAGGCCGATTCGTTGCACAGTAGGGGCGATGGTGGGGGTAGGGGATGAAAGGTCAGGATTGGATACTTTTATGGGATATAATTATACAGGGGAGCCGGAGAAAAAGGTGAGGGTCACCTGCCCTTATTGTGGCTCGACCAATACTGAACTATTTTCTTTGTTCGGCCAGCAACTGTTGACTGTTCAATACTATTGTAACGCCTGTCATACGCCCTTTGAACGGGTGAAGGACGACGATGTTCTAAACGATTACGCGGCACGAAAGGAAGGCCAACCATGACCACCACAACAGAACGAACACTGGTACGTTATACTACAACCGATGGTATAGCGGTGATCGAACTTACTAATCCACCGGCCAACACGTATAGCTACGAGATGATGCGCCAGTTGGACGAGGCTATTTTACGGGCGCGCTTCGATGATGATGTGCATGTCATTGTCATGCGCGGCGAGGGCGATAAGTTCTTCTGCGCTGGCGCGGAAATCAGTATGCTCAATGCTGTCACGCCCGGCTTCAAGTACTATTTTTGCCTGCATGCCAATGAGACGCTGATACGGTTGGAGCAGACGCCGAAGCTGGTAATAGCTGCCATGAATGGGCACACCGTCGGTGGTGGCCTGGAGATCGCGCTGGCCTGTGATATCCGTATTGCCCGGCGTAACGCGGGGAGAGTGGGTCTGCCGGAGATCACACTTGGTGTGCTTCCCGGTACCGGTGGTACGCAGCGCCTGGCTCGCGCGCTTCCCAAGAATAAGGCTATCGAGTTTATGACCGAGGGCAAGCTGATGAGCTTTGAAGAGGCGCAAGAACTGGGCCTCATCAATTACATTTATGAGCCGGAGAACTACTGGGAAAAGGTCATTGAGTATGCACGCGGCTTCTGCCCGCCCAACCGCGCTTCCAAGACCGTCGGTCGCATTAAACGCGCGGTGCAGTCGGGTTCCGAGGTCGCACTCTCCGAGGCGCTGGCAATCGAGCGCGAGTTGCAGCAACTGTGTTTCCAGAGCGAAGATGCCAAAGAGGGTATCGCTGCCTATACTGAGAAACGCAAAGGCAATTTTGCAGGACGCTAAATAATTTTGCAGGAAGAGCATTTAGCACCCGAAGGGTGCTAAATGCTCTTCCTGCAAAGAATAAAAGAAAGTATTTTGTATGTCGTTCCTGCATGTTCGGCACCAGCATAATATTCTCTGGTTGATCCTTGATCGGCCACCGCTTAATATTCTCAGCATTGAAATGATCGATCAGTTGACGGCGGCGCTGCGGGATGCGATGAAGAATCCGCCGCGGCTGATTGTGATTACCGGGGCCGGTGAACGAGCCTTTTGCGCGGGAGTCGATATCAAGGATCACCTCGATGGTCGTGAAGTCGAGATGTTGCGCGCCGTTCGTGATAATTGCGCGGCTTTTGAGGAGTTGCGCGCGAAACACATTCAGACGGTGGCGCTGGTCAAGGGTTATGCTCTCGGTGGCGGCTGCGAATTGGCGGCGCTCTGCGATACTGTTATTGCTCGCGAGGATGCGACTTTTGGTCTGCCAGAAATTAATCTGGCTGTTTTCCCACCTGTTGCCGCTGTCTATTTCTCCAGGCTTATCGGCCATAACGCTACTATGCGTTTGATGCTGACCGGTGAGACGATTAAGGCCAGGGAGGCGCTCCGCCTGGGGCTGGCTCACCAGGTGCTTTCCTCGCAACGTTTCCTCTCTGATGCTGAAGAGCTTATTACTATGTTGGTTAGTTGCTAGCTTAGGCGGTGTGTCTGTTTTTCTGGGGCCTCATCGCTACGCTCTTCGCAAGGGGTTTTTTTATGTGAAATTGCGGTTTTGGCAGACTGCGTCTGCCAAAACCGCAATTTCACATGGAGTTGTTTTTTGCCTGCGGCTGCTACCTTCGCAATTTCATATGGTAGGGAGTTGGGGGTTGCTTGTGGCTGCCAAAATCGCAATTTCATATGGTGCTACTATTTCATGAGGAACTTTTGGATAAAAAGAAACGTTTTGACATTGTGGAGAAGGTGGCGGAGGGGTAGGGAGAAAAAACAATAGAGAATTTAAGGAGTTTCTGTATGCGTACACTGCGTGACGTTCGCTATAATATTAATGGCCGTATCATACGGCGACTATCGCTCTCTTTTATTGGGCCGTTTATGTTGCTAGCTGTCCTTTTATTCGCGGTGGCAGGGTGTGGGTCCAATACGACGACGGGAGCGGGGTCAACTCCCACTAGCGCGCCTACTAGCGGAGCGACCACCCTGCCGGGGAAAATCCCCAATGGTTGTCCCAATCAGGCGATAGTGACTCCTTCGCAAAGGGCGTCCAATGTTACATTACATATGGCCGATAGCAATAAAACCAACAGTGCGCACCAGGGCGATCTTATCGAGATTCAGTTGCCATTCGGCCAGGCGTGGTCAGGCCCCACATCTTCAAAAGGTGTGCTCGAATTGCAGTCGCCCTATGGCTATGCTGCCCTTACGCTTAAAATGTGCATCTGGCAGTTCGTTGCGAAAGGACTTGGTACAGCCAAATTGGAATTTAGCGGCAGAGCGATCTGCTTGAAGGGTCAATTGTGCCCGCAGTATATTATGAGCGTCCCATTTATTATAGAGGTGAGAGGCACTGGCATAGCCCAATTAGAATTTAGTGGCAGAGCGATCTGATTGAAGGGTCAATTGTGCCCGCAGTATATAATGAGCATCCCGTTCATTATAGAGGTGAAGTGAAATTAGTCTAAACTTCAAATAATACCGTGAGTATATTGTTTGGTTTTACCTAAGTTGGTGTGAATAGGCGGTGAGGGCAAAGGAGGGGAGGAGGGAGAAAAGGCTTCAGGTTAGTTTCTCATGAAGAAAGGAGGCGGCGCTGCCTCTTCATCTCTAAAGACGGAGGTATCCACGCCGGAGAGCACTATGAACGAACGTGTTAACCTCTTACCTGTTGATGTAGCAGACATCACTATTCTGGTAGATAACAGCATCGATATTCTTCTACCCAGCACAGAGGTAGCGCAACGAGCGCCACTCGCCTTGAACTGGTCTGAACGTGAGCAACTGATCGCGGAGCATGGCTATTCGTTGCTATTGACGGTGCAACGTGAGGGCCGTAGCGAGTCGGTGCTCTATGATGCGGGACTTGGACGAAATACGATTCTCCACAATATGGATGTACTCGACGTGCAGGCGAGTGATCTGCGCGCTGTCGTGCTCTCTCATGGGCATGCCGATCATCATGGTGGGCTCGAAGGAATGTTTCAACGGATTGGTCGGCGCAAGATGCCACTTGTTTTGCATCCCCATGCCTGGCGCCAACGGAGAATCATCTTTCCCACGGGTGTTGAGATCAATATGCCGCCACCCAGTCATGCTGACCTTGACCGCGAGGGTGTTGCCATCATCGAGGAACGCGGGCCGTCCCTCTTGCTCGATGGTACAGTCCTGGTGACAGGACAAGTCGAGCGTGTCACCGACTTTGAGAAAGGCTTTCCCATCCAACAGGCACAAAGCAATCATGGATGGGAGCCTGATACATGGGTATGGGATGACCAGGCTGTAGTCTGTCATGTGAAAGAGAAAGGGCTTGTTGTACTCTCAGGTTGTAGTCACGCAGGAGTAATCAATGTCCTGCGACATGCACAGTGTCTGACGGGCATAGACAACATATACGCATTCGTCGGTGGCTTGCATCTCAGCGGGGGCCTTTTCGAAGCCATAATCCCTCGCACCATCGCAGAACTGGTCAGCATCGGACCTACCATCGTGGTACCTGGGCATTGTACCGGTTGGAAGGCCACTCACGAATTAGCACGTGCGTTACCTGGGGCCTATCTTCAGACAAATGTTGGGACACGCCTGCACTTTGCGTGAGTTCAGGGTAGGCATGCTTAACTTATTGAAGTTTAGACCAATTTGACGGTAGTTGCTGGGTATATCCTTGCGTGTATGGCTTTTAGGAAGGCCTTCAACACCCCTCCATACCAAGAAGTAGCACTGGACGCGAGATAGGAATCTTTACAAAAAATCAGCTTCATGGTATGGTGACAATAGAGAATGCATATCTGGGGCTTATGTGGCCAACGGATAGATAGCCAGAATCAAAAGATGTGTTCTTCTCGTTATTTCCTCTTCCCTTGCTCGGATGCCGAGCCGAAGACTGATCTCAAGAACAAATAAGGAGGATCAAATGGCTCAAGCTACACCCGGATCAAACTACACTGTGCAACCGGGAGATACGCTCTACTCCATAGCACAGCGGGCCTATGGCGATGGCAACAAATGGCAGATAATCTATGATGCGAACAAACAGGTGATCGGCAGCGACCCGAACCTCCTCCGTCCAGGAGAGGTACTCTACATCCCGCCAGTCACACCGCCACCACCGCCACCGCAGCCCAAAACATGCAAAGTGACGGCCGCTCAAGGCCTGAACATTCGCGCTGCACCCACCAGCCAGTCAGCCCTCATTACCAGCTATCCTATCGGAACTGTCCTCAATTACGTCGAAGTCGTGATCGGAGAGAATGTGGCTGGTAATCCCTACTGGGGTCACTCAGAACAGGGGCATTACTACTGGATGGGCGGGACAGACCACCCGAACGGGTAACTTGCGCGCAGTCACAGACCTAGTACAGTGAGGCTGAGATACATCCATACGAGGAATGGATGACCCAGCCTCCACTAGACGTACACAGGTCTTACACACCCACGGCTCTATCTGCGCCCGAGTGTCCTAGAGTTTCCTTTTGATGTCACCCCCTTCACTTCGTTCAGGGCAAGCTCTGAGCGCTGCGCAGGGTCTCTCGCTGGGCAGGGAGATGCTTCGCTCAGCATGACAAGGCTGTCGTGCTGCCGCGGCTCCCCCGGTTGTCACCCTGAGCGCAGCGAAGGGTCTCTCTCGCGTGGCGCACGAGATGCTTCGCTGCGCTCAGCATGACAGGATGGCGCTCAGCATGACAGGATGGCGCTCAGCATGACAGGATAGCGCTCAGTATGACAGGACTGCGCTCAGTATGACAGGACTGCGCTCAGTATGACAGGACTGCGCTCAGTATGACAGGACTGCGCTCAGTATGACCATGCAAGTATGACTGTGCTGCCGCGCTCTCGCATCGCACGAGTCCACTGAGGCGGAAACAGGTCCATGATAAGCGCTGCTGGTGTACGCCCAACTTGGCTGGTGCTTCTCAGGGGGTTTATTCAGCCTCAATGGACGAGTGCCATTGAGATCTCAGCAGTGACAAGGGCGCATCTCTGTTTTGTGGGCCAAGTCGAGGTATTCGGCAGACAGGTCTTGAAAGCCCTGCCCCTACAAATGTAGGCACAAAGGTACTTGACGTGCAACTGTTACTACTCTACTATGAGGGGGGTTACTTTTTTTTACATTGGGGTGATTTTATGACTGACCGTGTGGGGCAGAAACTGGGGAACTATCGTCTCATCCAACTGATTGGGCAGGGTAGTGTGGCGGAAGTTTACCTGGGAGAACATATACGGCGCAAGACTCTGGCAGCGGTAAAAGTTTGGTATTACCAGTTAAGCAGTGAGGATATCAAGCGCTTTCAAGCTGAAGCAAGTCGCCTGGCGTTGTTGGCCCATCCGCATATCGTCTATCTATTGAAATATGGCGTTACGGATAGGCTGCCTTTTGTGGTGATGGAGTATGCGAACGAAAAGAGTTTGCGCCTGCGCTATCGCAGGGGAATGCAACTTTCGCTGGCTACTGTTGTACCCATTGCAAGGCAACTGGCAGAGGCCCTGGAGTACGCGCACAATGCCGGTATCGTTCATGGAGATATCAAGCCAGAAAATATGTTTTCCAGGCAGGGCAACGAGGTCTTGCTCAGTGACTTTAACATGGCGAGTATTGCGCTCAATTCTTACGCTCAATACAACAAGCTCGAAATGGCCTCCATCGTAGCGTATATGGCTCCTGAGCAGCTCCAGGGGCAGGTCGAGAAAGCCAGCGACCAGTATGCATTAGCGGTGGTTATCTATGAATGGCTGAGTGGGAAACTACCATTTCATGGTTCTTTTACCGAAGTGGCTACCCAGCACATGATTGTTCCCCCTGCTCCACTGCATACGATTGTGCCCACGATATCATCCACGGTTGAAGAAGCCGTGCTCAGGGCTTTGGAAAAGGATCCGCGCAAACGATTCAGGGGAGTACGCGAGTTTGTCGCTGTGCTCGAAGAGGCGACCGAGAATAAGCCCTTACCGTTTTTCGGCCTGGGAGGAAATACGGTGCTTCCGGAAGAAAAACCTGGCCGCACTACAAACGATGCTTTCGCCGGTACTACGAACACGTTTTCCCCCGATAGTTTTAACAAATACTGGCAGGTTATCGCCTTTTGTGACCTGGATATCCAGCGCAATCCGCGCGATCCAATGGTCTATAGCGAGCGCGGAGACGCTTACTATATGCTTGAAGAGTACGAACGGGCCATCCTGGATTATAGTTATGCGTTGTCCCTGGATAGCAAATGTATTCCTGCTTATTGCAATCGCGGTCTGGCCTATTCGCATCTTGAGGAGTATAAGCGGGCCATCGCGGATTTTACTCACGCTATAGAAATAGATGCCAACGATGTATCCTCGTACTATAATCGCGGGAATGCCTACTCTCTCCTTGAAGATTACAAACGGGCTATTGCCGACTATGATAGTGTTCTCAGGCGCGATGATAGTCACGCTTTCGCCTACTATAATCGGGGCAATGCCAAGGCTCACTGCCAGGAATACGAGCAGGCTATCGCCGATTATAGTCAGGCCATTGCCGTGGACCCTACCTATTTTGGGGCCTATTGCAATCGGGGCAGGGTGCACAGTCTGCTGAAGCAGCACGAGTCGGCGATTGCTGACTACTCGCGGGCCATTGAATTGGATCCCCAGCTGGGATGGGCCTACAGCAGTCGAGGCGAAGCCTATTGTAGACTGAGAGAGTATAGAAAAGCTATCGATGATCTTGATCGCGCTATTAAAATGGACGACCAGGATGAGAACGCCTATACGAACAGGGGGTTGGCACATTTCTCCCTGAGGGAATATGAGAGCGCCATTGCCGACTATTCACGCGCGATTGCATTGGATGCTGAAAATGCCTGGTCATATAGCAATCGAGGGCTGAGCTATTATCATCTGAAGGTATATGAGAAGGCTCTGCAAGATTGTTCCAGGGCGATTGAATTAAGCCCGCTCTTTGGCTGTGCATACGATAATCGCGGGACGATTTACCTGGCTATGGAGAGATTAGCGGAGGCCAGGGAAGACCTTCTCACCGGGTGGAGATTAACGCCGACGCATGCCAGTCACGGCTGGTTGGTCGAGTGGTCCGCCATGTGTCTGGCGCGACCCGACGAGGCGATGGCTACACGCCTGGAAGCGCTGGCGGAGATTGAGCCCGAGGATTATATCGCCTATGTCTGCAGGGGAGTGGCGCTCTGGATATGCGGTGATTATGAGGGTGCGTTAATGGAATTGGAGCGAGCTATTGCGCTCGAACTCAAAGAGGATGCCTACTTCTGGAAAGGTATCGTCTGCGCCTTCATGGGGCGCGATGAGGAGGCCGCGGCAGCCCTCAAACAGGCGCTGGATTGGGGAGTTCCTGCGCTTTTGCAGGCACCTCTTCACTGGCTCAAAGAAGATCGAGCAGACTTTTTCGAAGATTATGTTGTGCCCTTGCTGGCCTCCATCCCTCGGGCGAATGAATTGTAAGGGCGCAATGATGCTGTTTCACTTTTTCATCTGGTGGTAAATAAGGTGACAAGTGAGCAGGTTTTGAGGTGAAGAGTGAGCAATCGGCGCGAAGCGTGAGCGACTTCAGATGCATGACCTGGGAAAACCGCTCTCCATCTGGTATACTTCTCTTGAGCACTGTAAATTGTGTTCTTCGTCGAGAGACGGTACTTCCCGTTGGAACACTCCATAGACTGCTCTTGCAGGAGGGATGCTGATGGTCGCACCTGCTGTCGAAGGCATTGATCTGTTCAACATTGCGGGTCGCTCCATTTCGGGATGGAAAAAACGATCTGGGAAGTCGTTGGAGGAGAGAGCAAGTGACGCCAATTTTAGCCACGAAACTGTATCTCCCTCGGCTTCGACCGAATGTTGTCAGCCGCCCCCGCCTCCTCGAGCGGCTGAACGAGGGTCTGCACCGCAAACTGACCCTCATCGCTGCCCCCGCTGGCTTTGGGAAAACCACGCTGGTTAGTGAATGGGTCGCCTTAATCGAGCGACCGACCGCCTGGCTGTCGCTGGACGAAGGGGAGAACGACCCCGCACGGTTTCTGGCTTACCTGGTCGCTGCTTTACAGACGATTGCGGCGACTATTGGGGAAGGGGTGTTGGGTGTGCTTCAATCCCCTCAGCCACCGCCACCCGAAGCGATCCTGACGGCCCTGCTCAATGAGATCACCACGCTCCCGGACCATTTCGTCCTCGTCCTTGACGACTACCACGTGATTGATGCCAAACCGGTTGACATTGTCCTCACCTATCTCGTCGAGCACCTGCCGCCGCAGATGCACCTGGTCATTGCCACCCGCGAAGATCCACATCTACCCCTGGCCCGGTTACGCGCCCGGGGCCACTTGACCGAACTGCGCGCCGCCGACTTGCGTTTTACCGCCTCCGAAGCGGCCGAATTTCTCAACCAGGTCATGGGCCTAAACCTCTCAGCGGAAGACATCGCCGCGCTAGAAGACCGCACCGAAGGCTGGATTGCCGGCCTACAATTAGCCGCGCTTTCCATGCAGGGCCACCAGGATGTTCCGGGGTTCATCCGGGCATTCGCTGGAGACCACCGCTACATCGTGGACTATCTGGTCGAAGAGGTCCTGCAGCGTCAGCCCGCACCTGTGCGCAGCTTCTTACTTCAGACCGCCATTCTCGACCGGTTGAGTGGTCCGCTCTGCGATGCCGTCACCGGCCAGGAGGAAGGCAACGAGCGGTTGGAGGCCCTGGAGCGAGGCAACTTCTTTGTCGTTCCGCTCGATGACAAACGCCACTGGTATCGCTACCACCACCTCTTTGCCGACGTGCTCTCTGCGCATTTGCTGGCGGAGCAGCCCGATCAGCTCTCGACGCTGCATCGGCGCGCGAGCGAGTGGTACGAACAGAATGGCTCAGTGGCCGATGCGATCCGCCACGCGCTGGAAGCCTGTGATTTCGAGCGAGCGGCGGGCCTGGTCGAGCGGGCAGTGCCGGAAATGCGCCGGAGTCGACAGGAGGCCACGGTGCTTGGCTGGCTACGGGCGCTCCCCGACGAGTTGCTCCACTGCAGGCCCGTGCTCAGCGTTGCGTATGCGTGGGCGTTATTGGCTAACGGCGAGCTCGAGGGCGTGGAGACCCGACTGCGGGACGCCGAACGGTGGCTGGACACGACGGCAGACAGGAGTGAGATGGTCGTCGTGGGTGACGAGGAATATCGCCGTCTCCCGGCTGCGATCGCCGTGTACCGTGCCGTCCATGCCCAGGCCCGGGGCGATGTGGCCGACACCATGAATTACGCCCGGCGGGCGCTCGACCTCGTCCCGGAGGACGACCATCTCGTGCGCGGAGCGGCAGCGGCGCTCCTGGGACTCGCCTCCTGGGCGAGCGGGGATCTCGAGACAGCGCACCGGACGTATGCCGAGGGCATGGCGCGCGTGCAGAGGGCCGGGAACCTCTCTGACGCGATCAATGGCACAATCGCCCTGGCGGACATACGCATTGCGCAAGGTCGTCTCCACGAGGCAATGCGCACCTACGAGCGGGGATTGCAGCTGGCGACGGAGCAGGGCGAACCTATCCTGCGGGGAACGGCAGACCTGCACGTGGGAATGAGCGAGCTCCACCGTGAGCAGAACGACCTACATGCCGCCACGCAGGACCTGCTGCGAAGCAAGGAGCTGGGCGAGCGCACCGGGTTACCGCAAAACTGGTCTCGTTGGTGCGTCGCTATGGCTCGGATACGGGAGGCCCAGGGCGATCTGGAGGGCGCTCTCGACCTGCTCCACGAGGCAGAGCGCCTGTATGTGAGTGACTTCTCCCCCAATGTGCGTCCTGTCGCGGCGCTCGTGACACGGGTGTGGGCGGCGCAGGGGAGGGTGGGTGAAGCCCTCGACTGGGCGCGTGCGCAGGGCCTCTCTGTGGAGGACGACCTCAGCTACCTGCGCGAGTTCGAGCACATTACCCTGGCCAGGGTGCTCTTGGCCCGGTCTAAGAGCGACCGTGCAGACCGCTCCATTCCTGAGGCAATGGGACTCCTGGAGCGCCTCCTGCAAGCGGCAGAAGAAGGGGAGAGGACGGGAAGCGTCATCGAAATCCTGGTGCTGCAGGCGCTTGCGAACCTGCTGCAAGGCGACATGCCTGCTGCTCTTGTGCCACTGGAACGCGCCCTGACGCTGGCTGAGCCGGAGGGATACATCCGCATCTTTGTGGATGAAGGCCCACCCATGGCGGTCCTGCTCGCAAAGCTCCACGAACGCTCGCGGAAACGGCCTCGTGCCGCCTCGACGAACGTTCCCCTGGCCTACATCGAACGGCTCCTCGCATTGCTGCGCGGAGAACGGGTTCAGGAAGGTACCTCCTCTGCTGCACCCTCTGCACCAGCTCCTGCCCAGCCGCTGCTCGATCCGCTGACCGAGCGCGAATTGGAAGTACTCCGCCTCATTGCGGCTGGCCTCTCCAATCGTGAGATTGCAGCCCGACTCGTCCTGGCACTGAGCACCGTCAAATCGTATGTCAATACCATCTACAGTAAGCTCCAGGTGG
>WNGE01002599.1_pt1 | contig 21904 bp, 24 predicted proteins | sample 5400651 | NCBI WGS metagenome assembly WNGE01 (sample SAMN13153370, study PRJNA577476) | soil metagenome | isolation source: 60 cm soil or saprolite under grassland replicate 2 | place: USA:California | collected 2016-06-15 | reverse complement strand
GTGGCTTCCATGTAGTACTTGCAGACGAAGCGGACCAGATGACAGACGCAGCGCAATTGGCGCTGCTATCCAAATTGGATTCCACCGACCCGGCACCTAACACGATCTGGATTTTCACAGCCAACAACACCGAACGCCTAGAGCGTAGATTCCTCTCCCGCTGCAAAGTCTTGGAATTTTCAAGCTATGGGCTGGCCGGGGAGATTGCGGCCTACCTCGATAGGGTTTGGCACGCAGAAGGCGGGAACGGGAATGGGCCGGACTTCGAGCGACTGGCGAAGGATTCGCGGAACAATGTCCGCGACTGCCTCATGCGTTTGGAAGTCGAGCTAATGGCTCTTTGATCTCGGGCCGAGCATCGGTTTGTTGAACCGCCACTCAACCCTAAACAGTTCAGAGCGCGGAGCTTTCTCATGGCTTTGCACCCAATTTGCACAAAAAGGAGCAATACCCACCACATGGAAGAAATACTCACCCCCACCCAAGTCGCCGAGCGCCTGCAAGTCAAGCCCTCCTGGGTTTACGAGCAGACGCGGGAGCGCGCCGAAGTCCGCAATTCCGACCCCCTACCTCACATGAAGATGGGTCGTTATCTCCGGTTCGATTGGAAGGATGTAGTTGACTGGCTCGAACGCCGGAAGAGCGATTTTAAGCCACGGACACCAAGTCATACGGAAGGAAACTAAGAATGGCTCGCCAACAATCAGGATATATCTGGAAGGTAGGAGGTTCTTGGTACGGCCGCTGGCGCGAGGATGTTCTCGAAGAGGGCCGAGTCGTACGGAAACAACGATCTGCCAAACTCGCTGAGGTGTCCGACCGATACCGCTGCAAGGCAGATGTCCGGCCCTTGCTCGCCGAGAAGCTCCGTCCAATTAACGAGGGCAGGATGCGGCCTGAGAGTACGCTACCTGTTGCCGATTTCGTCGAGAACTTCTATCTGCCTTTCGTCGAGGGCAACTTCAAGCCATCCACCATCAAGGGCTACAAGACTCTCTGGAATGTCTATCTCGCAGGCCGACTTGACAGGGTTGTTCTGCGCGACTTTCGTACCGTGGACGCCGGTAAACTGCTGGCGGACATTCATCGGCAGAACGACCTAGGCCGTACCACGCTGAAGCATATCAAGTCACTACTCAGCGGAGTATTTACATTTGCTAAGAACCAAGGGGCTTTCGACGGTGTCAATCCCATCCGCGACGCAATGATTCCCAAGAAGGCCAACAAGCCTGTCGATACGCACGCGACCAGCCCTGACGAAGTGTTAGCGATCATGGATGCTTTGGACAAGGCGGGAGAGCGTAAGGCGAGCGCGGCTGTGGCGCTGATGTTCTTCGCGGGTCTTCGTCCTGGCGAGGCTAGGGGTGTTCGTTGGGAAGACTACGATGGTAAGCGACTCAACATTCGGCAATCCGTTTGGCATACCTTCACCACTTCACCAAAGACAGAGGGGAGTGCAAAGCCGGTCCCGGTGATCGAGCCCCTTGGAACTATCCTCGCTGAATTACGCCTAGCAGACAAAAACCCCGCTTCGGGACCAATCTTGCGGGGACCATCTGGCAAGCCGCTCGACTTGCACAACCTCGCCAACCGCTCCGTGATTCCTGCACTCAAAAAGGCGGGGATAGGCTGGCATGGTTGGTATTCTTTACGGCGGGGTGTGGCCACTGCGGTGACGGCTTTGTCCAAAGACTCGCTTGCTGCCAAGGGGCTGCTGCGCCATTCGAACGTGAGTACCACGGAACGGCATTACATCAAGGATGTGCCAGAAAGCACGCTTCAAGCCATGAAACAGCTCGAAACACTGTGCAACGGCTGTGCAACTCCGAAGGGCACCAAGCCTAGCTAATTTCTTGAAAAATATGGCGCGCCTGGGGCGATTCGAACGCCCGACCTCTGGTTCCGGAGACCAGCGCTCTATCCAGCTGAGCTACAGGCGCGCAGTGGGCGCTCCTTGATTTTTCCTGAGCGCGCAACGTGCGGAAGCTGCGATTAACGCCTCTATTCTATCCCCTATGATTCGCTTGCGCTAGGCCGCTTTCAAAGAAGTCCGGGCCGCAGGCCAACTCATCCTTTTGCTCGAGACTTGATCTCCTTCGCCAGTCTTTCGATTTCTTCCGCTTTTTTGAGCATGGACAGGGAAAGTACCTTGACCGAATCCGTTTTCTCCACTTCGGTCTTCAATTCGCTCGCCAACTCATAGAGCTTCTCGACATTTTTCTTAATTTCCTTTTCATTCGCCGCGAGCATCATCTTGGGGTCGGGTTTGGGCATATTGGCATCGTCGTCTTTTTGTTGTTGAGGGCTTTGTGGCCGGCTCCCGGGCACCTGGGGGTCAGATAGAAAGGTGAGCACGCTGGTGGACGCACCAACCATAGCGAAATTCATGAGAAACATGCGTCTTGAATTCATGATTTGAAAGCCCCCTTGCGCGCGCCCCATTCCCCGGTGACAGTGCTGCGCTTCCCCCATCCCCTTCCAATGTTATACTCCCCTTCGCATCAAAATCATGCCTAGTCCCTTCAATCGCTGGTTCGATTTAGCGCTTTCCAACGCCGTTCCTCTTTTGGGCATCCTGGTCATCGCCCTGGTGTTGAATCGGGTGCTTCGCGCCGTCACAAACCTGCTCATCAAACCAGCGGCATCGCAGTCCCGCCAGGCACAACTCCGCGAGCAGCAGACGCGCACTCTGGCTGGAGTCCTCTACGGTGCGGGCAGCAAGGTTGTCTGGGTCGTGGCACTGCTCACGGCTCTGGACAAGGTCGGGATCAACCCCACACCGGCGCTCACGCTCGCCGGCCTCGCGAGCGTGGCCGTCGGTTTTGGCGCGCAAACTCTCGTTCGCGATGTGATCTCCGGATTCTATATCGTGCTGGAAGATCAATACGTCGTTGGGGACACCGTTCAAATAGCCGATTACGTCGGCCGTGTGGAACATCTCACGCTGCGACGTACGGTAATCCGTGATCCGCGCGGCGCCCTGGTAACCATCGCCAATGGCGAGATCCGCATGGTGAGCAATCTCAGCCGCGACTGGTCACAGGCGTTCGTGGATGTTTCGCTTGCACCGGAAAGCCCGATCGAGCGAACCCTGCAGGCGCTCGAGGTCGCCGCGGCCGCTCTGCGGAGCGACCCTGCCTGGTCACAGGCGCTGGTTGATGGGCCGCGGATCCTTGGCCTGCAAAGCCTGGACCGCACTTCGTCGACGGTGCGATTGCAGGTACGGACTGCGCCAACGCGCCAGGATGAAGTCGCGCGCGAACTGCGCCGCCGCATCCAGGTCGAGTTCCAACGGCAGGGGATTCCCCTGGCGAGTGTGCAACGGGTCGAACTGGCAGGCGTATCTCATTTCCCGCAAGAAACCACCCAGCCCGGCTCCGCGAGTTAGCGCAAGGAGGAACCACCATGGCCCAGATCACCTACGACGAAGTAAACCTGATGCTGCGCTTGTACGACATGAGGCGCGAGTCGCGCCTGCGTCAGGCGCGCGCGTGGTTCGTGGAACACTTTCATCCGGAATCTCCGGAAGACATGATGCAGAAGTATCCGCAGGGCAGCGAGGAGAACACCCACATTCGCATGGTTATCAGCTACTGGGACATGGTCGCGGGCATCGTCAATCGCGGGCTGATTAATGACGAATTGTTTTTCGAGAGCAATGGCGAGATCTGGGTGGTTTGGGACCGCATGCGATTGATTGTCCCCACCTGGCGCGGCGCTTTCAAGAATCCCCATCTTTTCCAGAATATCGAAGAAACTTGCAAGCGGCTGGAGGCTTGGCGCGAGAAACGCGCACCTGGATCCTCAGCGGCGATGCGGCAGATGTTGGGCCAGGGGAAACCCAAAACAAAGGGCGCTTAGCCTCTATGATCGGAGGGATTTCCAGCGGCGAGGCGCGGACAGCGCCCTTCCATTTTTCTTAGGTGGCGGCTTTTTCGACCCGCGCGTCTCTGATGTCACAGGGAGCGCTTGGTTTTGCGACCTTCACGCAGTTGCGGCCTGCTTTCTTCGCAGCGTAGAGCGCTGCATCGGCCTCCTGAAGAAGCTCTTCGAGTGGGCGGAAGCCCCATTCCTGGCTGAGCAAGAGGCCCAGGCTCATCGTGATCGGAACCACTCCGCTTGAAGTTTGCACGGGGCGTTGCGCGATTGTTTTCCGGATCTCTTCCGCCCGGGCAAGGCCAAAGGCCGGATTGCAGTTATTCAAGACCACCAGAAATTCCTCACCGCCATAGCGACCCACGAAATCGTAAGAGCGAACCGAAGAAACTAGACGTTTTGCGGTCGCTTGCAAAACCTCATCCCCTGCCGAGTGGCCGTAGGTATCGTTCACGTTCTTGAAGTGATCCAGATCGCAGATCAAAATGGCCGTGGAGACGCGCTCGCGGCGCGAACGATCAAGTTCACGTCCCAGCAAATCCAGAATCACTCCGCGGTTCCAAAGAGAGGTCAGACCGTCATGGGTGGCCTTGAAGCGCATCTCCTCACGCGCCTCGACCAAACGGTCTTCAAGGTTCAGAATCCGCAATCCGGTGCGCAGACGCGCTTTGAGCTCCTCGGCGTTGAATGGCTTCGTTAGGTAATCGTCAGCCCCGGATTCCAACCCCGCCACGACATCTTCTTTGGCCTCTTTGGATGTGAGTAAGACCATATAGACATAAGATTGCTCATTCCTCTTCCGGACTTCGCGGCAAACGCCCGGCCCATCCAACTCGGGCATCATCCAGTCCAACAACGCGAGCCGCGGTCCATCCCGCTTGCATAACTGCTCCGCCGCTAAGCGTCCGTTCTCCAAGGCGGTCACTTCGTAGCCAGCGCGCTCCAATGTCTTTTGCAGCAGCCGACGCGACAGCACCTCGTCATCCGCAATCAGAATTCTCATTTATTGGCCTCTGCCATGTAGGCCTCCAGTTGCGGCAATAGCTTCGAGGCGTTTGTCTCGACCAAGGCAAAAGCATCTTGGAATTGGGAAACTTCTCCGTTGCGGCCCAACTGCTCTAGCTTCGCCGCCGCTGCGGCAGCCTGTGTGGCGGCCAGGTTCGAGAGCATCCCCTTTAGGGCGTGAGCCGCCGCGACAACGCGTTTCCCCTCTCCAGATTCCACGGCTTCGCGCAAAGCTTGCAGATGACCAGGAAATTCTTCTTTGAAGATCATCAGAAGGTCCTGCAGGAGCTCGCGGTCATTTTCCACGCGGGCAAGCAGCTCCTCAGGATCAAAGGTCGAATTGGATGAGTCTTTATTCTCTTTCACGGCTTATTTCCTCTTCTGCACAACCAGTCGGTTGTAATGCTGCCCGGATACCGGAAGTGCCCGAACGGCGGCATGGGTTTGGTCCGTGGTCTTCGACTCAGGCACGGGAAAGCACATGGGAGTCCGTTCGGCAACAGGGGCACGCAGGTGCCCACTTGGAACTGGTTCCTTGCACCTAGATGGTTGAAAACAATCGAGTTCGGCCGGATGTTTCTCATTTCGCTGAAAGAGAGTGTCACGAGTGGGACACATTCGCATGAAGTGGTTCAATTTGAAACCATCGCTGTGGGACCCTTCCCGTCGTCCAGCTTCAAAGGGCTCGTAAAAAGGTCGGCTTCACCGGAAGGCTTAAATATTCATCGTTTGGTCAAACTAGGGTCTTTACCTGAGGTGCCTTTCCGGGTTTTACTTGCTTGAGCGGGCAGGTTTCCGATGGTATTGGCTATCCTGTCTTCTCTCCGGGGAGGGTGTGTGACCGTCGGGACCCTTACGGTTCAATGCAAGGAGAATACACTTATGGCAAAACGTGACGGGGGCCAGGTTTCAGGGATAGCGCCGGACGACTCGGGGCACAACGAAGCATCGTCCGAGCTGCTCCGAGAACTAGTGGCGCACCTGCGGCAGAACCGGACGCAACTCCGCGAGGAATGGGTGGGGCGCATTTCTGAAACGCGCCTGCTCACCGCGATGACCAAGGAAGAAATTTTCGCGGAAGCAACTTCGGTGTACGACAGCTACGTGGAGGCCCTCGAGACGGAAACTTTCGAGGCGCTGCAAGCCTACGCGAGAAATCTTTCCGAACGCATCATTCCGCGAGGCGTCGAAACCCACGAAGTTGTTGGAATCGTTCTTCTGCTCCGCGACGTCCTCGCACGCTCTCTCTTCGCCAAGTACCAGACGGATTTCAAGAAATTGAACCGCATCTTAGATGCCTATGAGCCGGCGGCAAACCGCATTGCCAACACGGTGGCCGTGGGTTTCGTTCAGGAGCGCGAGCGCGTCATCCGCCAACAGCAAGAAGCGATTCGCGAACTGTCCACTCCAGTGCTGCAGGTTCGCGAACGGCTGCTGATTCTGCCGATCATCGGCGTGATCGATCCGCAACGCGCCCGGCAATTGACGGAACAATTGCTGCGAGGAATCCGCACCAATCGCGCCAAAGTTGTGGTGATTGATATCACGGGTGTGGCGGCGATGGACGTCACGGTGGCCAACCACCTGGTGCAAACGGTTGAGGCTTCCCGGCTGCTCGGGGCGACGGTCATTGTCACCGGCCTTTCCCCGGAAATTGCGCAAACACTGGTGACCATCGGCGTCGACCTGGGCAAGATGAACACCGTCGGCGACCTGCAAGGCGGTATCGAGCAGGCAGAGCGGCTATTGGGATACAAAGTGGCGACTTTGGCCGAGCCGAACTAAGTCGTCCAGGGGAAGAGCCACTTGGAAGTTCCGATTCTCAAACAAGGAGAGGTCCTGATCGCCACGTTTCAGGCGGCTCTTTCGGACGCGGATCTCAACCAGCTGCGCAGCGGGCTGGTGCGGCAAGTTGTCAAGTTTCGCTCGCGCGGTGTCATCGTGGACGTCACGGCGATGGACGTAATGGACTCGTTCGCGTCACGAACTCTGCGGGAGATCGCGCAAATGATTCGTCTGCGCGGAGCGGAAACCGTCATCGTTGGAATTCAGCCGGAAGTAGCCTTTGCGATGGTGCAGCTTGGTTTGACGTTGGAAGGGGTCGTCACAGCCCTCGACCTGGAAGAGGGTTTGAACTATTTGAACAAGAAGTTCAAGACCGTGAACTGAGAGTGAGTCACAGTGCCGGCAGGAGAAACCCGAGTGGCCATCAACTCCGACCAGGATATCGTCCTAGCGCGCCAAAAGGGCCGAGCCATGGCGGCGGAACTCGGGTTTTTGTCGGGCGATGCCACGCTTATTGCAACGGCGATCTCAGAGCTAGCGCGGAACATCGTGACCTACGCGGGCAAGGGGCATATCACCTTGAAGGGAATTCAGAATTCGAGCCACCTGGGCATCCTGGTTGTCGCTTCAGATCATGGTCCGGGCATTCCAGACATTCCCCAAGCCCTGCGCGATGGCTTCTCCACTTCGGGAAGTCTCGGGCTCGGCCTGCCCGGAGTGCGGCGACTCATGGACGAATTTGAAATCACCTCCCAGCCTGGCGGGGGGACAACAGTGGCGGTGAAGAAGTGGAAACAATAAGAGTGCCGATGGTGGAGTACGGCGTCGCCAAGTTTGCACTTTCCGGTCAGGGTGAGTCGGGAGATCACCATCTGGTTTGTTGCAACCAGGACGGAGTTCTGATCGCTGCGGTTGATGGAATTGGTCATGGAGAAGAAGCCGCCAACGCCGCGAAAAAAGCCATCTCCATTCTCAGAAATGGTGTCGGCGAACCCATCATATCTCTCGTCGAACGGTGCCATGAGAAACTCCGGCCGACGCGCGGTGTTGTCTTAAGTCTCGCTTCTATTGACGTCGCTCAAGGCATGATGACATGGCTTGGTGTCGGGAACGTTCAAGGACTTTTGATGCGTGCCAACACAAGAAATGGAAATGCGCAGGAGCCGCTTCTCCTTCGAGCTGGCGTGGTCGGATCCCGGGTGCCTCCCCTGCAGGCTGCCGTGCTTCCGATACAGAAGGGGGACACGCTCATTTTCGCAACCGATGGCATTCGAAGCGACTTTACCGAGACGCTTAACTCTTTGGAGAATCCGCAAAGAGCGGCGGACAGAATTCTCCAGAATTGCCTCAGCGGAAGTGACGACGCGCTCGTTCTGGTTTCTCGGTTGACGGGAATCCGTCCATGAAGATGGCTGCAGGACACAAAAAAAGGCCTCAAGCAAGCCTTGAAGAGGAGTACGCGTCTTTGTTGCGTGAATATGCCGCGGGGGGAGGCGAGGCCACGCTGGGCCGGGCGTATGAACTCGGGCGTCGAGCCATCGCGGAACGGAAAAGCCTCCTGGACCTCGCCTCGATGCACCATGGGGCTCTCGAGGCGTTGGCTCGGGACACGAACAATGGAAAGGGCTGCGAGGATGTGCTCCGGGCGAGCGCCGATTTCCTGGCGGAATGTATGTCTCCTTATGAGATGGCACACCGCGGGTTTCAGGATGCGGTGAGGGCACTGCGGCAGGTCAATGAAACTCTCGAGGAAGAGATCAAGCGCATTGCTTACGCGGTACACGACGAAGCAGGACAGCTCCTGGTGGCTGTGCACCTTGCGTTGGCCGATGTGGCGCAGGAAATACCCAAGCCCCAACAAGAGCAGCTCGGGCGCATCAAAGGCTTACTGAACGAAGTGGAAAAACACCTTCGCCGGTATTCTCATGAACTCCGCCCAACGATTCTAGATGATCTCGGCTGGATTCCCGCGATCCGTTTTTTGGCGGAGGGAATCTCGAAACGCGCAAATCTGCCAATCCACATCCAGACGAGAATTTCCGGGCGTTTGCCTGGCCCGGCCGAAACGGCGCTTTATCGCATTGTGCAGGAATCGCTCAACAATGCCGTCAAGCACGCCAAGGCGAGAAACATCTGGATTCGTGCCTGGCGGGAAAACCAAGTGCTGCATTGTTCCATCCGGGACGATGGGGAAGGTTTTGATACGCATCGGGCTCAAGGAACACCGGGCCGCAAAGGATTAGGGTTGATTGCCATGCAGGAGCGGGTGAGTGCCATCGGCGCAACGCTCCGCATCCAATCCGGCCCAGGACAGGGAACCGAAATCTCACTAAGACTTCCACTGGAGACTGAACATGTCAATTCGTGTCGTGCTCGCTGATGACCACGCCTTGGTACGTCAAGGTTTAAGGTCATTGTTGGAAAAGGAAAAATTTCAAGTGGTTGCGGAAGCATCCGATGGGCAGGAAGCAGTTCGGTTCTCGGAATCGCTCCATCCGGATATCGCAGTCTTCGATATCAGCATGCCAACGCTCAACGGTATCGACGCGGCCCGCGAACTGGGCCGTTCCTGCCCGAAGACGAAGGCGATTCTGCTCACGCAGCATGAAGAAGATCAGTACATCCGGGAGGCGCTCGAGGCCGGCGTGAAAGGATATGTGCTGAAGAGCCAGGTCGCGAGCGACCTGGTTCTTGCCATTCAGCAGGTCGCGCGAGGACAGTTCTATTTGAGCCCAGGCGTCTCCCGCGCCGTCGTAGAAGCCTATCGCACCAAATCGGAGATGCCCTCGGACCCGCTAACGCTTCGTGAGCGCCAAGTGCTCCAACTCATCGCCGAGGGGAGATCGACAAAGGACGTTGCTTCCCTCCTAGGCATCAGTGTGAAGACCGCCGAGTCACATCGCACTAGACTCATGCAGAAACTGGATATTCACGAGACGGCAACTCTTGTGCGATACGCGGTCCGGCGAGGCTTGGTACAGGCCTGAATGATTCGGTGAAATGTAAAGTCGAATCGGCCCCTGTTGCTGGTCTCGTGTAACATGTGTGTTTTCAATACAATATGAAGCTTCCTCGAAAGTGCCACTCACCGGCCTTCTGGAACGTTAGGGTCTTCGCCGCAAAGGAATCAGGGAAAGTACCGGATTGCTTATTGTCGTGAGAATTCCTTAACCTGCCAACGTACGATGCCAACTCGCCTCTTGCTTGCCGATGATCATTCACTCGTCCGTCAGGGGCTGAAGGCTTTGCTCGAACGACAAGGATTTCAAGTCGCTTCTGAGGCCTCGGATGGGCAAGAAGCTGTGCGCCTGGCCGCCAAGGTTCAGCCCGAAGTGGCCATCCTCGACATCAGCATGCCGGTCTTGAATGGCCTTGACGCCGCTCGCGAACTGCTGAAGTCATCGCCGAAAACGAAGGTCGTCCTTCTCACCCAACATGACGAAGATCACTATGTAACTGAGGCTCTCCGCGCCGGAGCAAAAGGGTATGTGCTGAAAAGCCAGGCGGCGGATGATCTCGTCCATGCGATCAGAGAAGTCTGCTCTGGAGCTGTTTACCTTAGCCCGAGCATCTCGCGGGCTGTTGTTGACGCTTATCTATCCAGGACTTACGTCTCGACGGACCCTCTCTCCGCGCGCGAACGCCAAGTTCTTCAATTGGTGGGCGAAGGAAAGTCCACCAAAGACGTGGCTGCACAACTGGGGATCAGCGTAAAAACGGCCGAGTCCCACAGGGCCAGACTCATGCGAAAACTAGATATCCATGAAACGGCGAGCCTGGTTCGCTATGCCATTCGCCGTGGGCTGATCCAGCCTTGAATGACGGGGATAGCACAAGGCTTGTTCCAGGAGGTTCTTGGGTCATTTCACCTGCTCCGAATGGGTGATTCACCGGATTGTATTGAGCAGGCGTCGGGCTATGGTGAGGCATGGAGAGTGGGCCGCCTCCATGACCAGGGCCCCACCTCAGTACCCCAACATCCGTTTGCCCTGGCATGGAGGCGACCCTAGCTTAGAACGGTGTTCAGAAGCACACGATCGACACAGATGCCGACTCAAACCAACGCGCTCATTAGAACGCCACGAAAACGGGAGGAAATCCTGAAATCCCCAAACGGACTTTCCGATGTTTCGATCTTGAACTTGGCGGTTGACCCCGAATCCGTGTTTCGCCGCGGCTTCTTTCGCCCGCGTGTTCCTAAGGAAAGAGAGTCTAGTGATGAAGTGTTCCAGGCCCTGCTCTTGGAGGCCAATCGGGAGCTTGCACGGTTGTTGCAGGACGTGCGCTCTGGGTCCCACGCTGCGCTTCTCAGCAGCGACCAGAGCCGGGCGACCTCTCAACTTCTAATGCGCGCTGTTCGCTGTGCCACCAAGCAATACATGTTGCAAGCAGAGCTGGGCAATCTTGCGCTCACGGACGATCTGACGGGTTTGTATAACCGTCGCGGGTTTATGGTCCTCGCAGAACGGCAATTGAAACTGGCGCGCCGGTCGGGGCGCGGGATGCTGCTCTTTTTTATCGACGTGAACGACTTGAAGCAGATTAACGACTCGTTCGGCCATTCCGAGGGAGATCGTTCCTTGAAAAGTACGGCGCAAGTCTTGGAAAAGACGTTTCGAGACTCTGACGTCATTGCCCGCTTTGGAGGAGATGAATTCGCCGCACTGGCCATCGAGGCCTCAGGCCACAGCGAGGACACCATCAGGGCCCGTCTCAGTGAATACCTGGGAACAATTAGCGCCAAAGAATCTCGCTGCGCGATTTCTCTTAGTGTGGGCTGGGCACGATTCGACCCTCGGAGCCGTGCATCCATTGGAGAATTGTTGGTTCAGGCCGATCAGGCCATGTACGAACAGAAGCGGCGCCGGCCGGAATCGCGAAGCGCGGTCGCGGCGGGTTGCCAATCTTAGAGGGGGCTATGGCCGGAATGCCGTCATCCAAAAATGACTCCTCACCAGGCCAGCAAGGTCATTGCGCAGGCGCGACAAGTTGCCTGTGGCAAGTTCGGCGGGCCCTGCAAGACACGTGGATCAGTGAATGGTCTGGTGGAAAGAAGCGGAGTTCCCGTAATTCACTCGCACCGCCAAGCCCGGTGTAACCGAACACCGCAGCAAGAAAGGGCACGTGTCCCATGCCTACACGGTCAGGAAGACTTGAGAAACGCGTTCAACTGACTGTCCCGGTGCAGATCTCCAGCATCCAGGACCCGGCCGCAACCGAGCGGACCACCACCGAAAACGTATGCTCGCTGGGAGTGCGGATTCTGACGCAACGGGCCAAGGAAATGAATGAGCGACTGATGATCAGGTCTCTTATGGGGGATCTGCGAACTCTCGCTCGCGTTGTTTATTGCCAGCGGCTTCCGGACGGGCGCTTTGGTGTCGGGTTACAGTTTCAGGGAGTGACTGTCAAGTGGCCAAGAGGCTCGTTGGCTGGCGTAGCCGATTGAGACACGCGGCGGGGATTGAACATCTGTCATCCCAAGGCGCACGAACTTACGCCGAATCCAAGGCTTGAGAGGTCCCACCAGACTAGCGCGTATTGCACAACCTCGCTAAGTTGTTGATTCTATTGGACAGAAACTGGGTTGTGCAATGGCTTCTAGTCAGCGGGCAGCAGGTGTCGTTTTCGAGACCTTTCCAAGCAATCCACGCAGAATGTCGGGGATCTTCTCAAATTCAGTGGATTTATCGAGGAAATAATTCGCGCCCGCAGAGAGACATTCCTCGCGAAATTGCGGATAAGCGTAGTTCGTACAAATCAAGACATAAAGGCCAGGATGGTCGGGACGAATCGCACGGAGAACGTCCAGACCAGAGCCTCCGGGCATCTGCAGATCGAGAATCACGGCATCCGGATTCACCTGCCGGATACATCGTACCGCTTCCAGCGCGTCGCCCGCTTGTCCGGCAACCTCAACACCCCGCACGTCTCTCAGGAGGTCGGCGAGGCGATCGACGACAATCTTAGAGTCGTCCGCGATAAAAACTTTCATTTTCTTCCTCCTGGAAGACCGTTCGCGCATCTCCAGAGAACGACAAATTCAGCCGGAAATACATCCGGTCGAGACAGTATTCTCTTGTAGGATAAAATGAATCGAGAGTGACCGCCCGCGTCCCACATGGCGAACTCATTAGCTCCGGAGGCGTCCTCAAAATCGAGCACCGATGATCCAGTGACGCATCGCGACATTTTCAGTCCACCAGCTGAGATCTCAAAGCAAAGCGGATGAGTTCCGCGGTCGTCTTCATTCCTGTTTTCTCGAGAATGCGTGAACGATACGTGCTGATCGTCTTCACGCTGAGAGAAAGCTCGTCGGCGATTTCCTTGACCGTCTTGCCGGAGGCGATCATCCTCAAAACCTGAAACTCGCGGTCTGAGAGCAATTCGTGAACCGGCAGATCCGCTCCTCTTCTTAAGTCGGAGGCCAGCTTCTCGGCTAGCGTGGCGCTGACGTACCGGCCTCCGGTCAGCACGCGCTTGACTGCCGTTTTCAGTTCTTCCGGCACGCTCTCCTTGGTCAGGTAACCAGCGGCGCCGGCTTTGAGTGCCCGCCTGGCATATTGCTCTTCGGGGTGCATGCTCAGGAAAAGAACGGGCAGCTTCGGGCGCAAATGTTTCAGATCGTCGAGGATGTCGAGCCCGCTTTTTCCGGGCATGCTGATGTCCAGAATGACGATCTCCCAGTCCTGCTGGCGCACAAGCTCGAGCGTTTCCTGCGCCGTCTTTGCTTCTGCAAAAGTGACTTTGGGGAATGCTTCACCGATGGTTTCCCTGAGCCCGCGGCGAAACATAGCATGATCATCGGCAATTAAAACTCTCATCTCGAATCCTGCCTGGGAAGGGGAGAGGGCGGCAGTGGAATCCGTAGAATCATGGTTGTTCCCGCACCGGGGACTCCTTCAACTTGGAGCTCCCCGTTGAGCATGAGGGCGCGTTCTTGCATTCCCACCAAGCCGAGCGACTTGCGCGCCTTGGCTTCCGCAGGGTCAAATCCCCTGCCGTTGTCGCGAACCTGGAAGATGAGCTGATCTGCTTTCCTTTCCAATCGCGCTTCGACGCGCGTGGCATGAGCGTGGCGTGCGACGTTTGTTAACGACTCCTGAAAAATGCGGAAAATGGCCGTGGATCGCTCGTCATCGAGGGTGAGCGGTTCTTCCGGCAATGCGACGCGGCAGTGAATCCCAGTCCGGGCTTCGAACTCCTGGGCCTGCGATTCGAGCGCAGCGGTCAAGCCCAGGTCATCCAGAGTTCTGGGGCGTAATTCCGAGGCAATTCTTCGCAAGGTGACGATCATGTCGTCGACCAACCGGCTAGCTGAATCGACTTTAGCGCGGAGGTGGGTTTGCCGCTTGGTAGTCTTGCGGCCTATGAGCGCCAGGTCCATCTTGATTGCTGTACACGCCTGCCCCAGTTCATCATGAATCTCTCGCGCGATCGACGTGCGTTCTTCTTCCCGCACGCTCTGAAGACGGGCCGCGAGAGCGCGGAGTTGATCGAGAGAGGCCTTGAACTGCTTCTCGGCGCGCTCGCGCTCGGCGATTTCTACGCGCAGCTCCTCATTGACACGAGTGAGGACGGCGGCCCGTTGTTCGACGCGAAGTTCCAGAAGTTCTTTGGCTTTTGTTAGAGTTTCCTCTCTTTCACGGCGTTCGGTCACATCCCGCGTGAGCTTCGCGAATCCGAGAAGATTCCCTTTGAGGTCACGCAACGCGGTGATGACCACATTGCCCCAAAAAAGTGACCCGTCTTTTCTGAGCCTCCATCCCTCATGCACACTCTGTCCACGTTGAGCCGCTTCCTCCAGGTTTCGTTCGGGCGTACCTCTGATCAAATCTTCGCGGGGATAAAACACGGAAAAATGTTTTCCGATGATTTCCTCAGCGCGGTAGCCTTTCAGACGCTCGGCGCCCGCATTCCAACTCACCACGCGGCCCTGCGGGTCCAATTGGAAAAGGGCGTATTCCTGAATGCCTTGGATGAGCAGACGAAAGCGCTGCTCGCTCTCGCGCAGAGCGTCTTCGGTATGCTTGCGGTCTGTGACGTTCTCGAAAGCAACACCCATGAAACCGGCGGACAAAGGAAAGACCTGGACGGAGTAAATACCCTGCCGTATGCGAGCATCCCCATAAGAGATCTCTCCCAGGTTTCTTGGCTCCCGAGCCTGAAACGCATCAAGGCAGCGGCCGGGAATCGCTGTCTTCAGGAGCTTCGGGAATTCAGCCAGCGTCCTGCCACGAAGATCCTCGAGCGTCGACCCAGTGATTAAGGCGGCGGCGGGGTTGAGGTCAATGATTCTGAAACTTCTGGGGTCTTGAGGATTTTCAAGCTGCAGGATAACAACTCCCAGAGGAAGGCCTCTCACGATCTCCAGATAAAGAGGGAGAGTTGTTTCTGCCGGCTGGGCGAGGGCAGATTTTGCAGCGTGGCCCTGCGGCCCGGAAGTTCGGCGCGTGGTCATTTTGCCCCTTCATATACCGTGAAGCAAAATTGCTCCGCTCTGGTATCGGGCAAACACTGGCAAGGCGTTACTCAAATTCCTCGAATCGTGCATGAGGTCTTTCCTCTAACCGAAACACAGGCCGCGGGGGAAAGGACAGGCTAGGGCTTGCCCTTTTGTAGGACAGCGGGAGACATTCCTGGAAAGCGTCTGACGCAAGAATCATTTCCCTGCCGACAGTCAGCTAAAATCCGAACTGGCATAACCTCCTGTCTGTGGGCAGGCCGCGAAGAACGGAATGAGGATCTTGACGGGAGCAAGCCGATCTCGAACAGCTCCAGGGTCTCAATTTATTTAGAGACCTTGCCCCTCCAAATCGTCGTCAGTCCACGCGCGAGACTTTACGCGGCCTCCGGATGGCGCGGATCAACGGAGAGAGGAATTGATCGGTCAAATGTGCCCTGATGGGCCGTCGATCTGATTGGCTGCGCGGGGCTGACCCACCTCCGATCAACCTCGACGGCCACGGACCGCTGCAACAGACTGACTGATAGAACCAGCTTCATTCCGGACTTGATTTTGATTACGATTCCGGTCAGACCGCGCAGAGGACCATCCTCGATCCGCGCCACGTGGCCCACCTGCATGTACGGCCAGGGCATGGCCGAAAGGCCGCTTTTTTGTACTCGCTGGATGGCCTCGATCTCTTTCTCCTCCACGGGTATTGGCGTCTTCCCCACACCGACGATTTGTATGACTCCCGGGGTCGTCAGAACGGGCAGCCGGTTGTGCGGGTTCATCCGGCAAAAGAGATATCCGGGAAACAGCGGCACATCGAATTCCTTCATGCGGTCGGACCAGCGGCGCATGCATTTGCTCACCGGCAGGAAACATTCATAACCCGCATTTTCCAGAAGCAAGGTCGCTGTCTTCTCTCTCCCCGTTCTGGCCAGGATCGCAAACCAAGGCCATTGCTGAACGCGAATATCCATAATGTCTCCCTTGAGAAGCTACCGTCGAAAGAGTCCCATGATTCCAGCGACTCTGGCGCGGCGAGGGCCTTGGTTTCCCCGAAAGTCATAGATCGGCCTCCCATCACTCAGCCGCCGGACGAAAATTCCAAGACCGCTAAGAACGGTAGCTAATAGGGAAGCGCCTCACAATCCGGTCTTAACCTTAAACAATGCAGCGGATAATCCCCAAAGAACCACGGTGGGGTTTTTCTTCATGGCGCTCCCGCGGCACTGTGCGATTCAGCCGCTCTGATCGGCACAAATGTTAGCCGTGTCTGGCAGGCTCCTGGCGCGCTCGAAGGCACCTCTCGGATTGCTGATTAAGTCTGGTTCCCAGCCCGGTGAGAGTGCCCCGTTTCTCGGGCTCTCAGGGATTCCCCTACTGCGATTGATTTGAAGGAAGAAAGGTGGAGGCGCGGGTGGGATTCGAACCCACGAATGGAGGTTTTGCAGACCTCTCCCTTGGGCCACTTGGGTACCGCGCCGAATCTTGAAGTATAACAAATCTCGCCAAAGTCTTTGGAGGTTGTGGCGGAGCCTTGCGTCCGCCAGCTTTTACTTTTTCTCCGCCGTCGTGGGAATTCGCGCTTCGCGCAGGAATCGCGCCGATTCCTCCGGCGGCGTGGGATTGATGTAGAAGCCGGTGCCCCATTCAAAGCCCGCCACTTTCGTCAGCTTCGGAATAATCTCGATGTGCCAGTGGTAGTGATCGTTGATCTCTTCGCCGATCGGAGAAGTGTGAATCATGAAGTTGAACGCCGGCCGGTCGAGCACTTCATCCAGCCGCATCAGCGTGTCCTTCAGCATCCGCGCCAGGCTTGCATAGATGGAGCTCTGGTTATTTTCATAGGACGAGCCGTGAACCTTTGGCAGCAGCCACATTTCAAAAGGGAAACGCGACGCGTAGGGCGCAATCGTAATGAAGTGTTCGTTCTCGCCAATCACGCGCTCCCCGGTGTCCCGTTCCTGCCGGACGATGTCGCAGAAAATGCAGCGTTCCTTTTCGTCGTAATAGTGCCAGCAATTGTCGACTTCTTCGCGCACGCGGCGCGGCACAATCGGCAGCGCGATCAATTGCGAGTGGGGATGATCGACGGTTGCGCCCGCGGCCTCTCCGTGATTCTTGAAAATCAGAATGTACCGGAAGCGCTTGTCATTTTTCAGATCCAGCATCCGGTCGCGGTATCCCCAGAGCACGTCTTCCACGGCGCGCTCCGGAAGAGTGGCCAGCGTCGCCGCATGGTTCGGCGACTCGATGACCACTTCATGCGCGCCGATTCCGTTCATCTTGTCGAAGAGGCCTTCCCCCTCGCGGTCCAATTCGCCTTCGATACCCAGCGCGGGAAATTTATTGGGCACCACGCGAATGTTCCAGCCCGGCGTGTTCGGCCCTCCGCCATTCCGCCCATAAACCAGAATCTCCGGAGGAGTCTTGGCTTCATTCCCCGCGCAGAAGGGGCAATTCTTCGCGTCCCTCGCGACAACGCTCTCGCGCAGGAAATCGTTCGGGCGCTTTCCGCGTTCCGTTGCAATGATCACCCATCGGCCCGTAATTGGATCTTTGCGCAACTCCGGCAAAGCGAACCTCCCTGAATCTGTATCTATATACGCGCGCGGGTAAGCGCCTTTGTCCCGTCAAATTGTACCGCGTCTCAAGCCGCCGTGTGGATGTCCCGGTCTTGATTCGTCAAATCTGCGGGCTAAAAGCATCCTTGTGCAACCGGACAATTGGCGGTTGCCCCGGGTAATTGTCGATTGCCAGAACGTCAAAGCGACAAGGGCCTTCGCCGACATGACGCTCCGCCAAGAATCGCTGCGCCGTTCGAACCACCACGTGTTGCTTTTCCTTGGTAACGCTCAGTTCCGGCAAAGCAGGCGCGCCCTCTCTCACCGTGCGTGTTCTGACCTCCACGAATGCCAGCGTCTTGCCATCGTAACCAACGAGGTCTACTTCTCCTTTGATGCCGCGTGGCGTGTAATTCCGCGCCACAAATACGTAACCGTTCCTTCGTAAGTACCAGTAGGCATAAGTCTCTCCGCGTATGCCGGTGCGCCGAGCTTCCTGCTTTTTCGCGTCGCTGGAAAAACTCTCCTCTTCACGCAGGCCGCGCTTCGCCGCCCAATGCACCGCCTGAAACATCAGATAGGAAAAGATCGGCACAGCCCAGCGCCTCTGGTCTCCTTATTCCGCAAAGTATAGACAAAAATCCCGCGGCTGCCATATTTCTTCTGCGGCACCCACGGGATTCTTGCGAGTTCTTTCCCTGCTCACTCTGTGTTCTCTTTGCCCCCTGTGTTAGAGCTTCTTTTCTACCTCGCGGAAGCATTCTTCGAGCGTGCGCACCGCGAAGTCCGCTTGTTCCTGATCAATCAGGAGGGGCGGAGACAGGCGAACGGAATTCTCACCCGCGCCGAGCACGAGCAAACCCCTGTGGAACGCGAGATTAACGACGTCATTACGCAAATCCGCGGCTTTTTCCTTAGTCCGCTGATCCCGCACAATCTCGATCCCGATCATCAGTCCGCGCCCGCGTACATCGCCGACGATTTTGAAATTTTTCGTCCAATTGGCCAGACGGCCGAAGACGTAATCTCCCATACGGCGCGCATTCCCCATGTATTCGCTTTCGATCAGGTCCATGGTGGCCAGGGCCGCTGCGATGCATACGGGATTCCCGCCAAACGTCGTGCCGTGTGATCCCGGCTTCCAGCGCATCACGCTTTCCTTCGCCATGATCGCGCCCAGGGGCATGCCGCTTGCAATGCCTTTCGCGGCGCAGACAATATCCGGTTCGATCCCGGCGTGTTCGTACGCCCACCACTTCCCCGTTCGGCCCATGCCGGACTGCACTTCGTCCATGATGAGCATGATTCCATGCTGCCGGCAAATCCGCTGCAATTCTTGCAGGAAAAACTTCGGCGCGGACACGTAACCGCCTTCCCCTTGAATCGGCTCGATGATGATGCCCGCAACGTCCTCGGGATCAAACAGCCGCTTGAATATTTGCCCTTCGAGTTGTTCGAGAATCTCTGCGCCGCAAGTCTCTGCCGTGTGGCCGTGTGCGCAGCGGTAGGCGTACGGATACGGAATGTGCTCAACGCCGCTGAGCAGCGCGCCAAATCCTTTGCGCTGCGTCGATTTCGACGCCGTAAGCGAGAGCGCTCCCAGCGAGCGGCCGTGAAAACAGCCATAAAACGCAATGAGCTTGTCGCGTTTTGTCGTATATCTCGCCAGTTTAATGGCTCCTTCCACTGCTTCCGTGCCCGAATTGGCGAAAAATGTTTTCTTCCCTTCGGCGCCCGGCATCGTCTTGGCCAATCTTGCCGCAAGCTGCGGCATGCTCTCATAGTAAAAATCCGTGCCGGACATATGAATCAGCTCAGCCGCTTGCTTTTGAATCGCGGCCACAACTTTCGGATGGCAATGTCCGGTCGAGCACACGGCGATACCACCAGCGAAATCGAGAAAGGCATTGCCGTCCACGTCTTCGACGATCGCTCCGCGCCCGCGCTTGGCAACGAGCGGATACTCCCGCGTATACGACGGCGACATGAATCTCGCGTCTTGCTCCAGCACGCGCTTCGCATTCGGCCCGGGCAGCGCGGTCACCAGCCGGGGTGTTTTCATTTCCAAAGTCGTTGGCATCTCTTCCTCCAGTGAAGAAACTAGGTGGTTGGAGTTGATCAGGAACTACGGGCGTAAGGGCAGGCGCACAAACGGACGAATCCGGGAGCGGCCTGCGGGGAGAAAGAGAATTTAGTTAGTCTACGCCGAAGAGTTCTGGCCGCTGGGCGGCCGGCGGGAAATGCCCGGGGAAATGGGCGATGCGAATTTGAAGATTAAGACTCACTTGCGTTTCCAGCGGACGCTTCCATCCTTGGCGTCCTCAATGATTATACCACGATCGGCGAGCTCCTTGCGGATGCGGTCGGATGTGGCGAAGTCTCGTTTTTTCTTGGCCGCGTTACGCTCCGCGAGCAACCGATCGATTTCCGCGTCGCTGAGCCCGGTCTCCGTGCTGCCGTATCCGAGCACACGAAGCTTTTCGGCGTCATTGTCTTCCAGGACCGCGAACACTTTGTCAAAAGCAGCCAAAAACTCCTGCACGGCAGGGCCGTCACCCTGGCGGAATTCGCCTTTGTCCATGGAGATATTTGTTTCGCGCACCAGATCGAATGCCGCGGCCAGGGCGCGCGCGGTGTTTACGTCGTCCGAAAGTCCCGCGTCGAACTCCTCTGCTGCTTTCCCGATGCGCGCGGCCATGCCATCTTGCTTGCCAGCCGGGAATTTGCCTTGCTTCAGCCGGTCCCGGAAATTCCGCAGGCGCTCCACAGAACTTGCCGCCTGTTGCAAGCCGTCGAGCGTGAAATTGAGCTGCTTGCGGTAAGGAACACTGGCCAGTGCAAATCGCAGCGCCGAGGGCTTGTAGCCCTTGGCAAACAAATCCCGCAGGGTGAAGAAATTGCCAAGCGACTTCGACATCTTTTCATCTTCGACAAGCAAATGCTCGGCGTGCAACCAGTAGCGAACGAAAGGTTTTCCAGTCGCCGCCTCGCTCTGAGCAATTTCGTTTTCGTGATGCGGAAAGGCCAAGTCGATGCCGCCGGTGTGAATGTCCAGCGTCTCGCCCAGATATTTCATGGCCATCGCGGAACATTCAATGTGCCAGCCGGGGCGGCCGGGTCCGAGCACCGTCTCCCAGAAATGCTCGCCCGGTTTGGGCGCCTTCCAGAGCGCAAAATCCCGCGCGCTTTCTTTTTCGTAGAGATCGTTGTCCACCCGCGCGCCGTCTTGAATTCCGCTCACATCGATTTTCGAGAGTTTTCCGTAGCCGGGAAATTTCGCGATGCGGTAATAGATGGAGCCTTCGCTGGAATACGTGAAGGTTTTCTCCTGCAGCCGCTGGATCAGTTTCACCATATCGTCGATGTGATCCGTGGCGCGGATCCAGTGCTCCGGCGTCTCGATGCTCAGCGCCTTGCAATCGTCGAAGAATGCTCGCACGAACTTCTCGGTGTAATTTCGCAGACTCACGCCCGCGGCAGCGGCATTGGCGATAATGCGGTCATCCACATCCGTAAGGTTCATCACGTGGTGCAGCTTGAATCCACGCAGCTTCAGGAAGCGCCGCAAAATATCCTGGAACACGAAAGTGCGGTAATTGCCGATGTGCGCATAGCTGTAGACCGTCGGCCCGCAGGTGTACATGCGGACTTCGCCCGCCTTCTGCGGAACAAAGGTTTCGATCTTTCCGGTTAGTGTGTTGTGGAGCTGGATTTCGGCCATTTCTGCCAGATGGTCTCTTTCCGCGTGCGCATAAGCGGTAGATTGTAGCCGAGGCGTTTGGAACGTAGCAATGTCGAAGCGCCGCGCACATGCACGAAATCTTCGCGCAATGGGACTCATTCAGTGCGAATCGGCGCACGGGCCGGTCAGAGTGGGCCGCGTTCCATGGCCCAAAGAGAGTCAACAGTTGAAAGTTCAAACCTGAAAGTCGAACATTCGGACCCCCCCGCACCCCCGGCAGTTTGTATGAATGTCAAAGGAAAGGAGTTACAAAATTTGCATTTCGTAAGTGATTGATTCTAAAGAGCACGCTTTCGGTTGATTGTAGCCACTGGGAAAGCCATCAAAAAAGAGAAAGTGGCAAGGCTCCACCGGCAAGAGCGGGGGTAAACTGCCGCACTTCAGAAACATCGCAGTATTACCTGACGCGTATATTACCAAGTAACTATCGGCTGGTCAAGGAAAAAGATTTGGGGCAAAACGACTTTAGGGAAGGTA
>WNGE01007388.1_pt2 | contig 21910 bp, 23 predicted proteins | sample 5400651 | NCBI WGS metagenome assembly WNGE01 (sample SAMN13153370, study PRJNA577476) | soil metagenome | isolation source: 60 cm soil or saprolite under grassland replicate 2 | place: USA:California | collected 2016-06-15 | reverse complement strand
GAACGCGAGATGCTCCACCGCCTCCCGATCGGAGAGGCCCTCATGCGCCTGCAACAGCATCGTGGTCGCCACCACCCGCGCCGGGACCGTCGGACGGCCCTTCGCCGAGGCCATGAACAAGTCCGCGAAGTAGTCGTCCCCGAACAGCCGCTGCCCCTCAACCGCCAACAGGTGATACACGCTGCCCTCGGGCAGCCGGTCACCCAACAACACCGAAGCATCGTCGAAGCGCAACTGCCGATCCGCCCTCCCAACGGCCACGCATCATTATCAACAACATGGCCGTCAACACCCGCCAGGCGCCCCGCCGACGACGCTGCTAAATCAGCGCCCTCCTAGCCCAGGCGGTGGGGCGGCGGCCCACCTGTGGGAGACCGCCGCCCACGCCTGAACTATGGGACATTCTGCGCACAGTAGTCGTAGGTCCTCGTTTTTGTAACTATATGGTACTGAACGTAGATCGGGGCGTCACCCAGCTCCCTTGTACCGCGGGTTGCCCGGCCTCGCGTAGATCGGTATCGCCTGGAAGTACACCCGCTCGCCCCCGGCCAGCAGCTGGGCCACCTTGTTTGCGCTACCCGGCGACATACCGCTGGCGCGTGGTGGGCAGATCCGGCTGGCCGGCGACCGGTGCGGACCTCTGCACTGGACCCGCCACGACGGGAGGCTGCTGATCACGATGCCGGAGCAGCCGGCCGGCAAGTACGCCCATGTCCTCACCTTCGACTGGAATCGCTGACGGGAGATAGAGATGGTCGTTGAGTACCGACGATCTCCGCGAGATCCAACCGGTGCTAGATCCAACCGGTGCTGCTGGACTGGTCAACCCGCTTCGACCACTTGCGGGAGGTCACCCGCGACGACATCCTCGGGGCCGGCAACTGCGTGTCCGGCAGCAAGCGCCACCACCGGCTCAGCAGCGCGCAGCGCACGGATCGCAACCGGCGGGACGCCAGCGTTCGTAAGGCCAGCGGCACCGCGATCACCGCGGCACCCAGCCGCCGCCACATGATGGCTCCATAGTTGCCGTACGTACCAGCGTGCAGCCGGGCCGAGCGAGCCGATGGGTGGAGGCTTGCGGGCCTTCATGGTGTCTCCTTCTAGGGTGGTTTTGGTTGCTCGCGGCTCAACCGAGCTTCGGCCGCGTGCCGCTTACGGCTGCTGGCCTTCGAGTTCAATGACGCAGCCTGGGTCATGCGGCTGATGTCTCGGTCGGCCCGGTGCCGTGCTTCAGGCTGGCCGCCCGCCGAAGCATGGTGATGCCCGCCGCCACCAGCCAGAGCGGTACGACCATGGAGGCCAGGACGCCGTAGAGCAGTGCGCCGGGGAAGAGGGTCGGCACCAGGAACAGGCCTGCCGCGGCGATCAGGGTCGCGGCGCCCACGACCATCCCGGCCCAGCCGAGCCAGGACGGGTAGTCGTCCAGGACCATCGCCAACCCGATCAGCGTCAGCGATATGCCGTACAGCAACGCCAGCGCGACCAGGGAGGGGCCGTGGGTGACTGCGGCCACAGCGCGCGCGGCACGTACGAGTTCGGCGTGCTCGGCGGGCGTGGTTTCCGCGGCTGCGGCGGCCAGTTCGGGTAGGGCCAGTCCCTCGCTGGTGCTCTCGACGGCGAACACGGCCAGCCCGACGACCGCACTGGCCGCCCCGACGCGGGCGAGGATCCAGGCCGACGGACGGGCGAGCGACGTGGCCAGCCCGATCAGGCCGCCCAGTGCGACCAATGCGGCGAAGACCGCGAACAGGTGGACGGCGGGGTGGCCGGGCCGGGACGCGACGAATCTCAGCGCGGCTTCGGCGTCGGCGGCTGGCGTGTCGCCGTGCTGGAGGCGGGCCGTGGCGAAGGCGACTGCGCCGAGGATGGCGCACCCCCCGCCCATCTTCAGGTTCAGGGCGGTCGCGTTCTGCTGCATCATGACTGGGTCTCCCGGCTCGGTACGTGGTCGGTGCTCAGCGTGCTGGCGAAGAAGGCGGTCACCGCGTCGGTGAGCTGCGCGGGGGATGGTTGCTGGTCCGGGGTGTTCACGGTGTGCCCGGTGCCGTGGACCTCGATCAGGGTGGTCGGCACGCCGGCCGCGCGGAGGCGTTGGGCGAGTCCGATGGAGTGGCGGGGACGGATGTCCTCGTCCCGGTCGCCGTAGAGGATCAGGAACGGCGGCGCTCCGGCCGTCACGTACGTGTTGGGGCTCATGGAGCGGCGGGTGGCGGTGGAGCTGCCGACACCGATTCCGAAGCAGAGGCGGATGAACGGCGGGGCGTCGTCGAAGTCGTTGAAGTCGGCCGGGCCGAACATGTCGACCACGGCCTGGACGCCGCTGGACTGGTCGAGGTGCTGGCCGCGGTCGAATCCGGCCCCTGGCCCCGCGAGACCGAGCAGGGCCGCGTGCTGCCCGCCGCCGCTGCCGCCCCAGGCACCGATCCGGTCGGGGTCGATGCCCAGCACGGAGGCGTGGGCGCGCAGGAAACGGACAGCGCACTTGGCGTCTTCGATGGACGCCGGCCACGGCGCGCCTGGCGGCATCCGGTAGTCGATCGAGGCGACCACGAATCCGCGTGCGTTCAGCGCCAGCCGCAGCGGTGTGAACAGCGCGCCCTCGTGGTTGGCGAGCGTCGCGCCCAGCCCAACGGCCTTCCGGTCGCCCAGAACAGTGCCGCCGCCGTGGATGTACACCGCGACCGGCGCCGGCCGGCCGGTTCGCGCCGCGGCCGGCGGGGTGTAAAGGTCCATCGCCAGGGGTACGCCGTCCGGCCGGCAGTACTCGACGGTGCTCCGCGCCCCGGCGGGCAGGTGCGACGGATCCACGGTGCCGGCCGGGAAGCCGGCCCCGGCGAACCCGTCGCTGGCCGCGATGACGCCGACGAAGGCGCCCAGCAGGACGACCGACGTCAGCGGCGCAACCGCCACGGTGGCGAGCACCCGCTGCCGGCGCGGGCGGCACCCTAAGGCCGCCGACCCGGCGAGCCCCGCCGCCGCGATGGCCTCCAGCGCAGCGCAGACGTAATCGACGAACCCGATCACCGAGTCCATCGGCGCCCACGGGTCCGGGCCGGGCAGGACCCCGGCGAGCCGGGTCGCCACCCACAGCGCGACCACGGCCAGCGCGGCCGCCGCGGCGAGCTGCACACGCCGCCGCACCGGGCGCGCCAGCACACCGGCACCGGTAGCCAGCTGCGCCGAGCCGAGCCCGAGGAACAGCAGCCCGAACGGCCAGGACATCCGCCACACCGCGGGCAGTGCGGCCAGATAGATCGCGGCGCCGCCGCCCCGCGGACACGAGCGCCGTGACGAGCAGCGGGCCTCGCCGCACGGCGGCGGGACCGGAGAGTGTCATGTCAGGCATACCCGCGATGCTCGCCGCCGCGGACGGCCGGCGCGTCCGCCGTGCGCAGACACCTGCCGCGGGCGGCTACTACGGCGACGTACTCCCACGGGAGTATCCGCCCGGCGTAGCCAGCCCGGTCTGGTACGCGAAGACGACCAGCTGGGCCCGGTCCCGGGCGCCGACCTTGGCCATCGCCCGGGACACGTGGGTCTTGGCCGTCAACGGGCTGACCACCAGCTGCGCGGCGATGTCGTCGTTGGACAGCCCGGCCGCGACCAGCCGAACCACCTCGCGCTCCCGGGCGGTCAGCACGGCCAGGTCCGGCGGCTCCCGTCGCGGCGCCGTCTCCGGTGGGCCGGCGCCGACGGACCGGGCGATCACCGCCCGCGTGACACTGGGCGACAGCAGCGCGTCGCCACGCGCCACGATCCGCACCGCCTGCAGCAGATCATCCGGCTCGATGTCCTTTACCAGGAACCCGCTCGCACCCGAACGCAGCGCCGCGAAGACGTTCTCCTCCTCGGCGAACGTGGTGAGCACGACCACGCGTACACATGTCGCCGACGCTGCCGACCGTGGTCATGATGCGTTCGCCGAGGATCAGCAGGGCACCGGCGGCGGTGGCGGTTTCGGCGAGTTCCAGCCGGCCGGACATGGCCAGGGCGAGCAGCCCGGCCATGCCGGCGCCGAGCGCGGCGGCCAGGCCGAGAGTGGAGACGACCGCGATGCGGAACCGCTTGCGGGTGGTCTTGCGCAGTTCGGTCATGTGCCGGTCGTACAGCGTGGTGTGCCGGGCGGTGAGGTAGTCACCGAGGCCGAACGCGCGGACCTCCTTGGCCGGGTCTTTCTCGGTGAGCAGCCGGTACAAGTAGCCGCGGGCGCGGGCGACGCTGGTCATGCGCAGGTGGAACCCGAACATCGCCTGCCCGGCCTTCGCTACCCCGGCGAGCAACGGGAGCCCGGCCAGCAGCAGCAGCGGGACCAGCCACGGCTGGATGGCCAGCAGCGCGGCGACGATGCCGGCGATGGAGGCGATCGCGCCGACCGTGCCGATGAGCCCGTCGACCAGCTGGGTCGGCCGGTGTTCCCCGGACGCGGCCCGCACCAGCCGGTCGTGGAAGGCCGGCGTCTCGTAGGCGGACAGTTCCACCCGCCGGGCGACGTCGATGATGGCCTGTTGGGCGTGCCGGGCGGTGGTCTCGGACAGGATCACGCGGACCTCCCGCCCGGCGGCGGTCACCAGCCCGAGCGCGGCGACGATCCCGACAACCGCGACCAGCCGCGGGGCGACCGCACCGATCCCAGGCGTGGTGCCGCTGGTGGCCAGCACCGAGCCGATGAGGTTGCGGCCGAAGACCAGCGCCACGGCCAGGCCCGCCCCGTTGACCAGCTTCAACCCGATGCTGGCCAGCAGCATGCGCGGCGAGGCGGCCCAGACCAGGCGCACCGCGTCGGCGGTGATCCGGGGCAGCAGCCGCAGCGACTTCGGCCGCTCGGCCGCCTCCTTGCGCAGGTCCTCGCAGGAGGGCGGGGACGGTGCGGGCGGCGGGTCGGCCTCGCCGGGTGGTTGCAGATCGCTCACGGTCGGCTCCGCGGAATCCGGGGGTGCGGGTCAATCGTGGAGGAGGCGGCCGAAGATATCCACACCCAGCCGCACCGCCTGGTCTCCGGTCACCACGACGCCGTCCACCTGAGGGTGGGCTGTGATCCACGCGTGGGCGCAGCCGGGGTCGGTGAAGAAGTTCATCACCCGACAGCAGAGGTCGGCAGCCGCGACCGAACACGGCTGCTCGGCGGTGTCCCGGGGGCAGCAGGCCGCGCGGGCGGATACCGCGGTGATGTCCGAGCCCACCGGGTGGAGTGGGGTGAGGTTCATTCGAGCGGCTGTCGGGTGATGGCGGGCGGTTCTCGTCCGGCCAGCAGCCAGCCGGCGACGGTGGCGGTCGCCGGGACGCCGGGACGCCGGGACGCCGGGACGCCGGGACGCCGGCGAGGATGCCGGTCAGGTCGGTGATGGGCACGTAGCTCAGCCAGTGCAGGTTGTGGGGTGGTACCAGGCGATAAGGGGCGAGGTAGGCGCCGGTGGCGCCGATCAGGGCGCCGAGCAGGGCGAGTGCGCCGACGGTGGCGCCGGTGAGGGTACGGCGGGTGGTGCTGCTGGCCCCAGTGGCGGTGAGGGTGCGCAGGTCGCGCACGTGGCAACAGCCCACCCGTCGTCGCCGCTCGGCCCACCGAAACGGTAAACCGGGAAGGCCATGCAAACCCTTGATAGGCGCGGTGTGACGAGATCACGGCGTGTCACTGTGCGCGAAGGCGGCCCGCCCTTGCCGCCGATCACTTTCGATGGTGTGGAAAGAAGAGATCATCGATGGGCGGGCGGTATGGCAGACCACCGTCGCGTCGTTGGTTCGCAGCGCGTACCGCCACGGAGCCGGGTCGAGGCAGGCGGCGGCGCACGCCGGCACCGCGCCCACCACCCCTCCCCGGGCGGCTATCAACACGAACCAGTCCGACCCGTCGTGTCCCGACCAACCGGCGTCGATCGGCTGGCCATCGCCGGCTCCTACCCGCAGTTCCGCCATCTGCCCCTGCCGATCATCGGCGCCGTCGTCACCGGCCTCGGCGCGTTAGCGCCCGCGCGGCTTGCGGCGACCGATGGCCGACAAGAGCGCAGGTCAAGGGCTGGCTGTCGATCTCGACGGCCAGCCCCCTTTGATCAGTTGGCGCTCACGGCGGACCTCGGGCTCGTTAGGCTGTGGCCGGGGCGGGTTGCACGCTACGAGCGGCGGTAGGCCAACCAGCCCAGGGCCGCGTACCAGGCCTGGATCTCCCCGACCATGACGCGCTCGGTCAGCCCGCCTGTACCGGTGCCGGCCAGCGGTGCGCCGGGTGGGCCGGTCTGAAGGAAGATCTGCACCAGCACGAGGGTCACTGGACTGGCTACGAGCAGCCAGTTGCCGATGCGGCGCCAGCGCGGGCTGCGGCGCAGCACGAGCCCGGTTACCAGGAAGCCGATGATCGGGGTCTGGAAGGCCAGGATGGCTCCGGTTACGTGGCCGGTCACGTGGGTCTCGTTGAAGGCGCCGACGGCGATCTCGCCGAGTGGTGCGAGCGCGAGCAGGACCGTGCAGATCCAGCGGGCTTTGGTTCCCAGGTCTGTGCGGGTGGCTTGGACGATGCCGATCACGCCGGCCAGGATGAGCAGCCCGCCGAGCACGAAGGCGCCGTCCATGAGTACGCCGTGGGGACCGATGCCGAGGTCGCTGATCTGCTGGCGGATCTGGGAGTAGCCCGGGCGTAGCAGGCCGAGCAGCAGCCAGGCGAGCGTGAACAAGATCGGGCCGGCGATGGCGCCGAGTGCGAGCCGCCGGGCTGCCGGCGAGGGTGCCGGGTTGGCCGGGGTGGCATTCGGAGTCGGCTTGGCGTTCGTGATGCGGGGGTCTGCGGCGCGGTTCATGTCTTTCGCTTTCCCTTGGTTGTCGTGGTGGCGGGCGTACCGATCGAGGTCACCCGGCGCGGGAGCAGACCGGGGGTTGTTGGCGGTTGCGGGACGGTGGCACTGGTGGTTTGGGCGGTCCGTTGGTGGGTGCGGAAGGTGAGCAGCGTGGACGGCCACGCCATGCGTGCGGTCCTGCGTGGTAGGGCGCGCCCACCGACCTCACAGACCGGCTACTGGTCGGCCTGGAGCACGTCGTGCAGTTTCTGGGCGAACGCGGCCGGGTGGGTGAAGAAGCCCGCGTGACCGCCGGGGAAGGTGACGGCTTTCGCTGCCAGGTGTTCGGCCAGGGCGAGTCCGGTGTCGTGGGCCAGCTGCCCCGCTGACTGTTCCCCGACCGCCACCACGATCCGCGACGAAGCGGCCCGCAGCGTGGCGGTGTCGGGCATGCAGGCGCCGATGGACAGCAGCACATGGGCGAGGAAGAACTCGGCATTCTGCTGCATTCGTGCCATCTTCTCCCGCATGCGGGCCATCACCTCCGGCGTCTGCGGGGTCGGCTCGCCCGGCGGTCCCGACCCGCCCGGCGGCTGGCCGCCGCCCAGGCCCAGTCCGGCGGCGAATGCCTGCATCGCCGGGCCGGCGCCGTGTTTGTGGTAGGTGTCGTAGACCTGTTCGCCGAGCGCGCGGCGCGGGTCGCCATTGGGTAGCAGCTGGATGGCGGGCGGCTCGTGCGCCACCAGGGTGCGTACCTGTTCGGGGTGGCGGGCGACGAGGGCGAGCCCGACCAGGCCGCCGCCGCTGCTGCCGAATACGTACGCGGGTTCGGTGCCGGTGGCCAGCAGCAGACGGTGCGCGTCGTCGGCCTGAACCTCGATCGGCACGTCCTCGGATGGGCCGGCCAGGCGGCTGCGGGAGAAGCCGCGCCAGTCATACGCCACCACCGCGTACCAGTCTGCGAGGAGCGGGGCGATGCTGACGAAGTCGTAGGCGTCGGCGGGTGAACCGGGGATCATCAGCAGCACGGGACCGGACCCGGAGACCTCGTAGTAGAGGCTCGCGCCCGGCACGTTCAGATAGCTCACTGTCCGTTCTCCTTGTCGTCCGGGGGGTTGAATACGGCCGCGACCTCGCGCCGCCACGGCTCGTTCCAGGTCACTCGTCCCTCGTGCAGGTCCTCGATGACGGCCCGGACCCAGGAGAGCTCGGCCGCCAAGACCGTCCGCCGGTACTCCTCCTCCAGCTGGAACAGCCGCGGCAGATCCGGCTGGGCGGCAAGCTGCGCCTCGGTGTCGGCGAGCTGCGCCGCGAGGCTGTCCGCCCGAAGTTCGAGTTGCCGGCGCGCGTCGTCGGGCGTCAGGCCCGCCAACTCCGACACGGCGGCGGGGAACTCGGGAAACTCGCCGCCGGTGGTGCGCAACATCTCGCGCAGCCACTGCCTCGCGGTGTCGCGTCCGGCTTCGGTGATCGCGTAGACGGTCCGATCGGGATGGCTTTGGGTGCGGACCGTCTCGCGAACCTCGACCAGGCCGAGGCGCACCAGCCGCTCGATCATCTGGTACAGGCTGGCCCGCGCCCGCACGTTGACCACGCGGTCCTTGCCGCGCTGCTCGATCAGCTTCTGCATCCGGTAGACGTGCATCGGCTCGTCGCTGAGCAGCCCGAGCACGATCAAGCCGAGAGACGAGCGCTGGGCGGCCTTTGGCGTGGTCATAGTCATGTTCCTACTAGAAAGGCTATGACTAGTCAAGGCATGACTCTCGATCAAGTCGCGGGCGTCACCGGCATCCGCCGGGCGAGCCGGCCATGTTCTACGTTTCCGGCGGCGAGGGCACGCGTACCCGACCACCGCCGGTCGCCGAGACCGATGGGGCCCCCCGGCACGCGACCAGGTGGCGGGATGGACATACCTCACGGCCGTGGGTGTGTCGCCCGCCTAGGCGGCGGCCCGAGCGCCGGCGCACGGGCCGGCTGAGGCACAGAACACCCGGTCGCTGCGGATCCGGCCGCGCACCTGCATCAGCAGAAGGGAAGCAGCAGCCAAGCCAGGGCGCCAGCACCTCTGGCCGGCGTCCGCGACGCTCGCCTGATCCACGCCGCGGTCACCCCGGTCACGTCCTCCACCAAGCACGGCGACGAACTACTCACGCGCCTCGTAATCCGCGCCGCCCTCGGCGTACCCGTACAGGAGCACGACGACAATTCGCGGCCGGTGGACGCATGACCTGACGATCAACTACCCCAATGGCCGACACGCCGCGGAGAGGGTGCACGTTCCAGTGGCCGCGGACTGCAGACGATGAAGGCCGACACGGCCGTATGCCGACTACCTGGTGGGCAGCGCTACGCGGCACTCGATCTGAAGATCGCGACGTTTTCGCTGGTCGCCACCTGTGGGGGATGTTCTGCTACTACCGCCGGGGATACGAACCTGCGCACTCGGCGGTCGACGTAGGGGGTGTGTCCGGTAGCAGCGGTCAGGGAGTGACAGGCCGGCCGACCGAATATGATCCGCGCCGACAGTCATCGATGCTCGGCAATTTCGGAACTCCGCGACGGAAACCGTCAGACGGGCTGTCGGCCCGCGGCGAGGTATAGGAAAGCGCCGCGGACCGGCACCTTCAACCCATCTCGATGACAAACCGGTCGCCGCTTCTGCGTAACGAGCGCGCCGAGCATCGGTGATGTCGGTGGGCATGGACGTGCAACGGCATTGGTCCGGCTCGGTCAGGCGTGCAGGCCGGCGGCGTGGCCGGGGCCGCGACCTGCTCGGGTGTGACCTCGTCGCGGGTGACGGCGGCGTGGGGACTGCTGGCAGTACGCGGTCGTGGTCGTTTCGTGGCCGCAGCCGTCGTCGGTCAGGCGGGGGCTGTGGCCCCGGCCGCGGGTCCAATCCTGACCCAGGCGCGCACCGTGGCGGTCACCGGAGCCGGTGCCTGGCCCTTCTTGGTGAGCAGGTTGTACAGGTCCAGGACCCGGGCGGCCTTGACCGCGAAGTCGGGGGCGCGCGGAGCGATCCAGGACCGGTACTGCCACGGTTTGAGTGCGTCGCCGCGCAGCCAGCGCCGCACGGTGCAGGGGCAGATCGTGTCGACCACACCGGCCGCGACCGCCTCGTCGGCCAACTCGGCACTTGACCACCGCGACAGCGGCACCCCGCTGGTCGCCGGACGCTCACACCAACCCGACGGCGGCGGGCGATCGCGGCGTTGGCGTAGTCGGCGGCCGCGTCCAACACGATCTGTGCCCGGAGCCGGTCCCGGTGCGCGCTCTTGTGACCCCCGGCGATCTTCTTCAATCGGTGCCATTGCGAGGCGGTCAACCGCACCGGGCAGGCGTGCGGCAGGGGCATCCGACCCACCCATCCATGATCGGCAATGAGATGTTGATGTGACTCGGCGTGTCAGCTTGATCGAGATGGTGGCGGGCCACACGGTCTGTTGATTGTGTCGATCAAGAAGGCCCGTGCGGCCCTGTCTCATTCTGTCTTTACCGGGATCTCCCGCAACCACCTGGACCGGCTTGTCGCCGAACTGGCCGCACCGTTTCACGCCGCCCGGGAAGGGCGGCTGTACCGGCGCCGCGGCGGCCGGGACCGTCGGCGCTGGCCCGGCGCCGGGCATCCGGAGACCCTGACCCTGCGCGACCGGCTGCTGTGCACCCTGGCCTGGCTGCGGCTGGGCCTACCGCACCAGGCCCTGGCCGTGCTCCACGGCGTGCAACGCTCCACCGTGTCCGCCGCGGTGCGCCAGGTCCGGCCCCTGCTGGCCAACCGAGGCTTCGCCACCCCCTCGGGACAACGGCTGCACACCCTGGCCGATGTGCTGGCCTACGCCGCCGCGGAAGGACTCACCGTCCGGCTGGACGGCACCGAGATCCAGGTCCGCCGGCCCAAGGCCAACCGGCCCGGCCGGCGGGCGTTCGTGTCCGGCAAGCGCAAGCAAAACACCATCAAGACCACCATCGCCTCCGACGCCCACGGCCGACCGATGTGGGTCGGGGCCACCCTGCCTGGGCGCATGCACGACCAGACCGCCGTCAAGACCGAAGGCCTCGACGACCTGCTCGACCAGTACCCCACCGTGAAGTTCCTGGTCGACTCCGGCTACCACGGCCTGGCCAACGACCACCCCGACCAGGTCATCGCCCCACCCCGAAAACCCAAGAAAGGCGCCGCACCCGAACAGACCGCCGTGTACGAGGCCGCCCGCAAAGCGCAGTCCTCGCAACGCATCCCGGCCGAACACGCCATCGCTCTGATCAAGTGGTGGCGGCCGCTGCAGCGCTATACCGGCCGCCGCGACGTCCTACCCGACATCATCCGCGCCATCACCGGCCTGGCCGCCGACCGAGCAGCCACATGGTGACCACAGCTCAACACCCACCACAATTGCCGCCCAGGTCGTTACTCGCTCAGCACAACCACTCGCATCTCAGGGCCTCCTCACCGCAGCCCTTCGTCCGGGTACACCCGTCCGTGGCGCCGCGCCTGGCGTGCCGGGCACGGCGCCCGGCCGGTTCGGGCGGAGAAGATCACTAAGATGGCGGTGGCACCGTGATCGTGATGGTGTTGCTGGGCCCGGACACGCCTGTGGCGGGGTAGCCGTAGTACACGGTCACCTGGTACGTCCCGCCGGGCAGGCAGAGGGCCGACGCGGCCAGGTAGGTGTCGTAGGGATCGCCGCTGTAGTTCGGGTCGAAATAGTCGTCGGTATTCCCGGTCGCGGGAGCCGGGCCCTGGTAGCGGACGGTGTAGATGCCGCTTTCGTCCGGGGCGCCCCAGTTCCAGGCCAGGATCGGGTGGCCGTACGAGTCGGTGCCGATCTGGCGCAGGTCGGTCGGCGGGGCAAGGCTGCTGCTGGTCGCCGCCACGGCGCCTGCTCTCGGCGGGCTTGCAGCAGTGGGCGCCGCGACGATCATCGACGCGAAGGTGAGCGCGAGGGCGATCACGGCCGCCACACGAAACCGCCTGAGTCGATTCATGGGAATCTCCTTTTGCCGTCGGAGCACGGTTGCCGAACAGGCCGGAACCGGGGTCGCGGCGGTGCCCGCGCCCGGGCGGACCGACGCTCACCCGGAAACGCCCCCGCACGCGGCATGGCCAGACAGCCGCGTGCCTCGATCACGTTCCGCGGCCACGTCCGGCTGCCCAGCGGGCCGCCGGCGTCTGCCCGGCACTGGCCGGGGAGCCGCCCACACAACCGACAAACCGCTACACAACACCGTCGTACTTGACAGCGCCGTTCCACATCAGGTCCAGGGCGGCCGGCACGATGGCCAGTGACACCGCAAACGAGGGCACCCCGTCGGGTACGCGGTACCTCGGTGATCGGCCCCGCGGTTGTGTCCCGAGTCATGGTGTCTTCCTCGGGTCGGCCGGCGTGTCCGGCCGTACACCATCGATGTTCGTACTAAGACGTGAAGTCCCGCATTGGGCTGCGGTCGTATCTTGGGGACAGCGCCCGCCCCCGGATCTAAGCGGACGCTGGGCGGCACGAGCCTGTCCGCACGTCTCCGTGGGATGGAGGCGGATACGCCACGGCCCGCGAGGGTGACCTCACGCGACTGTCCCAGGTTGGGGGCTGCGGGCCGCGAGGTCGACGGGTGAAGCAGGGGTTTGGATGGCTGTCCGGGAGGGCACGAGTGCCGATGTGGTCAGCCCTGTCTTTGTGGGCCGGGGGGCGGAGATCGCCGCGCTGGAGGCGACGTTGGCCGCGACACCGCGCACGGTGCTGATCGGCGGCGAGGTCGGCGTCGGCAAGTCCCGCCTGGTGCGGGAATTCGCCACGCGGGTGGCGGGCCGGGCCCGGGTGCTCACTGGGGGTTGCGCGGAACTCGACGGGCTTGTCTACGCCCCGTTCACCGCGGCGCTGCGCCAGCTCGTCCACGAGATCGGCACCCACGGCGTCGCCGCGCTGCTGCCCGGCGGTACGCCCGGTGAGCTGGCCCGGCTGCTGCCCAACCTCGGCCATGCCGAGGTCGACGCCGACCCTGACATGGCGCGCAGCCGCCTGTTCGAGCGGATGCTCACGCTGCTGGAACGCCTCGCCGACACCGAGGCCATGCCGGTCGTGCTGGTCATCGAGGACGTGCACTGGGCCGACCCGTCCAGCCGCGACCTGTTGTCGTTTCTCGTGCGCAACGAGCGGACCGCCCCGGCGTCGCTGATCGTGGTCACCTACCGCTGCGACGAGCTGCACGATACCCATCCGCTGCGTGGGCTGCTGGCCGACCTGGACCATCTGGGCTGGGTCCAGCGGCTGGAGCTGCCGCGACTGGCCAAGGGTGACGTGATCGCGCAGGCCCGCGCCATCCTCGGCCGGGAACCCGACCCCGCATGCATCGAGGAGATCTACCGGCGCAGCGAGGGCAACCCGCTGTTCGTGGAGGTTCTGCTCACCCACGACGGCCGCGATCTGCCGGAGTCGCTTCGCGACCTGCTCCTCACCCGCATCCGGCGGCTGCCCGAGCAGGCCCAGCAGGTGTTGCGGGTGGCCGCCGCCGGCGGGGTCCGGGTGCGGCATGGGCTGCTCGCCGCCGTCGCCGGGCTCGACGACGCCGCGCTGGCGAGGGCCCTGCGTCCCGCGGTGTCGGCCAACCTGCTCGTCGTCGACGGCGGCGCCGACACCTACGCCTTCCGGCACGCGCTGATCAGGGAAGCGGTCTACGAGGACCTGCTGCCCGGCGAACGTATCGTGGTGCACAACCGGTACGGCGCCGTGCTCGACGGCGACGGGGCAGCCCATGACGGGGCGGCTCATCGGGAGCTGGCCCACCACTGGTACGCCGCCCGGGACGCGCCGCGGGCGCTGGCCGCCGCGTGGCGGGCGGCCGCCGAGGCGGAGCGGGCCCTGGCCTACACCGAGCAGCTGCACATGCTCGACCGGATCCTGGAACTGTGGAACCAGGTCCCGGACGCGGGCGAAAGGACGGGGCTGGACCGTACCGCGGTGGTGGAGCAGGCGGTGGCGGCGGCCGACCGGGCGGGCGAGCACGAACGCGGCGAGTGCCTGGCCACCGCCGCGCTCGGCGAGATCGACCCAGGCCGGCAGCCGGTCCGGGCCGCGCGGCTGCTGCAGCGGCGCAGCAGGATGCGCCGCCACGTCGGGTGTGACGGCGACGTGGCGGATCTGCGGGAGGCGGTCCGGCTGGTACCGGCCGGCCATCCCGCACGCGCGTCGTTCCTGGCCGCGCTGTCGTCGCGGCTGATGGAGATACCCCTGGCCGAAGAGGCACACGCCACCGCGGCGGAGGCCCTCACCCTGGCGCGGCGTACCGGTGATGCGCCCAGCGAGGCGGCGGCGTTGACCAATCTGGCCACCCTCGACGCGCGCGGCGGCGATTTCGCGCAGCTGGCCCACCTCGCGCAGGCCCGTGCGCTGGCGGAGTCGGCCGGCGCCTATGGCGCGCTGATGCGGGCCATCCACTGGGAGGCGAGCGTGCTGGAGGCCTACGGCGAGTACGGCCGCGCCGCCCAGGTGGCCCGCGCCGGCATCGCCGCCGCGACCAGGGCCGGGCTGGCCCGCACCTCAGGTGCGGTGCACGCGGCCAACCTGGTCAACGCCCTGATCGCACTCGGCCGGTGGGACGACGCGGTGGAGGTGATCGAACACACCCTTGAGCTCGCGCCCACGCCGGGTCTGCGCGCGCTGCTGCTGTGCGCCCGCGGCGTCGTCGCGGTGGCTCGCGGTGACCCGGGCTGCGCCGCGGCCGTCGACGACGCCCGGGATGTCTTCGCCGCAGGCAGGTTCGTCAACCCGAACGAGGCGCTGCCGCTGGCTGGGCTGGAGATCGAGCTGCACCTGGCGCAGGGGCGCCCCGTCGATGCGCTCGCCGTCGCCGAGCGGGCGCTGGGCGAGTACGACCTGCAGCGAAGCTCGCGCTTCAGTTGGCCGCTGCTGGCCATCGGCGCCCGCGCGGCCCGGGCGGCCGGCACCGGTACCGACGCCGACGCCGAGCGTGCGGCGGTGCTGCTCGCCGCGCTGCGCGGGCATGCTGAGAAGCTGCCCGCCGTCACGCGGGTGCAACGCGCGCACGCCCTGACGTTCGCGGCCGAGTCGGCCTACGCCGATGGGGTGCTCGACCGGGGTGCGTGGGACGCCGCGGCGCATGGATGGCGCGAGGTCGCCCAGCCCCACCCCGAATCGCACGCGTTGCTGCACGCCGCGATGGCCGCCGCCACGGACGGGGACCGCGGCGCGGCCGCGCTGCGGCTGCGCCGCGCCGCCAGCCTCGCCGACCGGTTGGCGGCCCGACCGCTGCGCGAGCGGATCGAGCACCTCGCCCGCAGGGCCCGGATCATCCTGTGGCCGGACGAACCCCGACACACCGAAGACCCGGCAGCCGACCAGGCTCGGCGTCGCCTCGGCCTGACCCCACGGGAAGTCGAGGTGCTGCGCATGGTCGTCGAGGGCCGCAACAACCGCGAGATCGCCGAGGAGCTGTTCATCTCGGCCAAGACCGCCAGCGTGCACGTGTCGAACATCCTGACCAAGCTCCGGGTCGCCAGCCGGGGACAGGCCGCCGCCACCGCGCACCGCCTGCACCTTTTCGACCACCACGACCCGGCTTAGATCGCAGACCGGCAGCGGTGCTGAAGATACGGCTGCGCCCCGATGCGGAAGCCGACGCCTTAGGACCACCGTGGACGTGTACCGCTGCAGTGCGCCTGCCCTGCGCCGGTCGAGCGGCCGCGCAAACGGCAGCCGCGTCCCGGACCGACGAGGGGCGGTCAGCGACGCTTCGGAGCTGGCTGGAAGGAGCTCACATGCGACCGCGACAGCTTGTCGAAGTCATCGGCCGGCGGCTCGTTCCCGCCGCGTTCGCCGTCGGGATCCTGGTGCTGCCTGGCACAGCCAGTCCGGCGGCCACCAGCACGCCCCCTCAGATCATCCGCGAGGACGTGGCGGGCATGGCCTTCCTGAATCCCTGTACCGGCGAGCGCGTCACCATCACCACTGGCACGCTGCAGGTGCTGGTCCAGGTGACCGACGACGCCGCCGGCGGCGTGCATGTCGTCGTCGATGGCAACGCCCAAGGGGTCGTCGCCACCGGGGAGACCACCGGCGACACGTACCGGCTCGCCGGTGACTTCTGGACCGAGGAGAACGTCGCCGGTGACGGCGTCCCGCTGGTCGTCGAGGTGGTGGAGGTGCACGACGTGCTCAGCCAGGGCGCCGGCGACAACGTCATCGTTCGCCTGGTGTCCCACCTGACCGTGAACGCCGACGGCACCGTCACCGCGTCGGTGGACTCGGTCAGCGCCGAGTGCCGAGGCTAGTTTCCGTGTTGGCTGGAGGCGAGTCATGAGCTTGATGTTCGGTGGTGGCCCGTTCGGGCCCGGCGGCGGCCAGTTCAGCTTCGGGCCGGTGCCTGAGCGGCTGTGGTACGTGGAGGACTGGCCGCGGCGGATGCGCGCGATGTTCGCCGGCGAGACGGTCCTCGACAGCCGGCGCGGCAAGGTGCTGCACGAGCGCGGCGCGTTCCCGGTGCACTACTTTCCGCTGGCCGATCTGCGCGCGGATCTGCTGGTCCCCGCCGAGGAGCCGGGACGGTGGAGCGTGACCGTCGGCGACCGGACCGCGCAGGGCGCGGTGACCGCCCGCGACGGCGTCGCCCCGCTGGACGGGTACGTGACGGTCGACCACGGCGCGATGGACCGCTGGTTCGAAGAAGACGACCCGGTCTACGCCCACCCGCGCGACCCCTACCACCGGGTCGACGTGCGCGCCTCGTCCCGCCACGTGGTGGTCCGCCACAACGGTCAACTCGTCGCCGAGTCCCGCCGGCCGAAGCTGCTGTTCGAGACCGGCATCCCGGTCCGCTACTACCTGCCCTTCGCCGACGTCCGCGTCGATCTGCTGGAACAAAGCGACACGGTCAGCGAATGCCCCTACAAGGGCGACGGCCAGCACTGGCACCTGCGCACCGGTGACTCCCGGATCGATGACGCGGCCTGGAGCCTGCCCCACCCGCTGCCCGAGGGCCTCGCCGCCGCCCAACACATCTGCTTCTACCCCGACAAGGTCGACATCGAGGTCGACGGCGAGCCCGTCGAGGATTGACCGGGCGGTGGCCCCTGGGCTCGGCGCGATCCTCACGGGCGGGCTGCGCCGCGGCCGGTAGCAACAGCAGCGGGCCGGAACAGCAGCCGATGACGTGGACACGCCCGCGGCGTCAGGACTCGGTGGTCTCCGCGACGGTGCGGGCGGTGTGGCCGCGGCCGGGGTCGTCCAGCCCCCAGGAGACGATCCGGGTGGGGTGGATGCGAATGTGCGGCTCCGGTTCGTCGAGGGCTTCGGCGCGTCCGCGGACCTCGATGCCTCGTGGCCGCCACGGCGGCAGCACCTCGTCGATGACGATCGCGGCGCGCCCGGTGCGGGCGACGTCGCGGAACTTCTTGGTGGCGGCGAAGCTGTGCCCGGTGACCTCGATGGTCTCGCCGTCGGGCCCCAGCGACCACCCGACCGGGGTGACGTGCGGCGTCCCGTCCGGACCGACGGTCGCGATCCGGGCCAGCCGCCGCTCGCCTTGCAGGTAGGCCAGCTCGGTGTCGGTGAACACGCTAATGATCGTCCCCGCTTCGACGATGTTCAGGACAGGAACGGGATCAGTATGGCGCCGACGGCAAGGTGCATCAGGGCCAGCCGTGCCCGTTCGCGGCGGCGACAGCCGTACCGGACAGGGGCCCGGCCAGCGCGATACGAGCAACGCCGGCACCGCGATCACGGTCCAGGTCGGGCGGGCGCGTGCGGTGACCCGTTCCAGCACCGCGAGCAGTCCCATCCGACGAGCGAGGCCACCGCGCCGATGATGATCACGTTTGCGGCCGAGGTGTCACGCGACCGCTGTGAGGCGAATGCGGGACCTCACGTCGGTGCCGAACCCCAGCGTGGCCACGAGCCCGACGACCAGCGCAGCCAGCACGGCTGTCCCACCAGCCGGATGGGCCACCGCCTGCGCACAAATGTCGACCGCGTCGACATGGCCAACACGCCTCTCCGGTTCCGATCTATGCCCACCATCCCGGCACGGACTCGCGCTCATCAGCTGGCAGTTCTTGAGCCGGCCGGGGCGCCGGCGGACGCGGCCAGTACTTCCCTGATCATGTTCCGTTGTCTGCGCCTCATGTACCCGAAGTCGGCAGTTATTTTCACGGGAGCACTAAGGCCGCCGGCCTGGCATCGGGCTGCTGCCGAATCTGCAAACCCGGCGCCGCGGGTTCGGGCTAGCGACCAAGGCGGCTAGGGCCGGGCATCCCGCCCTGCCGCAACGTGAGGCTCCCGGACGGTGCTACGGACGCTGGACCGGCCGCGGCACCCACGAGGTCGCTGAAGAGCCGTAGAGCCAGCTTAGAACAGAGGGCGGCGAGCGGTACGAAGATAGGGCGGTAGCCCAATGCGGGAGCCGACGCCTTAGGGCGAACGTCGGTGGTATCCGCGGGCCGGCACCCCTGGGGAGCAGACCATGACAGGGTCGGAGCGGACAAACAGCGGCGAGGCCTCCGGGCCATGAGGGTGGGCGATGCGAATGTTTGGCCGCGGCTCACAGTGGTCCGCGCGCCGGTGAGGCGCGTTCAATCGTAGATTCGACCATGCATGGCGGCGCTCCCCTCACCGCGATGTCACCTCGAGGGAGCGAGACACGGCATGACAAGCCAGGATCGGATCATCGAGGTACGTGGAGTCTCCAAGGCGTCCCGCGACGTGAACGCGTTCGACGGTCTTGATCTGAGCGTCGAGGACGCTTCCATCGTCGGGCTGCTCGGACTCAACGGCGCCGGCAAGACGACGCTCGTGCGGATCCTCGCTAGTTTGCTCACCCCCGACGGCGGCAGCGCCCGCGTCGGCGGTCACGATGTTGTCGCCGAGCCCGAAGCGGTGGGCACGCTGATCGGGCTCGCCGGCCAATCGGGCTCGCCGGCCAGTCGGCCGCCTTCGACGGCCCTGTTCACCGGCCGTCTGAGCGACGCTGCCCGTCTTGTCGGTACATCGAGATCAGACGTTGACATGAGCAACTGGAGACATCGATGATGAGGCCGCTGTTTCTCCCGATCAGATCATTTGTCGTGCTGATCGCCGGGTTTGTTCTCGCCGTTTCGACTCTGTCCTCGTCAGTGTCCAGGGTGGAGGCCTCGGCGACTTCTGGCGTGGCGGTCTCGGACGAGTGCACGGGCCCGCTGCAGACCGCGCCGGCCGCGGCTCCCACCGGTTTCAGCCATCGCAGCGCCGTTGTCGACAGGGTGCAGTTGCACTACGTCATCGGTGGCCACGGCGACCAGGTGGTCGTGCTGTTGCATGGATGGCCGGAGAACTGGTTCGAGTGGGCCGAGATCATGCCGGAGCTGGCCCGCGGCCATACGGTCCTCGCCATAGACCTGCCGGGGCTGGGCGACTCCCAGGGAACGCCGCCCAGCTACGACAAGAAGACGCTGGCCGGGTACGTGCACCGGCTGGTCGCCGACACGCTCGGATACCGGCACGTTCACCTGGTCGGTCACGACTTCGGCGCGGGAGTCGCGTTCGCCTACGCCGCCTTCTACCGCGACTCCGCAACCAGCCTCACGATGATCGATTTCCCGCTGGCCGGTCCCGCGACCAACGAGCAGCAGCTACGGGCGCTGTTGTGGTGGTTCGGGTTCCACGACGTGGCACAGCTTCCCGAGCAGCTGGTGAACAACCGTCAGCGTACCTACCTCAGCTGGTTCTACGACAATCTGGTGCTTCCACCGAACCGCATCGAGCCCGAGGCCGTGACCGAGTATGTGCGCACCTACTGCCACCCCAGCGTGCTGCACGGTGGCTTCGAGCTCTACCGCACCATCGCCGTCGACACGTCCGACAACTCGACCCTGACCAGCAACAAGCTCATGCTGCCGATCCTGGTCCTGAGTCCCGCTCGATCGAACGATCCGGACGCCGAAAAGCAGCAACTCCTGTCCATCATCCAACCGATGGCCGCAGGGCCGATCACCGTCGAGCTCGTGCCGCAGTCCGGCCACTTCGTGCCCGAAGAAAATCCTGAGTTCGTGATCACGCAGCTACGCCTGTTCATCGAACCCTGAGACAATCTGGCGCACTTTTCGGATCGAGGCCCACTCATGTTTCGCCTTGATCATGCGGCGAAGAGGGCCGCGAACCGCGAGGCGCACATCGCCCATCCGCACCCCGTGGCCACACCGCTGTCGACGTCTCGGTCACCCGGCACGGCTTGGAGCACCAAGCTGGGGTGGGTCAGCCTGCGGGCACGGTCGTCCGCTTCTGCGGATGGGTGGGCATCGGCACGCCGCGTCCCGTTCGCGCCCGAGCGGGCGCCCGGTGCCGGCGTCGCCTCCCGTGCAGACGCGAGGTGGCCGGCCTGCTCGTCGGGGTCGCCGGCGTGGTGGCGATCACCTCGCCCTCGCTCGCCACCACCCGCGCGACCGCGATCGGAGCCGGCCTCGCGCTGCTGGCGACCCTCCTGCACGGGGTCGCGTTCAACCTTGCCGCGCCCCTGCAGGCGCGCCACGGCGCGCTCCCGGTCGTCTAGCGGGCGGAGCTGGTTGCTCTCCTGCTCATCGCACCCATCGGGTTGGCGAGCCTGCCGGGCTCCGACTTTGCGTGGTCGAGCCTGCTCGCCGCGGCCGCTCTGGGTTGCTTCGGCACGGGTTCGGCTTCGCCGGCTTCGTCGCGCTCGTCGGACGGGTCGGATCGACACGGGCGTCCGTGACGACCTATTTCCTGCCGATCGTCGCGGTCGTCCTCGGCGCGCTGGTACGCGATGTGGCGATCACCGTCGTGTCGCTGGTCGGGATGGGACTCGTGGCGACCGGTGCGTACCTGGTGAGTCGTCGCAACGATCGCCCAGCCACGAAGGTCTCAGCCGGCGGGCGGCGAAGCCGATGCTGCCGTGGTGCCAAGTTGGTTGGACGACACCGAAAACGATCCGATGGAGCGCGTCATGCCGGAGAGCCTGAACGTCTTCGCCAATGACTGGGACGAGGTACACGACGAGCCCGGGTTCGCGACCAAGAGGCTGCGACTTGGTCGCCGTCTCGGCAGCGAACTGCTCGGCGCGAGCGTCTATGAGCTGCCGCCGGGCCAGCGCAGCTTTCCACTGCATTTCCACCATGCCAACGAGGAGCTGCTGCTCGGCGTCGCCGGTACGGTCACTGTTCGCACCGCGGCCGGGCCTTGCGAACTCGGCGCTGGTGATGCGCTGGTCTTTCCCCGTGGCCCCCGCGGCGTTCACCAGGTGATCAATCGGTCGCCCACCACAGCCCGGGTTCTCGTCGTCTCGACGATGCGCGCACCGGACGTCGCCGAGTACCCCGACAGCGGCAAGATCGGCGTCTTCGCCCAGCCGCCCGGATCCGGACGACCCGACGAACTGAAGCGTTTCCTGCACGGCGACGCCACGGCGGACTACTTCGAGGGCGAGCCGACCGGGCGATGAGCGTGGCAACGATGGCGCCGTGCCCCAACCGCGGACCGAGCCGGTACGCGCTCAGGCCAGCGCGAGGGCGGCCGGAGCGGGCACGAAGCACCGAGGCTTCCCTGCCACGAGGTAGGCGAACCGCATGCTCACGCTGGTCCGCACCGCGGGTGAGGCGCGTTCAATCGCGGGCTCGACCCGGCATGCGGGGACCTCTTCCTGCCGCGACGGCACCGCCAAGGAGCGGAAGTGATGACATGACAAGCCACGACCGGATCATCGAGGCACGCGCGGTCGCCAAGGCGTTCGGCGACGTGAGCGCGCTCGGCGGTGTCGACCTGGACGTCGAGGACGGTACGGTCGTTGGGCTGCTCGGGCCCAACGGCGCGGGCAAGACCACGCTGGTGCGGATCCTTGCCACCCTGCTGCCACCCGACGGCGGCAGCGTCCGGATCGGTGGACACGACGTGGTCGCCGAGCCCGAGGCGGTGCGCGCCCTGATCGGGCTGGCCGGCCAGTCGGCCGCCGTCGACGGCCTGCTGACCGGCCGGGAGAACGTCGAGATGATCGGGCGGCTGTACGGCCTGGACCGCCGCCAGGCCCGCCAGCGGGCCGGCGCGGTGCTCGACACGCTCGGTCTCGCGGATGCCGCCGACCGGCTCGTGCGCGGCTACTCCGGCGGCATGCGCCGCCGGCTCGACCTCGGCGCCAGTCTGGTCGGCCGTCCGCGCGTG
>WNGE01009609.1_pt1 | contig 21929 bp, 19 predicted proteins | sample 5400651 | NCBI WGS metagenome assembly WNGE01 (sample SAMN13153370, study PRJNA577476) | soil metagenome | isolation source: 60 cm soil or saprolite under grassland replicate 2 | place: USA:California | collected 2016-06-15 | reverse complement strand
ATGTGCATGGCGGCCGCGATCATGATTTCCACGTTCGGCTGCAACAATGGTCTCATTCTGGCGGGTGCCCGCGTTTATTACGCGATGGCGCGTGATCGGTTATTTTTCCGGCGCGTCGGAACGACGAATGCGCAGCACGTACCCGCTGCGGCACTCGTCGCGCAAGGAATCTGGACTGCCTTCCTGACACTCCCACGCACGGCGACGGCGAATCCCGTCACCGGCCAGGTCACCCACGTGAATGTTTATACGCAGTTGCTCGAGTACATTGTTTCCGCCGATCTGCTCTTCTATTTACTGCTCGTCGCGGCGGTCATTCTTCTGCGGCAAAAATCTCCGGCTGCCGAGCGCCCATATCGCACATGGGGTTATCCACTTGTGCCAATTATCTCAATCGTGCTTGCCGGATTGCTGATCGTCGATCTCGCCTGGCTTGCGCCGGCGACTTCCGGCATTGGGATCTTGATCGTGCTGACTGGTGTGCCGGTATTTTTAATTTGGGACCGAAAGCTGGCTTAAAGCCCTAGGGGATTTGCGCAAGACGCGCCCGCAAAGTTGGTCATGGCTCGATCAATCCAACAATCAGCGTGAAGGCAATTAGCAACAGCGAACCATAAACCGGATGGTAAAAGGCAAGCGTCGCAAAAGGTCCGCCCAAAGCAAAGACCCACACTACGAATGCCCCGGTGGAAACAACCGACTGCTTGTAGGCCGGTGGTAAACCGGGCATCCGGCTCTGTCGTAATGTCCAAAGGGGCGTGAAGATTATCCCAACCACAAAACAGATCCAAAGGAGCGTTGTTGTGGGGACGGTATTGCCCGCAGTGGCGACCAAGCCTGTTGCGGCGACCCAAGCAGCGACGATGTCTGTGGGAATATATTTTATTATCTTGTCGAAATACGTATCCGGAGCCGAACCGGCAGCGGCTTGATATTGCGTGGTGATGATGCGACGTGGCATAGTGTTTCCTTTTCTTAGTTCGTGTTTGTGTTGATGTTTTAGGTTGATGGTAAATGCTGGTGAATGAGGCTATGTATGGGGCCGAACAAAATTCCTTCGCGCCTCGCGCCTCTAAGGGTAGATCGTTCTGCGTGATGAAGGCCGACGACGTTCCAATCATCGTCGAAACACGGCGACCCACTTGACCCGCCTGCGGCGTCAGTCACGTACTGGAATAATCCATTGTCAAAAACACCAGTGACGCCATTACTACTGAAGGCGATCATCAACGCTTTACCGCCAGGATGCTGCAGAATATTCAAGCCCGTGCGAACGGATGGCGGTCGAACCTCAAAAGGCAACGGCTTGACACCCTCGAACGATTTTACAGCAGAATCTAGGCGCAACAGAGCGTAATCCAGTTTCTCTACAGGGCTGAAGCTAAGAGGAGCCTTTGTCGCCGCGGCGACGGTCTGTCCCGTTGCCTCGCCGCCTGCAGCAGCGCTCACGCAGCCAAAGTGGAATTTGGCCTTTCCGATATTGTCCTGGAGATCGTCAGTGGGGTAATCAGGGTGTTTGAAGACGTGATAATTGGTCAAGAGCAAATCGGCTGCTACCAAGAAGCCCGTTCCGGTCCGCCCGTCTGTCAGTTCGATGCGACAAATCCCTGCTGCGCGTTCGATCCCGCGTTTGAGAAAACCCACATCGAGGTAGGGACTACGGGGTTGAAGCCAACTCTGCAGTTCAACATCATCAGCGGGTCCGCGCCAAACAAAATTCGGGCCCGTTTGTGTAGCTGTAGCGTCGTGCGTCGCTGGCACAGGGACTTGGTAGCGTATGGCAAGGCTATCGAGTAGTTCCTGATCGTGATAGAGGCCATAAGCAGTGATAATTGCTACGACAGTGCGCTGATCTTCGAGACCCACGTCATCAAGAATAACTTGCAGAATGCTCCCTAGCGTATCAACTCGTCCGTCAACCTCAGGGTTCTTGCCTTTGGCTAGCGCCCAATTGATCAAGTCCAATGCGTCCGCGGATGGGTCGCCGGACCAGGTCAATCGGCTAGAGATCCACTTTGCAGGCAGCTCAGCCTGCTTTACGAGATATGTGAAATATCCCGCCGGACCAATTGCGACCGGGGCCACTACGGCCATCTTTACGAGTATGTCTTGCAATCTATTTTTGTCTTCTTTTTTCATTCTATTTTCACCGGATACTTATCGCGGAAGTCTTTTCTCGCCTTTTCGTCAAAAAGAAGCGGCTTCCCCAGAACTAATTGTTTGATAAAGGTTTGATTCTCGCTTCCCACGCTCTCTATCAAAACCTCCAAAATTTCGGCGAGTACTGAATGTGACTCGCGCTTGGTATTGCGTCCCATTTTGAGCGCCCAGTTAATCAGGTCCGTTGCGTCATCGTTCGGGTTACCTCCCATAGCGGCTATCCGCTCCATCTGCCAATTTTCCGGCAGGTTGCTGCTTTTAATCAAACTGGCGAAGTAACCCTTAAAGCCCAGACTCGACGTGCTCGCTTGACTCACGAAAATGCCGACTAGTCGTTCTCGCTCCTCAGGTGTTAAGTCGATCTTAGCTAACTGAAGCCCTTCGGCTGAGAGCTGGTCTAGCTTAAATACGAGCTTTAAAAACGCTTGCCGCTTACCCGGAGGCAGCCCGGTAGGCTTAGACGCCTCTGTTTGCATTTCCTCAAATTTGCCCCATGGAATGAGGATAACGTTAATCCTGCTATGCAGACGCCAGGTTTCAAAGTTTCCTTCGAATGCAGTCTTCAAAAAGTTTACTCCTTCAGATATCAAATAAACTCGTGCCTCAGTCTGGAAAAAATGCCGAATGTAATCTACTGCCATTCGGTCGTTATCACTGTTACGTTCTAGGACCCAGTTTGGAATATGGATAAGGAATAATTTTTGAGTAGACGTTATCCAAAACCGGTGAACACTGCGCGCCTCTTCGAACCCTTGCACGTCATCAAGCGCACACTCGTCCATTTCAAAGCCAAAAGCCTTCAGGATTGGAGTGAAATTCTGTTGCAAATTCTGAGGCAACCGTAAATCCTTGAGGACTTGCGCCGGGTCGAGTGTTGGATCACTGGGTATTACTCCTCCTTTAGTTGCGGTCTGCTCGAGGATGCGGGCTAAAGCAGATGACGCGAGATTGACCAGTGTTGTTGGATCAATGTTCATACAGTCACGCCGACGGGCTTATCGCTCCAGGTGAATTAATTTCCATTTGCTGAAGCTCTATCTGGCTGACCAACTCCTGAGCAATTTGCCTTAGGGTATCCGAATCGCCTGTTTTAATTCGCAAGAACAGTTGCTCGTCGATCTCGATCAGGATGATCTCATTTCTCTTGCAATACTCGCGAAGCTTAGGATCAGCCTGTTGACCAATAAAGACCAGCGCGGGCCGGAGCACGTCAGTTTGGATACCGAGACGCTCTCGATACCGGCGCAGTCCCCATACAGCTGTTTGGAGATTAGAAGCTCGCATGCGACCCATGCTTTCGGAAACAGGCCCCGTGTCATGCTTTATTTCAATAGCAAAAGCGCCGTGCGGACCCTCCGCAATCAAGTCAACTGTAGATAGCAGCGGCCCTAAATCCTCGGTTGACCTGCTGCTCGGCTCAAGCGTCACATAATAACCGCAGGCTTTGAGGAGATTTCCTATCGTCTCGACGATCTGTTGGGATTTAACTGGCTGGCGGACTCGGGTGCCTGTTAACCATGTTGGTTGGGCTGCCAAGAGTAACCAAATCTGCAGCAGCGCGTAAGGCCAGGTAACGTGCATATAGATTTCAACTAAGAGCACTACGGCAACGATTGGGACTGCCACGATCAATACCCATATCGCAACTCGCGCTCGACCTTTAGCGACTATACCGTAATACGCCGAGCGACCGCCTGGCGTGTCGGGGAAGAGCGTTTGTCGAATCTGCGATATGACGCTGGCGACTGAGGCCAGTCCAAACACGGCGATAGAATCCGGACGTAGATCCCAAATTATTCCGAATGTCTCCAATAAGACGCGCAGAAGTTGCACAATCCAATAAACCAGACCGTAAATTAACAACGTCAGAGCGCCGGCGATCGCTGGCGAGAAGGTGGCAGCGATCGTGGCCAGGATGAGTTCACCCAATGTTGGACGAGACGTTACGGCGGTGGGTTCGCTCCCGAGATCTTCGGGCATCTTCGAAAAGAGCGATACCGCAATTGTAATTACGATGATCGTCAATGCGACCACCGCCGCTGCTGTGTGACGTAAGAAGCAAACGACCGGTAGGAGACCGACAAGGGTGCCCAATGCGGCGACGAGTGCGATAGCAATACGACTCCGCTGGAAGAATTCTCCGGTCTTTTTTTTTCGAGTGTTTACGCTTGTCGCGGTGGCAGCTTCCATTTCTTAACGAGCGCCGCACATGATAGGTTTGACCTATTCCCGTTGTCGAGAATAAAAAGCTGACCCCAAGGCGCGATTTTCTTCTGGCGCAAACTCGCTGCAACTTGAATCAATCCATTTGGTGCCCAGCACGCAAGTCTTGCGGTCTGCAAACCGATCTACTTGCTCAGTTCGAGCATGCGCAGAATCGGCGCCTCCGCGCGTTTGCGCACGTGTTCCGGCAAAGTGATCTCCGGTTCCATGTTCAGGAGCGCGTCGTACGCTTTCTCGAGAGTGTTCATTTTCATGAACCGGCATTCGCCGCAGAAACAATTGTCCGTTGGGCCGGGAATAAATGTTTTGCCGGGAATTTCTTTCTTTAATCGATGGAGTATTCCCGCTTCGGTTACCACGATGATTTCTTGCGCGGGCGATTCTTTGCAGAACGCGATCATCTTTTCGGTGGAACAAACTTCGTCAGCCAGCATGCGGACGGCATAAGTGCATTCCGGATGTGCGACCACGGGCGCATCGGGATAGTCTTCGCGAATTTTGGCAATGCTGCGCGCCGTGAACTCAACATGGACGTAACAGGTGCCCTGCCATAAATCCATTTTGCGCCCGGTCCGTTCCATGACCCAGGCGCCGAGGTTTTGATCTGGAACAAAGAGAATGCTTCGATCAGCCGGCGCGGCGCGCACGATCTTGTCGGCATTGCCGCTCGTGCAGATCACGTCAGCCTGCGCTTTCACGCCCGCGCTGCAATTGATGTAGGCGATAACGTAGTAATTCTTGTCGGCGTGTTCTTTCAAAAACTGCGCGAGCTTTTCCGGCGGACACGATTCGGAGAGCGAGCAACCGGCATCCAGATCGGGCAAAATCACCCGCTTGGTCGGGTTAATGATCTTTGCGGTTTCCGCCATGAAATGGACGCCGCAAAACAAGATCACGTCAGCATCGGTCTTTGCTGCCTGATAGCTTAAGCCGAGCGAGTCACCTACGTAATCGGCCACATCCTGTAGCTCGGGCACTTGGTAGTTATGCGCCAGAATGACGGCATTCCGCTCGCGCTTGAGCTCTTGCAACTCTTCCGCCAGATCGATCCCAGTTCCCCGGATGTTTTTTGGGCCGAAATTTATCCCAGCAGTTACCATCGGTTAATATGGCGGTTTCCGGGACAATTTACAAACGAGGTATAGTCACGGCACTGTGTCGCCGTGCTTTCTCGCAACGACGAGGAGCGCCTCGACAGAGCGAGGCGGCTACAGCGCTTTGCGCATTGCGTCTATAGGCGCTTCGCGATCAAACCACATTTGGAATGCGAGCGCTCCCTGATGCAACAACATCGACAGTCCGTTCGCGCCACGGGCACCAGCCTCATCGGCTGCGCGCAGTAAAGACGTTCTCGACGGACCATAAACCGCATCGAAAACCATGTGATGCGGGGCGAGCAACCACGCCGGGACCGGACTCGGATCGTTCGCATTCATTCCCAACGGCGTGGCATTAACGATAAGATCGATATCCGCCAGTTGTGCACGCAAAGCCCTTTCGTCCCACGTTACCGTTTCGAGGCGCGCCGCCGGACCAAGCACGCGCGGTCCGGCAAAGTACGGCCGCAGCTGCTCCGCAAGCGCTTGTGCTTTTTCGCAGGTGCGGTTGACGAGGACGAGGCGTTCGCAATTCTCGAGCGCGCATTGCCAGGCAATTGCATGGCCCGTCCCGCCGCCGGCGCCGATAAGCATTATCCGCAGATCGCGCACATCGACCGAGAATTCGCGGCGAACGGCGCGCAGAAATCCCTCGCCGTCAGTATTTGACCCGACCAGTTTTTTGTCCCGAACACGGATCGTGTTCACAGCGCCCGCGTGAGAGGCAAATTCATCCGCCTCATCGATCTGCGCGAAGGCCGCGATTTTATGGGGCACGGTTAAATTGATTCCGATTAAATCGAGCTCGCGCAAAAAACGCAGGGCTGATCTCAACTCGTTCGTCCGAATATGAAAGCGGGCGTAGCGCGTGTCGATCTTGCAGGCTTCGAGCGCCGCGTTTTGCAATTGAGGTGAAAGCGAATGCGCGACCGGATCGCCGAAAACGCCCAGGCGGATCGGCGGATCGACATCGCCCGCCCTCTCGCGCCAATTCTCGAGATCGGCGAGCGTGTAACGGTCGGTAGTTGGCTTTTGTTGTTTCACGCGACCGCGTAGACTCCGATGGATGATTTGTCAGTGCAATGGGGAGCGCGAGCATTTTGCTCGCTCCAGCCGGCATGTTGCCGGATGGCCAGTGCAAGCATGGTTTCTGCCGCCCGGAACGTGCTGCGTGCTCCGAATCTGGCTGGCAGAATGCCAGCCAGAGCGAGCAAATGCTCGCGCTCCCCAAAACCGCAACAAGTTGTCGATCCGCGCGTTCGTCTGTAGCTTCGCGCGATTACAATGACGACTCCGACCAAAACTCCTTCGGACTTTATTCGCGACGTTGTTGCGGAGGACGTTCGGGCTGGGAAATACGAACGGATTCAGACGCGTTTTCCACCTGAACCGAACGGTTATCTCCACATCGGCCACGCGAAGTCGATTTGCCTCAATTTCGGCATCGCACGCGAGTTTGGAGGTATTTGCAATGTGCGGATGGACGATACCAATCCCACGAAAGAAGAAACTGAATACGTCAATTCCATCATGGCAGACGTGGATTGGCTGATTAACGGTTGGGCCGACAAGAATATCGGCGGTGCGCCGCTCTACGCCTCGGATTATTTCGACAAGTTCTACGAGTACGCTATCGATCTTGTGCGCAAGGGTAAGGCGTATGTGGACGACATGTCGCCCGAGCAAACGGACGAATACCGACGCATTGGAAAGGAAAGTCCCTTTCGCAAACGACCGGTCGAGGAAAATCTCGATTTACTGGCCCGAATGAAAGCCGGCGAATTCGCGGATAATACTCACACTCTGCGGGCAAAGATCGACATGACCGCGCCCAATGTCTGGCTGCGCGATCCAGTGCTCTATCGCATCCGGCATGCGTCACATCATCGGACGGGCGACAAATGGTGCATTTATCCGATGTACGACTGGGCACACACACTGAGTGATTACATCGAGGGCATCACGCACTCGGTGTGCACGCTTGAGTTTGAAGTGCACCGGCCGCTTTACGATTGGATTCTCGACGCGCTCGAACTGCCCGAGCCGCGCCCGCATCAATACGAATTTGCGCGGCTTAATCTCACTTACGCGGTCATGAGTAAGCGGAAACTCATCCAGCTGGTGAACGAGAATCTCGTCAATGGCTGGGATGATCCGCGCATGCTCACGATTTCCGGTTTGCGCCGGCGGGGCGTGACCGCGAGCGCGTTGCGCGCGTTCGCCTACAACATCGGCATTACGAAATATCCGAGCATGACCGACATCGCCTTGCTCGAGCACACGGTGCGCAATGAATTCAATCGCACCGCTACCCGCCGGCTTGCTGTGCTGCGGCCGATCAAACTTGTGCTCGCCAATTATCCCGCAGATCGGGTCGAAGAGTTGGATGCCCTTAATAATCCGGAAGATGCAAATGCCGGAAAGCGCAGCCTTCCGTTCAGCCGGGAGCTATTCATCGACCGCGACGATTTCATGGAAACTCCGCCACCGAAATATTTTCGACTACGGCCCGGCGGCGAAGTGCGACTCAAATACGCTTACATCATCAAATGCGATGAAGTGATCAAAGATGAGAGCGGCAACGTGACTGAGCTTCGATGCAGTGTCGATCTTGAGAGCAAGTCCGGCGGCGCGACTGCCAATCGCAAAGTCAAAGGCACAATCCACTGGGTAAGCGCGGCGCATGCCATCGACGCGGAAGTCCGATTGTATGATCGGCTCTTCACGGTTCCCGAACCCGATGCGAGTGGCGATTTCAAATCGTTTATCAATCCGCGCTCGCTCGAAGTGGTGACGGCGAAATGCGAACCTTCGCTTGCGAGCGCCCGGGCCGAAGAGCGTTATCAATTTGAACGGCTTGGTTATTTTGCGATCGATCCGGATTCCACGCCTGAAAAACCAATCTGGAACCGCACGGTTACGCTAAGGGACACTTGGGCGAAATATTCGGACAAATAAGCCGAAATCATTTCTCACGAAATACATTCGCTCGTATCAGCTGAGCTCGCCTGCCGCGCGCAATAATCGAGTGAACCCGCTCTTTCTGGAATCCGATCTCCGATAGAAGCGTTACCTCCAGGAGCATGCCCAATTGTTGCGCGAGCTTCCAAAGCTCAATGTATTCCGGAACGGTGCGGCCAGTCGTAGCGTGAACTAGGCAGTTTCGTGCCTCGGACACAGCCTTCACAAATTGTCCATGTTCAGGAATGTACGGACTGACAAGCTCATTGTATTTCTGCAAGAGGTCTCTCAGGCGTTTCCGAAGCGAGTATTCATGCAGAAAACCTAGTTTTGTGGTTAGGCTTTGGCGAAAGTCTTCCGACACAGATGATGGAATCGCGTCATGTAGCTCTTTCTTTAAGCCGGATTCGTAGTCCTCATCGGTTTGGTATTGGCCACCGACCGTTATACGATGCAGCGCTTCTGTCGCATACACGAGATTGAGGAATTGCTGTGGCGGGGGCATATCAGGATAGAAGTACGTTGGAAAGAAAAGATCGAAAACAGGCTGTAATCTTTCTCGTACTGTCAGAAACGTTTCAAAAGTTTTCGCGGGCTGCGGCTCAAGGTCACGCAGTGTAAACAGCATGTCCTCGGCATGGATTTCACGAAGGTCCCTCGGAATGTGAATAGCACGAATCATTTCGATCTCGCGCCATAATGGCTTGCCGTTTATTTCCGCAGTTTTGTCAGGTGTTTGGGCTTTCGTCTGTCGCGGATGAGCCGCTTGACCTGCCGCAAACGTCAACAAAATACGAACCGCAGATATCAGCGCATCAAAGTGTGGGAAGGAGCGCGGGCTCTTGGCGTGCAGCCGCAGTTCGCAGCGTTCTTCAAGCCTCAATTCAGTTCGTGAACGAGTGTGAAATACGTACGGTACGAGCTCTGTCGTGATTCCTTCTAACTGGCCTAAGGGAACGCTATTGCCTGGAGCAACGGTAATTTCCCACGTGTTATTCGCAGCGCTTCGTTCGGTAATTCCTGATTGGCCCGCCCACGCAGTCAAATAATCGAATTGCAGATCCACTGTGTGAACAAAAACCTCATCTATATTTCGGTAATGGCCGCCGACGATTCCGCGCGAAGCTTCGATCTTGCTCGTCGCGTAACCCGGCATGTGCGTTTGCAGGCTTGTCTGGTGAGCACCTAAAAGCGTGGCGGGTTTACCTCGAACGGTCTCCCCCCAGACATCAAACAAGCCCCAAGCTGCTGGTCCTTTTTCAAGCCCCAACAGAGCACCTACAAGCTCGACTTCGAATCCCCGTCTGGGCCCATACGTGACAGTGCCGACGAGTCGGTCGTTCGGGAAATCGGGCAGCCACCAAAACCCTGCCTCAATTGTGCTATCGACGTTTGGCATGCGTAATATCGTTCATCTGCGTGTCCGGATACACGAATGTGGAATTCTCGATTTGCGCCAACGCACGGTTAATCAATCGAATCATTCGGTCTTTTCCAAGAATCGCTACTAAATCGTACAAACTTGGTCCGACGGTTTTGCCAGTACACGCCAATCGCAAAGGATGCACGAGTGCAGCCACCTTCACCGATAGCTTTTTCGCTGTATCCTTAATAGCTTTTTCAATGGTCGTTGCATCGAACCTTTCTACCGTGGCGAGTACATCGCGCAAGACAAAGAATGTATTCTTATAATCCTTGGTGAGATACTTCTGCGCAGCTGTAGGATCGTATTGAAAATCATCGTACGTAACAATCTCCACCGCGGCCGGAACGCTTGGAATCGGCTCGAGTTTGCGAGAGCCTTTGTAGTAAGCGTCGATGTACCTAATTAGCTCGTCGAAAACCGTGATTTTGTTGCGACTAGTGTCGATCGCTTCATAAACATCGGGGAATTGTTGTGGCGAAACCTCGTGGCGCGCCAATTCCGCCAGCGCGATGCGGCGGTAAGTAGTTGTATCGAGCTGCCGCATGTATTCGCCATTTAACCAGTGCAGTTTGTCAGGATCGAATGTTGCCGAACTGCGGCCGATGTTTTTGAGATCGAAGATCCGGATGATCTCGTCGATGTCCAACTTCTCACGATTGTCCTTTGGCGACCAGCCTAGCAGACAGAGATAATTGCGTACGGCTTCCGGAAGATAACCGCGCCGAATGTAATACTCGATACGCGCGCCCTCGTCGCGCTTGCTCATTTTTGTCCCGTCAGGATGAGCGGGATATGCGCGAAATGCGGGGGTATGGCGCCGAGTGCGCGATAAAGCTCGATATGTTTCGGTGTATTCGAGAGATGGTCCTCGCCCCGGACGACATGCGAGATTTTCATTTCGATGTCGTCGATCACATTCACGAAATGAAAAATCCAGGAGCCGTCCGGACGCCGGATGGTCATATCGGGATGCGTTCCGGGATTGGTCAGATCGAAATCGATCTTGCCGCAGACGAGATCGTCGACGACGACGTGTTCGCGTGGCGAACGGAAACGCAAAGCGCCCTGGTCTTCGAAAATGTGGCCGGCGTCCTGAAGTTTTTTTAGGTAGCGCTCGTAAAGTTCTGTCCGCTCGCTTTGCAGATAAGGCCCGAAATCGCCGCCGACATGCGGGCCTTCATCCCAATCGAGGCCGAGCCATTCCAGCCCTTCATAAATTGCCGCCATGGCTTCTTCGGTGTTGCGCGCCCGGTCGGTGTCTTCGATGCGCAAAACGAATTTGCCCCTGTGATGCCGCGCAAAGAGCCAGTTAAAAAGCGCCGTTCGCGCGCCGCCGATGTGGAGATAGCCAGTAGGCGACGGGGCGAAACGGACGCGGATGTCAGAACTCATCGGAGGGATGGAGTGTTGGAGTAATTGTAGGGAGGGACCACCGGTCCGTCCATCCAGTTCGGCGCGCCCGGCGGTCGCGCCCTACCATATCCGTTACTCCACAAAGATTTTCCCCGCACGGCGACGAAGATGTCGATCCTGCGCGAGGTTCACCTTGGCGATGCGTGTGGCCGGATCAAGCAGCGAGCGGACACGCTCGATTACTTCGAATCCAATCTCGAAAACATTTTGCGCACGCAGCCATTTCAAGATCTGGCGGCGCTGAAAGGCTAGTGGCAGCTTCCGCAACTCTTTGACCGAAAGGTCGACGCCCATTGCGTTTGGCAATTGGCTTTCGATCCAGTTCTCTTCTTCGGCGGCGATGACAGCGGTTCGCCAGATATTCTGCCGAATGCTACGGCCGAGTGATTTCTCCAAATAAGGAATGATGCGACGGCGAATTCTGTTGCGCAGCAGGGCGAGATTTTTGTTGGACGCGTCTTCGCGGAATTTAAGCCGGCGTTCGCGCACATAGCTGTCGAGTGTAGAGACTTCGCGCATGCCAGCCAGTCCCGCACTGCCTGAGCCGCGAAACAGGTTGATCAAAAACGTTTCGACAAGGTCGTCGGCGTGGTGCGCGAGAAAAATTGTGCGGCAGCGTCTCTTTTTCGCAATTTTCGCAAAGACCTTATAGCGCGCTTCGCGCGCGGCGGTTTCGATCGACATATTTTTTCTCTCTGCCAGCGCCCGAACGTTCGCCAAGGCGAGATCAAGACCGACATCATATTTTCCGGCAAGGTTTTCCACAAAGCGCGCATCCGCTCGGGAAGATCGGCCGCGCAGTTGGTGGTCGAGATGGCAAACGATCAGCTTGTGATAACCAAGATCGACTAGCCAATGAAGCAGTGCGACCGAATCGCGCCCGCCCGAAACACCAATGAGGTAGCGACGGCGCCGCGGAAATTTCCGCAGCATGTCGGATTCAAACGGAATGCAGCGATGCCTCATTATTATCAGAGCAGGCCACTACGCGAGAGGCGCGTCAAGCGTTGCTCAGGTAATTGCACGGGCTTCGCGTCGATGGCGGTGTACCATCACCTTCTTTGCAAGCAAAGCGTTCGTTTGCCAGCGGCGAGCATAGCGCGTGCCAAAGCTTTGTGGTTCTGATGTTATGGGCGAAAATAAAAGCAAATATATTTCCGCGTAGCGGTTAACAACGCCGCGAAACATCTTATGACTTTATGATTATGACAATCACAAAGAGAGAATGAAAGGAAAAATTAAAATGAAAGAAAAAAATAGCATCGACAGAGGGATGATGAAGGGACTTGCAGTAGTGATCCTCGGACTTGGGCTGGTCTTCGGGTTCGGGCCGGCCGCCCGCACGGCGACACCATTGGCCCCGGTAGGAACGAGCTCCGGATTCCAATTCGTCGCAGACGCCTACGGGACCTACGCGATCCTCGGAAACGCGGTTGTCGCAGGCAAGACCGCGGTCTCGACACTGGGACCGTGCGGTATCGTGACGCCACCGGTACACAGCGAGAACACGGTCGCGAGCACAGACGCCCCCCCGCTGTTCACGACCGGCGTCATCAACACGACGGCCGACGGCACCGTGCTGCTCGACGGCACGCTGCAGGCCATGGCCACCGCCGATGTCCACGACGCCAGCCTGCTGGCCGGGGTTATCACCGCGGACGAGGTCGAGGCCGTGAGTACGACCACACATGATGCCAACGGCTTCCACACGAGCGCGGAGGGCTCGACCTTCGTCAACTTGGTGGTGGCCGGGATCCCCATCATCGGTACTCCTGAACCGAACACGGATATCGACCTACTGGGTTTCGGCCACGTGGTACTTAACGAGCAGATCACGAGGATAAGGTCGACATCCGCGTCTCTCACCGTGAACATGATCCATGTGTTCATCACGGAGGTGAACATCCTAAATATCCCCATCGGGACGGAAATCATCGTGTCTCACGCTTTTAGCGGCTTGACCTCTGGGGTCGAGGGGACTTTGGACGGGCAAGCGTACGGGACAAAAGCCAGCGTGGGACACGTGGTCACGTCGGGCCCGAGCGCTCTCATAAAGATAGGGTGCTTGGGGACCAATGGCCGCCTTAGGACCAACTCCGTCGCTGAGGTCCAGGTTCCTCCTCTGTTCTCGGTGGGCGAAGTAGTGGATACCGCGCTAGGAACCGTGAACAGCACTTCGGCGGTGGGCGAGCTGACATCAACAGTCCAGGCCGTCGATGTTGTCACGAGCTTGGTGACGGCGAGCTTGGTGAAGGCCGACGCGCACGCTTCAAACATCGGCGGGACCCTGACCTTCAGCGATGACGGCTCGATGTTCGTCGACCTGCACGTCGCCGGGTTCCCGGACATCGGCGATGACGTGCCACCGAACACGAGGCTTCACATTGTCGGGCTGGGAACGCTCTGGCTCCACCGCATTATCCAGACGTCGAACAGCATCGAGGTCCGGATGATCGAGGTGATCGTGACCGAGGCGAATGGCTTCGGGCTCACGATTGGCACCGACATCCAGGTCGCCGACGCACAAGCATCTGTTCACTAGGCCAAGTGCCTGTCGCCGAACGACGACGACGAAGAGAATGTGAACATGAAGGGCCCCGTTACCGGGGCCCTTCCGATAATCTGGAGGGAGGAGATCGTCCTCGCGGCCGGCCGATCCGGCACCGGATCGCGATCACAACATGACTACCTGGTGCGTCGGCGTGGCCCGGCCGGGCGACGGTTGGACAGAACGCCGGGAGCACGTACTTGGAGTCCCCGCTCGACAATGAATGAACGTTCCGGCCGCGCAGTTGATTCAAATGGCAAAACGATAGTCTGCGATAACCTAGATCGAACAGACGGCGGACCAGTACGATAACATCGCGTCCGTCGGAAACATCGACCAAGTAGCGTCAGTCGGGCGGAAAACTCCTGAAAAATTGCGGTTTAGTTGAATCCAGACGATTTCGTCGTCGCATCCAATATTCGATGCCCGAACATCAGTCTTCGATGGTTAGTCGCGTTAGACAAAAACGGAAGCGAGCGGCGTCTTTAGAAGAAAGGATCAAGGACCTATGAACAATCAAACTACTTACGCGCTCCTGGTTCGCTCAGAAGAAAAGAACCGGGACCTGTTGGAAGCTGCGGTTTATGCGATGTGCATTTTGAGCGCGATTGTCGCGATCTGGCAATTTGTTGAGCAATCAAGCCGGCTTTCTGTTGATGGCCTGGCACTGCGGACGCAGCCCGCGCCCGTCGTCTCGCACCACACTGTGGAACCCCATCTAGATGCGGGAACTTGAGAGAGCGCCGGCAAGCTGCCGGTATATGTTTCGCGCCAAAGGCGCAGCGTTCACTGGCAGCCTGGGGCAACGCGCCAAGGATATGTGGACATCAAAAGCGCCAGCGCTGAAAGCGCGATTCACGCCGAGTGCAGAGATTGAAGCGCGCTTTCAGCGCTTGCTTTTCCCGACAATCGAACTCCTGGGGCGATGGCCCAGGCTAACATGAGACCGCGCCTTTGGCGCTAAACAGATGCTTTTCATCACCGTAGGCGACCGCTCCAACGGATGCGCAATAAAAGCGATTTGACAATGAATGAACGTTCATTCATCTTCCTAGCTTATGTCACAACCCCAGACAGAATCCTCAGATCGGCACACCCAAATTCTTGATGCCGCCTTGGTCTGCTTCGCCAAACGAGGCTTCCATCAAGCCAGCATGCACGACATCAGCGCCGAGGCCGGGATCAGCGTTGGCCTCATTTATCGCTATTTCGAGAATAAGGATGCGGTCATTTCCGCAATGGCCGATCGGCACAAGAGAGAAATTCATGAGGTCCTCAAACGCGCCCAACAGGCGCCGACGCTGCTTGAGTCGCTTGAGATTTTGTTCACCGCGCATTGTTGCGAAGATGCGCCACAACTGGTTTCTGCGTTCGTGGTCGATCTTTACGCCGAGGCCTCGCGCAATCAGCGTGTTGCCGATTTGGTGCGCGACGTTCTACAGACGGCGATGAACGGCGTGACAGATTTGATCGCACGTTCGCCGGAAGCAGACAGCGCCCCGCGTGGTCTAAAGCCCCATGAACTGGCGGAACTAATTTTTGCCGTGTCGCGCGGAATGTTGATGCGCGACGTTTTGCAACCGCAGGAGATGACGGCAGCGGAAAGGCGCACCCGACAGCTCGAAGTCACCCGACGGCTGTGGAGTCTTTTATTCAAATCAGAAAATGAACCAGCGTATGCATGACATTGCCAAACCTGTTTCTACTCAAGCCAGAGTGACGTCGAAGGGTGGAGCCTGGGGTGTTGCGATTGGGGGTCTCGTTGCGCTTGTCATCCTGCTTGTCGGAATCAAGGGACTGCAGATTTCCAAAATGGTTTCGTCGGGGAAGAACGTGGTTCCGCCGCCGGTGACGGTCACGAGCGCGGTGGTAAAGGAGGAGAATTGGTCACCCGTCCTCCCAGCGATAGGCTCGGTTTCGGCGGTCCAAGGCGCAGTCGTAGCCACTGAGCTGGGCGGCGTAGTGAGTGAAATCAAGTTTGAAAACGGTGGTGTCGCCAAAAAAGGAGACGTAATCGTGAAACTGGATGCTTCCCAGGAGGAAGCACTTTTGCGCTCGGCGGAGGCCGAAGCCGAGCTGGCGCGCACGGACTTGGAACGAGCTCAGGGCCTTGCCTCACAAAAGGTGGTTTCGAAGGCTGAACTCGACGCCGCCGAATCGAAATTCAGGAGACTGACTGCCATTGCCGATCAGATGCGCTCTAACATTCGGAAGAAGACGCTTGTTGCCCCTTTCGACGGCCAACTTGGCATTCGCCAGGTGAACGTCGGACAGATGATCAATGCCGGTCAGCAAATTGTGCCGCTAACATCGCTCGATCCGGTGTATGTCGACTTTGCGTTGCCGCAGCAACATTTAGCGCAGTTAGCCCAGGGCTTGGAAGTCCGCGTCCGGAGCGATGCCGCCCCTGGCCGTGAATTTAAAGGAAAACTGACTGCGATTAATTCGATGGTCGATCCGGTCACGCGAAACGTTTCTGTGCAGGCGACACTGGAAAATCCCGATCATGCGCTGCGCCCTGGGATGTTTGCCAAGACTGAAGTTGAGCTGCCGGAAAAGCGTCCTGTGCTCGTCATCCCGGGCTCGGCCGTGTCCTACGCACCCTTCGGTGACTCGGTTTTTGTGATAGAGAAAAAAAAGGACGAGAAAACGGGCAAGGAATCGGAGGTGATCCGGCAGCAATTTGTGCGTGTCGGTGAAGCACGCGGCGATTTCGTTTCGATTACGAATGGGCTGAAGGCGGGGGAAACCGTGGTGGGCACTGGCGTTTTCAAGCTGCGCAATGGGATGGCCGTGGCCATCAACAACGATCTCGCGCCGAAGCCGCAGGTGAATCCGACTCCGGTAGACTCGTAAACGAAGCTCGAAGCGCGAATGTCGAATATCGAAACAATGAGAGCGCCCGCTGATTTCTGGGGAGCGCACGCGCCCTCGCGTGCTGGCGATGGCGCCCTCGCCATCGCGAACTTGTCCTTTGATTGCTCGTTCATCCCCGAGCATTTCGGCGGGGGCGCCGAAATGAACACGCGAGGCGCGTGCGCTCCCCAATCCACGGAATGAAAGCGTTTACCGATATTTTCATCAAACGCCCGGTTCTGGCGATGGTGGTCAGTTTCGTGATCGTCATTGCCGGGGCGAAAGCGCTTCTACCCATAGTTTTTCCAAATCTATCGGGACTGGGTGGACTGAACGTGCGCCAGTATCCGCGCAGCGATATTGCTGCGATTACGGTCAACACCGTTTATATCGGCGCGGATCCGGAGCTCGTACGCGGATTCATCACCACGCCGTTAGAGCGCGCGATCGCGGCGGCAGATGGCATTGATTACATCCAATCGCAGAGCAAACAGAGCCAGTCCATCATCACGGCGCGTCTGAAATTGAACTACGACGCGAACAAGGCGCTCTCCGATATCGCCTCGAAGGTGGACGCAATCCGGCGCGATCTGCCGCCGGAATCGGAAATTCCAGTCATCAGTATCGAGGCGGCGGATTCTCAATTTGCTTCCGCCTATCTGAGTTTCACTTCGGATATTCTCCAGCCTAACGAGGTCACCGATTATCTCGTGCGTCTGGTCCAGCCGCGGCTGACTGCAATTAGCGGCGTACAAAAGGCGGATATTCTCGGCGGCCGCGTTTTCGCCATGCGCATTTGGATGAAGCCGGACCGCATGGCCGCGCTGAACGTCAGCCCGGCGCAAGTGCGCAGCGCGCTTTCGCGAAACAATTATCTCTCAGCATTGGGCAGCACGAAAGGTTCGCTTCTCCAGATCAACCTGACGGCGAACACGGATTTACATACGGCAGAGGAGTTTAAACAACTGGTCGTGCGCGAGGATAAAGGGACACTGGTTCGGATTGGCGACATCGCGGACGTCGTGCTCGGCGCGGAGGATTACAACACCGAAGTGCGCTTCTCCGGCCAGAAGGCGGTATTCATGGGCATCTGGGTTTTGCCAAACGCCAACTCAGTGGACGTAATCAAGCGGGTACGCGCCGAGATGGAGCAGATCAACCGCGAGTTGCCGACCGGTATGACCGGCGGGATCGCCTACGATGCGACGGCCTACATTAACGACGCAATTCACGAGGTCGTAAAGACGTTGATCGACACGCTGCTCATTGTCATGGTCGTGATCTTTTTGTTCCTGGGATCTTTTCGTTCCGTGATCGTGCCGGTGGTGGCGATTCCGATCTCGCTTATCGGCGCGTTGTTCCTGATGCAGGTATTCGGTTTCACACTGAATTTGCTGACGTTGCTCGCGATCGTGCTTTCGGTCGGACTTGTCGTGGACGACGCAATTGTCGTTGTCGAGAACGTCGAACGCCATATGCGCGAAGGCATGTCGCGCATGAACGCGGCACTCAAGGGTGCACGCGAGCTGATCGGACCGATCATCGCGATGACGCTCACGCTTGCCACGGTTTACACGCCGATTGCATTGCAAGGCGGATTGACGGGCGCGTTGTTTCGCGAATTCGCCCTCACGCTCGCCGGCGCTGTTGTCGTCTCCGGAATAGTGGCACTTACGCTGTCGCCGATGATGTCAGCACATCTGTTGCGCCCGGAACATGTCGATCATGGATTCAGCGGTTGGGTTAATCGCACGTTTGACCGGTTCCGTGATTGGTACGGCAGTCACCTGGATCGCACGTTGAATGCGCGACCGGCGGTTTACCTGGTCTGGGGTGGAGTTTCGCTGCTCGCGCTCTTTATGTTCGCGACGATTCCGACTTTCGCATCGAAGGAGCTCGCACCGACGGAAGACCAGGGTGTGATCTTTGGTATCATAACCGCTCCCGCGAACGCCACCATTGACGACACGATTCGTTATGCCGACGCGGCTGGAAAAGTTTTCCATGACATTCCAGACACGCGTTTCACGTTTCAGATCACCTTTCCTGACAGAGGCTTCGGCGGAATGGTGCTCAAACCGTGGGGAACTCGCAAAACGCCAACCGCGGCTTATCTGCCCATCGTGCAGCAAAAGCTGGGCGCCATCCCTGGCATTCAAATGTTTCCCGTAATGCCGTCAGCGCTTCCCGGCAGCGACAGTTTCCCTGTGAGCTTCGTAATCGCTTCGACTGCCGATCCGGAGCGAATCCTCGAGTTAGCGAAACAACTCCAGATGAAAGCGATGCAAGCCGGCATTTTCCGATTTTTGGACGTCGACACGAAAATCGACCAGCCGCAGGCGCAGATCGTGTTTGATCACGACAAAGTGGCGTCGCTGGGGCTCGACATGCAGCAAGTCGGCGCTGATCTGTCGGCGAGCATCGGTGGAAACTTCGTGAATCGTTTCAACATCGAGGGCCGCAGTTACAAAGTGATCCCGCAGATCAAACGCGTTGACCGGCTGAATCCGGAGCAACTGGAAGACATTTATGTGACCGGACCCGACAACAAGCTCGTGGCGCTCAGCACGGTGGCGTCGATCCAGCACAAGACTGTTGCCCGTTCGCTTAATCGGATGCAGCAACTTAACGCCGTTACGATCAGCGGCGTCCCGACCCGATCGCTCGATGCCGCATTGAAGTTTCTCGAAGACGAAGCGCACAAGATTCTGCCAAAAGGTTACGTGATTGATTACACCGGCGAATCGCGTCAGCTTCGCACTGAGGGCGATAAATTCGGACCAGTATTTGCGCTTTCGATTGTCTTAATCTTCCTGGTTCTGGCCGCGCAATTCAATAGCTTCCGAGATCCGTTCATTGTTCTGTCGGGGTCGGTGCCGCTGGCGCTTTTCGGCGCCGTAATCTTTATGTTTTTGAAGATGCCGTTTGGAAAATTTTTCACCGAGGGATGGACCACTTCTTTAAATATTTACTCGCAGGTGGGTTTGGTGACGCTTGTCGGGCTTGTTTCCAGAAACGGGATCCTCATTGTGCAGTTCGCAAACGAATTGCAGCGGCAAGGTTCGACCAAGCTGGCGGCGATCGCGCAGGCAGCACGGATTCGTCTACGCCCCATCATGATGACGAGCGTAGCAACTGTGGCCGGTCATTTTCCGCTTACTTTGGTGAGCGGCGCGGGCGCGGCGGCGCGAAATTCCATCGGTCTGGTTCTCGTTGGCGGGATGACCATCGGAACCATCTTTACCCTCTTCATCGTGCCTTCGCTCTACATGTTGATGGCGAAAGAGCATCACGAAAAATCTCTGATGGATGTTGGCTGGGAAGGCGCACCCGAAGATGTCGATCTTACGCCGGAATTTGCGCCAGCCCTCGCGCCCGATGGGAACGGCAACGGCTGGAAGAAAGGCTGACCCTGCGCCATGGCATGGCGAGGCTTCTTTAACGAAGCCCCACCAGCCTTTTAATCACAGTCCGTCGTCCTCAGGCGACGTTGACTTCGATCTGTTTGGGTTTGGCTTTTTCGTTCTTCGGCAAATGCACCTCAAGGATGCCTTGCTTGAACTGAGCCTTTACTTTCTCCGCGTCCGCGTCCTCCGGCAGCGCGAAAGTTCGCACGAAGCTGCCGTAGCCCCGCTCTACGCGGTGATATTTTTTCTTCTTCTCTTCTTTTTCGAACTTGCGCTCGCCCGAGATGGTAAGAACCCCGTTCTCGACAGTGACTTTTACGTCTTCCCTCTTTAACTCCGGCAATTCAGCCTTGATAACGTATTCCCTGTCGTCCTCGGTGATGTCCGCGAGGGGTGTCCATTCGGGCAACGTGATACTCTCTTTCCCGTTTCCCCGGCGCATTGGCGTCCGGCCGAAAAGGGTCGAGAGCCGGTTCTGCAGGTCTTCCATTTCTCTTAATGGTTCCCAGCGAGTGAGTGTGTTCATCATATTAATGATCTCCTTTCATTCCCAGCGGGATTTGTTTGTTTCGTTGTGCGGCCGCCAGTCGCCCCGCGTGCAGTAAACACGCGGAGCGCTCTTTCAGACTTTAGGCGGCTCGCTGTTGGCGAGGGGATTGTTGTGGTACAGCGCTAAACTCGAGAACATCCTCGGAGATTTTCGTAATCGCCCAGGGTTCTGGAGAATTCTGCATGAGCACATTGGCTTCCATGATCTTGCGACCGACCGGCCGCAATGATTTAATGGAGAAGCCTTCCGCTGCCGTCACAATGTAGCCTTGGCCACCTTGCTGGCAGAAGAATGTGCCGCTGTCTCCGCGCAACGCCTCTGCCAAGTCGGGATGTTGAATAGTCCCATTTATCGGTAGTTTCGTTTGCATACGTCCAGCCTCGCGCAATACTGGATGATCGCCAGGTAACTTAGGTTGCCTTTTTAATCGCCTGATTATTGAACGTGGCGAGAATGAGCACAGCCCAAGGCCTGGGGCAAAAGAACAGCGGCTGCGCGAGGATGCGGCGCGGGGACAGGCCAATGAAGCGGACCTCCAGGGTTGGCATAAAGCGGGAGGCGGTGATCGACCCGTCACTGGAAAAGACTTTGCTCAGCCTGCACGCAGCGATGGATGTCGGTTCGTTCTGGAACGCCATCCAGCAGCTGCTCGCCGCCGCGATTCCAAATCGCTTGATAGGCCTCATGCTTCAACCCAATCCAACTTTGCCAGTAATCGCGAGATGGACATTGCCCATGCCTGACGGGTTTTTCGCCGCGGAGCCGCTCAAGGGTCATATCGCCGCGCAACCGCGTCAGAGGTTCGTGCGGATTAGCGACCTCTTTTCGAATCGAGGCAGCCTGATGAAATCGGGCTTCTATCGCCGATACATGGCGCCTCAAAAATGCGCTCACGGCGTCGGCCTTCCTTTTTGGAAAGACGAGAGGCTCATTTGTGTGATTGCAATCATGCGCACGGCGACCCAGGGCGATCTGTCGCCGGCGGAGATGAAATTGCTCCGGCAGCTTTACCCGCAGGTTCTGGCCGCGCTTCTCCGGCTTGGCTCGCTCGAGCGCGAACACTCGGCGCGGATGGCCTTCGAAGAATTCCTGAACCGGCTGACAATTCCGACGATCCTCCTGCGATGGAATCTTAAGTCGATTTATCAAAACCGGGCCGCGCGCGATTTCTGCGCGTTGTGGGAAAAAGGACCGGCGGAAGCGCGATTGATAAAAGCCAGCTCGCCGATTCCGCCCGAGATCTTGGATCGATGCCGCTTGCTCAAGCAACAATGGGCCCACGCGCAAC